>Ga0247825_10000085_pt1 | contig 49980 bp, 60 predicted proteins | sample 13C_Vanillin_Day_FD_194413 | JGI IMG/M metagenome (GOLD analysis project Ga0247825, IMG submission 194413) | Soil microbial communities from agricultural site in Penn Yan, New York, United States - 13C_Vanillin_Day48 | ecosystem: Environmental > Terrestrial > Soil > Agricultural land | place...
GCCCGAAGCGATGCAGATCCTCGTCTCCGCGCCCTGGCCGGGCAACGTGCGGCAGCTGCTCAACGTGATCGAGCAGGCGGTGGCGCTGGCGGCGACCGAGGTGATCCCGGAGTCGCTGGTGCGCCAGGCGCTCGACGTCGCCGACACGGCGCTGACGCCGCTGGATGAGGCGCGCCGCGCGTTCGAGCGCGACTACCTGGTGCGCATCCTCAAGATCACCGGGGGCAACGTGACCAAGGCGGCACGCCTTGCCGGACGCAACCGCACCGAGTTCTACCGCTTGCTCGAGCGCCACTCCCTCGAGCCCGGGATGTTCAAGGGCGCGCAGAAGGAGAAAGCTACCGCATGACGAAGCTGCTTCTAAGTCTCATTTTCCTTTCCTTTTCTTCGCTCTCCCTCTCCCAGGATCTGGGGCCGGAGCAGCTCGTGCAGAAGATCACCAACGAGGTGCTCGAGAGCATCAAGGGCGACAAGCAGCTCGCCGCCGGCGACAAGCAGAAGGCGGTGAAGCTCGCGGAGGAGAAGGTGCTGCCCTATATCGACTTCGAGGAGGCGACGCGCCTCGCGGTCGGGCGCGCCTGGGCGAAGGCAACCCCCGAGCAGAAGAAGACGCTGGTGAGCGAGTTCCGCAACATGCTGGTGCGCACCTATTCCAACGCCATCGGCGGGTACGAAGGCCAGACGCTGAAGGTGCTGCCCTCGCGCGGCAAGCAGGACCCGCAGGACACCACCGTGCGCACGCAGTTCGTGCGCGCCGGCGCGCCGCCGCTGCCGATCGACTTCCAGATGCGCAAGGCCGACAACACCTGGAAGGTCTACGACATCGCCGTCGAGGGCGTCAGCCTGGTGCTCACCTACCGCTCCGAGTTCGACGCCGTGATGAAGCAGGAAGGCATCGACGGCCTCATCAAGCGCCTCGCGCAGAAGAACACCCCCGCCGCCATCGGCGGTACTGCGGGCCGCACCTCCAAGTAGCCGCTTTGATCCAGGTCAACCGCCGCGGCGGACGGGCAGCGATGCTACGTTTGTCATGGCGTGGCTTTGGGCCATCACCGTTCTCTCGCTTTGCGTCGCCTGGTTCGCGCTGTGGCGCTGGCGCGCTGCGGCACGCGAGGCGTCGACCGACAGCCTGACCGGGCTCGCGAACCGCCGCAGCGGCCGGAAAGCCCTCGAGCGGGAGGTGCAGCGCGCGAGCCGCTACGGGCGGCCGCTTTCCGTCCTGCTTTTCGACCTCGACCGCTTCAAGGCCGTCAATGACCGGTACGGCCACCCGGCCGGCGACCGGGTGCTGCGCGCGATAGCGCAAGCCGCGACGAAGGCGGTGCGCGACACCGACCAGGTCGTGCGCTGGGGCGGCGAAGAGTTCCTGGTGATCTGCGCGGAGACGGGCCGGGCCGAGGCGAGCCGGCTCGCGGAGCGGCTGAGAAGGCGCATTGCGCGGCTGCATCACGCGCGGCGCAAGCTCGCCGTGACGGCGAGCTTCGGCGTCACCACCTTTGCACCCGGGGAAGATACCGCCGCTCTCGCGGAGCGGGCCGACCAGGCGCTCTACAGGGCCAAGCGCGGCGGCCGCAACCGGGTCGTGAACCTGCCCCCGCCCGATCAGCCCTCGAGAGCGTATATGCCCGGCGCGTCGGCGAGCTTCGGGTAAGCCTCCGTGACGAGCATCCCGAAAAGTCAGCGTTTTTCGCGGCTCAGGCTGTAGTAGGTGCCGGCGAAGATGACCGCTGCGCCGACGAGGACCGCGGCGTCGAACGGCTCGCCGTAGAAGAGGGCGCCGACCACCGCGATCAGCGGCAATCGGGCGAAATCCACCGGCACCACGACCGTCGCGTCGGCGATCTTCATCGCGCGCATCATGCAGTAGTGCGCCGTGTAGCTGCCCACGCCGAGGAGCAGCATCCACGGCGCGTCCGCGAGGCGCGGTGCGACCCAGTGCGGCAGCGCCGCGGCGAGCGCGAGCGGCGCCTGCAGCGCCGGCATCCAGAACAGCACCGCGAGCGGCGCGTCGGTGGCCGCGAGGCGCTTGGTGTAGATCATCTGCGCGGCGTAGCCGAAGGCGCCCGCCAGCATGATGAACGCCGCGGGCTCGAGCGTACCGGCGCCGGGGCGCAGGATGATCAGCACGCCGCCGATGCCGCAGGCGAGCATAACGAGCCTCGGTCCGTTCAGTTTCTCCTTGAGAAAGAAATAGGCCAGCAGGGCGGTCCACACCGGCATGGTGAACTCGATGGCGAACACCGTGGCGAGGGGCAGGGCGCCGATGGCGAAGATCCACGACCACTGGCCGCCGAAATGGAACAGGTTGCGCCAGACGTGCAGGCCGAAGTGCCGGGTGCGAAGCGGCGCCAGGCCGGCGCGCGGCAGCAGCGCGAGCACGATGAGGAGCATCACCGCGCTGCGCACGAACAGCACCTCGAAGGGCGCCATGTGGCGCAGCATCTCGCGCACCCCGATCGCCATCGCGGAGAAGGAAAGCACGGCGCCGCCCATCCACAGGACGCCGCGCGTGTTATGGTTCGCGCCCATGAAGCTCGACATCTTCCCGCATATCTTCCCGCCCGCGTACTTCGAGCGCATGAAACAGATCGCCGAGGGCAACCCGGCGCTGAAGGCGCAGATCAAGCGCTGGCTGCACATCCCCGTGCTCTGGGACCTCGAGCGGCGCATGCGCATGATGAAGCGCTGGCCCGACTACAAGCAGGTGCTGACGCTCTCCATGCCGGCCATCGAGTTTCTGGGCGACGAGAATGAGACGCCCGCGCTGGCGCGGCTGGCGAACGACGGCATGGCGGAGATCGTCGAGAAGCACCCCGACCTCTTCCCGGCCTTCGTCGCGTCCCTGCCGATGAACAACGTGCCGGCGGCGATCGAGGAGATGGACCACGCCATCACCAACCTCGGCGCGAAGGGCGTGCAGATCTTCACCAACGTCAACGGCCGGCCGCTCGACGACCCGGAGTTCTTCCCGATCTTCGAGCGCATGAGCAAGACCTACGACCTGCCGATCTGGGTGCATCCGAGCCGGACCGCGAAATTTCCTGACTATGTCGGGGAAGAGAAATCCAAATATGAGATCTGGTGGCTGTTCGGCTGGCCCTACGAGACGAGCGCGTTCATGGCGCGCCTCGTCTTCTCCGGGATGCTCGACAAGCTGCCGAAGCTGAAGATCATCACCCACCACCTCGGCGCCATGGCGCCTTTCTTCGTCAACCGCATCGGCTACGGCATGGACCAGTTCGGCGCACGCACCGCGGACGAGGATTACGAAGGGCTGCGCAAGCGCATGAAGAAGAGGCCGGTCGACTACTTCAAGATGTTCTACGCCGACACCTCGATCAACGGCTCGCCCTCGGCGATCCGCTGCGGGCTGGATTTCTACGGCACCGGCCGGGTGATGTTCGGCACCGACTGCCCCTTCGACCCGCAGGGCGGGCCGCTCTTCATCCGCGAGACGATCAAGGCCCTGGACGGGCTGAAATTGTCGAAAGAGGATAGAAGGCGCATCTACTTTGGCAACGCGGTGCGGATGCTGCGTCTGAAGCTACCCAAGAAATAAATCCCATGGTCCAGACGGCCTCGGACTTCAGCGGCTCGATCCCGGAGCACTACGACCGCGGCATGGGGCCGGTGCAGTTCCTGCCGTTCGGCGTCGACCTCGCGGGGCGCCTGCCGCGCGAGCCGGCCGGCGACGTGCTCGAGCTCGCCTGCGGCACGGGCATCGTGACCGAGCAGCTGCGCAAGCGGCTCGCGCCCTCGCGGCGCCTCGTCGCGACCGACCTCAGCCAGGCCATGCTCGACTATGCGCGCGGCAAGCGCGGCGCGCCGGGCATCGAATGGCGCACCGCCGACGCGCAGGCCCTGCCGTTCGCGGACGCGGCGTTCGCCGCCGTGGTGTGCGCCTTCGGCGTCATGTTCGTCCCGGACAAGAAGAAGCTCTTCGGCGAGGCGCGGCGGGTCCTCGCCGAAGGCGGCGCGCTGCTGTTCAACGTCTGGGACGGGCTGGAAAACAATCCGCACGGCAAGGCGAGCGGCGGCGTCATCAGCGGCCTCTTTCCCGGCGACGCGGAGATGGATTTCGCGCGTATTCCGTACGGCTTCAACGACCCGGCGCAGATCCAGGACCTGCTCGAGGGCTGCGGCTTCCGCGAGGCGCGCTTCCACCGCGTGCGCCTGCCGATCGAGAGCCCGAGCGCGCACTCCCTCGCCACCGGGGCGATCCGCGGCACGCCGCGCGTGGCGCTCCTCGAGAAGCGCGGCGCCTCCCCCGACGCGGTGATCGAGCGAGTTGCCGAGGCGTTCCGCGCCATCGGCGGCGACGAGCCTTTCCGCTCGCACATGCAGGCCCTGGTCATCGAGGCGCGCTAGGAAAGATCACGCTGACGCGGGTGCCGCGGCCGCCGGGCCCGGCGCCGATCTGGACGCGGGCGCCGTGCTGCGCGGCGATCTCGCGCACGATGGCGAGCCCCAGGCCGCTGCCCGCGCCGGCCGAGCCGGGAACGCGGTAGTAGCTCTCGAATACCCGCTCGCGCTCCGCCTCCGGAATGCCCGGCCCCTCGTCGAGCACGGCGAGCGTGGTCCCCGCGAGCTCGACGCGCACCTTGCCGGCGCCGTGGCGCAGCGCGTTGTCGAGCAGGTTGGTGGCGAGGCTGAGAAGCTGGTCATGGTCGCCGCTGACCACGAGGTCGCCTTGTATTTCGACCGACAGGCCCAGCTGCCCTGCAGCTTCCAGAACGAGTTTCTCCAGAGATAGCACAGCGAAGGCGGCGCGCGGCGCGCTGGCGCGGCTGAGCGCGAGCATCTGCGCGGCAAGGCGCGTCGTGCGCTGCAGGCCCGAGAGCATGCGCTCGAGCGACTCGCGCCGCTCGGCCTCGCCCTCGGCGCGCGCTGCGTTCTGCGCGTGGACCTGCAGCGCGGCGAGCGGCGTGCGCAGCTCGTGCGCCGCGTCCGCGGTGAAGCGCCGCTCGCGCTCGAGCGCCGCCTGCACGCGCGCGAGCAGCCCGTTCAGGGCCTCGAGCACCGGCGCGATCTCCCGCGGCGTGCGCGAGAGCTGCAGGGTGGCGACCGAGCCCGGCTCGCGCGCGGCGATGCGCGCGGCGAGCTGCGAGAGCGGCGCGAGGCCGTAGCGGATGAGCAGGCTGAGCAGCAGCAGCACCACCGGGATGCCGGCGAGCAGCGGCAGGATCGCCGCCCAGGCGAGCTTGCCGGACATCTCGTCGCGCGCATCGTCGCTCTCGGCCGCCTGCACCCAGACGCGCCCCGAGCGCAGGCTGAAGACGCGCCACGTCGCCTGGGTGCTGAAGCCGGCGACGAGCGGGGCGAGGGGCGTTTCCGGGGCGGAGGCGGAGCGGGCGAGGAGCCGTCCGCTTTCGTCGCGTACCTGGAAGGCGATCTTGGTCTCGTAGTAATGCCCGAGCGGCGAGGGCTCGTCGTCGTCGAGCCGCTCGAGCGGCTCGGGAAGCGCAATGACGATCGGCGCCGCGACCGTAGCGGTCTCGAGCTGGCGCGCCACCAGCGCTTCCAGCACCCGCGCCGAGGTGGCAAGGCGCGCGTCGAAAAGCTCCTCGGCCTCGTCCTGCCCGGCTTCGTACGCTACCCACGCCGCGCCGCCCAGCACCGCGACCAGCACGGCGATCGTGCCGCCGAGCAGCACCGCCTGGATGGAGCGCTTCACTTCGCGCCGGCCGGAGGATCGGCGACGTAGCCGATGCCGCGCACCGTGCGGATCACCTCGGGGTAGAGCTTCTTGCGCAGGTTGTGGATGTGCACGTCGACCGCGTTGCTCTCGAGCTCGCCGCCCCAGCCGTACAGGGACTCCTCGAGCTGCGCGCGCGAGAGCACCTGTCCGGCGCTGGCGAGCAGCTTCTCGAGCAGCATGAACTCGCGCCGCTGCAGGGCGACGGGGCGCTCGTCGCAGGTGACGGCGAAGGTGGCGGGGTCGAGGCGCAGCCGCCCGTGCTCGAGCACGTTGGTCGCGGCGCCGCGGCGCCGCCGGCCGAGGGCGCGCACGCGCGCGAGCAGCTCCTCGACCTCGAAGGGCTTGACCAGGTAGTCGTCGGCGCCGGCGTCGAGCCCGGCGACGCGCTGCGCGGGGGCATCGCGCGCGCTCAGCACCAGCACCGGCGCGAGGCTGCCGCCGGCGCGCGAGCGGCGCAGCACCTCGAGGCCGTCCAGGCCCGGCAGCCCCAGGTCGAGCACCACCAGGTCGAACTCGGCGTCCTGCAGGGCGGCGAGCGCCTGCGTGCCCGAGCGCACCCATTCCACGGCGTGGCGCGCGCGGGTCAGCGTGTCGTTGATGCCGGCGCCGAGGAGCTCGTCGTCCTCGACCAGAAGGATTCGCACTTGCGCCGAGAATACCTCAACCGCTCCTGGCGCGAATCTCCTTGAGCAGCGTCTCGATCTCGAGCCGGCGGCCTTCGTCGGCGAGCGGCCGGTCGGGGCGCGGCGCGGCCTTGAGCGCGCGCTCGAGCGCCTGGCGCGCGCCGGCGTAGTCGCCCTTGCGGTAGAGGTAGTCGCCGAGGAAGAAATTCGGGTCGATGCCCTCGGGGTTGAGGGCGAGCGCCTGCTGCAGGAGCTCGCGCGCCTTCTTGTCGTCGCCGAAGCCGATTGGCCAGCCCGGCACCTGGTAGTAGAGCGAGCCGAGGCTCGTGTAGGCGGAGCCCTCGAGCGCCTTCGCATCCAGCGCGAGCGCGTGCTCGAGCGCCTGCTTGGCCTGCTTGGCGAGCGAGAGGGCACCGAAGCCCCCCTTGGCGCCGGCGTGGCTCGCGACGATGATGCCGTACCAGATCTCCGGCTCGGCGCGCTCGGCGTAGCGCGCGCGCACCTGCGCCGCTTCCTTCGCGAGCGTTTCGTACGCCGCGGGCTGCTCGGCCGCGGGCTTGCGGTACTTGATCTCCTCCCACTGGCGCTGCAGGACGCGCACGTCGTCTTCCAGGCCGGCTGCGGAAACAATGGTCGTGGCCAGGCCAAGTGCGACTGCAACTGCAAAAGCTTTCATTACGAGGTCTCCTTTGCGAGGTGGCGGCGGATCTGCGGCAGCTGCCGGCGCAGCGCGCGGTCGACGAGCGAGGGCGCGAGCTGGTTGATGCGGGCGAACAGCGCCTCGGGCATGCCGATCAATCGCTCCTTTACGGGATGTTCGAGAAGGTGAAGAAGGCTTCTCGAAACCCGCTCCGGCTCGTCGGAGGCGTTGCCGAGCTCGGCGTTGAGCGCATCGAGGGCGCGGCTGTTCATCGCGGTGCGGGTGGTGCGCGGCGCGAGGTACTTCACGCGCACGCCGGTATCGGCGAGCTCGCGGCGCAGCGCCTCGCTGAAGCCGCGCAGCGCGAACTTGCTGGCGCTGTAGGCGGCGCAGCCGGGGTAGCCGAGGTAGCCCATGATCGAGCCGACGTTGACGATGCACGCCGCCGGCTGCGCGAGCAGCGCCGGCAGCAGCCGGCGCGTGAGCTGCATCGGCGCGAGCGCGTTGGTGGCGAGGATGCGCTCCATCGAGGCGTCGCTCTGCGCGGCGAAGCCGGTGAACTCGCTGACCCCCGCGTTGTTGACGAGAAGATTCACATTGGATGAAGCAAAAGCAACGGCGTCGCGGCCAGCCGCGGTGGTCAGGTCGGCAATGACGACGATGGCGTTCTCCGGCAGCCCGGAAAGCCGTGCCGCGTCACGCCCGACCAGCACCAGGGAGTCGCAATGCGGCGCGAGCGCGGCTGCCATGGCGCGGCCGATGCCGCCGCTCGCGCCGGTGAGAACCGCGCGGTATTTCATGACGGCAGGCTCCTGAAGATATCGCCGTAGAGCCGGTACACGGCGCCGGCGACATGCGCGACCGCATCGCGGTCCTGCGGCCGCTCGAGCTGCTCCACCAGGGTGGCGAAGTACTGCACGTGCTTGCGGTCGAGGCTGCCGTGCGAGGTGAGGTAAGTGAACGCGGACTCGGGCAGGTCGAGGGCCTTGCGCATCGCCTGTGCCGCCTGCGTGGCGAGCGCGACGCTCGTTCCCTCGAGCACGTGCACCATGCCGAGGAAGCCGACGGGGTTCTGCCGCCCGATGTAGTCGTACACATAGGCGACCATGAGCTCGGTGGCGAGGCCGGGCCCCCTGCGGCGCACCGCCTCCGGGTCGCCGCCGCTCGCGGCGATGTCCTCGAGGATCCAGGCCTCGTGGCCGGTTTCCTCGGCGATGTACTCCGCAAGCGCGGGGCGCAGCCAGGACGCCGTCGGCTCCTCGAGGCGGCTGCCGCAGGCCATGAGCAGCGGCACGGTGTGGCGCACGTGGTGGTAGGCCTCGCCGAGGAAGGCGAGGTATTGCGCGCGCGTCACGCGTCCGGCAAGACAGTCCTGGATGACGGGGATGGCGACCAGCCCGGCGCGCGCCGGCTCGGTGCGGCGCACGAGTTCCTCAAAGTGCATCGAAGCGCTCCCGGTAGCGTTCCCAGACGGCGTCGCGGCGCACGCGGCCGTTGGCGGTGGCAAGGCCGTTGTGCGGCGCGAACGGCGATTCGGCGCGCACCCAGTGGGCGATGCGCGCGTAGTCGGGCAGCCGCGCGTTCGCCGCGCCGACCTGCGCGGCGATGGCCGCGTCGCTCGCCGCCGGCGCGGGCACGAGCACCGCGCAGAGCTGCGGCCGGCCTTCGCCGAACACCGCCGCCTGGGCGAGCGCGCCGCCGGCGAGCAGCTCCGCCTCCGGCCACTCCGGCGCGACGTTGCGGCCGAACGAAGTGATGAGCATGTGCTTGCGCCGGCCCGCGACGTGCAGGAACCCGTCGGCATCGAGGCTGCCCAGGTCGCCGGTAAAAAATTCATTGTCGGTAAAGGCTTGTCCGACGTAGCCGAGAAAGCCGCTGCCGGAGACCACGATCTCGCCGTCCCCGGCGATCCTCACGCCAAGGTGCGGCAGCGCCCGGCCGACGCTGCCCGGGCGGTCGCCTTGCGGCGTATTGAGCGCCGCCACCGAGGCGCATTCCGAGAGCCCGTAGCCTTCGTACACCGGCAGGCCGAGGGCGCGGGCGCGCTCGATGAGCGCCGGCGCGACGCGCGCCCCGCCCACGGCGACGAAGCGCAACGGCAGGGAACGGGGTTCTTTCTCCAGCGCATTTACCAGAGACAAGAGCATCTGGGGAAGGAGGATCACGCTGTGCGCCTGGTGGCGAACGATGGCGGCGAGGCAGGCGCGGGCATCGAATCCCGTGGCGCCGCTCATCCCGACCTCGGCGAGCGGCGGGGCGATCCACTGCGCGCCGGCGGCGAGCGGCGCGTAGACGCCGGCGACGTTCTCGAGCAGCACCGCGAGCGGCAGCAGGCAGAGGTGGCGCTCGATGCCGAGGCTGCGCATCGCCTGGGCGAGCGAGCGCGCGACCGCGCGCTGCGCGGCGGCGCTGAGGCACACCCCTTTCGGCGCGCCGGTGGTGCCGGAGGTGAAGGTGATCTTCGCGGTGCCGGGCGGCAGGGGCACGGGCGGCGCTTCGCGGCTGTACCACGGAAGCTTGTTCTTGCGGTGAAAACCCAGGGCGCGCGCGGTGCTCTCGGACGTGCAGTAGAGGGCGTCCATGCCGGTCGAGGCGACCGCATGCGCGAGCTGCGCCGGGGTGAAGAAGGGAGGAAGCGGCACGAGCGCAATTCCGGCCGCCTCGGCATCGAGGTCGACGGCGACCCAGTCGGGGCCGTTGTCGGCGAGCAGGCCGAGGACGTTCATTCGAAGCGCAGCAGGCAGTCGGCGATTCGCCCGCCCATCACGGTGGGGCGGTGCGCGTAGTAGCTGCCCCAGGTGCCGGCGCCGGCGCGCAGCCGTCCCGGATCGGCCGGGGCGAGCACGAGCGGCCAGAGCTTCAGGCGCAGGAAGGCGTTGCGCAGCTCGCGCGTCGCGGTGAACACCGCGACCTCGAAGCCGAGCTCGCGCAGCCGCGTCGCCAGCGCCGGGATCAGGCGCCGGGCGACGCCGGCGCGCGCGGCGGCGAAGTTGCCGACCTCGACGACGCGGCTGCGCTCCACCGGGCGCTCGAGCGCCTGCGCGAGCAGGTCCTCGACCGGCGCGTCGAGGTACTGCTCGAGGAAAAGCGGGCCGGCGGCGGCGTCGGCGTAGCCGACCGCCGCCTGCCACTCGCCCGCGCCGTCGCGCAGGCCGAGCAGGTGGGGGAGGAAGTGGGTGAGGCTCGCGCCGTAGGCGCGCTGGAAGCGCGCCGCGATGAAGCCCTCGAGGGCGGCGCGCTGCGTGGCGTTCGATGGCGGTTGCATGGCCGCGCATCGTAGAAAAGCGAGATTAACGCGCCATTAATTTCCGGCGCGCATGGGTCATGTGGCGTATTTCACGGCCCAGCGCTTGGCGAAGAAGAGGAACACGGCGAGGCCCGCGACGGCGCCGGCGATCGCCCACCAGTTCACCTGGCCGCTCTCGTCGAGCGCGGCGACGACCTGGTTGCCGAGGATCGCCACGGTGACGATGCCCGGGATCAGGCTGAGGAGCGACCCGAGCATGTATTCCCAAACCTTGATGCGCGCCGCGCCCGCCATCATGTTTTGCACCGCGAAAGGCGGCACCGGCAGCAGGTTGAAGGCGAGCACCGCGAGCACGCCGTGGCGCCGCGCGCCCTTTGCAAGCGCTTCGGCGTTGTCGCCGCCGATCTCGCGCAGCTTGCCCCGTGGCAACGCGCGGCCGATGTAGTACGTGACGAGCGCGGCGATGAGCACGCCGGTGACGCTATAGGCGATGCCCAGCCACGGTCCGAAGGCGACCACCACGAGCAGGGTGACGAGCGGGCGCGGGAAAAGAACGAGCGAGGCCGGCGTGTAGGCGAGGATGACGAGGAGCGGCGCCCATGGCGTCTCGCGCACCACGCGCGCCCAGTCCATGATGCGCTGCGGCGTGATGTAGTCGGCGAGCGGCGTCCAGCGCCACGCCGCGGCGAGCGCGGCGAGCGCGAGCACCGCGGCGGCGATCTTCCCCCAGGCCGGGCGCTGCCGCCTAGGCGGAGAGATGGCCGCTGCGCCGGTCTTCAAGGCCGCCGCGGCGGTCGCTCGCTACGAAAGTGCCGTGCCGGCGCCGGTCGTCGATCGCAGCGCGGCGCTCCGCGGCGACGGCTTCGTGCCGCCAGCCGAAGTACGCGGCGACCGCCGCGGTGCCGGCGTGCAGCCAGATGTCGTGGCCGTGCAGCGGCAGCAGGCCGAACACCGTGTTCAACCCCGGCACCGCGCCCATGACCGCGAGCAAGCCGTAGAGCACGGCGAGCGAGCGTGCGTAGGCGAGCGCGCCGAGCGCGCCCGACCAGGCGGCGATGCCCCACAGGCCGATGACGAGGTGCACGCCGGTATGCAGCACGTTCACCGGGAAAAAGCCCAGCAGGTAGCCGTACAGCACGCTGAAGGTGGTGGTCGGCGCGCCGGCCGGCGGCGGCTGCAGCGCCGCGGGAACCAGGCCGAGCACGCCCGCCGCGAGGTAGGCGATGCCGAAGATCAGGGCGAAGGTCGTCGTTCTCATGGGTCCACCGTTCAGGGAGTTTCCACGCTCTCGGGCGCCGGCCCCTGGTCGTACTCGCGGGCGAGGCGGACGTGGCCGTTGCGCTCGAGGATGGCGATGCGGCAGCGCGGCTTCGCCCGCGCCACGCGCAGCGCGTGCTTCACCGCGCCGAACTTGCTCGGGAAGTAGGCCACCGCGACGCGGCTGGGGCCGCGCTCGTTGACGCTCCACACCCCGTCGCGCGTCTCGGCGACGGAGAGCAGCGCCATGCCGGGGGCGGACATGTCAGCTCTTGGGCTTGCGGATGCTGAGCTGGTTCTTCACCGACTTCACGCCCTCGACCTTCTTCGCCACGGCCTCGGCGCGCTTCTTCGTGTCGTTCGAGTCGACGTGGCCCTTGAGGGTCACCACGCCCTTGTCGCTGTCGACGTCGACGCCGCGCAGGGTCTTGGTGCCGACGTCGGCGGCGAGCGCGCTCTTCACGCGCCCGGTCAGGCCGGCGTTGGACATCTTCTGCTTGGTCTCCGGGGTGGCTTCGCCGGGCCCGGGCTGCTTCGTTTCAGGCTGCTGTGAAAATGCGGGTGCGGCGAAGAAGAGTGAGGCAAGGGCTGCAGCGAGGATGGCTTTCATGGTCATGACTCCGGTTGATTAGAAAACGAGGACGCCGAGGATCACCCCGAACACGAGGATCACCAGGAAAATGACGAGGGCGATGCCGAACAGCACCTTCGAGATGGTCGCCGCGCCGGCCGAGACGCCGCTGAAGCCGAGCCAGCCGGTGATGAGCGAGATGACGAGGAAGATGATGGCCCACTTGATCACGGGTGCTAGCCTCCGGCGCCCGAGGGCGCCTCTGCGCGAACGACCTGCGGCTTGTCGATGGGGGGGCGGCGGATCTCCTGCTCGAGGCTCGGGCGCTCGCGCCGCGCGAAGGGCTCGAGCGCGACCGGGCGGCCGCTCTCCGCGGAGCGGTAGAGCGCGCGGATGATGCGCACGTCGGCGAGGCCTTCCTCGGCCGAGGGCTCGGGGTCGCGGTTCTGCAGGATGCAGTCGGAGAAGTAGAGCAGCTCCGGGGCGAACTGGTCGCGCTTGGCGAAGCGCCGCTCGCGCACCTCTTCGTCGATGGTCAGCCGGTGCTTGAGCGGCTTCGCGTACTCGTAGGCCGGATCGACCGCGAGGTCGCCCTTGGTGCCGGCGATGCGGTAGGCGGACACTTTCGCGCCGCCGAAGCTCGCGGTGAAGGTGGCGAGGCGCTCGTTCGGGAAGCGCATCCAGCAGCTCACCGACGCCTCGATCTCGTCGAGGCGGCCGGCGGTCGCGGCGCCCACCTCGAGCGGCTCGTCGCGGAACAGGCCGCGCGCCGCGTTGATGCAGTAGATGCCGACGTCCCAGAGCACGCCGCCGCCGGTCTCGCGGCGCACGCGGATGTTGCCCGGCACGACCGGCGTGACGAAGGTGGAGTTGAACAGGCGCGGCTCGCCGATGCGCCCGGAGCGGGCGGTCTCGATGGCCTCGAGGTTGGCGCGCTCGAAGTGCAGCCGGTAGGCGACCATCAGCTTCACGCCCGCGGCGCGCGCCGCCGCGGCCATGCGCTCGCACTCGGCCTCGTCGAGCGCCATGGGCTTCTCGCACAGCACGTGCACGCCGGCGCGCGCGGCGCGCTCGGCGTACTCGCAGTGCAGGTGGTTGGGCAGGGCGATGTACACCGCGTCGATCTCGCCGCTCGCGAGGCAGCGGTCGTACTCCTCGTAGGAATACGCCTTCGGCACGCCGTACTTCTTCTGCACCTGCTCGCGCTTCACCGGGTCCCCGGAGACGATCGCGGCGAGGCGCGAGTTGCGCCGTGCGTTGCCGAAGGCGGGCAGCATCGCGACCTGGGCGATGTGGCCGAGGCCGACCACGGCGTAGCGGACAAGGCGCTTAGGCACGTTCGCGCTCGCGCTCAGGCATGCTTGGCGCAGTGCATGCAGCAGTAAATTTTTCCGTTCGCGTCCACGCCGTGCCCGATCACGCGGCAATGGCAGTGCGCGCAGGTCGGCGCGAGCGCCTGGATCGCGCACTCGAAGCTGTCGAACGTGTGCTTGGTGCCGGCCAGCACCACGTCCATGGTCTTGGGGTAGTCGTTACCGCAGGTCTCGCAGCGGGGCATAACTTTCTCCTGTCAGGCCGCACGCCGGTGCTTCGGCTTCTTCCGCGCGGCGGGCTTCTTTTCGATGCTTTTCTTCAATAGCGACATGAGGTCGATGACTTCGCCGCCCTTCGCCGCCTTCGCCTTCTCCGGCTCGGGAATGTCCTCGGTCTGCCCGGCCTTGATCTTCTGCTCGACGCGCTTGAGGATGTCCTCGCGGTAGGTGTCGTGGAATTTCTCCGGCTGCCATTCGTCGGACATGTCCTGCACCAGCCGCAGCGCCATGTCGAGCTCCTTCGCCGTCACCTTGGCCTGCGGGATCTCGAGCGCGGCGGGCTTCTTCAGCTCCTCGGCGTAGCGCAGCGTGTTCAGCACCAGGATGTCGTCCTGGGGAAAGAGCGCCGCCAGGTACTGCCTGGTGCGGATCACCACCGTGGCGATGCCGGCCTTGCCCGCCTTCTTCAGCGTCTCGCGCAGCAGCGCGTAGGCCTTCTCGCCGCGCTTGCCCGGGGCGAGGTAGTAGGGCGTCTCGTAGTACTGCGGCGCCACGTCCTTCATCTCCACGAAGACGACGATGTCGACGGTGCGGCTCGCCTCCGGGTTGGCGCGGCGGAAGTCCTCCTCGCCGAGCACCACGTACTTGCCGTCCTCGTACTCGTAGCCCTTGACCACCTCGGCCCAGGGCACTTCGTCGCCGCTTGTCTTGTTCACCCGCTTGAAGCCGACCGGCGAGAGGTCGCGCCGGTCGAGCATGGTCAGGTCGAGGTCGCCAGAGCGGTCCGAAGCCCGACTTTGCGCCGAATGCAGCTCGACCGGTACGTTGACCAGGCCGAAGCTGATCGCGCCCTTCCACAGGCTCCGGGGCATGGCGCGATCAGCCTCCGCTCGCTACTTCTCCTTGCTCTTGCCTTCCTGCTTGGCGGTGGCGCCGGTGGCGGCCGGGCGCTCGGGCTTCTGCGCGTACTGCTCGCGCACCTGCCGGCGGGCCTGGTCGCGCTTGTCCTTCGCGGCCTTCTGGCACTGGTCCTTGGCGTCGCCCTTCTGGTCGTCGCAGCGCTCCTTCGCGACGTCGTACTCGGCGGCGAGCTTCGCCTCCGCGACCTTGCGCTGGTTGCGCGGGTTGGCGTCGTTCTTCGCGTCGAGCTCGGCCTTGGCCACCTTCTCCTTGCCCTTGGCCTCCGCCATGCAGACGTCCTTGGCGTTGCCCTTCATGGAGTTGCAGCGCTCCTTGTCGGCCTTGGCGGCCTGCTCGATGCGCTCCTCTTCCTGGTCCTTCGCCTTGCGCTCGGAGGTGTCGCGCTTCGGCGCCTGGGACTGCTTGGTGGTGCGCTCGCCCGAAGGCGCGGTGCTGGTCTGCGCCTGCGCCGTGGCGGCGAAGGCGATGGCGATGGCGGCTGCGATGAGTTTCAGTTGCATGGGCATCTCCTCTGTTAAGGCCTTCTCAGCAGGCCCGCGACCAGCGAGACCAGGAAAAGGACGACAAAGACGACGAACAGGATCTTGGCGATTTCCGCGGCGCCGGCCGCGATGCCGGTGAAGCCGAAGACCGCCGCGATGATGGCGATGATGAAGAATGCAAGGGCCCAGCTAAGCATGACCGACTCCTTCGTAAATGTGGATGAAGCTGAGGAGGTAGAGCAAAGCCCATGCCTGCGCGCGGCTGTAAGCGTTGCCGCTGCGCTGTAAGAACTACGCGTAGCGCGGCGCGTACACGCGTAGGGCTTTTGCTACAGACAGGGAAAAACGTCACTACAGGAAAACCCCGGCACGGCTCCTGCTCAGAGTGAAGGCATGCATGCCCTGAGCCAGCGCGCGGCGAACGACGCTCCGCCCCTGAGGACCGACGACGAGCCGCCGGCCATGGTGTGGACCGCGCGCCCGGACCTGTCGTGCGAGTCGGTGAGCCGCGCGTGGAGCGAGTTCACCGGCCACGGCGCCGAGCAGGCGCTCGGCGAAGGCTGGTCGCGCTGCCTGCATCCCGAGGACCTGGCGCGCTGGCTCGACGCCTGCGTGCGGGCCTTCGACGCGCGAACGAGCTTCGAGCTCGAGTACCGCATGCGCCGGCGCGACGGCCAGTACCGCTGGGTGCTCGACCGCGGCCGGCCGCGCTACTCGCGCGAGGGCGCGTTCCTCGGCTACGTCGGCGCCTGCGTCGACATCGACGAGAGGAAGCGCGCCGAGCTCGAGCTCGCGCGCGCGCTCGAGCGCGAGCGGCGCCTGCGCGTTGCCACGGAGGAGGCGAGCCGGATCAAGGACGAGCTGGTCGCCTCCGTGATCGGGCGCCTCGCCGAGCCGCTGCTGCGCGGCGTGCGCGTGCTGGTGGTCGAGGGGGACAGCGACGCGCGCGAGGACATGGCGAAGGTGCTACGGGCCGCCGGCGCCGAGGTGCGCGCCGCCGCCTCCAGCGCCGAAGCCCTGGACGAGCTCGGCGACTGGCGCCCGGACGTGATGCTCGCGGACATGGCGCCGCGCGGCTGCGACGGGCTGGTGTCTGTGCGGGCGCTGCGCCCGCCGCGCAGCGACGCGCGGCTCGCCAAGCCGGTGCAGCCGGTGGCGCTGCTCGCCGCCGTCGCCCGCCTCGCCGCGCCCATGTAAGAACTGCGCTTGCACCGTGTAGTGAAGGAAGCGCGCCGGGCACGCAGGTTGCTGTGCCTTCATCGCCAATTTTTTCCAAGGAGGCATCGTATGAACTGGGACACCGTGAAGGGCAACTGGAAGCAGATGAAAGGCAAGGTGAAGGAACAGTGGGGCAAGCTCACCGACGACGAGTTCGACCAGGTGGCGGGCAACCGCGACCAGCTGGTCGGCAAGATCCAGGAACGCTATGGCATCGCCAGGGACGAGGCCGACCGCCAGGTGCGCGACTGGGAATCGCGTAATGGCTGAGGAGAAGAAAGAGCAGCGCTGGCCATTCGACCCGATGCAGCCCGGCGACCACGAGCCAGTCACGCTGCCCGAGAACCTCAAGCACCTGGAGAAGCAGACCCCCGCACCGAAAAAGGAGAAAGATCGTGAATAGACGCAGCCTGCTCACCGCTCTGGCGGCCGCGGCCCTGATGGGCGTCGCGGCGTGCTCGAGCAATCCCGAGAACCGCCGCAGCGCCGGCGAGACCGCGGGCGACGCGGCGGTCACCGCCAAGGTGAAGACCGCCATCGCCACCGACGTCGGCGCGCGCACCGCCACCGCGGTGAACGTCACGACCTACAACGGCACCGTGCAGCTTACCGGCTTCGTTGACAACAACGACCAGAAGAGCCGCGCCGAGCAGGCCGCCAAGAAGGTCGACGGCGTGAAGTCCGTCAAGAACGACATCCGCATCAAGAACGCTTCATAGGCGACACCCCGGAGGGCGGCCCGGCCGCCCTCCGGCGCTTTTCCCGGAGGGACCCATGGCACTGCCGCAGCGCAAGACCCTGCAATTCGAGCTTCCGCCGCTTCCCTATGGCGAGGACGCGCTCGCGCCCATCATCTCGGCCGAGACGCTGCAGTTCCACCACGGCAAGCACCACCGGAAGTACGTGGACACGATGAACCAGCTGCTCGGGCAGAACCCGGTGAATGCGGCCAGCCTGGAAGAGGTGGTGCGCAACGCCTCGGGAAAACTCTTCAATAACGCCGCGCAGGCGTGGAACCACGATTTCTTCTGGCACTCGCTCTCGCCCAAGGGCGGGCGCCCGTCGGGCGCGCTGCTCGCGCAGATCGAGAAGGACTTCGGCAGCTACGAGCGCTTCGTCGAGGCCTTCGCAAGAGCGGGCAACGAGCACTTCGGCAGCGGCTGGGCGTGGCTCGTCGAGAAAGACGGCAAGCTGCAAGTGTTGGCGACCGCCAACGCCGACACGCCCATGGCGCACGGCGTGCGCTGCCTGCTCACCGTCGACGTCTGGGAGCATGCCTACTACATCGACTATCGCAACCAGCGCGACCGCTTCCTCGCCGCGGTGATCGAGAAACGGCTCGACTGGGCCTTCGCCGAGCAGAACCTCGGCCGCTAGAGCTCTTCGCGTCATGGCATCGGGCTTGCGTGCTCCCATGCGCAGTCTTTTCCCATAACCATTCCCTCAAGGAGGGCATCATGATGTTGAAGACCATTACGGCTGCTGTAGCCGCTGCGCTCGTCGGCTTCGCCGGCACGACGCTCGCGCAAACCACCGGCGGCGGCTCGAGCAGCACCAACCCGGGCGGCACGTCCATGGGCGGCTCCAATGCCGGCGGCACTTCCGGCACCGGCGGCCCGGGCGTCGGCTCGGGCAGCAGCACCTCGGGCGCGGCTTCCGGCACCGCCCCGTTGCCCAGCCAGTGCGTCGGCATGATCGGCGACCAGAGGGAGCGCTGCATCAAGCAGTACAGCGGCTCGAGCGCCTCGGGCAGCACGAGCGGCAGCACCGGCGCCGGCGGCTCGAGCAGCACCAACCCGGGCGGCACGTCGATGGGCGGCTCGAACGCCGGCGGCACCTCCGGCACGGGCGGCGCGTCCGGATCGCGCTAAGCGGCTCTCCCGCGCCGATCCGACCGGGCTGGTCCGATCGGCGCGGGCTCACCGGCTGCGGCCTCGCCGGCAGCCACCGCGCGACGGGCGCGGACGACGAAGAAATCGAGAAAGAGACGGAACGGCGACTAGCGCCGCTTTGCCTTGCGCGCCGCGGCGCCGCGGCAGTCGGTGTCCTCGAGGCCGCGCTGCAGATCGGTGGCGGCCTGCCTGGTCACGCCGCGCAGATCCCGCGTCGCGGCGAACCGGCGCATCGTCTTGCCACGCCTTTTCTTCATCAGATTGCTGCGAGCGGGGCGCGCGGATCGAAGTCGCGCCAGGAGCCGTCGCGCCAGACGCCCTCGGCGCGGCCGACGTTGCGGGCGTGGTGCTGGCGCAGGATCGCCACGGCGCGCGCCTCGGTGCCGTCGCGATCGACGTTGACGGCGATCATGCGCCCGCCGAGCGGCTCGACCGGGTGCTCTACCGTGGCCTCGCGCCGCCGGCCGCCGCGCACGCGCGACATGCAGCCGGCGAAGGAGCCGATGTAGGCGCCCAGGCCGCCCGCCAGCAGGATGGCCACGACGCCGTATTCTCCGGAAACGACCCAGCCGGCGGCGAGGCCGACCAGGGCGCCGATGACGGCGCCGATCGCCCCGCCGGCGCCGGCCTGCCTCGAGCCGGCGCTCGAGTGCGGCGCGTCGCCGCCGACGCGCGTCATGTCGTGCTGCCCCGGCGGCCCGACGTAGAACGAGTCGACGTCGCCGTCGGTGAAGCCTTCGCGCGCCAGCGCCGCGAGCGCGGCGTCCGCGTCGAGGGTGCTGTCGAACCTTCCCGCCACGATCTTCGACATCTCAAGGTCCCTTTCTGTGCATTCAGGCGTTGCGCCGCATGTCGGCGCGGCGCACGTCGACGCTCGGCATGCGCATCAGCGCGCGGTACTTGGTGATGGTGCGCCTTGCAACCCGCAAGCCCTGCTGCGCGAGCAGGCGCGCGAGCTCCGCGTCGGAGAGCGGCGCGCGCGGGTCCTCGGCGGCGATCAGCTCCTTCATCACCGCGCGCACCGCCGTGGCGGACGCGGCGCCGCCGTTGTCGGTGGCAAGGCGGCGCGAGAAGAAGTGCTTGAACTCGAACAGGCCGCGCGGCGTCGCCATGTACTTGTTGTTGGTGACGCGGCAGACGGTGGACTCGTGCAGCCCGAGCTCGCCGGCGATGAGCTTCAGCGTGAGCGGCTTCATCGCCACCTCGCCGTACTCGAAGAAGCCGCGCTGGCGCGCCACGATCGCGTCGGCGACGCGCTGGATGGTGGCGAAGCGCTGCTCGATCGAGCGCAGCAGCCAGCGCGCTTCCTGCAGCTGGCGCGTGAGCGACTGGTGCGCGGCGCCTTTCGGCATGGCGTCGGCGTAGATGCGGTTCAGGCGCACGCGCGGCAGCGACGCCGGATTGATGAGCGCCACCCAGCGCTCGCGCGCCTTCTTGACGATCACGTCGGGGATGACATAGCGCGCCTCCGCGGCGCCGAAGCGGTGCCCGGGCCGCGGGTCGAGCGTGCGGATGAGCGAGCGCGCGACGTGGATCGCCGCCTCGTCGCAGCCGCAGGCGTGCTGCAGGCGCGCCCACTCGCGGTTGGCGAGCAGCGGCAGGTGGCCCTGCACGATGGCGAGGGCGGCGCGCCGTCCCGGCGTGTCCGCGGGCAGCGCCTCGAGCTGCAGCTGCAGGCATTCCTCGAGCGTGCGCGCGCCGACCCCGGCGGGATCGAGGCTCTGCACGAGCTTCAGCGCGGCGAGGAAGTCGTCGGCGCGAACGTCGTATTCGGCGGGCACCAGCGTCGCCAGCTCCTCGAAGCTCGCCTTGAAGTAGCCGTCGTCGTCGAGGCTGTCGACGATCATGTGCGCGAGCGCGCGGTCGCGCTCGCCCATGCCCGACATCATCAGCTGCTCGCGCAGGTGCTCCTGCAGCGTCGGCTGCGCGTCGGCGGCGCCGCCCCAGTCTTCCTGCTCGCGCTCGGAGACGGGTGTGCTGGCGCTGCCCGAGTGCTCGTGCGACACCACGAACTCCTCCGCGGTGGCGCCGTCGCGCGTGACCGCGGCAGGCGCCTCGGGGTTTTCCTCGAGGAACGGGTTGACGGCGAGCGCCTGCTCCATCTCCTGCGCGAACTCGAGCGCGGACATCTGGAGCAGGCGCAACGCCTGCTGGACCTGCGGCGTCAGCGTGAGATGCTGGCGCAGGCGTAAAGCGATCGCAGGGCTCATGAATTTCCTTTCGCCGCTCTTTCTGCACGAACCATGCCAATGCCGATGAGCCATGCGGAAGCGCCGCCGCGGGTGTAATCCTTGCGTGCGCGGGTAGCAATTACCGGACGATGAGACTGCACCGATACCGCGAGATGCGCGATTTTTCGCGCACGCCCGAGCCAAGTGGAAAGCCCCTTGCCAGGGCAAAGTCCGCTGCCTTGAAGTTCTACGTGCAGCGCCACCACGCGACGCGCCTGCACTACGACTTCCGCCTCGAGCTCGACGGCGTGCTGAAGAGCTGGGCGGTGCCGAAGGGGCCGAGCCTCGATCCGTCGGACCGGCGCCTCGCGGTGCAGACCGAGGATCATCCGCTCGAGTACGGCGAGTTCGAAGGCGTGATCCCGGAAAAGCAATATGGTGCAGGCAACGTGCTTTTGTGGGACCGGGGTGTTTGGACGCCCGAGGACCCCGATCCCGCGGCGGCGCTGCGCAAGGGCCGCCTGCATTTCTCGCTGGCAGGGGAAAAGCTCAACGGCTCATGGATCCTCACCCGTACGAGAAGCGATTGGCTGCTGATCAAGCGCAACGACGACGAGGCGCGCGAGGACCTCGACATCACCGAGGCGCGGCCCGAGAGCGTGAAGCGCCCGCCGAAGCGCGCGAAGCGCGCCGCGCGCGCGCCCCTGCCGCAGTTCGTCGCGCCGCAACTCGCCACGCTCGTGAGCGCCCCGCCGACGGCGGGCGACTGGGTGTACGAGGTGAAGCACGACGGTTACCGGCTTCTCGCCAGAATTTCAGATGGTGAAGTCAAGTTGTACACCCGCGCCGGCAACGACTGGACCGCGAAGCTGCCGCACCTGCAGCGCGAGATCGGCAAGCTCGGCCTGCGCGACACCTGGCTCGACGGCGAGATCGTCGTGCTCGGGCCCGAAGGCCGCGCCAGCTTCCAGCGCCTGCAGAACGCCTTCGACGCACACAGCGACTCGGGCGTCGTCTATTTCGTCTTCGACGCGCCGTTCCTCGACGGCAGGGACCAGCGCCGCCTGGCCTTGAAGGAACGCAAGGCAAAATTGCAAAAGAAACTGCGCTCGAGCCCCATGGTGCGCTTCAGCGAAGACCTGCAAGGCGACGCGAAGGACATCCTCGACAAGGCCTGCAAGCTCGGCCTCGAGGGGCTGATCGGCAAGCAGGCCGGCTCGGTCTACGCCGGCGGACGCACGCGCAGCTGGATCAAGCTCAAGTGCCGCAGCCGCCAGGATTTCGTCATCGGCGGCTACACGCCGCCGAAGGGCTCGCGCAGCGGCTTCGGCGCCATCCTCGTGGGCACCTACGACGTGCACGGCAAGCTGCACTACGCCGGCAAGGTCGGTACCGGCTTCGACGCGGAGCGCCTGGGCGGCCTGATGCGGCGCTTCGCGCCGCTCAAGCAGGCGGACTCGCCGTTCGCCACGCCGCCGAAAGAGAAGGGCGTGCAATGGCTGCGGCCGAAGCTGGTCGCCGAGATCGCCTACGCCGAGCGCACCGACGAGGGCCTGCTGCGCCAGGCCGCGTTCATGGGCCTGCGCGAGGACATTGCCGCAAAAACCGTGGGGGAGGAAAAGGTTGAAAAACCATTGACCATTACCAACCCCGAGCGCCTGGTGTGGCCGTCCCTGAAGATCCGCAAGATCGATCTCGTGCACTACGCCGAGCAGGTGGGCGAATGGTTCCTGCCGCACCTCGCGAACCGGCCGCTCACGCTGGTGCGCTGCCCCGACGGCGCCGAGGCGAAGTGCTTCTACCAGCGCCACGAGCGGGGCTCGAAGAACTACATGCACCTGAGCTCTCTCGACGCGGTCCTGCGCGCGGTGCAGAACGGCGCGGTGGAGTTCCACACCTGGGGCGCCACCGTCCCGGATGCGAAGCGCCCCGACCGCATCACGATGGACCTCGACCCGGACCCGGACCTGCCGTGGCAGACGCTGGTCGAAGCCACGCAGCTGACAAGAATGCTATTGGAAAAGCTCGGACTGGAATGCTTCCTCAAGACCACCGGCGGAAAAGGCCTGCACGTCGTCGCGCCGCTCGTGCCCGAGCTCGGGTGGGACGAGGTGAAGCAGTTCACGAAGCAGCTGGCGGAGTTCCTGGTGCGGGCGCGGCCCGACCTGTTCACCGCGAAGATCGCCAAGAAAAGCCGCGGCGGCAAGATCTTCGTCGATTACCTGCGCAACGCGGAGACGGCGAGCGCGGTCGCTGCTTTGTCACCCAGGGCGAGAAAGGACGCCGGCGTGTCCACCCCCGTCTCTTGGGAGGAGCTTGGAAAGAAGGACATCCGCAAGCAGTTCACGGTGAAGAGCGTGCCCAGGCGACTGAAGCGCCTGGGCGCAGATCCGTGGGCGGGCTACGCGAAGGCGAAGCAGTCGATCACACCGGCGATGCTCAAAGCCCTCAGGGCGTAAAAAGGGCTCACACCCCTTTTTCAGGAAAATTGCTCTGAACCCTTTTTGCGCTTGATGACGCTCACCTGGCCGTCGCTCTCCATGGTGGCGCGCTCGACCTGCGCTAAGTCCGTGACGCCGTGCTCGCGCAGCTTGGCGCGCAGCTCCTCCTCGTTCACGAACTCGTGCCGCAGGTTCCGGCGCAGCACTTTCCCGCGGTCGACGAGCGGTAGCGGCGGCGGCTCGAGGAGCTTTTGCATCGCCGCCGACCGGTACGTCAGCCAGTCGACGCAGGTGTTCCAGGCGATGATCGTGGCCACCAGGATGCAGCCGTCGGTGATCGACTTGTAGTCCCCCGACATGGCGTTCTGCGAGGCGTCGGCGATGATCACCAGGAGCAGGATGTCGCTCATGCCGACCGCGCCGACGCGCCGGCGGATGACGATGCGGAAGAGGAGGAACAGGAACCAGTACATCGCGGTGCCGCGCACGATCGTCTCGAGCGGCGACACGCTCAGGCCGAACAACTCGCCCCACTCGACGCTCATGGACGCCGGGCCGGGCGCGCCCGCGGTGGGGAGAGGGGAAGTGACGCGACCGCGCCCGGCCGACAAAGGGTGAATCGCACAACGCGTGCCCGCGGCGCGATGCGCCCTAACCGACGCCCCGGGGCGACAGCGGCGGCGCGTTTCGTGGCGCTATTTGCGCAGCGGTGCGCGTCGCCGCGACCGGCACGGCGCCGCCTTCGCCTTCCCAGACCTCGAGGCGCTTTTCCTGGAGCCGGTTTTTCCTGTGCTCGTTCAGGAACCTGGCGAAATGGCGGGCGCCGAGGGCGAAGCCGGCGATCGCGGCGGCGTTGAACAAAGTTCTCATGACGGCGGCTGGTACGCAAGTTGCGTGCCCTTAGGAACCTCTTACATGGGTGCCTCGTAAAACATGCCACATCTGCTGCTCGTCGATGACGATCCCGAAGCGCTGGAGTGGCTCTCCGAATTCGCCAGGGGCGAAGGCTTCAGCGTCGCCCAGGCCGACTCGCTGCGCGCCGCGCGCATCCACATGTCCCGCCTGCAGCCCGACGTGCTGCTCACCGACCTGCAGCTGCCCGACGGCCAGGGCATCGAGCTGGTCAACGACCTGGAGTCGCGCGAGTCCACCGAGGTGGTGCTGATCACCGGGCACGCCAGCGTCGAGAGCGCCGTGCAGGCGCTGCGCCTGGGCGCCACCGACTACATGGTGAAGCCGGTCGACGTCGATCGCCTGCGCGCCATGCTGCGCCGCGTGCCGCGCACCGGCGAGCTGCGCGCCGAGATCGGCGAGCTGCGCGAGGAGCTGCGCAAGCTCGGCCGCTTCGGGCATCTCCTCGGCTCCTCGCCGCCGATGCAGAAGCTCTATGACCAGCTCGGCCGCGTCGCGCCGACCTCGGCCACCGTGCTCCTCATCGGCGAGAGCGGCACCGGCAAGGAGCTCGCGGCGAGCACCGTCCACGAGATGAGCCGGCGCAAGCGCGCGCCCTTCCTGCCGCTCAACTGCGGCGCGGTGTCCCCGCAGCTGATCGAGAGCGAGCTGTTCGGCCACGAGAAGGGCTCCTTCACCGGCGCCGACCGCCAGCACAAGGGCTACTTCGAGCGCGCCAACGGCGGCACGCTGTTCCTCGACGAGATCACCGAGATGCCGCAGGAGCTGCAGGTGAAGCTGCTGCGCGTGCTCGAGACGGGCACCTTCATGCGCGTGGGCACCACCACGCCGATCAGCACCGACATCCGCCTCATCTGCGCCACCAACCGCGTGCCCGAGCAGGCCGTCGCCGACGGCAAGCTGCGCGAGGACCTGTACCACCGCCTCAACGTGTTCCCGATCTCCATGCCGCCGCTGCGCGAGCGCGGCACCGACATCGAGCTGCTGGCGCAGCACTTCCTCGACCAGCTGAACAAGCAGGAGAGCGCCGCGAAGTCGTTCGCGCCGGCGACCATCGCCGCGCTCTACGCGCACACCTGGCCGGGCAACGTGAGGGAGCTGAAGAACTACTGCCAGCGCGCCTTCATCCTCGCCGACGAGGTGATCGACGCCCACCTCGCGCCGGCCGCCGTCGCCGCGCCCGAGTCGGCGCCGCTGCTCTCGGTGCGCGTGGGCACGACGCTCGACGAGGTGAGCCGGCGCCTGATCGAGGCGACCCTCGCGGAGTGCGGCAGCAAGAGGAAGGCGGCCGACATGCTCGGCATCAGCCTGAAGACGCTCTACAACCGGCTCGCGGCCTACAAGAGCGAAGCCGGCAAGGAGCGCCCCGAGGCCGAGGAGTACGAGGAGCGCAGCCGGGTCTGAAAGCAGGCAGCGTCGAGGGGCCAGCAGGCCGGGTATAGGAGTTGCTACCCCCAGTCAGTCTCGCCCCGAACCCGATTTTCAAACTGGAGGACGCAAATGGCTCAAATGGAAAAGCAGCAGGTCGATCGCCTCAGCCAGACCGCCCACGAGACCGTCGACCGCGCCGCGCAGGCGGTCTCCTCGGTCACCGACCGCATGAGCGAGAAGTACGAGGAGCTCTATGCGATGCAGGAGGACTGGGTCGAGGCGGGCCGCGAGTACGTGAAGGAGCACCCGGTCGCCGCGATCGGCATGGCGCTCGCCGCCGGCTACCTGCTCAGCATGCTGATGCGCAGCCGGTAAAGATGGCGGACACCGCGCCGCTGCGCCGGCCGCCCGGCCTCGGCGATCTGCTCGGCCGCCTGGTCGGGGAGTCGCGCGAGCTCGTCTCGGACTACGCGCTGCTCGCCGCGCTCGATGCGCGGCGCGCGGCGATCCGCCTCGCCCTGCTGCTCGGCGCGGTGCTGATCGCCGCGGTGCTGGTGGTGACGGCCTGGATGGCGCTCGTGGCCGGCGGCATCGTCTTCATGCTCGGCCAGGGCGCCTCCTGGATCGGCGCGCTGCTCGTCGCCGCGCTCATCAACCTCGTCGGCGCCGGCGCGCTCGGCTGGTGGGTGCGCAACCTCGTCACCGAGATGCCGTTCACCGCGCTGGTGCGCCAGCTGCGCGCCCAGGCTCCGCAGGAGCCTTCGTGAACCTGCCGCAGGAGCCTGGATGAAAACGCCGCTCAAGCCGAGCCTCGACGACGAGATCTACGAGGTCGAGGAGCGCCTCGCGCGCCGGCGGGCCGAGCTGCCGCGCGTCGCGCGCGCCACCGGCCGCAGCGCCATGCACAAGCTCGCCTCGCCCGCCGGGCTCGCCGCCGCGGCGGCGCTCGGCTTCCTCGTCGGCGGGGGGTTCGGCGGAAACAAGAATCACCATGTGAAGCCGGTCGTGGAGCGCAGGAAGCAGAAAGAGCGGACGAAGGGCATCGCCATGGGCAGCCTCGCGATGAGCGCCGTCATCGCGCTCATCAAGGCGCAGTTCGGCTCGCCGCTCGGGATGGCGCAGGCGGTGCTCGGGAAGATCCAGGCGCGCCGCAAGCCGCCGGCCATGCCCTCGTCGCTGCGTGGCGCGCGAGCGACGTCGCCCTCCGGCGACAGGCGCTCTGTAGCCGGATAGCCGATAGAAATCCGCCGCTCGCGCCGATAGGCTTGCAGGTCCGATGCAAGCCTCTCCGACGCTCGTGCCGAGACTCAGGCACATCGCCAAGGTCGCGTACGGCCTCGTAGCCGTGCTGGCGGCGCTCGCGCTGTGGGGCTGGGTCGTAGACGTGCCGGCGCTGCGCGACCTCGGCGCGGAAGTCGCGCCGATGCCGCCCTCGGCGGCGCTCGCGCTGCTGCTCATCGCCGGAAGTTTCGCGGCTGCGCAAAAAGGGAACGGGCGGGAAAGCGCGAGCGCGGCCTTCGTAGCCGCCGCGATCGCGGTGCTGACGCTGGTCGAGGAGTTCGCGCGCGTGCCGCTCGGCATGCAGATCGAATGGCTCGCGCCGGCGCGCGGCGGGGAGGTGCCGGCGCGGATGGCGCCGGCCGCTTGCCTGACGCTTCTCCTGCTCGCGGCTGCGGTGCCGCTGCGGCGCGACGCGCGCGTGTTCGGCGTGTCGGCCGCGGGCCTCGCCGCGGGCGCGACGGGCGCGGTGGCCTTCTTCGCGCTGCTCGGCCTGTCGCTGCGCCTGCTGCGCTTCGACGTGGCGGCGCCGCTGCTCGGCTTCTCGGCGCCCGAGGCGGCGGCGACGATGCTGGCGGCGATCGGCCTCGCCGCCGGGCGGCCGACGCAGTGGCTGCTCGACACGCTCTCCAGCCGGCGCACCGCGGCGGTGGTGACGCGCTGGCTGCTGCCGGCGGCGTTCCTGCTGCCGCTCGCCGTGGGCTGGCTGCGCCTCGCCGCCGAGCGCGAGGGCTTCTTCGGCGAGGCCTTCGGCATGGCGCTGTTCACCGTGCTGATGATCGTGTCCTTCGGCGCGCTCATCCTGTGGGTGGCGCACACCATCGAGCACATGGATACGCAGCGCGCGCAGGCCGAGGAGCAGGCGGGCGAGAGCCGCGAGTGGCTGGAGGTGACCCTCGCCGCCATCGGCGACGGCGTCATCGCCACCGACGCGCGCGGGCGCGTGCGCTTCCTCAACCCGGCGGCGCAGCGCCTCACGGGCTGGCGCGCCGCGGAGGCGGCGGGGCGGCCGGTCGACGAGCTGGTGGCGCTCTTCGACGAGCGCGACGGCGCCGGCCTCGAGTGCCCGCTGCACGTTGCGCTGCGCGGGCGCGCCGCGGTGGCGACGGGCGGCGAGCCGGCGCTGCGCTCGCGCGACGGCCTCGTGCACCCGGTGTCGGTGAGCGCCGCGCCGATCGCCGACGCCGCCGCCGGCGCCGCCGGCGCGGTGCTCGTGCTGCGCGACGCGACCGCGCAGCGGCGCGCCGACCGCGCCATGCGCGAGGCCTACACCGAGCTCGACCAGCGCGTCGTGCGCCGGACCGCGGCGCTGGAGCGGGCGAGCGCCGCGCTGCGGGAAAGGAATGCCCTGCTCAACGCCATTACCACCAGCACGCCCGACCTCGTCTTCGCCAAGGACCGCCAGGGCGACATCCTCATGGCCAACCCGGCCTGGGCGCAGGCCGTCGGGCGCGCCGGCAGCCTCGACGACAACGAGAGGCTGGTGCTCGAGGCGGGCGAGCCGATGACCCTCGAGGAGAGCATCGACCAGCGCACCTACCTGACCACCAAGGCGCCGCTGCGCGACGAGCAGGGCCGCGTCATCGGCCTGATCGGCATCTCGACCGACATCACCGAGAGGAAGCGCGCGCAGCGCGAGCTGGAGAAGCTGGTGGTGGCCGAGCAGCGGCTGCGCGCCGAGGCCGAGCGCGCCAACCGCGCCAAGGACGAGTTCCTCGCCATCGTCTCGCACGAGCTGCGCTCGCCGCTCAACGCGCTGCGCGGCTGGAGCCACCTGCTGGTCACCACGCAGCCGCCCGAGCCGGCGCTCATCGACCGCGCTGCCAAGGCGATCAAGAGGAACGTCGACCACCAGACGCGCCTCATCGACGATCTGCTCGACACCTCGCGCATCGTCAGCGGCAAGCTCACCATCGAGCGGCGGGTGGTCAACCTGGTCGAGATCGTGCTCGCCGCGCTCGACGCGGCGCGCCCGGGCGCGGCGGCGAAGTCGATCGAGCTGCGCTTCACCCCGCACGACACCGCGGTGATGGTGGTGGGCGACGCCGGGCGCCTGCAGCAGCTCGTCTCGAACCTGCTTTCCAACGCGGTGAAGTTCACCCCCGAGCGCGGGCAGGTCGCGGTGCTGCTGCTGAAGAACGGCGAGCGCGTGCAGCTCCAGGTGAAGGACACCGGCATCGGCATCGCGCACGAGTTCCTGCCGCACGTCTTCGACCGCTTCACCCAGGCCGACACCTCGGCGACGCGCCGCGCCGGGGGCCTGGGCATCGGCCTCGCCCTGGTGCGGCACATCGCGCTCCTGCACGGCGGGCAGGTGCGCGCCGACAGCGCCGGCGAGGGCCGCGGCGCCACCTTCACCGTCGAGCTGCCGGCGGCCCCGGCCGCCGCCGCGCTCAGCCTCGCCGGCGCGCCGCCGCAGGGCGAGCGCCGGCGCGCCGGCCCGGGCACGCTGGCGGGCGTGCTGGTCTGGGTCGCCGACGACGACGCAGACGCGCACGAGGTGGTCGCGCTCACCCTGCGCCAGACCGGCGCCGAGGTGGAGGGCTTCGGCTCCGGCGCCGAGCTGATGGGGGCGCTCGAGCGGTCCCCCGCGCGCGGCCCCGACGTGCTGCTCCTCGACCTCGCCATGCCCGGCGAGGACGGCTTCGAGGTGCTGCGCCGCGTGCGCTCCCTCGAGATGGCGCGCGACACCGAGCGCAACGTTCCCGCCATCGCCCTCACCGCCTTCACCCAGATCGAGCGCGAGCGCCTCTCCAAGGCCGGCTTCGCCGACCGCGTCGACAAGCCCGTCGACGCCGAGAAGCTGATCGCCGCCATCCGCGCCGCCGTCAAGGACCGCCGCCAGAAGGCCGCCACGCAGGGGCGCTAGTCGTAGCCGAGCGGCCGGGCGACTTCCTCGAGCGGCTTGCGCTCGGCGTCGATGCCGAGCCATAAGGCGATGGCCGCGGCGGCGCACATCAGGGTGGCGGCGAAGGCGTACGCGGCGAAGAGCGCGCCGCGGCTGCCCGACTCGATGATCGCGCCGTAGAGCGGCGGCCCGGCGAAGCCGCCGAGGGCGGTGCCGGCGGCGTAGAAGAGCGAGATGGCGACGGCGCGCATCTCCACCGGGAAGATCTCGCTCACGGTGAGGTAGGCGGAGCTCGCCGCGGCGGAGGCGACGAAGAAGATGCACGACCAGGCGAGCGCCAAGCCGGTCGGCCCGAGCAGCTCGCGGCTGAAGGCGTAGCCGGTGACGAGCAGGCCGACCCCGGAGATGGCGTAGGTAGCGGCGATCATGCGCCGCCGCCCGACCACGTCGAACAGCCGCCCGAGCACGAGCGGCCCGAGGAAGTTGCCGATGGCGAAGGGGAAGATGTAGTAGCCGACGTTCTCGTCGGCGACGCCGTAGAAGCGCGCCAGCACCAGGGCGTAGGTGAAGAAGATGGCGTTGTAGAAGAACGCCTGCGCCGCCATGAGCGAGATGCCGAGCACCGCGCGGCGGCGGTAGCGCACGAGGATCACGTGCGCCACGTCGCGCCAGGCGATGGTGCGCAGGGCGCGCATTGACCTGGCCTTGTAGCTTTCATCCGGGACCGAGCCCACTTCCGCCTCGATGGCGCGCACCACCGCCTCGGCCTCCTCGGCGCGGCCGTGCGTCAGCAGCCAGCGCGGACTCTCGGGGACGTGGCGGCGCACGAGCAGGATGGCGATGCCCAGCACCCCGCCGAGCCCGAAAGCGATGCGCCATCCCCACTCGGGCCCGATGAAGCCGGGATGAAGAAGAACGATCGAAAGACCGGCCCCCAGGGCCGCTCCGACCCAGAAGGTGCCGTTGATGGCGAGGTCGACCTGGCCGCGCACGCGCGCCGGGATGAGCTCGTCGATCGCGGAGTTGATCGCGGCGTACTCCCCGCCGATGCCGAAGCCGGTGACGAAGCGGCAGAAGGCGAACGAGGCGATGTCCCAGGTGAACGCCGTCGCCACGGTGGCGACGAGGTACACCGCCAGCGTGACGAGGAAGATGCGCTTCCTCCCCAGGCGGTCGGCGAGGCGGCCGAAGAAGAGCGCCCCCAGCACCGCGCCGCCGATGTAGGCCGAGGCGGCCCAGCCGATGTCCCCGGCGGAGAGTCCGAGCGTCTCGGGGCGCTGCAGCGCCGGGCCGAGCGAGCCCACCACGGTGACCTCCAGCCCGTCGAGCAGCCAGCTCACGCCCAGGGCGACGACCACCCGCCAGTGCCAGGCGGACCAGGGCAGGCGGTCGAGCCGGGCGGGGATGTCGCTCGTGACGGTGTCGGCCATCTGTGAGGATCTAGTCGGGCAAATTGACTTTGGTCCGATGGAAGCCTACCGCGCCTAGGCGCGGAAATAAGCTTCCTCGAACGTGACGTATGCCGCATCCGTGTGGCGAAAGAGCGACAGGGTTGTGGCCAAACCCGTTCAACCCTATATGCTGCAGGTCACCTGGGGGAGGGGGATCCCGCATGTCCAAGCTCGCGTTCGTTTTCGCGCTCGTCATTGCTGTGACCAGCGTGCAGGCGCAGGAGAGAAAAGCCGGACAGGTCCTGTTCGCCGCCGGGAGCGCGGAGTCCGTCGCGCTCGACGGCAATGCGCGGGCGCTCGCGCGGGGCGACGCGGTCTTCGAAGGCGAAACGCTGCGCACCGCGCGCGACGCGCACTTGCAGGTGCGCATGAGCGACGGCGCACTGATCGCGCTGCGGCCGGCCTCGGCGCTGCGCCTGAAAAGCTACGGCGAGCGCGTGTTGCTCGAGCTGACGGAGGGCGCGCTGCGCTCCATCACCGGCGCGATCGGCCGCCGCGACAAGACCCTCTACAACATGCAGCTGCCGTTCGCGATACTCGGAATTCGCGGCACCGACCACGAGACACGCGTGGTCAAGGGCGCGCCCGGCGCGGGCACCTATGACCGGGTGACGCTCGGCGGAACGTACCTGCAGACGGGCAAGGGGAGGATCGACCTCGATCCCGGGCAGACCGGCTTCGTGCCGCTCCAGCCCGATGCAGCGCCGGTGCGCCTCGAGCAGACGCCGGAATTCATGCTCGCCGTGCTGCCGCCGGCGGCGCCGGACGGGCGGGGGACGCGCGGGCTGCAGCGCGCGCCCGGCCTCGATCTCGCGCCGGGGCTCGATCTCGCCCCGGGGCTGCCGGGTTCGCAGGCGCCTGCGCTGCTGCTGGAGCACCGCGGCGTGGCGCCGGCGATTCCCGGCGAAGTGCTGCGCCGCCAAGGGCTGCCGAACGGGAAGGCCAAGAATTAGCAGAGCCTGGCTGCTGGCGCTCGCCCTCGCAGCACATGGCGCGCTCGCTCAGCCGCAGGCGCCCGATCTCGGGCACGCCGAAGCGCTGATCCGCGACGGGAAGGCCGAGCAGGCCTGGCAGCTCCTCGCGCCACACGAGGCCGCGCACGCCGGGCGGGCGGACTACGACTACCTGCTCGGCGTCGCCGCGCTCGAATCGGGAAGGCCGGATCTCGCCACTTTCATCCTCGAGCGGCTGCTCGTCACCGACCCCGGGCATGCGGCCGGGAGGCGCGCCATGGCGCGCAGCTACTTCGCCCTCGGCGACCGCGAGCGCGCGCAGCGGTACGTCGATCGGATGCCACCCGGGTCCACCGGCCTGTCTCTCGGCGCCTATGTCGAGCTGACCCTCGGCCGCGACAGCAATGTCAATGCTGCAGCCACGCCCGGCGGCATCTTCGCCGCGGCGCCGGTGCCGACGCGCGACGGCGACGGCTTCTCCGCGGTCGGCGCGGGCGCGAGCTTCGCGCGCGCGCTCGACGATCGCCAGACGCTCTACGGCGGCGCGGACTTCAGGCAGCGCATGCATTTCGAGCTGGACCGCTTCGACTCGCGCGCGGCGGACCTGCATCTCGCGCTGCAGCGGCGCCTTGACGGGCGCGACAGCCTGCGCCTGGGCCTGGAGCACGGCGAATACGACCTCGATCAGGGGGGATTCCGGCGCGCCCAGGGCGCGAGCGCGCAGTGGACCCGGACGTACGACGAGCGGGCCAGGTTCTCGCTGTTCGGCCAGGGCTTGCGCATCCGCTACCGCGAAGCCGCGCAGGACGAGAGCTCCGACCTGCTGCTCGCCGGGGCGCACGTCTCGCGCAACCTGGACGCCGCCGCCGGCCTGCAGGCTTCCGCAAACCTCTATCTCGGCCGCGACGACGCGAGCGCGAACCGCGTCGACGGCGACAGGCGCCTCGCCGGGCTGGGCGGGACGCTCAGCCGGCGCTTCGGCGGCCGGCTCGAGGCGAGCGCGAGCCTCTCCTACCTGCACTCGGACTATCGACAGGAGAACCCCGCGGCGGGCGTGCGGCGCGAGGATCGGTACGTCGCTGCGGAGCTCGGGCTGACGTGGCGCATGGCCCGCGGCTGGTGGCTGCGCCCGCAGCTCTCGCGCACGCACAATCGCTCGAACCTCCCGCTCGTCGAGTACGGCCGGACCGAAGCCTCGGTGAGCCTGCGTCGCGCCTGGCAGTAGCGATTCGCGTTCCGGCAGCCCCGGAAACGGCAAGCGCCGTGCCGGGAGCGGGGCTTGCTACAATCGGCCCCGATATGCAGATCGAGGCCGTGAAGGCGGCGTACCGGCGGTATGCGGGAATCTACGACGCGGTCTTCGGCCCGGTGCTGCAGCCGGGACGCCGGGCCGTGCTCGAGGCGCTGCGCTGCCGTCCCGGCGACCGCGTGCTCGAGGTGGGCGTGGGCACGGGGCTCTCCCTGCCGCTGTACCCGGCCGGCGTCAAGGTAACCGGCATCGACGTGTCGCGCGAAATGCTCGAAAAGGCGCGCGCGCGCGTGGCGCGCCGCGGCCTGAAGGACGTCGAGGCGCTGGTCGAGATGGACGCCGAGGCGATGAGCTTGCCCGACGCGAGCTTCGACAAGGTCGTCGCCATGTACGTCGTCTCGGTGGTGGAGCGCCCGCAGCGCCTGCTGCAGGAGCTGCACCGCGTATGCAAGCCCGACGGGGAGATCTTCCTCGTCAACCACGTGCGCTCCGACAACCCGATCATCGGCGCGGTGGAGAAGGGCCTGGCGCGCTTCTCCGACAAGCTCGGCTTCCATCCCGACTTCGAGCTGCGCGAGCTGCTCGACCCCAGCCACGAGATCGCCGAGCTCTCGCGCATCAACTTCTTCTGGAAAGTCATGCGCGTGCGCAACGGCGTCGCGCATCGCCGCTTCTCCGTATAAGAGAACTTCCTTGGCGTTCCGGTTTCCAACCGGAATGCAGATCCGCCCCGAGATCAAGTTCCACGCCGTCGACCGCTCGCCCTGGGTCGAGGCCTACATCGGCGAGCGCGTGCAGCGCCTCGAGCGCTTCGCCGAGGGCATCACCTCCTGCCACGTCACGCTGACGCAGGAGCAGGCTTCCCACACCAAGGGCAATCGCTACAGCGTCATGGTCGAGGTGCGGCTGCCGCCCAACAACGATCTCGCGGTGCGCAAGATGAAGGACATCCGCGACATGCCCGCGCAGCTGCCGGCGCTGATCAACCTCGCCTTCGGCGCGATCGAGCGGCAGCTGAAGAAGGCGGCGGCGCTGCGCCGCGAGGAGAAGCTGCGCGCCGACGGCGAGCAGCCGCACGGCATGGTGGAGAAGCTCTTCGCCGAGGGCTACGGCTTCATCCGCACGGTCGACGACGACCGGCAGTACTACTTCCACCGCAACAGCGTGCTGCACGACGACTTCGAGCGGCTCGCGGTCGGCACCGAGGTGCGCTTCAGCGCCGAGGAAGGCGACAAGGGCCCGCAGGCGAGCAGCGTGCAGATCGTCAGTAAGCCCGGGGCGCTGGAAGAAAGCCCGGCACGCTGACGCCGCGCGGGGGCTTCGCGCCCAGGCGCAACGCCGCCGCCTGCAGGCGCCAGCACGTCGATTGCATTGCCGTATCAAGTTCTTTTTTTGAGATCACGGCAGCCCTGACGCCGCAGCTCGGGTGCGCCCAGAGCACGGCGCGCAGCTTCTCGCGCAGCGCCTCCGGCGCCGCGGGAAGCGCCGGCGCGATCCAGGCCGCGAGCGGATCGGCGGGATGGCGCCGCAGGAGCGCCGCCGCCTCGTCCCACCGCTCGCCCTTCTGCAGCGCGCAGCGCAGCGCCTCGCCCGCGGCGAGCAGCGCGTCGAAATCCTCGCGGCGCACCGCCAGATCCGCTTTTCCACATTCAAGTGGAAGTGTTGACGGGGGTTTCTTCGCCGCGGACTCCACCTTCTCGAAGAGCGCCTTGCGCGAGTCGTTGAGGAGGATGCCGACGCTCGGCAGGCCGCGCAGCGGCTCGGCCGTGCCCCAGGCGTAGCGGTCCGCCACGCGCAGGCGGTCGGCGCCGCCGGCGTCGGCGAGCAGCCCGAAGCCGTTCGCGGTGGCGGTGCCCTGCGCGTGGAAGCGCGCCGAATAGCGGTCGTCGCCCGCGCCGTCGACGAGCACGCCGAGCGCGAGGTCGAGCCCCATGCCCTGGCCGGCGCCATGGCCGAGCTCATAGGAATCGAAGCCGCCTTCGTCGCGCAGCACGCCCACCGCTTCGTGCGCGCCGCTGCCCTGCGCATAGCGGACCGCGCGGTAGCGGTCGTGGCCGCTCTCGTCCCACAGGAGGCCGGCGCCGTAGTAGTAGCCGCTGCCCTGCGCGAACATCTCCGCCTCGTAGCGGTCGTCGCCGCGCTCGTCGCGCAGGATGCCGGTGCCGCCGCCGAGCAGGGTGCGAAAGCCGAAGCCGGCGCCCTGCGCGCCGCTCAGCAGCCCGCGATCGAACGGGTCGGCGGCGCCGGCCACGGTGTAGCGATCGCTGCCGCCGCGATCCCAGAGGAGCCCCAGGCCGCCGGCGAGCCCGAGACCCTGTCCCCAGGCGACGAGACGGTATTCGTCGTCGCCGCCGAGCTCGATCAGCGCCCCGGTGCCGAAGGCCGCCGCGCCCTGGCCGAAGTATCCGGACTGGTAGCGGTCGTTGCCGGCGAAGTCCACGAGGAGCGAGGCGCCGGCGATCGCCGCGCCCAGGCCCGGGCCTTCCATCTCGTAGCGGTCGTCGCCGGCGAAGTCGACCAGCGCCGCGAGGGCGCGCACGGCGACGTCGGTGCCGTGATAGCGGTCGTTGCCGCCGAGGTCGAAGACCACCGAGATCGCGCCGCCGAAGGCCGGCGCGCGCACGTACGTGTCGTCGCCGCCCGGATCGACGATCAGCGCCGCGCCGGGAGAGTGCCGGTCGTTGCCGCGGCTGCCGATGACGACCGTGCCGATGGGGCTTTCGAATCGCCGTGGCGCCGGGGAAGCGTGCCTGTCCAGGCCCTGCATGAACCGCAGCGTCGCCTCGAGGAAAAGCGCGTTCGCGCGCTCGATGCCCGCCGGATCGACCGCGTCGGCGACGGCGAGGAGCTGGTCGGCGCTGGGCAGCCCTTGCTCCAGCGCGTCGAGCAGCGGCGGCTCGTCGAGCTTGCCGGTCGCCGCCAGCAGCGCGCGCTGCGCGGCCGCGAGCTCCTCGATGTAGCGTTGGAGAAGGCTGTCGAAGGGAATGGCCTTTTCAGGCTCAGCTGCAAACTGCACCAGACTCTTATTCACAGTTCTGTCGAAAAATGCTGCGGCATCGGCGGCATCGAGCGGGCGAGCGAGGAGCTCGCGCACGATCGCCGGCGCGGCGCGCGGCGGCGGCGCCTCGTGGCGCACGACGTTGTCGATGATGAGCAGCGCGTCGGGGCCGAGGGCCTGGCGCGCGAGCTCGGCGGCAACCAGGAGCGCGAGCGCGCCCATCTAGGCGCGGCGTTCTCTCAGGTAGACCGGCAGGTCCATGGTCGGCGGGCGCGCCGGGACCTGGAAGAAGAGGTCGGCGACGAAGCCGCGGTGGTAGGAGCAGTGCGTGACGATGTGCAGCAGCATCTCGGCGCGCGACATCTCGCCCTTGCTGCCGCCGATCAGCGTGAACGACAGGCGCTCGGCGAGCGCCGCTTCCGCGAGCGTGTCGCTCTGCGAGATGTACCAGGCGTCGAGCAGCTCCTGGCTGCGGCGCAGCTCCTCGAGCGGCGGATGATCGGGCGTGTTGCGCGCAGCGAAGCCGTGCTCGCGCTGCTGCAGGTGCGCCTGCCAGATGAGCCCGATGACGTAGTTGTGGTTGAGCGTGTGCACCATGTTCCTGAACAGGCTGGTGCGCGGCCTGGTCGCCTCGCCCGCGGGCAGCGCGGCGACGGCGTCGAACATGACGCGATTCGCCCACGCGTTGTAGCGCGTGAGCATGCTGAGCGTTTCTTTCATGGCGGGTAGTATGCCCTGATGGTTCCCGTCCCGGACAGCCGGCCGCGCCTCGTCCCCTACCTGGTCAGCGCCGCTTCGGTCGCCTTCGTGGGCGTCGCCGCGTACGCGCTGACGCGCTTGGTGCCGCTGCCGCACGTGTCGATCGTGTTCCTCGCCGCGGTGCTCACCAGCGCCGCGCTCTGGGGCTTCTGGCCCGCCGTGCTCGCCGCCGTGCTCAGCGTCGCGGCGAGCATGTATTTCTTCTATGCGCCGATCTTCGACTTCCGCGTCGCCGACGCCCAGAACGTCACCGACCTCGCGGTGTTCGTCGTCGTCGCTGCGCTCACCAGCCGGCTGGCCGCGAACGTGCGCGCGCAGGGGCTCGAGGCGCGGCGCCGCCAGGAGTCGCTGACGGCGCTGCTCGCGTTCAGCGAGGCGCTGGCAGAGAGCACGAGCGACGCCGACCTGCACGCGACGGTCATCGGGAATTTATCGCCGGTGCTCGGCCGCCCGATCCACCTGCTGCTGCCGCAGGAGGGGCGCCTCGCTCCGGCCGCATTCTCCGCCGCGGCTGGCGCGCTCCCCGATGAGGTCCACGCCGCGGCGAGCCGCGTCATGGACGGCGGGGAAGCGGCGATACCCGGCTGGCGGCTCGAGCGCCTCGTCGCCGCGCAGCACCCCGTGGGCGTGGTCGCCTCGAAAGAGCCCGCGCCACGCGCGGACGCGGACTATCGCAGGGCGCTGCTCGGCCATGCCGCGCTCGCCATCGAGCGCGCGCGCCTGCGCCGCGAGATCGCCGAGGCGCGCATCAAGGGGCAGGGCGAGGCGCTGCGCGAGGCGCTGATCAATTCCGTGTCGCACGACCTGCAGACACCGCTCGCGGCGATCCTCGGGTCGGCGACGGCGCTGGAGAGCCTCGAGGCGCCGGGCGACCGGCGCGAGCTGGTCGCCACCATCCGCGACCAGGCCGAGCGCCTGGCGGGCGATATCGAGAACGTGCTCGACCTCACCCGCATCCGCGCCGGCCAGATCGCGCCGCGCCTGGAGCTGGTCGAGCTCGCCGACATCGTCAACGCGGCGCTGCGCCGCAAGCAGAAGGCGCTCGGCGCGCACGCGGTCGAGGTGGCGCTGCCGCCGGACCTGCCGATGCTGCGCCTGGATCTATTCCTGATGGAGCACGCGCTCGCCAACGTGCTGGACAACGCCGCGAAGCATGCTCCCGCGGGCTCGACGCTGCGCATCGCCGCGGGCGTGCACAATGGCGCAGTGGTGCTCGAGGTGACCGACGAGGGGGGCGGCATCCGCGCCGGGGATCTGGAGCGGATCTTCGACCCGTTCTATCGAGGCGCCGGGCCCGAGGGGCGGCCGGCGCCGGGGACCGGGCTCGGCCTCGCCATCTGCCGCGCCTTCGTCGAGGCGAACGGCGCCTCGGTCGCCGCGCTCAGCGCCGGCCCCGGGCGCGGCGCCACCCTGCGCATTCGCCTGCCCGTGCCGCCGGGCGCGCCGGTGGAGATCCTCACCGATGAGTGAGGCAATGACGCGGGTGCTCGTCGTCGACGACGAGCCGCAGATCCGCAAGTTCCTGCGGCTCGGCCTGCAGGGCCACGGCTACGCGGTGCTCGAGGCGGCGAGCGCCGGCGACGCCTTGCGCGTGGCCGTGGCCGAGCAGCCCGAGCTGGTGGTGCTCGACCTGGGACTGCCCGACCGCGAGGGGTTCGAGGTGCTGAGCGCGCTGCGCGAATGGTCGCGCGTGCCGGTGCTGGTGCTCTCGGTGCGCAGCCGCGAGGGCGAGAAGGTGCGCGCCTTCGACCTCGGCGCGGACGACTACGTGGTCAAGCCTTTCGGCATGCCGGAGCTCCTCGCGCGAATCAAGGCGGCGCTGCGCCGCCGGGTCGCGGCCGCGGTCGGCGAGCCCCTGTTCCGCGTCGGCGGGCTGGAGGTCGACCTGGCGCGCCGCATCGTGCGCGTGGACGACGTCGAGGTGCGGCTCTCGCCGAAGCAGTACCGGCTGCTGCAGGTCCTGGTGTCGAACGCCGGCAAGGTCGTCACGCACCGCCAGCTGCTGGGCGAGGTCTGGGGCGCCGCGCACCGCGACGACATCCAGTATCTGCGCGTGTTCGTCCGCAAGCTGCGCTCGCGCATCGAAGCCGAGCCGGCGCGCCCGCGCTACCTGCTCACCGAGCTGGGCGTCGGCTACCGGCTGCGCACGCCGGACCAGCTCTCCGGGTCCGCGTAGGCGTTTACGCAATGGTTACGCCGGCGGCTGCCGGCGAGCATGGAACGGTGATGCCCTTCCTCCGCAGAATCGCAGCACAAAGGAGGGCACGGCCCAATGTCGACGAGCGTCATCCTCATCATCTCGGGTGTGGTCTGCCTGAGCATCAGCGGCTTCATCTTCTACAAGCTCACGCCGCAGGAAGGCAAGCCGCCCTCGCGATGGACCGGGACCGACACGAGCGGCACCGCCGTCGCCCTGGGCCTGATGGCCTTGCTGCTGGCCGGCGTGGGAATGCTGCTGAAAGGCCTGCTTTCCTAGCTCTGCAGCCCGGGGATGTTGCCCGGGCGGGGATGGGGCTCGAGCTGGTCCACCACGACGTGCACGCCGGGGACGGCGCGCACCGCGCGCAGCAGACCCTCGATCTCGGTGTCGAGCACCGGCCCGCGCAGGGTGACCTCGCCCTGCACGGCCTGCACGTCGATCGAGCTGTGCGAGACGATGTGGCCCATGCGGGCGCGCACGCGCTCGGCGAGCACGTCGTCCGAAACGGGGGCCGGAGAGAGGCGCCGGCGCGCGCCGGCGACGAGGCCGGTGGTGCGGTTGCGCAGGCCATGCGCGAGCGCCTGGCTGCTGTCGGCGGCGTGACGCAGGCCGCTCGATAGCCTGTCGCGGGCGATGGCGCGGCGGCGCCGGCCCTGGTCGGGATCGAGGAAGAAGGTGGCGAAAGCACCGGCGGCGAGCGCGCCGGCAATGCCAAGCAGGGAACGGCCTCTCATGGCGAAACGCCATGCAAGCGCCGTTCCCGTGCTGCAGCGGCCCTTACTTCGCGGGCTTCTTCTCTTCCTTCTTCATGCTGGTGCTGCCGCCGGCGGCGGCGCCGCCCTCGGCCTTCGCCATGGCGTCGTACTCGGAGCGGGAGAGCTTGCCGTCGCTGTTCTTGTCGGCGTCCTTGAACTTCGCCGCCAGGTCGGCGTGCGCGGCGATCTCGGCGCGCTGGATCGAGCCGTCCTTGTTGGTATCCAGCGACGCGAAGGTCCTCTCCTTGGTCGCGCCGGCGGCGGCCTTGGTGTCGGATTTCATGGTGCTGGAGCTCTGCGCCTTGGTCTCGCTCTTGTTCTTCGCATCGTCGGCCGCGACGGCCGCGCCTGCGAACGCGAGCAGCGAGAAGCTCACGAGCAGCGGTCTGATGAACGTCATCTCACATCCTCCTTCGGTTGGGATTCTGAAAATACAGCGGCCCGTCCATAAGCAGCATGCGTGCCCGCTCCCCTTAGAATAGTCCGGAGGAACCATGATCGAGATCCAGCCCATCGCCGGCGCCCTCGGGGCGGAAATAAGTCGCGTCGACCTCTCGCGCGACCTCACCGAAGAGGTGGTGAAGGAAATCCGCGCGGCGTTTCTGGAGCACCTGGTGATCTTCTTCCGCGGCCAGAAGCTCACGCCGCAGCAGCAGCTTGCCTTCGCCCGCCGCCTGGGCGAGCCGATGGAGTACCCGCAGCTGAAGGGCCTGCCCGAGTGCCCGCTCATCACGCCGGTGGTGAAGCTCGAGCACGAGCGGGTCAACTTCGGCGGCGTCTGGCACTCGGACACGGCGTACCTCGAGCGCCCGCCGATGGCGAGCATGCTCTACGCCCTCGAGGTGCCGCCGCACGGCGGCGACACCCTGTTCGCGAACCAGTACCTCGCGTACGAGACGCTGTCCGATGGCCTGAAAAAAACATTGCGGGGGTTGGTCGGGGTAAATACCTCCACCAAAGCCCAGGCCTCGCGCACGCGCGAGGACCGATTGAAGGAAGCCGGCGCCGAGCTCAAGGTGCTGGTCGGCGAGCACCCGGTGGTGCGCAAGCACCCCGAGACCGGGCGCGAGGCCCTGTACGTGAATTACGGGCATACCGAGCGCTTCAAGGGCTGGAGCGAAGCCGAGAGCCGGCCGCTGCTCGAGTACCTGTTCGCGCACCAGGTGCAGCCCGAGCTGACCTGCCGCTTCCGCTGGGAGAAGGGGTCGATCGCGCTGTGGGACAATCGCTGCACCCAGCACAATCCCGTGAACGACTATCATGGGTACCGCCGGGTCATGCACCGGGTGACCCTCGCCGGCGACGCCCCGCGGTGAGGAAGAAATTGCCGCATTGCAGCGTTGACCACCAGTAACGGGCTACGATACGGTCGCCCGGTTCTTCTTGGAGGAGGATCCATGGAACACCATAAGCTGAAGCAATTCGCAGGCGCCGTGATCGCGGCATTCGCCCTGGTCGCCGGCTCCGCGATGGCGCAGGAAGCGCCGAAGAAAGTCGTGCTGCGCTTCGCCGCCGACTTCCCGCCGCCGCCGCATCCGGCGGGGCTGGCGATGAAGCACTTCGCCGAGCGCCTGCCGCAGGTCATTCCCGGCAGCGAGGCGCGCCTTTACTACGCGGGCGCGCTGTACACGATTCCCGAGGCGTTCGAGGCGATGCGCGCCGGCAACCTCGAGATGACGTGGATGCAGATGGGCAAGGCGGCGCCGGTCGAGCCGTGGCTGATGGCCGTGGTCGGGCCGGGCATCCTCACCACCCCCGGCGCGGTCGACAACCTGGAGAAGACGCAGACCTACCAGATGCTCGTCGACCGGCTGCAGAAGAACCAGGCGATCCGCGTCTTCGGCGCCGGCCACATGAGCTTCGGCATGGGCGTGGGCGGCAAGAAGCGCTACCTCAAGCCCGAGGACTTCGTCGGCCGCAAGGTGCGCAGCATGGGCCCGGCGGAGAACCCGGTGCTCGAGTCGTGGAAGGCGAACCCGGTGGTGATGGGCTTCGGCGAGGTGCCGAACGCGCTCGAGTCGGGCGTGATCGACGGCCTGATGACGAGCATCGGCGGCTGGCTCAGCGTGCGCGAGCAGGCGCCGTTCTACACGACGGGCGGCGCGGGCGTGGTCACCGGCGACTACTACATGGTGAGCGCGAGCCGCCGCTGGTGGGACCGCCTCTCCAAGCCGACGCAGGAGGCGCTCTCGAAGCTGATCGCCGAGACGATCCAGGTGCAGAAGGAGCTCAACTGGTGCGTCGACAAGATGACCTACGAGAAGTACGGCACAAAGGACCCGAACAAGCCGGGCGTGTACTGGATGACGGCGCAGGAGTCCGGCGCCCTGACCGCCGCGCTCGGGCAGGGGCCGACCAACTGGGTGAAGAGCAAGACGCCGCAGCCGGCGCACAAGTGGGTCGACCAGTTCCGCGAGGAAGGCAAGAAGCTCTCGGCGGCGAACCCGGTCGGCTCGTCGTGGATCGAGAAGGTCGACTGCTCCAAGCACGCGTCGAAAATCGTCATCAAGTAAAGAACACGATCGCGACATAAGTTGGAAAAAGCGTACGCCGCCTGGCGGGCGTTCCAGGAGCGCATCCTGTCGCCCGCCGCGGCCCTCCTGTTGGTCGGCTGCACCCTGCTCGCGTTGCTCGAGGTAGGGCGCCGCTACATTTTCGGCTTCTCCTACGAATGGCAGGCCGACGCCGTCACCTACTTCACCCTGAGCGGCGTCTTCCTCTACTTCGCCATCTCGCAGCGGCATAACTCGCACCTCGCGGTGACGCTGATCCCCGAGCTCCTCGTGGTGCTCAAGCGCCCGCGCGCGGCCGAGGTGGTGACGCTCGTGGCGCAGGTCCTGGCGTTCGTGTTCATGGCCCTGGTGCTTTGGTGGGGTATCCCGGAGATCGAGGACGGCTTCAAGTACGAGGCGCGCACCGAGAGCCTCGCGTTCCCGATGTGGCCGTTCCTCCTCATCCTCTGGATCGGCTTCCTGTGCATGGCGATCACCCTGGTGTTTCAGGTCTACCGCGGCTTCCGCCGGCTGCGCGGCCTGCCGGTGGTCGAGGACCCCGAAGAGAAGCCCGAAGGCACGGGGCACTGATGGCGCTGGTCGGCATCGTCCTGCTGGTCCTGCTTCTCGCCGCGGTGCCGATCGGCATCGGCCTCTCGGCGGCGGCGGCGGCCTACATCATGGTCGACCCGCTGCTCGAGCCCACCGTGATCTTCCGCCAGTTCTTCAGCTTCATCGGCCGCTACTCGCTGATGGCGATTCCGCTGTTCATCTTCGCCGGCTTCCTGATGGAGCAGACGGGGCTGGTGTCGCAGCTGTTCCGCTTCTCCGATTCGCTGGTGGGCTGGATGCCCGGCGGCTTCGGCGTCGCCACCGTGCTCGCCTGCGTGCTCTTCGGCGCCATCTCGGGGTCAAGCGTGGCGATGGCGGCGGCGATGTCGGTGATCGCCATTCCCGAGATGCGAAGGCGGGGCTATCCCGACTGGCTGTCAGGGGGGCTGGTCGCGACCGCCGGCGGCATCGCCATGCTCATACCGCCGAGCATCATCCTGCTCCTCTACGGCATCGTCACCGAGACCTCGATCGTCGCGCTCTTCTTCGCCGGTGTGATCCCCGGGCTGCTGCTCGCGCTCGGCAACGCCTTGAGCGTGATGGGCATCGCCTGGTGGCTGAAGCTGCCGCGCACCAAGTTCCAGGGCAACCGCATCCTGCCGGAATTCCTCGGCGCCGCGCCCGCGCTGGGGATGCCGGTCGTGATCCTCGGCGGCCTGTACGGCGGCCTGTTCACCCCGACCGAGGCGGCCGCGGCCGCCTGCGGCTACGCGCTCGTCTACGGACTGATCACCGGGCGCGGCAAGTTCATCAAGCAGCTCCTGCCCACGGCCGCCCGCTCGCTCGGCCTCACCTCGGTGATCCTGTTCCTGGTCGGCAGCGTCGGCGTGTTCCAGTTCCTGCTCGCCAACCTGTACTGGCCGCAGAAGATCACGCAGTGGGTGGTCGACATGGGGCTCACGCCGATCGGCTTCATCTACGCCTTCATGTTCGTGCTGCTGCTGCTGGGCATGCTGGTCGACGGGGTGGCGATGGTGCTGCTGACCGTGCCGGTGGTGTTCCCGGTGGCGATGGCGCTCAAGATCGATCCCATCCACCTCGCGATCATGATCACCCTCAACGTCGAGATGGGCGTCGTCACGCCGCCAGTGGGGCTCAACCTCTTCGCGGTGAGCGGCACCTCCAAGATACCGATCGCGCAGGTGCTCAAGGGCACCATTCCGTTCTTCCTCGGCGACCTCGCGGTGCTGCTCCTCGTCATCTACAACCCCGGGCTCGCGACCTGGCTGCCGAGCGTCCTCGTCAAATCGGTGTTCTAGCCCGTCGGTAGTACGATTGCGGGCATGAACGCCCCGATCCGCACCGCAGACCCCTTCCACAAGCTGATCCACGAGCACCACATGTGGGGGCTGTGGGAGATCGCCAGCCAGATGACGCCGCATCCGCGCCCGGAGGCGGTGCCGCACCAGTGGCGCTGGTCTCTTTTGCAAAAAGTGATAGAAGAGTCGGCAACAGCGGTTCCGGTGGGCGACGAGCGCCGCGCCATGCAGCTCTTCAACCCGGGGCTCAACGGCCAGTGGGCGACGACCTCGACGCTCATCGCCGCGGTGCAGGTGCTGCTCCCCGGCGAGACCGCCCGCGCGCACCGCCATTCGCCGGCGGCCATCCGCTTCATCATGCAGGGCGATGGCGCGTACACGGCGGTGGAGGGCGAGAAGGTGGTGATGCGCGAGGGCGACCTCGTGCTGACGCCGAGCTGGCAGTGGCACGACCACGGCAACGAGACGAAGGAGACCGTGGTGTGGATGGACGGGCTCGACGTGCCGCTGGTGAAGTCGCTGAACGCGATGTTCTTCGAGATGAACGCCGAGTGGCGCGCGCCGGCCACCAAGCCGGTCAACGGCTCCAAGGCGCTGTACGGTTCCGGCAGGCTGAATCCCACGTGGACGAAGGAAAATTCCAGGTTCTCGCCGCTGATGCTCTATTCCTGGGACCGGACGCTCGAGGCGCTGCATGCGTTGCGCGAGCGCGACGGCAGCCCGCACGAGGGCATCTCGCTCGAGTACACGCACGCGCTCACCGGCGGGCCGGTGATGCCGACCATCGGCTGCCGCGTCCAGCTCATCCGCAAGGGCGAGCAGCTCAGGCCCTACCGCGTCGCGGCGAGCTCCGTGTTCTGCGTGCGCCAGGGCAAGGGGCGCAGCGTCATCGGCGGCCAGGCCTTCGAGTGGGAGAAGGGCGACATCGTCGCCGTGCCCTCCTGGGCGCAGCAGGAGCACGCCTGCAGCGGCGCCGGGGACGCCATCCTCTTCTCGATCACCGACCGCCCGGTGCTCGAGGCGCTGGGCCTGTACCGCGAGGAGCTGCAGTAGGGGGATGATCCGCTTCTCCGGGGTGTCGCTCTTCCGGGGCCCGAAGCTCCTGCTGGAAAACGCCGACGCCACCCTCAACCCGGGCGAGCGCGTCGGCCTGGTCGGCGCCAACGGCTCGGGCAAGTCGAGCCTGTTCGCGCTGCTGCGCGGCGAGCTGCACGCCGATAAGGGCGACGTCGAGTTCCCCGCGCACTGGCGCATCGCGCACGTCGCGCAGGAGACGCCGGCGCTCGAGCGCCCCGCGCTCGAGTACGCGATCGACGGCGATGACGTGTTCCGGGGATTGGAGGCGAAGCTCCGGCACGCAGAGAAAATTTCAGATGGAAATCTGATCGGGGAGCTGCACGCACAGCTCGGCGATGCCGGCGCCTACACGGTGCGCTCCCGGGCCGAGCGGCTGCTCCAGGGGTTGGGTTTTTCTCTCGATCAGCTCTCTTTTCCGGTTTCGACCTTTTCCGGCGGCTGGCGCATGCGCCTGAATCTCGCGCAGGCGCTGATGCGCCCGTCCGACCTGATGCTGCTCGACGAGCCGACCAACCACCTCGACCTCGACGCGATCGTGTGGCTCGAGGAGTGGCTGAAGGCCTACGCGGGCACGCTGATCGTCGTCTCCCACGACCGCGACTTCATCGACGGCGTGGCGCAGGTGATCCTGCACATCGACCAGATGAAGCTGCGGCGCTATTCGGGCGACTACTCGAGCTTCGAGCGCCAGCGCGCCCAGGCCATCGTGCTCGCCGCCTCGCAGTACGAGAAGCAGGAGCGCGAGCGCGCGCACCTGCAGTCCTTCATCGACCGCTTCCGCGCCAAGGCCACCAAGGCGCGCCAGGCGCAGAGCCGCATGAAGATGCTGGAGAAGATGGAGGACCTCGCGCCGCTGCACGTGGCGGCGCCGTTCTCGTTCGAGTTCCGCGAGCCGCTGCGCGCGCCCGACCCGCTCCTGGTCATGGAGGATGCTTCCGCCGGATATGCGGACAAGGTGGTCTTGCGCAACGTAAACCTTTCCCTGCGTTCCGGGGAGCGCATCGGCCTCCTTGGCGTCAACGGCGCGGGCAAGTCGACGCTCATCAAGACCATCGCCGGGGTGCTGGCGCCGCTCGGCGGCAAGGCGGTGTTCAACAAGGGCCTGGCGATCGGCTATTTCGCGCAGCACCAGGTCGAGATGCTGCGCGACGACGAGTCGCCGCTCTGGCATCTGAAGAGAATCGCCGAGAGCAGGATCAGGGAACAGGAGCTGCGCAACTACCTCGGCAGCTTCAACTTCCCGGGCGACATGGCGACCGGGCCGGTCGAGCACTTCTCCGGTGGCGAGAAGGCGCGGCTCGCGCTCGCGCTGCTGGTGTGGCAGCGGCCGAACCTGCTGCTGCTCGATGAGCCGACCAACCACCTCGACCTGGAGACGCGCGAGGCGCTCACCGTGGCGCTGGCGCAGTTCGAGGGCACGCTGGTGCTCGTCTCGCACGACCGGCACCTGCTGCGCGCCACCACCGAGCAGCTCCTGATCGTCGCCGCGGGCGGCGTGCGCGCCTTCGACGGCGACCTCGACGACTACCGCGAGTCGCTGTTGAAGACCAAGCCGGCCAAGCCCGAGCCGGTCAAGCCTGTCAAAGCGCCGAAGCCCGAGTTGAAGCGTCCCGAGGAAAAACGGATAAAGCGTCTGGAAGAGAAGATGGCGAAGCTGAACACGCGGAAAGCCGAGGTCGACCGGCAGCTCGGCGACCCGGCGACCTACCAGGACGGCGAGATGGTGAAGAAGCTTCTCATCGACCAGGCCTACGTGGCGAAGGAGCTCGAGGAGCTCGAGGCGCAGTGGCTCGCGCTGATATGAGCCGCCAGGCGATCAGCGCGGCGGCGAGGAGCCACGCCATGGCGGCGCCGGCCTCGCGCAGCGTGCTGCGCAGCGCGGCCGGGTCGGGCGCGACCAGCATCAGCCCGGCCCCGAGGACGGCAAGCAGCGCGCCGACCAGGGTAGCGAGCCCCGCGCTCCGGTAGCACCACCAGACGATGAAGGCGGTGCCGAGCACCGTGCTGGCGTGCTGCAGCACGTTGATGCCCTGCCAGGCGTACGAGTGTGCGAGCGCGTCCCAGCCGAGGTGCGTCAGCGCGCCGACGAGAAGCGAGGCGAAAACGGCGTACCACGGTGCTTTGGGCAGGCCGCCGCGCCGGAGCAGGTGATAGGAGATGTACGCGAGAAAGCCCACCGGCAGGCAGAACCAGAACAGCCCGGCGGCGCTATGGCTGTCGGCGCGAGCGAGGCCGGGCACGAGGTACCAGGCATCCGGCGCCATGCTGCCGACCACCAGGGCGGAAGTCACGCCGAACCGCCCCATCGGGCGGATGAGCGGCAGCACGGCGGCGGGATGCGCAAACGGATACGGCACCGCGGCATGCTAGGGGGCGCGCATGAAGAGGCGGTCTCACGGCCATAGTCCGCCTGTACACTTTCTGTCGTGAGGCTTTCGGACACCCGCTTTCTCCTCGCCCTGACCGCCGCGGCCGCGCCTGTGGCGGGACACGCGTACGGCCAGTACTGGCACGGGTTGCTCGTGTTTTTCGTGATCGTTCCCATCATGGATCTCTTCCTCGGCCGCAGCACGGCGCCCGCCGCAGCCGAAGAGATGCGGCGCCTGGAGACGAGCGTGCTCTTCCGGGCAATCCTGTACGCCTGGGTGCCGCTGCAGCTCGGCCTCATCCTCTGGGGCTCTGCCTTGATCGGAAAGCTGGAGGGCGCGGATGCGGTCCTGTTCACCCTGTCGGTCGGGCTTGCGACCGGCGCCACCGGGATCACCATCGCGCACGAGCTCGGCCACAAGCGCCCGGCGCTCGAGCGCTTCCTCTCGCGGCTGCTGCTGGTGACGGTGAGCTACGGCCATTTCACCGTAGAGCACAACCGCGGCCACCACGTGCGCGTCGCCACGCCCGAGGACCCGGCGAGCGCGCGCTACGGGGAGGGCTTCTGGCGCTTCCTGCCGCGCACGCTGGCAGGGTCTTTCATGGACTCCCTGAAGATCGACAAGGAAGAAGTGATCCGTGTCTGGGCCGCAACCTTCGCCGTGGCGGCGACGCTCGGCCTCGCCTTCGGCCCGCGGGCGGTGGCGTTCTTCTTCGGCCAGAGCGCGATGGCGGTGATGCTTCTCGAGGCGGTGAACTACATCGAGCACTACGGACTGGAAAGGAAGAAGCTTGCCGACGGACGCTACGAGCGGCCGGCTGCGCGCCATGCGTGGGACGCCTACGAGAGGCTCAGCAACTGCTTCCTCGTCCACCTGCAGCGCCACGCCGACCACCACCTCAACCCCATGCGGCCTTACGCGGCGCTGCAGCCGCAGGCCGAGAGCCCGAAGCTGCCGACCGGCTACGCCGGCATGGTTCCCATCGCGCTGCTGCCCCCGCTATGGTTCGCCGTCATGAATCCGCGCGTGCCGCGCGGATAATCGGGATGGTCCTGGCGCTCGTCGCGCTCGTCGCGGCGCTGAACTGGATCGTCCAGGCGGCGCGCAAGCCGAGCGAGGCGCTGTTCCCCTTCGATGCCTTCGTCAAGACCCCGGCCGAGACGTGGGACGAGTACGGCTATCTCTTCCGGGTGCACGCCACGGCTGCCGTGCCGGCGGAGCTGCTCGCCGCGCTCGCGCAGGTGGAAAGCGCCGGCAACCCGGCGGCGCGCACCTACTGGCGCTGGCGCCTCGGCTGGAACCCGATCGAGGTCTACCGCCCCGCGTCCAGCGCGGTCGGCATGTACCAGATCACCGACGCGAGGTTCGAGGACGCGAAGCGCCTGTGCATCCACCGCCACACGCGCGTCGAGGCGGGCGCCTGGTACGACCCGCGCACCTGCTGGTTCAACGCCTTCTATTTCCGCGTCGTGCCGAGCCACGCCATCGAGATGACCGCGGCGTTCCTCGATGGAAGCATTTCCCAGGTGCCTGGAACTGCAGGACAAAAACAGGACCTCGCGGCGGTGATCCACCTGTGCGGCGCCACGGCCGGGGAGGCGTTCGCGCGCCGCGGCTTCCGGCCGCTGCCGGGTCAGCGCTGCGGCGACCACGACCTGCGCGCGTACCTCTCCAGGGTCCATGCGTTCCAGCGTGAGTTCGCAAAGCTCGCCAACCATTGAAAGGCTGAAGCTGCGCTATGCGCAGAACGAGCGCGCCGTGGCGCTCGCCTTCTTCGCCGCCGGCTTCGTCTTCGACATCCTCACCGTCGGGCGCATCGACGCCTGGTTGACCATTGCGCAGCAGGCAGCCTACCTCGCCGTCATCGGTTTCGCCTTGACGCAAATGCTCCTGGAAGAGGGCGCGCCGCCGCGCGAAGGCGGGTGGTTCCGCTGGCGCAGCGCCGTCGTGCACTTCCTGCTCGGCGCGCTGCTCAACCTGTACGCCATCTTCTTCTTCAAGAGCTCCTCGCTGCTGGTGTCGTTCTCCTTCCTCGCCTTCCTGCTGCTGCTCGTGCTCGCCAACGAGATGCCGCGCTTCAAGGCGCTCGGCCTGCCCTTCAAGTTCGCGCTGCTCGGGCTGTGCCTGCTGTGCTTCGCCGCCGCGGTGGTGCCGATCTTCGTCGGCTCGATCGGCCTGGGCGTGTTCCTGCTGTCGATGCTCGCCGGCGCGGCGCCGCTCGCGGCGCTCGGCTGGCGGCTGCGCGCGCGCGGCGCGCGGCGCGCCATCCTGGTGCCGCTCGGGCTGGTGCTGCTCGGCTTTCTCACCGCCTACCTCTTCCGCGTCATCCCGCCGGTGCCGCTGTCGATCCCGTACATCGGCATCTACCATGGCGTGGAGCGCACCGCCGAGGGCTTCCGGCTCTCGCACGAGCGGCCGTGGTGGCGCTTCTGGCACAACGGCGACCAGCGCTTCGCCGCGCAGCCCGGCGACCGCGTCTACGTGTTCTTCCGCGTCTTCTCGCCGGCGAACTTCTCCGACCAGGTGCTGCTGCGCTGGCACCGCCGGCTGCCGGGCGGCTGGGCGCTGCAGGACACCATCCCGATCCGCATCGTCGGCGGGCGCGAGGCGGGCTTCCGCGGCTTCGGCTTCAAGGGCAACTACGAGCCCGGCAGCTGGAAGATCCAGGTCGAGACCACCGACGCCCGCGAGCTCGAAGTAGATG
>Ga0247825_10000086_pt1 | contig 49951 bp, 55 predicted proteins | sample 13C_Vanillin_Day_FD_194413 | JGI IMG/M metagenome (GOLD analysis project Ga0247825, IMG submission 194413) | Soil microbial communities from agricultural site in Penn Yan, New York, United States - 13C_Vanillin_Day48 | ecosystem: Environmental > Terrestrial > Soil > Agricultural land | place...
TGAACTCCCTGCTAAATCGCCGCGCCTTCTTCTCGCCTTCGTCCATTGCCAATGACACCTCCCCGGGGCTATTTTTGCCCCAATTAAAGGTGTCCGGAGAACCCGGGTCAGCTCAGGGTCGTAATTAAGTGCACGCGTACGCGGCGTCTTAATTACGACCCTGACCCCGAATTAAAAGTACGGCACGCCCTGCGTGTTCACGTAGAGCGAGTACAGCGACGTCGTCGCAGCCATGAACAGGCGGTTCCTGTGCACGCCGCCGAAGCAGACGTTGGCGCAGCGTTCGGGCAGCTCGATGCGGCCGATGAGGCGGCCGTCGGGGTTGAACACGTGCACGCCGTCCAGGGCTTCCGCACCCATGCCCCAGCCGCACCACAGGTTGCCGTCCACGTCAACGCGGAAGCCGTCCGGCGTGCCGGCGGGGCCGGCGTCGATGAGCACGCGGCGGTTGGCAAGCGTCCTGCCGCCTTTCACGTCGTACGCCAGGATCTTGCGCGGCACCGCGCGCGACTCGACGATGTAGAGAATCGACTCGTCGGGCGAGAACGCGAGGCCGTTCGGCTGGTTGATGCCCTCGGCGACCACACTGAGGCTGCCGTCCCAACGGTAGACGTTCGTCGGCAGCTCGGGATCCGCCTTGGCGCCTTCGTACCAGCCGAGGATGCCGAAGCTCGGGTCGGTGAACCAGATCGAGCCATCGGACTTGCACACCACGTCGTTCGGGGAATTCAGCTTCCTGCCTTCGAAACTATCCGCCAGGCTGACCACGCGTCCGTCCGGCTCGGTGCGCGATACGCGGCGCCCGCCGTGCTCGCAGGTGACGAGGCGCCCCTGGCGATCGCGCGTGTTGCCGTTGGCGTAGCCGGAAGGCCTGCGCCAATCGCTCACCGCGCCGCTTGCTTCGTCCCAGCGCAGCATGCGGTCGCCCGGCACGTCGCTCCAGATCAGGCAGCCGGCATCGCCGAACCACACCGGGCCCTCGGCCCAGCGCGTGCCGCTGGCGAGCCGCTCGATCTTGGCGAGCGGCAGGCGGTAGCGCGCGAAGGACGCGTCGAGCTCCTTCACGGCGGCATCCGGCACCCGCTGGCTCGCTTGCCACGCGCTCATTTCATCAATCCCGGCAGCCATAGGGAGATCGCAGGAATGTAGGTTACCAGGAGCAGCGCCACGCACATGGCGCCGTAGAAGGGCCACAGCTCCCGGGTGACCTGCTCGATAGTCACCTTGCCGATGGCGCAGCCGACGAACAGCGTCGGGCCGACCGGCGGCGTGATCAGGCCGATGCCGAGGTTCAGGATCATGATCATGCCGAAATGCACCGGGTCGATGCCGAGCTTGAGGATCACCGGCAGGAAGATCGGCGTGCAGATGAGCAGCATCGGCGCGAGGTCCATGAACGTGCCGAGGAGCAAGAGCAGCAGGTTGACGAGCAGCAGGAAGACATACTTGTTCTCCGAGATCTCCAGGAAGAAGGCGGTCGCCTTCGCCGGGATCTGCATGATCGCCATCATGTAGCCGAAGCCCACCGAGAAGCCGATCAGCAGCATCACCATGGCGACGGTCTTCACTACCCGATGGATGAGATGCGGCAGGTCGCGCCACTTGTAGTCGCGGTACACCAGGAACGTGACGAGGAAGGCGTACACGCACGCCACCGCGGCCGACTCGGTCGGCGTGAATACGCCGGACAGGATGCCGCCAATGATGATCACGATCGTGAACAGGCCCCACAACGCCTCCAGCACGATGCGCGGGATGGCGCGCAATGGCACCGGCTCGGACTTGGGCATGTTGCGGCGGTGCGCCGTCCACAGCACCAGGCCGATCAGGCACAGGCCGAACAGCAGGCCCGGGAACACGCCGGCGAGGAACAGATGCGCGACCGAGATGGTGCCGCCGGCGGCGATCGAGTAGATCACCGCGTTGTGCGAGGGCGGGATGAGCAGCGCCTGCACCGAGCCGCAGATGGTGACGTTGGTGGCGAACACGCGCGAATAGCCCTGCTTCACCATCTGCGGGATCATCACCGAGCCGATGGACGCGGTGTCGGCCACCGACGATCCCGAAATGCAGCCGAACAGCGTGCTGGCGAGGACGTTGACGAGCGCCAGTCCGCCGCGCAGCACGCCGAAGAACACCTTGGCGAGCAGCACCAGGCGCGCCGCCATGCCGCCCTCGGCCATGATGCCGCCGGCGAGCACGAAGAACGGAATGGCGAGCAGCGCGAAGTCGTCCGTGCCGTCGGAGATCTTCAGCATCACCGCTTCCAGCGGGATGTCGACGTACAGCGCGGCGACCAGCGCGGCGAGTCCGAGCGCATAGGCGACCGGCACGCCGAGCGCGCACAGCACGCCGAACGAGCCGAGCAGAACCGCCGCTTCCACTATTCCAGCTCCGCCGCCTGGTCGCTGTACATCACGTCGGTCCTCGGCGGCTCGCCCAGCCAGAGCTTCTCGACCAGGAAAAGCAGCGTGAGCAGGCCGCCCAGCGGAATGGGCGCGTAGACGATGCCCACCGACAGCCAGGGGAACTCGGCCACGGTATTGCCCTGCGTGATCAGGCAGAGGTGCACGCCGTAGCCCAGCATGAACGCCGCTATCGCCAGCATGCAGGCATGCACGCTCCATTGCATCGCCGCGCGGCTGCGCGGGCCGACTGCCTTCATCAGCGCCTCGACCGCGATCTGCGCGTTGGCGCGGTAAACCGCGGCGCCGCCGACGAAGGAGAAGAACACCATCATGATGACCGAGGCCGGCTCGGGCCACTGCAGCGGGTCGTTCATGACGTAGCGCATGAACACGCCGGCGGGGATCATCAGCGTGATCGCCACCAGCGCGAGCCCGGAGAGCGCGATGCAGGCGAGGTACAGCGCCTGCATCGCGCGGCGGTAGGCGCTTCTCAGGGAGCTACTTCGTGTCGCGGATGCGCTGGATCAGCGAGGCGTACTTGGCGCCGTACTTGTCGCGCACCGGCTGCGTCGCCTTGAAGAACGCTTCCTTGTCGGCCGGCACGAACTTGACGCCGGCGGCTTTCAGCTTGGCGGTGGCCTCGCCGACGAACTTGTCCCACAGCTGCCGCTGCTCGAGTTGCGCCTCGCGCGAGAGCTTTCGGATCAGCTCCTGGTCGGCCGGGGTGAGCTTGTCCCAGCTAGCCTTGGAGAATACGAAAATCTCGGGGATGATCAGGTGGCCGGTGAGGCTGTAGACCTTGCCCTTCGGCGTCTGGTAGTGGTTCTGCGCGAAGAGCGTCGGCTCGTTGTTCTCGGCGCCGTCCACCACGCCGGTCTGCAGCGCCTGGTGCAGCTCGTTGAAGCCCATGGCGATGCCGTTGCCGCCCATGGCGTTCATGGTCTCGACGAAGATCGGGTTGCCCATCATGCGGATCTTCATGCCCTTCAGGTCGGTGGGCTTGGTCACCGGCTTGTCGGAATAGACGTTGCGGGTGCCGGCGTCCATCCAGCCGAGCGCCACCAGGCGAGAGCGCGGGTCCTTGGAGAGCTTGTCGAGCATTTCCCGGCCGATCGGCCCGTCGATCACCTTGCGCATGTGCGCCTCATCGCGGAACACGAACGGCATGTTGAAGACGTTCAGCTCGTCGACGATCGGCCCCATCGGCCCGACCGAGATGCGCGCGATCTGCAGCGCGCCCACCTGCGCCTGCTCGATCATCTCCTTCTCGCCGCCGAGTTGCATGGAGGGAAACATCTGGATCGAGACGCGGCCGCTGGTGGCCTTGTCGAGCTTCGACCCCATGCGCACGATCGCCTCGACCGTCGGATAGCCGAGCGGGTGCACGTCGCTCGCCTTGAGGACCTGCTTCTGTTGTGCGGCGGCCGGGAACGGCAGCGCCGCGAACGCGGCGGCCAGCGCCGCCGCGATGAAATGCCGGCCATAGGAAAGGAACACGGAACTCCTCCTCTGTTAAGATTCGTCAGTCATCATACAACTGAGATGCCCAGCCTCGTCAAGATCCGGCCGCTAGCGGCCGCGCACAAGCTCTCGCGCGGCCTGTTCGAGCAGCTCGCCGAGCAGATCAGGAGCGGGCGCCTCGCGCCCGGCTCGCGCCTGCCTACGGAGGAAGCGCTCACGCGCGCGGCGCGCGTGAGCCGCACCGTGGTGCGCGAGGCGGTCGCGGCCCTGCGCGCCGAGGGGCTGGTCGTCACGCGCCAGGGGGTAGGCGCCTTCGTCTCCGCCGAGCCGCAGCGCGCGCCCTTCCGTATCGAGCCGGAGCGCATGCAGTCGCTCGCCGACATTCTCAGCGTCATGGAGCTGCGCCTGGGGGTGGAAATCGAATCGGCCGGCATCGCGGCCGAGCGCGCTTCGCGTGCGCACGTCAAGGCGATCGGCGCGGCGCTGGAAGCCATCTCTCGAGCCGCGCAGGCCGGCCAGTCCGCGGTGGACGAGGACCTCGCCTTCCACCGCGCCATCGCCGAGGCGACCGGCAACCCGGAATTTCCGCGCTTTCTGCAGTTCATCGGCCGCCATCTCATCCCGCGGCGCACGGTCACCGGGCTGACCGAGCGCATGGGCGGGCGCGACGCCTACCTTGCGCTCATCCAGGAAGAGCACCGCCGCATCTTCGAGGCGATCCGCGACAGTCAGCCGGGCGCCGCGCGCGAAGCGATGCGCCGCCATCTCACGCGCTCGCTCGATCGCTACCGCAAGCTCGCCGCGGAGCGCAAGCAAGCGGCGTGAAGCTTTTGCTTACTCACTCGCCGGAGGCGCTGAAGCTCTATTACGGCGAACGTGCACTGGCGGCATTGCGGCGGCTGGGCGATGTGAAGCTTCACCCGGGAACCGAACCGCTGGAAGGCGAAGCGCTTATTGCGGCCGCCGCGGACTGCGACCTCATCGTTTCCTACCGACAGTCGCCGGCGCCCGCCGCGGTGTTCGAGCGCCTGCCGAAGCTGAAGGCGTTCCTGCGCTGCGCCATCGACATCCGCAACATCGACGTCGCCGCGGCAAGCCGCGCCGGCGTGCTGGTCACCCAGGCGAGCGCCGGCTTCGTCACCGCGGTGAGCGAGCTGGTGCTCGGCTTTCTCGTCGATCTTTCGCGGGGCATCACCCGCAGCGCCACGCTGTACCACAACAACAAAGTTCCCCCGGCACGGATGGGCCGCGAGCTCAAGGGCAGCACGCTCGGCGTGATCGGCTACGGCGCCATCGGCAAGGAAGTGGTGCGGCTCGGCCGCGCGCTCGGCATGCGCGTGCTGGTGAATGATCCCTATGTCAGGGACATCGAGCAAACCCGGTTCGACGATCTGCTGAAGGAAAGCGACTACGTGGTGCCGCTCGCCGTGGCGACCGGCGAGACGGAGAGCCTCATCGGCACGGAAGCCTTGTCGAAAATGAAGCGAGGTGCCTTTCTCATCAATGTGTCGCGCGGCAACCTGGTGGACGAAGCGGCGCTCGAAGCGGCGCTGGACTCCGGACACCTTGCCGGCTGCGCCATGGACGTCGGCCGCGCGGCAGACCAGATGCCGGCGCCGCGCCTTGCGGCGCGCGCTGACGTCATCGCCACGCCGCACACTGCGGGCCTGACGCTGCCGGCCATCGAGCACCAGTCGCTCGAAACCGCGGCGCAGGCCGCCGAAATCGTCGCGGGACGCGCGCCCAAAGGCGCGGTGAACGCCGAACACTGGACCAGGAAGCCATGAAGACGGTCCTGATTACCGGCGCCACGGGCGACGTGGGAACGCATCTGCGCAGGGAATTGGCAGGGAAATACAGGCTTCGCCTTTCCGACAAGCGGCCGCTGAAGCCGGCGAAGCGCGAAACGTTCATGCGAGCCGACGTCTCGCGCATGGCCGACGCCCTGCGCATCACCAAGGGGGTCGACGCCATCGTGCACCTCGGCGGCTATTCGGTCGAAGGACCCTGGGAGGCGATCCTCAAGGCGAACATCATCGGCTGCTACAACATGTTCGAGGCGGCGCGCCGCAATCGCGTGAAGCGCGTGCTGTTTCCGACGAGCAACCATGCCGTCGGTTTTTATCGCCGCGACCACACCATAGACCACCGGATCTATCCGAAGCCCGATAGCCGCTACGGCGTGTCGAAGGTTTTTGGCGAGGCCCTCGGCAGCCTCTACGCCGACAAATACGGCATGGAAGTCTTCATGATGCGCATCGGCAACGTGAATCCCCGGCCGATCGACAAGCGGCGCCTCTCGATCTGGTTCAGCCCGCGCGACCTCGCCCAGCTGGTGACGATCGGCATCGAGCACCCGGACATCCGGTTCGAGATCGTGTACGGCGTCTCCGGCAACCGCCGCAGCTGGTACGACAACTCGAACGCCGAGCGGCTGGGCTACCGGCCGCAGGACGATTCGGAAGCCTTCGCCGAAGAGGTGCTGGCGAAGGAGCGCCCGGGAGATCCGCGCGCCGAGATCTACCAGGGCGGCGCGTTCGTCGTCGAGGAGGAGGTCCCGAATCCGGCTGCGCCGGCGAAAAAGGCGAAGAAAGCGAGGAAAAAGGCTAAGAACAAATGAAGGGCGCGACCGACACGCATATCCACATCTACGACCGCGCCGTGCCGCCGGCGCCCGGCACGCTCATGCCTGGGCACTTCGATGTCCCCATGTACCGGGAGCTGCAGCGGTGCCTCGGCCTCGAGCGGGTGGTGGTGGTCCAGCCCAATGCCTACCGCGACGACAACCATGACCCGGGCCGGCGCCGTGGCGCAGCGCTTCTTCAACCTGCGCGGCGGCAGCGTGCAGTTCGATCGCATGGACGCCATCATGGCGCGCGTGCATCCCTTCGGCTGGCACGCCAACCTGCAGCTCGACGGACGCGAGCTGCCGAAGCACGAAGCGCAGCTCCGGCGCCTCCCGGGCAAATTCGTCATCGACCATGTCGGCAAGTTCCTGGAGCCGGTGGCGCCGGAAGACGAGGCGTTCGTAATTCTCAAGAAACTTCTGGATACCGGCCGCTGCTGGGTCAAGCTTTCCGCGCCCTACGAAACCTCGAAGACCGGCGCGCCGAAGTACGAGGATGTGAGCCGGCTGGCGCGCGAGCTGGTCAGGCACGCGCCCGAGCGCATGCTGTGGGCCACCAACTGGCCGCACCCGATGGTGCCGCCCGGCACGCTGGACGACCTGGATCTCCTCAACCTGCTTGAGGATTGGGCGCCGCGCGAGACCGATCGGCGCCGCATCCTGGTGAGCAACCCAGCGGAGCTATACGGCTTCTAGGAACCCGCCGATCAGGCGGTTGAGCCGTTCCGGTGCTTCGAGCTGCGAGAAGTGGCCGACTCCGTCGAGGATCTCGATGCGCAGGTTTGTCACGTGTTCCCGCAGCAGGTCGAGGAACGGCGTGGTGTCGCCCGGCCGCATCGCGACGCGCTTGCGCTCGGTGTTCACGTAGGTGGACTGGATCGCAAGGACGGGCGCGCGCAGGGTGCGCACCGCGGCTTCCATGCTTCCCGCATCCCAGCGCGCCATGCGCGGATAGAGCGCCGAGCCGATGTCCTCGGGCAGGCGCAGGGCCCGCTCGACGATGCTTTCCGCCAGCGCACTTTTGCGCAGGAACATGGCCTCGAAGAACGACCGCATGAACGCCGCGTAGCCTTTCGCTTCGAGGGCTGCCCTCGCGCTGCGCTCCGCGGCTTCCGGGTCGCCCATGCCCTGGCGGCTGCCGTCGACCAGCACTATTCCGGCGACGCGGTCCGGGTCGAGGCGCGCCGCCTCCAGGACGACCCGGCAACCCATGCTGTGGCCCACCAAAACCACGGGGGAAAGATGAAAATTGTTGAAGAGAGCAGCGACATCACCGCCGTAGTGCTCGATGGAGCACTCGTGCGGCCGTCCCGGCGTGTGGCCGTGCCCGCGCAGGTCGCACGCGAGCACTTCGTGCTTCTTTTCGAAAGTGTCTACCTGCGATTGCCAGTCTTCCAGGCTGCAGGCCAATCCGTGGACGAACAACAGGGCGGGCCGACCCCGTCCCGCGCGGACGAAATTCACTCCTCGGCGTGAACCGGCCGGTGCGCGGCGACGAGCTTCTGCTGGAGCTGCGGCGGCGCGGCCTCGTAATGGCTGAACTCCATGCTGTAGGAGCCGTGCCCCGCGGTAAGCGACTTGAGGCGCGCCGGGAAGTGCTCCAGCTCCGAAAGCGGCGCCTGCGCCCTGATCTGCACCGTTCCCGGCCGCGGCGTGTCGGACGCCTTGATCTGCCCACGGTGCCCGGAAAGCTCGCCCGCCACGTCGCCCATCTTCGCCTCGGGCGCAATGATTTCCACGTTGACGATCGGCTCGAGCAGGATCGGGCGCGCCTTGCCAAGCGCATCGAGGAATGCCTTGCGGCCGGCCGAGACAAACGCCACCTCCTTCGAATCCACCGGGTGGCTCTTGCCGTCGTAGACGATGACGCGCACGTCCTGCAGCGGGTAGCCGGCGAGGAAGCCCGACTCCAGCACGCCGCGCACGCCTTTCTCGACCGCCGGAATGAACTGGTTCGGGATGGCACCGCCCTTCACGCTGTCGACGAACTCGAAGCCCGAGCCGCGCGGCAGCGGCTCCACCTTGAGGTACACCTCGCCGAACTGGCCGGCGCCGCCGGTCTGCTTCTTGTGCCGGTTGTGCCCTTCGGCCCTCGCCGCGATGGTCTCGCGAAACGGGATCGACGGCGGCCGCGTGTCGAGCTCGAGCTTGTACTGCGAAGCCATCTTCTCGAGGATCGCCTTGAGGTGCATCTCGCCCAGCCCGCGCATCACCGTCTCGTTCGCCTGCGAATTGTGCTCGATGCGGAAGCACGGATCCTCGGCGACGATCTTGTGCAGCACATCGGACACTTTCTGCTCGTCGCCGCGCTTTCTCGGCTGCACCGCCAGGCCGAACACCGATGTCGGCAGCTCCAGCGGACGAGCGTGCACGTGCGTATCCTCGGGCGAGTCGTGGAGCACCTGGTCGAACTGGATGTCGTCGATCTTGGCGATGGCGCAGATGTCCCCCGGCAGCGCCTCGCTCACCTCGGTCTGGGCCTTGCCGCGCAGCAGGTAGAGGTGCCCTGGCTTGACCGGCTTGCGGCCCTCGCCGATAAAGAGCTGCCCGCCCGGCGTCAGGCGGCCCTGGTGCACGCGGAACACCGCCAGCCGGCCGATGTAGGGATCGATCTCCACCTTGAACACGTGCGCAAGCGCGTGCGCTTTCGGATCCGGCGCCGCCTGCAGGTCCTCCGCCTTGCCGCCCGCGGTCTTGACGTACACCGGCGCATTGCCCTCGGCGGGATTGGGCAGCAGCTCGACGATCACGTTCAGCAGCTCCCGGATGCCGGCGCCGGTCCTCGCGGAGGTGAACACCACCGGGATGAGATGACCTTCGCGCAGCGCGCGCTCGAGCGGCGCATGGAGCTCTTCGGGCGTCACCTCTCCCTTCTCCAGGTACGACTCCATCAGCTTCTCGTCCACCTCGACCACCTGGTCCACCAGCCGCCGGTGCGCCTCCTCCACCGAGGAGAAGTCCGATTCGCCCGACGGCGCGAAGAAGCAGTCGGAAACCTTGCTGCGGCCAGCGGCCGGCAGGTTGAGCGGCAGGCATTCCTTGCCAAACGCCTGCTGTATGCGCTCGAGCAGGCCCTCGAGGTCGACATTGTCGGCATCGATCTTGTTCACGATCACCAGGCGGTCCAGCCCGCGTTTGGCCGCCCACTGCATGAAGCGCCCGGTCATCATCTCGATGCCGTTCTGCGCGCTGATGACGATGCCGGCGGTTTCTACCGCGGCCAGCGCGGGCAATGCGTGCCCAAGAAAGTCGGGGTAGCCCGGGGTATCAAGCAGGTGAATGCGGGTGTCGTGGGACTGGAAGCTCGCGACCGCGAGCTTGAGGGAGTGCTGCAGCTGCTTTTCGAGCGGGGTGTAATCGCACACGGTGGTGCCGCGCTCGACGCTGCCCGCCGCGGGAATCGCTCCCGCCCCTGCGAGCAGCGCCTCGGCCAGCGTGGTCTTCCCCGCTCCCGACTGGCCGACAAGCGCGATCGTCCTTATACGCTCCATCGAATTTGGCACAGGCCTTCCTCCTCGCCGGAGAAGTTATAAAGCAACCCTTGCCGGCTGGAAAGAGTCCTGCTAGCAGCGGACGTACCGCGGCGCGCGCACTGGGAGGGAAAATCTCCCGAAGAAACAGCAAGCTACTTTTTCGCGTCGTCCTTCTTTTCGAGCATCTCCGGGCGCTTCTTAAGCGTGTCTTCGAGCTTGGACTTCGGCAGGAGCAGCACGTAGCGCGACAGCAGCTTCTCGCGCGGCAAGCGCTCCTCGAGCTTCTTCAGGCGCTCCGCGTCCTTCTCGTCCTTGCGCAGCCTGCCGGAGGAGGCGAAAGTAACGTGGTAGTTGTCGCCTTCCTGCTTGCCGACCTTGATGGTGTAGGCGAGGCCGTCCAGCGTGGTCGCCTCGATCACCGCGGGGTCGTCGAGGCCGGTGTCCTTGGCGTCCTTCGGGGCCACGTCGGCGAGCTCGAGCAGGCTGAGCGAGTACGAGGCGGCGTTCGCCTTGGTGACGTCGAGCTTCTCGCCGCTGCGCAGGCCGACGAGGCGCCAGTCGGCGTTATCGGCGTCCCGCTCGATGCGCCAGCCGCCGCCGTCGGGGTAGCGCAGCTCGAGCGTGCGCACCTTCTCGACCTGGAACGAGTTCTTCTCGATCCAGTCGGCGCTGCGCGCGCTCGCCTGCGCGAGCGGATCGGACACCAGGTAAACCACCTTGGCTTCCCCGGGCAGTGCGACGAAGCGGCCGTCGGCGCGCGCCTTGTCCGGGTTGTCGACCTCGCGCTTGAAGTATTTCTTGCCGACGATGAGGCCACCGAGCGCCTTGCCATCGGCGCTGGCGAACTCCACCTGGGTGCCGGTCGCGTCCAGGTTGAGGCGCGCCCGGTCCTTGTCGCCGATCGGCTCGCTCTGGCCCACCTTGAGCGAAAGCACCTGCAGCACGAACTCGCGCACCTTGCCGATGTCCGCCGGGAACTCGCCGCGCTCGGCGATGACCCAGCGCTCGTCCTTGCGCTGCACGGTGAGCGTCGCCTTGGGCTCGACGATGCGGATGCTCGCCACTTCGGCCGCCTTCAGATCCTTGAGCACCGGCTGGCCGAGCGTTGCCACATTGCCGGGCTGGCGGGCGCGGTCCTGCTGGTAGTAGACGATGGCGGCGCCGCCGAGCACGGCGAGCAGCACGATCAGCACCAGCGCATTGCGGGCGTTCATGCCGTGCGCCTCCTGCGGATCAGCGCCACGGTGAGGCCCACCAGCGCGATGAGCAGCGGCATGAGCGCGATGTTGGCCACTTTCGTGAGGAACACCAGGCTTTCCGCGTCCTGGCGCAGGTTCTTGCGCACTTCCTTCAGCGCGATGCGCCTTTCGGCCACCGTCTTGCGGAAACGCTCGATCTCCGCCTGCTGCTCGGGGCTGAGGATCTCGCCTTTGCCGCCGCCGCCCTGCTTCTGCAGCTCCTGCAGCCTTTCGGTGGTCTTCTGCAGATCCTCCTCGAGCGCCTGGATCTGCCCGAAGTACTGCTTCTGCGCCTCGGCCTCGAGCTCGCGCACCACCGTGAGCGGCCGGAAAGAAGCGGCCCGGCTGCGCAGCGAGATGAGGGCGTCGCCCGCCGAAAGCTGCTCCACCATGCCGATGGCGAAGGCGAGGTTGCCGTTGGAAGGCACCACGACCTTGCGGCCGAAAACGTCCTGGATGTCCACCGCGGCGCCGTCGGCCAGCATGTCGACGTCGGCCACCAGGATCACCGAGTTTTCGCTAGACGATTCCTTCAGCGCGGGCGTGTTCGGGACCGGCTTGTCCCCGTCTTTCACTCCTTCGGGAAATGCAGTCTTGAAGCGCCCGGTCAGCCGCAACGCCAGCGGCATGGCGTTGCCCGAAGGCTTGAACGCCTTGGTCGCCTCGTCGCCCGACTTGGTGGCGTTGGCGTTGTCCACCAGCATGGAGTCGGGCGAGCTCTTCACCAGCTCGGTCACGCGCAGGCCGTCGGCTTTCACTTCGAAGGCGCCGCCAAATGCGTAGAGCAGCGTTTCGATCTGGCTGGTCACCACGTCGTCGCGGTTGAACGCCGTGCGGTTGAGCGACAGCACCGTCGGCGTGTAGCGCTGGCCGCCGCCCGAGCCGAACACCACGTCGGAGATGACCTTGTCGGGGTTCATGGCGACGCCCCAGGCTTTGAACAGGTTCGGCAGCGTGGAGCTCGACGGCTGCGGCGGCATGCCGGGCATCGTCGGGCCCTGGTCGAAGTACATGTAGGGGTCGACGAAGGCGATCAGCTTGCCTCCGCGCAGCACGAACTGGTCGAGGGCGTACTCGGTCTGAGGCGGGATGTCGCGCGGATGCACGAGCAGGAGGACGTTGACCTCCTTGTCGATCTCCTTCGCGCTCATCGGCACTTCCTTGACTTCGAAATCGCGCTTGAGCTCGTTGGCGAGCACCCACGGCTCGGAGCTTTGCCGGGTGAACGGGTTGAACTTCTCGCCGGTCACCGGCACGCCGGCCATCAGGCCGATCCTCGGCCGCTCGGAGGTGCCGACCCGCGCGATGGCGCGGATCAGGTCGTACTCGAGCAGCCGCTCGCGCTGCGGCGACACGGCGGGAATCGCCTGCTTGCGCTCGAGCTGGCTTACCGCGATGCCGAGGTAGAAGTGCTCCCCGGACATGAGCTGCTGCGGCTCGATGCCGTCGAGCTGCGCCGCGTCCTCTTCTTCCGAGTCGGGCCGCGGGTGGTAGCGCTCGACGATGAGGTTGGACCCCGCCGCCTGCTTGAATTCGCCCACCACGTCCTCGACGCGCTGCGCAAAGCCGCGCAACGGCACCGGGACCGACTCGCCCTGCGAGACGTACAGCTTTACCTTCACGGGCGAGCGCAGCTCGCGCAGAATCTTTCGCGTGCCCTCCGAGAGCGTGTAGATGTCGCCATCCGTGAGGTCGACACGCACCGGCTCGCGCGACACCAGGAAATTGACGGCAACGAGGATGAGCAGCAAGGCCACCAGGCCGACTGCTGAATAGATCACGTGCTCGTATTTCTTCATTTATCCGGCTCTGTGTCCGCGGATGATCACGCCGGTCGCGAACAGCGCGAAACCGATGATCGAAAGGAAAAAGACGAGGTCGCGGCTGTCGATGACGCCGCGCTGGAAGCCGTCGAAGTGCGTCACCACGGAGAACGCCGCTATGGTGTCGACCACGGCGGGGCTGGCCCAGCGCACCATCAGGTCGGTGACCGGGTTGAACCCCGCCAGGATCAGGAACAGGCACAGCACCACCGCGAGGATGAAGGCGACCACCTGGTTGCGCGTCATCGCGGAGGTCATGCAGGTGATGGCGAGGTAGGCCCCGGCGAGCAGGAAGCTCCCGACATAACCGGCGGCGATTACGCCGTTGTCCGGGTCGCCAAGCAGGTTCACCGTGACGACCGCGGGAAAGGTGAGCACCAGGGCAAGCGCAAGGAAAATCCACGAGGCGAGGAACTTCGCGACGATCGCCTGCCACGGCGCCACCGGCATGGTGAGCAGCAGCTCCATGGTCCCCGAGCGCCGCTCCTCGGCCCACAGGCGCATGCCCACCGCCGGCACCAGCACGAGGTAGACCCAGGGATGCCAGCCGAAGAAGGCCGCGAGGCTCGCCTCGCCGCGCTCGAAGAAGTTGCCTGCAGTGAAGGTGAAGAACCCCGTGAGCAGCAGGAAGATCACCAGGAACACGTACGCCACCGGCGAGGTGAAATAGCTCGCCAGCTCGCGCTTGACGATGGTGCGGATGGCTCTCATTTCTTCACCGTGTCGGGGAGCGTGATGCGGCGGAACACCTCGTCGAGCTCGCCGCGCTCGCTGAACATGCCTTCCACTTTCCAGCCGCGGCGGTTCACGAGCTCGATGATCTGCTGCGCGAGCTCTACCGACTTCGACTTGTCGCGCGGATAGACGCGCAGGGCGCCGTTCAGCTTCTCCACGCGCCCGAGCTTGGCGAGGTCCTCCTCGTCCGCGCCGCGCGCCGACAGGGTGACCGCGCCGGCCAGCTCCGACATGCCGCGCAGCTCGGCGGGCGTGCCGTTCGCCACGATGCGGCCGCGGTCGATGATGATGGCGCGCGTGCAGGCGGCGTCGACCTCCTCGAGGATGTGGGTCGAGAAGATGATGGCCTTGCTGCGGCCGAGCTCGCGGATCAGGTTCCTGACCTCGTGCTTCTGGTTCGGGTCGAGGCCGTCGGTGGGCTCGTCCATGATGAGCACGTCGGGGTCGTGGATCAGCGCCTGCGCGAGGCAGGTGCGGTGCTTGTAGCCCTTCGACAGCGTGTCGATCGACTGGTGCAGCACCGAATCGAGGAAGCACAGGTCGACCACCCGCGCCACGGCCTTCCGGCGCGCGGCGCCGGACAGCCCGCGCAGCTCGGCGGCGAAATTGAGGAATCCCTGCACGGTCATGTCGGGATAGGAAGCGGCGTTCTCCGGCAGATAACCGATCAGGCGCTTGGCCTTGAGCGGCTCCTCGGCGACGTCGTGCCCGCCGACGCTGATGCGCCCCGAGCTCGGCGGCATGAAGCCGGTGATCATGCGCATGGTGGTCGACTTGCCGGCGCCGTTGGGGCCGAGGAAGCCGAGCACCTCGCCGCGCTCCACGCTGAACGACACGTCGTCCACGGCGCGCTTCGTACCGAAGGTCTTTACCAGGTTTTCGATTTTGATCATGGCGTTGAGGGGCGGGATTATAAGGGGGATAGAATTCACTCCCCGCCGTTTGTCGAGACGCCCTAGAGACATGAAAGCCGCCCTATTAGTTTCCGGATTGCTGGCTTCGTTCGCCGCCTTCGGCCAGCCTTCCCTGAAGATGATGATCCCCGCGAACCCCGGCGGCGGCTGGGACCAGACCGGGCGCACCTTGGCAAACGCCATGCAGAGCGCAAAGCTGGTGTCTTCGGTGCAGTTCGACAACAAGGGGGGCGCCGCCGGCACCATCGGGCTCGCGCAGTTCGTCAACCAGTCGAAGGGCGATCCCAACGCCGTGATCATCGGCGGCATGGTGATGGTGGGCGGCATCCTCATGAACAAGTCGCCGGTGACCCTCAAGCAGGTGACACCGGTCGCGCGCCTCACCAGCGAGTGGGAAGTCATCGTGGTGCCGGCGCAATCGCCGCACAAGACGCTCGCCCAGCTGCTTGCTGCCTTCAAGGAAACCCCCGGGAAGGTATCGTGGGGCGGCGGCTCGGCCGGCGGCACCGACCATATCCTCATCGGTCTGGTGGCCAAGGCAATCGGCGCGGATCCGAAGCGCATCAACTATGTCGCCTTCAAGGGCGGCGGTGAGGCGGTCTCGGCGATCCTCGGCGGACATGTCACCGCCGGCGTGTCGGGCCTGGGCGAATTCGCCGAGCACATCAAGTCGGGCAAGATGCGCGCGCTCGCGGTGTCGGCGCCCTCGAAGGTAGACGGCATCCCCTCGCTCAAGGAGCAGAAGGTGGACGTGGAGCTCGGCAACTGGCGCGGCATCTTCGGCGCACCGGGTATCACGCCGCAACAGCGCGACGCGCTGGTGAAGCTGGTCAAGACGGCAGTGGAAACGCCGCAGTGGAAGGAAACCGCAAGCAAGCTGGGGTGGAGCACCGAGTTCCTCGGCGGCGACGACTATCGCAAGTTCCTGGACGAAGACCAGCAGCGTGTCGGCGCCATCCTCGAGTCGCTCGGCCTCAAGAAATAGCGAGCTCTGGCTCTCGCTGGGCGTGCTCGCGCTCGGCGTGGGCGCCGCGCTCGTCACGGCGTCGCTGCCTTCGGAAGGCGGCTACGCCGGCATAGGGCCGAACTTCGTGCCGGCGATGGTCGCCGGCGGCCTGGTTTTGCTCGGCGCCTGGCTGCTGTACGAGGCGCTCGCCGGTGGCTGGCGCCACCAGCCTTTTCACCCGGAGCGCTTCCAGCCCAAGCCTTTCCTCTGGATATCGGCGGGACTGTTCGCGCACATGGCGCTGATCGGCGCCGCCGGCTTCATCGTCGCGGGCGCCGTGCTGTTCACCTGCGTGGCCCGCGGCTTCGGCAGCAGTCGCTTCCTGCGCGACCTCGCGATCGGTGTGGCGCTCGCCGTGGCGATCTACGTCTTCTTCACGCAGGTCCTGACCGTCAACCTGCCCGCGGGATGGATGCTCTCCAGTCCCTGATCGCGGGCTTCGGCGTCGCACTGCAGCCGGCTAACCTGCTGTGGGGCTTCGTCGGCGTGACCCTCGGCACGCTCGTCGGCGTGCTGCCGGGGGTCGGTCCGGCGCTCACCGTGGCGATGCTGCTGCCTCTCACCGTCAGGCTGGACCCGACCGGCGCGCTCATCATGTTCGCCGGCATCTACTACGGCGCGATGTTCGGCGGCTCCACCACCAGCATCCTGCTCAATACGCCGGGGGAGTCCGCGTCCATCGCCACGGCGCTCGAAGGCAATCGCATGGCCAGGGCCGGCCGCGCCGGGCCGGCACTCGCCACCTCCGCGATCGGCTCCTTCGTCGCCGGCAGCCTGGCTACCGTGGCGCTCACGCTCCTCGCGCCGTACATCGTCGATGCCGCGCTCAGCTTCGGACCCGCCGAATACTTCGCGCTGATGGTTTTCGCGTTCACCACCGTCTCGTCGGTGCTCGGGTCGTCCACGGTGCGCGGCCTTACCAGCCTGTTCCTCGGGCTGCTTCTGGGATTGGCGGGCATCGACGGCCAGACCGGGCAGGCACGCTTCACTTTCGGCGTCCCCGAGCTACTCGACGGGGTCGACGTGGTGGTGCTCGCGGTCGGCCTGTTCGCGGTCGGCGAGGCGCTCTATGCCGCCTGTTACTCCAGCGGCAAGCAGACGATCGAGAACCTGTCCGGGTCCACCTGGATGTCGCGCGAGGACTGGAAGCGATCCGTGCCCGCCTGGCTGCGCGGCACGGTCATAGGCTTTCCTTTCGGCACCATACCGGCCGGCGGGTCGGAAATCCCGACCTTCCTCTCCTATTCCATGGAAAAGAAGCTGGGGAAGGAATCGGAGGGGGGCTCGATCGAGCGCGTGGCCGGGCCGGAAGCGGCGAACAATGCCGCGGCCACCGGGGTGCTGGTGCCGCTGCTCACGCTCGGCATTCCCACCTCGGCGACCGCTGCGATCCTGCTCGGGGCTTTCCAGAACTACGGCCTGCAGCCGGGGCCGCTGCTGTTTCAGTCGCAGGCCTCGCTCGTCTGGGGGCTGGTGGCGAGCCTGTATGTCGGTAACATCATGCTGCTGGTGCTCAACCTGCCGCTGATCGGCATCTGGGTCCGCGTGCTGTCCATTCCGCGCGAACTGCTCTATGCGGGCGTGCTGGTTTTCGCCACGCTGGGGGCCTACAGCCTGCACCAGTCGTGGGTCGACCTGGCCATGCTCTATGTTTTCGGCTTGCTGGGGCTGGCGATGCGCCGCTGGGACATTCCGGTCGGGCCGGCGGTGATCGGGCTGATCCTGGGACCGCTGGCCGAAACCCAATTCCGGCGCGCGCTAGCCATCAGCCAGGGCGACCCCGCGGTGTTCGTCACCCAGCCGATCTCGGCGACGCTGCTCGCGCTGACGCTCGCGGCCGCGCTGCTGCCGTGGCTGCTGCGTCAGAAGCGCCGTACTGCGGAGAGATGAGCTTGCCAGTAGCGGGCGTCGAGGCGATCGATGCGCACCTGCTTGCCCGACGAGGGCGCGTGCACGAAGCGCCCATCGCCGAGGTAGATGCCGACGTGCGAGTGCTTCTTGCCTTCCTGGTCGAAGAACACCAGGTCGCCCCGGCGCAGCTCCGATCGTTTTACCGACGTGGAGGAGCGCAGCTGCTGCTCGGTGCTGCGCGGAACGGCAAGGCCCGCCTGCCGGTAGCTGAACTGCACGAGCCCGCTGCAATCAAACCCGGTCGACGGTGACCCGCCGCCCATGCGGTAGCGCTTGCCCACCATCTTCACCGCGACGCTGGCCGCGCGGTCGGGCGCCGCGGGAGCGGCTTGCGCGCGCTGCGCCGGCGCGGCCGGCTCGAGCGGCGCGCTGGAGCACGCCGAGAGGAGCAGGCCGAGCAGCGGGGCGATGGCGCGTACCGAAGACATGTCCGGCGCAAGGATAGCGGCATACGATGCATCGGGTTTGTGACGTAATTGTCATCGGGGCTGGTGCGGCCGGACTAGCCGCTGCGGAGGCATTGTCACGCTGCGGACGTTCCGTCCTGGTGCTCGAATCGCGCGAGCGCGTCGGTGGCCGGGTCTGGACACGGCGCATGCCGGGCCTCGACGTTGCGGTGGAGCTCGGCGGCGAGTTCGTCCATGGAGAAGCGAAGGTCACGCATCGGCTGGCGAGAGCGGCCGGCCTGCATCTCATGCCTTCCGGCCGGGTGCAGCGCTACGCCAGCGGTGGCCGGCTGCGGCCGATCGATTCCTTCGCGCAGGCGCAGCGCGCGATGCGCGATCTCTCCGCCCTGGACGGCGGCGACGTTTCGTTCCAGCAATTCCTGCGGCGGACGCCGTTGCCGCCGCTTACGCGCAGCTTCGCGCGCCTCATGGTCCAGGGCTTCGACGCCGCCGATCCGGCTCGCGCGAGCGCGCGGGCGATCGCCGAGGAGTGGGGCGGCGGGCAGATGAGCGGCTCGCAGCCGCGCGTGCGCGAGGGTTACGGCGCGCTGCTCGACTGGCTCTCGCGACGGATCGTGCAGCATGGCGGCCGGCTGAAGATGAATGCGGCGGTACGCGAAGTGCGCTGGCGGCACGGGCAGGTCGACGTGCAGGGCGAGGGTTTTCGCCTCGCCGCCGGTCAGGCGATTGTTACGCTTCCGCTGGGCGTGCTGCAGTCGCGCGATGTGCGCTTCTCCCCTTCCCTCGGGAAGGAGCAGGCTTTGAAGCGGCTCGCCTCGGGCCCGGTGATCAAGGCCGCCATGCGCTTTCCACGCGCCTTCTGGGAAACGCGTCATCCGGGCGTCGCCTTCTTCCATGCCCCGGGAGCAGCGTTTCCGACCTTCTGGACGCCTTTGCCGGCGCGGGTCCCGCTGTTGATCGGTTGGTCCGGCGGACCCAACGCCCGCGACCCCTCATGGAAGGCGATTCGCGCGAGCCTGGTGCGGATCTTCAAGCGGATCGAGGAACCCGACGAAGTGATCATCCAGGATTGGGCCGGGGATGCGTTCGCCCGCGGAGCCTACAGTTATGTGCGGGTGAACGGAGCGGGTGCGCGCGAGGCGCTGGCGGCGTCGCTTGCCGATACCTTGTTCTTCGCTGGAGAGGCTACCAGCGCCGACGATTCCGGCACGGTGGCCGGCGCGCTCGCGAGCGGCATACGCGCCGCGGAGGAGGCTATGCGGCGGCGCGCTCCGCGCGCTTTCTCTCGTGCTCCTTGAGATGACGCTTGCGCAGGCGGATGGACTTCGGCGTGATCTCGACCAGCTCGTCGTCGCCGATGAACTCCACCGCGTACTCCAGCGTGAGGCCGATCGGCGGGGTGAGCAGGATGGCCTCGTCCTTGCCGCTGGCGCGGATATTGGTGAGCTGCTTGGTCTTGATCGGGTTGACCACGAGGTCGTTGTCGCGGCTGTGGATGCCGATGATCATGCCCTCGTACACGGGGTCTCCGGGACTGACGAACATGCGGCCCCGTTCCTGCAGCTTCCACAGGGCATAGGCGACCGCCGCGCCGTCGTCCTGGGAAACGAGCACGCCGTTGCGACGCTCCTCGATCTCGCCCTTGACCGGCCCGTAGTCGTCGAACACGTGGCTCATGACGCCGGTGCCGCGCGTCAGGGTCATGAACTCGCCCTGGAAACCGATGAGGCCGCGCGCTGGAATGCGGTAGTCGAGCCGCACGCGCCCCTTGCCGTCGGGCAGCATATCGAGCAGCTCGCCCCTGCGCCTGCCGAGCTCCTCCATGACGCCGCCCTGATTGGTGTCCTCCACGTCGACGGACAGAAGCTCGTACGGCTCACACTTCTCGCCGTTGGTTTCCTTGTAGACCACGCGCGGGCGCGACACGGCCATCTCGTAGCCCTCGCGCCGCATGTTCTCGAGCAGGATGGTGAGGTGCAGCTCGCCGCGCCCCGAGACGATGAAGGTGTCCGTGTCGGCCGGATACTCGACGCGCAGCGCCACGTTGCTCTTGGTCTCGCGCTCCAGGCGCTCGCGCAGCTGGCGGCTGGTGACGTACTTGCCCTCGCGCCCGGCGAGCGGCGAAGCGTTGACCAGGAAGTTCATGGTGAGCGTGGGCTCGTCCACCTTGAGAAGCGGCAGCGCATCGGGGTGCTCGGGATGGCACAGGGTGGTGCCAATGGCCACTTCGTCTATGCCGTTGACCAGGACGATGTCGCCCGCCTCGGCCTCGTCTACCGTCTTGCGCTCCAGGCCCTCGAACTTCAGCACCTGGTTGACCTTCGCCTTGATCGACTTTTCCCCCTCGAGAACCAAAACCTCCTGCATCGGCTTGAGCCGCCCGCGGCGGATGCGGCCGATGCCGATCTTGCCCACGTAGCTCGAATAATCGAGCGAGCAGATCTGCAGCTGCAGCGGCTCATCGGGATTCTCGTCGCGCACCGGCACGTGCTCGAGGATGGCCTCGAACAGGGGGCGCATGTCCTTGCCCTCTGCGGTGAGCTCCTTCTTGGCAAAGCCGAGAAGCGCGGAGGCATACACCACCGGGAAGTCGAGCTGGTCCTCGGTGGCGCCGAGCTTGTCGAAGAGATCGAAAGTCTGGTTGACTACCCACTCGGGACGCGCGCCGGGCCGATCGACCTTGTTCACCACCACGATGGGCTTGAGGCCCAGCGCGAGCGCCTTGCGGGTGACGAAGCGGGTCTGCGGCATGGGCCCTTCCACCGCGTCGACCAGCAGCAGCACCCCGTCGACCATCGACAGCACCCGCTCCACCTCGCCGCCGAAGTCCGCGTGCCCGGGGGTATCGACGATATTGATGTGCGTGCCCTGGTAGCGCACCGCGCAGTTCTTGGCGAGGATGGTGATGCCGCGCTCGCGCTCCAGGTCGTTCGAATCCATGACCCGTTCCTCCACGTGCTGGTGCGCCGCGAAGGTGCCCGACTGCTGCAGCAGCTTGTCGACCAGCGTGGTCTTGCCGTGGTCGACGTGCGCGATGATGGCGATGTTCCGCCGGGCAGTGGCCATGAACTTGATTCCAAAATAAAAAAGGCCCGGCATTGTACGCGAGTAATTGGTTAAAATCCCGCGTTGCAGTAATCGATCCCCGGATTTCCCACACCACCCGCTAATTTTTTGCATATGGACAAGGCACTTCTTTCCAAGACCGCGGCCGCCATGGTGGCCAAAGGCAAAGGCATACTCGCCGCCGACGAGTCGAGTGGCACCTGCGAGAAACGCTTCAAGTCGGTCAACGTCGATTGCACGGAAGAGAACCGCCGTGCCTACCGCAACCTGCTGTTCAGCACGCCGGGCGTGGAGCAGTTCCTCTCGGGCGTGATCCTGTTCGACGAGACCGCACGACAGAAGGCAACCGACGGCTCGCCGATCCCGCAGTACCTGGAGAAGAAGGGCATCATCCCGGGCATCAAGGTCGACAAGGGAACGGTGCAGCTGCCGCTCGCGCTGAAAGGCGAGCTGGTCGCCGAGGGCCTGGATGGGCTCGCCAAGCGCCTGGACGAGTACTTCCAGATGGGTTGTCGCTTCGCCAAGTGGCGCGCCGTCATCACCATCGCCGAGAACATGCCGTCGCACGCCTGCATCTATGCCAACGCGCACGTGCTTGCGCGCTACGCCGCGGCCTGCCAGGCCGCGTCCATCGTGCCCATGATCGAGCCGGAGGTGCTGCTCGACGGCAACCATACGGTCGAGCGCTCGGAAGAAGTGCACGAGGCTACGCTTCGCGCAACCTACGCCGCCCTCGCGGCCTACAACGTTTCGGTGGAGCACCTGATCCTCAAGACGAGCATGGTGGTATCGGGCAAAGACAACCCACGCCAGGCCGGCGTCGACGAAGTCGCGGAGCGCACCGTGCGCGTGCTGAAGCGCACCGTGCCGGCGGCGCAGCCCGGCATCGTGTTCCTGTCCGGCGGCCAGTCGGACGAGGCCGCCACCGCGCACCTCAATGCCATGGCGGCGATGAAGGGCCTGCCTTGGCCGCTGACCTTCTCCTATTCGCGCGCGCTGCAGAATCCGGCGCTCAAGACCTGGCGCGGCCAGAGCGGAAACCTGGCCGCGGCGCAGAAAGCCTTCCACCACCGCGCGCACATGAACGGGCTCGCGGCGCAGGGCAAGTGGCGGACCGAGCTCGAGAAGCAGGCGGCCTGATGGCCCTCTACGAGTCGCACATCAAGAGCCTGCCGCGGCTCGGCAAGGGGAAGGTGCGCGACATCTACGCGGTCGGCGCCGACAAGATGCTGATCGTGACGAGCGATCGCCTGTCTGCGTTCGACGTAGTGCTGTCCGATCCGATTCCCGACAAGGGCCGGGTGCTGAACGAGATGGCGAACTTCTGGTTCGAGCGCCTCGGGCACATCGTGCCTAACCAGCTCACCGGCATCGACCCCGAGTCGGTGGTTGCCGAAGACGAAAAGGGGCAGGTGCGCGGGCGCTCGATAGTGGTGCAGAAGCTCAAGCCCCTGCCGATCGAGGCGGTGGTACGCGGCTACATCATCGGCTCGGGCTGGAAGGACTACCAGAAGACCGGAAAGATCTGCGGCATCGAGCTGCCGAAGGGCCTGCAGCAGGCGCAGAAGCTGCCCGAGCCGATATTCACCCCGGCCACCAAGGCCGAGAGCGGGCACGACGAGAACATCACCTTCGCCGAGATGCAGAAGCTGATCGGCGCCGAGCTGGCGGCGAAGGTGCGCGAAATCAGCATTCGCCTCTACAAGGAGGCGGCGGACTTCGCGGCCACCCGCGGCATCATCATCGCCGACACCAAGTTCGAATTCGGTCTCACCAAGGACAACCAGCTCGTGCTGATCGACGAGGTCCTCACTGCCGACTCGTCGCGCTTCTGGCCGAAGGACTCCTACCAGGTCGGCGTGTCGCCGCCTTCGTTCGACAAGCAGTTCGTGCGCGACTACCTCGAGACGCTGGACTGGAACAAGGAGCCGCCGGCACCGAAGCTGCCCCCCGACGTGATCGCCAGGACCTCCGAAAAATATCGCGAAGCGCTGCAGCGCCTGACGGGGAGAACGCTCTCGTGATCGGCATCGTGATGGGCTCCACTTCCGACTGGGAGACGATGAAGGCGGCGGCGCGCGTGCTCGAAGAGTTCGGCATTGCCTACGAGGCGAAAGCCATGTCCGCCCACCGCACGCCGCACGCCGTAGCTCAGTGGGCCACGAATGCATCGAAAGAGGGCATGAAAGCCATCATCGCGGCCGCGGGCGGCGCGGCGCATCTTGCCGGCGTGGTGGCGGCGCATACCACCCTTCCGGTGCTCGGGGTGCCCATGCCGTCGAAGCACCTGCAAGGCCTCGACTCGTTGCTTTCCACCGTGCAGATGCCCAAGGGCATCCCGGTCGCCACCTTCGCCATCGGCGAGGCCGGTGCCGCCAATGCCGCGCTATTCGCCGTTGCCCTTCTCGCAATCGGCGATAAGGATTTGGCGGCGAAGCTATCCGACTTCCGCAGGAAGCAGACCGAGGCGGTTCTCAAGTCCGCGCCGCTGAAGCTGTGACGGCCCGCGCGGTGGTAGCGTGGTAGTACCATGGCCGCCACGAGCCTTCATGGTCGGAGCGATCGAGCAGCAAACCCGTCGGGCCGAGCTGCGTAAAGAGTTCGTTGCCGATGCGCTGAAGGCGCGAGCGCACGCGTTGCGCATGGGCAAGGCTTACACGCTCGAGGACATAAAGAGTCATTACGCCGCCCGCGCAGCCGGAAAGCCGACCAAGCGGCCACGCCTCAAGCGGTGGCGCGGCTAGTCATTTCGCATGACGGCCGAGGTTCGCCGGGCGGCCGAGGCCCTCCAGCAGGGAAGGCTGGTCGCCTTTCCAACGGAAACGGTGTACGGCCTGGGCGCCGATGCGTCTAATGCGAAGGCGGTTGCGCGCCTTTACGCGGTCAAGGGCCGCCCCGCTGACCATCCCGTGATCGTCCATTTTGCTTCCGCCGATGACGCGTTCGCCTGGGCGCGCGAGGTTCCCGACGAAGCGAGAATCCTTGCGAGCAGATTCTGGCCCGGGCCGCTCACGCTGATCCTCAAGCGCTCGGACAGGGCTAAGGATTTCGTCACGGGCGGCCAGGACAACATCGGCCTGCGCGTTCCCTCCCATCCCGTCGCACATGAGCTTCTGAGGCTGTTCCAGGGCGGCGTGGCGGCCCCGTCCGCCAACCGTTTCGGCAAGGTGTCGCCTACGACCGCCGCGCACGTGCGCGACGATCTTGGAGATGACGTGGACCTGGTCCTCGAAGGCGGACCCAGCGAAGTCGGCATCGAGTCCACGATCATCGACCTTTCGGGCAACGCGCCGGTGCTGCTGCGACCGGGACGCATTTCCAGGGAACAGCTTGAACAGGTACTCGGGCGCCCCGTCTCCGATCGAAATTCCTCGGCCACAAAGCATCCCGGCGGAATGGAGCGCCACTACGCGCCGCGCACGCCGGCGCGCCTCGTGCCGACCTACGACCTGGACAAGGAGATCGCGCGCCTCGAGGAGAAGGTTGCGGTGCTCGCCTTTTCGCGTCCCGACGAGCGCGTCGACTACTGGCTGCGCATGCCGCGCGATCCCGGCGCGTACGCGCAGAAGCTCTACGGCGCGTTGCGGGAGCTGGATGGCGCCGGATGTGAGGAAATTCTCGTCGAAGCGCCGCCCGAAGCGCCCGAATGGGCAGCGGTGCGCGACCGCCTGCAGCGCGCCTGCAGCTAGAATCAAGCCATGAGGGTCGTCGCTGTGCTGCTTGCTTTGGCGGTGTTTGCGGGATGCGCGCATACGCACACATCGGTCAATGCGGGTGCTGTTTCCAGCGCCACGTCGGCGTCGGCCTCCGTCAGCGTGCACGGCCACAGCAACGCGCTCGCCGCGCTGGTTATCGCCGGCATGTTCATCGCCGCGGCCGCCGACTACGCGCGCGACCCATACCCGCCGCCCAGCTTCTCCCAGTTCTCCGACTGGTTCCGCGGCCCGCCGCCGCCGCTCGAGATGACCGAGGGCCGGCGCATCAACGAGCAGGACTGCACCAAGCCGATCTTAGAGGCCGCCGGCAACCTCAGGTGCCGCTAGCTTTTTGTGCGCCGGGCTGGCCGCTCTCGACCACATAGGTCGCGAGAGTGCTGCAGGGCGCGTCGGGGGTCCTGACGGTTTCCATGATGCGCAGGTCGGCGACCCAGCGCTCGGGCGTGACTTCGACGCGCGTGTAGCCGCGGTGGCGGCTCTCGTTCATCAGCACGTGCGGGTTGTCCGGCATGAACCGGGCGATGCGCTCCGGCGGCCAGCCCTGCGAGGTGATCGACGTGCCGACGAACTCGGTGGCGACGGTCGGTGACTCCGGATTGTCGAAGTCCTCCTTGAGCTTCGCTACCATGAAGGCGTGGATGTCGCCCCCGATCACGACCGGGTTGGCGGCGTTCTTGAGCTGCGAAAGCAGGCGGGCGCGAGCCGCCGGGTAGCCGTCCCAGGCGTCGGTCCATGCGCTGCGCCCGGGGCCGGGCTTCTGGTCGAACTGCGCCATGCGCGAGGTTTGCGCGACGACGTTCCAGCCGGCGAGCGACTCGCCGAGGGCGCATTCCAGCCAGCGTTCCTGCGCCCGGCCGAGCATCGAGCGCCCCGGGGCATCGAGGCGCGGGCACTTCTCGATTTCCAGCGTATTGGAGCCGCCGCGGCGATTGGGCCGCGGGCACGCCTGCCAGGACTTGTACTGGCGGGTATCCAGCATGTAGACGCGCGCGAGCTGTCCCCAGCCCATCTGCGTATGCAGGCGCATGTCCGGCCCGCGCGGCCGCATGCGCTCGGGCAGCGGCATGTGCTCGTAATACGCGCGGTAAGCCGCCGCGCGCCGTAGCAGGAAGTCGGCGCGCCCGGTGCCGTCTTCGGGGCGGTCGTCCGCGTAGTCGTTGTCGACTTCGTGGTCGTCCCAGATTACGACCCAGGGACAGGCCGCATGCGCCGCCTGCAGGTCCGGATCGCTCCGGTACAGCGTGTAGCGCGCACGGTAGTCCTCGAGCGTGTACGGCTCGAGCGAGCCGTGGCTGCGCACGTGGTCCTTGCCCCAGCTGGATTCGTAAATGTAGTCGCCGAGGAAAGCGACGAAGTCGGGCTCATCGGCGACGATGTGGCGGTAGGCGCCGTAGTAGCCTTGCTCGTATTGCTGGCACGATGCGAAGGCAAAGCGCATGCGGGCGAGCGGCGCATCCGCAGCGGGCGCCGTGCGGGTGCGGCCCACGGGGCTTTGCGCACCGGCGGCCGTGAACCGGTACCAATAGAAGCGGCCCGGCTCGAGGCCGTGCACGTCGATATGCACGGAGTGCGCCCACTCCGCCTGGGCCAGACTCTCGCCCGAGAGCACCACGTGCCGCATCGCGTCGTCGCGCGCCACTTCCCACTTCACCTGCACCGGTGCGTCGAGGCCCATGATGCGCGTCCACAGCGTCACGCCCGACGGAAACGGATAGCCGGAAGCCACACCGAGCGCGAAGGGATACGTCTGGGCCAGCAGGCGGCCTGAAATGCAGGAGCCGCCGACGGCGAGGGCGGCGAGGAGGAAGCGCCGCCGCGGCGTCATCGTCGATGCTCAGCGGGCCGCATCCGCGGGCTTTCCGAGGTCCGAGAAATAATCGTGTTCGGCGGTGTTTACCAAGCTGCGACGCAGCTCCACGGGAGCGTTGTTGTAAGTGAGCGCCGTGCGGTGGATCTCGAGAAGCGGCGCGCCTTTCCTGACCTCGAGCAGCTTCGCGGCTTCCGCTTCGGCGGGTGTCGCGCGAAGGCGCTCGCTGGTGCGCAGCACGTTTATGCCGTAGCGCGTCTGATAGAGATGGTAGATCGTGTTGTCGCGTGCAACGAGGATCTTTTCCGTGAGGTCCGGGAACAGCCGCTGCGGCAGCACCAAGTCATCCAGGATGACCGGCCGGTCCGCGAGGTGCAGCAGATTGCGGATGCGCAAGACGGCATCGCCGGGCGCCGCGCCAAGCTTCCTCGCTTCGTCCGGGTCGGCGCGGCTGCGCCGGAAGCTGAGCGTGCGGGTACGCGGGTATCGCTTCTCTCCCTCGCGCGGCACGACGTGGAAAAAGTGGAACATGAGGCGCGTCTGCCCGTGCGCCGCCACGAACGTGCCGCGCCCCTGGTGGCGCACGACGATGCGCTCGGCGACGAGCTCGTCGATCGCCTTGCGCAACGTGCCTATGGAAACCTGGAAGTGGCTCGCGAGCTTGGTCTCGGAGGGCAGCGCCTCGCCCGGCGACCACTCGCCGCTCGCGATGCTGCGCGTCAGGCGGTGCTTTACGTCGCGGTAGAGCGGGGCCGAAGCGCCGACTTCGAGGGCGGGATCCATGCGCGGCGGCAGGGTAACATCGATCTCATATAAGTCATATAGTTGACTTGGCCGGGCGGCGGGGGCTAGAGTGCACGTTCCCGCGGCAAGGAGGCAGTCTTGATCCATTTCGTAGTGCACGAGGAAAGCGACGGCGTCGGCGTCGTCGTTGTCGAAGGCGTGAAGGCCGGGCAGTCGCTGAACGGCTGGATCATGGAAGACGACAAGGACATCGAGGTCGGCGCCAGGAGCGACATCCCGATCGGCCACAAGGTCGCCCTGCGCGACTACCAGCCGGGCGACACGGTCATCAAGTACGGCGTGGACATCGGCAAAGTGGTGGCGCCGATCCGCAAGGGCGAGCATCTGCACGTGCATAACGTGAAAACCAAGCGTTGGTAGACATGAATCTTTCGAAAGCGACTTTCTGGGGTTACCGCCGGGAAAACGGCCGCATCGGCGTGCGCAACCACGTCCTCATCCTGCCGGTCGACGACCTGTCCAACGCCGCGGCGCAGGCGGTGGAGAACAACATCAAGGGCACCATGGCGCTGCCCCATCCCTACGGGCGGCTGCAGTTCGGCGCCGACCTGGAGCTCCACTTCCGCACGCTGATCGGCGCCGGCTCGAACCCGAACGTGGCGGCCGTGGTGATCATCTGCATCGAGAACACCTGGGCGAAGAAGGTGGCCGACGGCATCGCGGCCACCGGCAAGCCGGTGGCCTATTTCGGCATCGAGCAGCACGGCGACCACGACACGATCATGCGCGCCTCCAAGGCGGCGAAGGAATTCGTGCAGTGGGCCTCCGAGCTGCGCCGCGAGGAGCGGCCGCTCAAGGATCTCTGGGTATCGACCAAGTGCGGCGAGTCCGACACTACCTCGGGATGCGGCGCCAACCCCACCGTGGGCAACGCCTTCGACAAGCTCTATCCGCACGGCGTGACGCTGGTGTTCGGCGAAACCACCGAGCTCACCGGCGGCGAGCACCTGGTGGCAGCGCGCTGCAGGAACGAGGAAGTGCGCAAGAAATTCCAGCTCATGTTCGACCGCTACCAGGAGGTCATCGACCGCCACAAGACGAGCGATCTCATGGACTCGCAGCCCACCAAGGGCAACATCGAGGGCGGGCTGACCACCATCGAGGAGAAGGCGCTCGGCAATATCCAGAAAATCGGGCGCAAGTGCGTGATCGACGGCGTGCTGGACAAGGCGGAAACGCCGACCGGCCCGGGCCTGTGGTTCATGGACTCGTCGTCGGCTGCCGCCGAGATGGTCACGCTGTGCGCGGCTGCCGGGTACGTGGTGCACTTCTTCCCCACGGGTCAGGGCAACGTCATCGGCAATCCGATCCTGCCCGTGATCAAGCTGTGCGCCAACCCGAGGACCGTGCGCACCATGTCGGAGCACATCGACGTAGATGTCACCGGCCTGTTAAGAAAAGAATTAACGCCGGATCAGGCGGGCGACCGGTTGCTCGAGTGCATGTTCAAGACGGCCAACGGCCGCCTGACCTCTGCCGAGGCGCTCGGGCATCGCGAGTTCGTCCTGACGCGTCTGTACGAATCTGCGTGAAGGTATCGGTCTGGAAAGGCGGGGCGGAGGGTCGATTCCAGGAATTCGACGTACCGCGCCAGCCCAGCCAGACCGTCCTCGACGTCGTCACCTACATCCAGCGCGCGCTCGATCCGACGCTCGCCTATCGCTACGCCTGCCGGGTCGGCATGTGCGGCTCGTGCGCCATGACGGTGAACGGCGTGCCGCGCTGGACCTGCAGGACCCACATAGACAAGGTGGTGCGCAACGACGGAGTCGAAATCGGCCCGCTGAAGAATCTGCCGGTGATCCGCGACCTCGTCACCGACATGCGCGAGTTCTTCGACAAATGGGCGCGCGCCAAGGGGCAGTTCGAGCCAACGCGGTCGAAACAGGACGGGTTTGCGGCGGTCAAGCCCCAATCGAAGGACCGTATGGCGGTTGATGCTTCAATCGAATGCATCGGCTGCGGCGTGTGCTACAGCGCGTGCGACGTGGTTGCCTGGAATCCCGGCTACCTCGGGCCGGCGGCGCTGAACCGCGCGTGGACGCTGGTGAAGGACGAGCGCGACGGCGCGAGGCTCGAGCGCCTGCGCGCGGTGGCCGGAGACGCCGGCTGCCACGCCTGCCACACGCACATGAGCTGCACCGAGCGCTGCCCGAAGCACCTGTCGCCCACGGCGGGCATCGCCGGATTGAAGCGGGAGATTCTCAAATCGACGCTTCGTCGAGAGCTCTGAAGGTCCAGACGCTCCTCTGGATCGCGCAGCGGGCAAGCGCCCTGGTGCTTGCGCTTTGCGTGGCGGTGCACCTCGCCACCGTCATCTTCGCGGTACAGGGCGGCCTGAGCGCTGCAGAGATTCTCGGGCGCACGCGCGGCAATACGGCGTGGCTCGCCTTCTATCTCGTCTTCGTGGCGGCGGTGGCGGTGCACGCGCCGATCGGCTTGCGCGCCATCCTCACCGAATGGCTGAAGTGGCGCGGATTCACCCGCGACCTCGCCGTGGCGGCCTTTGCGGTGCTCATAGCGTGGATGGGCTTGTCTGCCGCGTTTTCCGTTTTCCGATGAAGGCGGAATCCTCCTACTGGGTCGCGATCGTGCACCGGGTGTCCGGGATAGCGCTGTCGCTCTTTCTGCCGTTGCACTTCTGGGCGCTGTCACGCGCGCTGGAGCTGGACGCGTTTCTCGCCTGGACCGAGCAGCCGCTGGTCAAGCTCGCGGAATGGGGCATCGTGGTGGCGCTAGCGGCCCACTTCGCCGGCGGGCTGAGGGTGCTCGCGCTGGAGTTCCTGCCGTGGACCGCGCGCCAGAAAGCGCTGAGCGCGGGCGCGGCGGGCGTCGTCGTGGCGTTCGGGCTGGCGTTCGCCCTGGCACTGTAGAATTCAACGAGGAGGATGTTCATGAAAAAGGCATTGCTGTTCGTTCTTGGAATGCTGCTCGCCGCGGCCGCGTCGGCGCAGTCGTGGCCGCAGAAGCCGGTCAAGTTCATCGTGCCGTTCTCGCCGGGCGGCGCCACCGACATCTCGGCACGCCTGCTCGGCGAGCGCCTCAGCCAGATGTGGGGGCAGACGGTGATCATCGAGAACCGCGCGGGTGCGGGCGGCGGCGTGGGCGCCGCGGAAGCCGCGCGCGCGGCGCCCGACGGCTACACGCTGTTCTTCCCCTCGGGCTCGGTGATGACCGCCAACCAGCACATCTACGCGAAGATGGCCTACGACCCCGAGAAGGACTTCGTTCCGGTGACCAACGTGGTGTCCGGACCGCAGGTGCTGGTCGTGCCGGCCAACTCGCGCTTCAAGACCGTCAAGGATCTGATCGACTTCGCCAAGGCGAATCCGGGCAAGCTCAACTTCGGCCATGCGGGCATCGGCTCGCAGACCCATCTTGCCGCGGAAAATTTCGTCTACCAGGCCAAGATCCAGGCGCAGGCCGTGCCCTACAAGGGCGAAGGCCCCGGCATCGCCGCACTGGTCGGCGCCGAGACGGATTTCTTCCTCGGCAACGTCGCCGCGGCTATCGGCCACATCAACGGCGGGCGCATCCGCGCGCTCGGCGTGACGAGCAAGGCCGAGGCGCCGCAGCTGCCGGGCGTGCCACCGATCGCGAAGACCGTGCCGGGCTTCGAGAACGCCGGCTGGTTCGGCATCGTCGCCCCGACCGGCACGCCGAAGCAGATCATCCAGAAGGTCTACCAGGACACGAAGAAGGCGCTCGAGGATTCGCAGCTGAAAGGGCGCCTTTACGCGCAGGGGCTCGCCCCGGTTGCCAACACGCCCGAGGAGATGGCGAAAGCGCTGAAGGAAGAGACCGCGCTCTGGGCCAAGGTGGTCAGGGAACGCAAGATCTCGGTGAAGTGAGAGTAGACCCCGGGCTGATCGAGGAAGCCGCCAAGGAGCTTTACGTCCGGGCGCTGAAGCGCCTGCCGCCCGACGTGAAGCAGGGCTTCGACGCGCTCGCCCGGGGCGAGACCGACCCCAGGGCGCAGCGCATGCTCGGCACCATGATTCGCAACATCGCGGTTGCCGAGGACACCGACAACCTGCTCTGCCAGGACACCGGCATTCCGATCTACAACGTGCGCATCGGGCGCGGCGTGCAGGTCGACGGCGTGGCGCTGAAGGAGGCGATCCGCAAGGGCTGCGAGCGCGCCACGCGCGAGCATCCGCTGCGCTCGTCGGTGGTGCATCCGATCACCCGCGTGAACCAGCATACCTCGTGCGGGCGCGGCGTGCCGGTGGTCAACGTGGACTTCTTCGAAGGCGAAGGCCTGGAAATCGAGATGGTGCCCAAGGGCTCCGGCTCGGAGAACAACTCCTGGCTCAAGATGGCCGTGCCGGCGGAAGGCGTCGACGCCATCAAGACGTTCGTGGTGGACTGCGTGCTCGAAGCCGGCGGCAAGACCTGCCCGCCCACCATCGTGGGCGTGGGCGTCGGCGGCACCGCCGACCTCTGCATGCATCTCGCGAAAGTCGCCGCCACGCGGCCGCTCGGCTCGCGCTGCGAGGACCCGGAAGGCGCGAGGCTCGAGCAGGAGCTCACGCAGGCGGTGAACCTGCTCGGCGTAGGCCCACAGGGCCTGGGCGGGGACTCCACGGCGTTCGCCGTGCACGTGGAAACGGCAGCCACCCACATCACCATGAATCCCGTAGCAGTCAACATGCAGTGCCATTCCGCGCGGCGCGCGCGGGCGACGTTCCGTCCGCAGGGGGTCGAATATGGCTTTTAGGGTGTTGCTGCTGCTGCTTCTCGCTTTTCCGCTCCAGGCGGCGGAGGTAGCCGGCGTCAAGTTCGACGACAAGACCAAGGTGGGAAGCGCCGAGCTCGCGCTGAGCGGCGCCGGCCTGCGCAAGCGCCTCTTCTTCCAGGTATATGCCATTGGCCTGTACGTCCAGGACGCGAAAGCCGATCCGATCGCCCAGCCCGGACCGAAGCGCATTCTCATTCATATGCTGCGCGATGTGGGCGCCGAGCAGTTCACCGAGGCGCTCGCCGACGGCATCAAGGCGAACCACAGCGAGGCCGACGCCAAGGCGCTCGAGCCGCGCGTGAAGCAGCTCGGTGCCATCATGGCGGGCCTCAAGGAGGCGAAGTCGGGCATGGCGATCGGCCTCGACTGGAACGGCAAGGAGACCGTGCTCGCGGTGGGCGGCAAGCCGGCTGGCTCGCCGATTCCCGGCGAGGACTTCTATCGCGCCCTGCTGCGCATCTGGCTGGGCGACAATCCGGTGCAGGAAGACCTGAAGAAGGCGCTGCGCGGCGGCTGACATGGCGCACTACGACTTCGCCACGCCGATCTCCGAGAAGCAGGCGAGGCAGCTCCGCGTGAACGACACCGTCACGCTCAACGGCACGTTGTTCGGCATCCGGGATGCGACGCAGATCCACATGTTCGACCGCGGACGCAGGACGCGCTTCGACCTCTCGGGGCACGCCGTGATCCATACGGCGCCCAACGTGCGGAAGGCCGAAAAGAGCCCGCAGAACCCCACCGGCTACGCGCCGATCTGTGTCGGCACGACCACGAGCGACCGCATGGAGCGCTTCACCCGGCCGCTCATGCAGGAGTACGGCGTGCGGCTGGTGATCGGCAAAGGCGGCTTGCGCGCCGGGTCCCTGCAGGCTTTCGGCGAGCTCGGCGGGGCCTACCTCGCCATCATCGGCGGCACGGCGGCGCTCGAGACGACGTGGATCGAAGCGATCGAGGACGTCGACCTCGACGACCTCAACCCCGAATCGCTGTGGAAGTTCCGTGTCAACGGCTTCGGCCCCCTGCTCGTTGCCATGGACAGCCAGGGCGGCAGCCTATACACGCAGGTCAAGGATGCTGCGCAGCAGCGCCGGGCGGAAGCATTGCGCCGCTTGGGCGTACGGTAGAATTCTTCGAATTTCTTGGAGGAAACATGAAGTTCCTGATGCGTACCCTTGCTTTGTTCGCCGCGGCATTCGCGTTCGCGGCGCAGGCCCAGAACATCTCGATCGCCACCGGCGGCACCGGCGGCGTGTACTACCCGATGGGCGGAGGCATGGCCGCGGTGCTGTCCAAGTACGTCGATGGCATGCAGGCGACTGCCGAGGTGACCGGCGGCTCGGTGGCCAATCTGCAGCTCATCGGCACCGGCAAGCCCTACATCGCGCTCAGCATGACCGATGCGGCGCTGGATGCGCTCAAGGGCCAGGACAAGTTCAAGGGCAAACCGGTACCGGTGCGCACGCTCATGATCCTGTACCCGAACCGCATGCACGTCGTCACGATCGAAGCCACCGGCATCAACACCGTCAAGGATCTGAAGGGCAAGCGCGTGTCGACTGGCTCGGGTGGCAGCGCCACCGAGGTGATGGCGTTTCGCGTGATCGAGGCGGCCGGCCTGGACAAAGACCGCGACATGCGGCGCGAGCGCCTGGGCGTTGCCGAATCGGTCGCCGCCCTCAAAGACCGCAAGATCGACGCCTTCTTCTGGGTAGGCGGCCTGCCGACTGCGGCAGTCACCGACCTCGCCAACAGCCCCGGCGTCAAGATCAAGATGATCGACCACGCTGAGCTGGTGCCGGCGATGAACAAGAAATACGGCAACCTGTACGTCAAGGACACCATCTCCAAGAGCGTCTACAACGGCATGGCCAAGGACAACCAGCAGGCCACCGTCATGAACATCCTGGTCGCGCACGAGAAGATGGACGACAAGACCGCCTACAACATCGTCAAGGCGATCTTCGACCACCGCGACGAGCTGATCCGCGTGCACAAGGAGGCGGAGAACTTCAAGCTCGAGAACCAGAAGCAGGATGCCTCGCCGCTGCCCTGGCATCCCGGCGCCGTGAAGTACTATGCCGAGAAGGGTGTCAAGCTGAAGTAACGCCGTTTGCCGTCATCAAGCCCCGACCAGCACGCTGGCGGGGCTTTTTGATTTAGGGGGCACCGATGAGCGCCGAAGTCGAACGCCTGCACCAGCCCGCGGCCGAAGTCAGCCAGGATGCGCTGCGGCGCGCGGAGGAGATGGTCGAGCAGGAAGAAGGCGTCCACAACCGGCTCACCGGCTGGCTGGCCGCGCTGGTCGCGACCATCGCCGTGGCGATGTCGCTGTTCCACCTCTATACGGCGTACGCCATCGTGCGGCCCGAGCACCTGCGGGCGACGCACGTCGCCTTCGTCCTGCTGCTCACCTTCTTCGTGTTTCCGCTGGCACGGCGCTTCCGCCACCGCGTGATGTGGTGGGACTGGCTGCTCGCCACCGCCGGCGTGGGCACCGCGGTGTACCTCATCATGGGCGGCGACGAGTTCTTCGACCGCTCGATCCTCCCCGACACCTGGGACATCGTCTTCGGCGTCGGCCTGGTGGTGCTGATCCTCGAGGCGATGCGCCGCACCACCGGCTGGATCCTGCCCGTCATAACCATGGGCTTCCTGGCCTACGCCTTCTTCGGCGAATACCTCCCGGCGCCGTGGACTCACAAGGGCTACGAGATCCCGCGCCTGGTCGGCCACATGTACATGACGCTGGAAGGCATCTACGGCACCGCGATCGCCGTATCCTCCACGCTCATCATCCAGTTCACCATCTTCGGCGCCTTCCTGCAGTACTCCGGCGCGGGCAGGTTCTACATCGATTTCTCGTTCTCGGCGATGGGCGGCAAGCCCACCGGCGCGGGGCGCACCGTGACGCTGGCGTCGTTCCTGCTTGGCGGGCCCTCCGGCTCGGGCGTGGCGACCACCGTGACGCTCGGCTCGGTCGCCGCGCCGATGCTCGCGAAAGTGGGCTACAGCAAAGAGGAGGCCGGCGGCCTGCTCTCGGCCAGCGGCCTGGGCGCGATCATCTCGCCACCCGTGATGGGCGCGGCCGCATTCCTGATCGCCGAGTTCCTCAACATCTCGTACCTCGACGTGCTGCTGATGGCGGTCATCCCGACCTGCCTGTACTACCTGACGCTGTTCCTGATGGTCGAGATCGACGTGCGCAAGTTCGGCATGAAGGACGTGCAGTTCAAGAGCGTGGAGTCGGCGTGGAGCCTGGCGAAGAAGTACTGGTTCCACTTCCTGTCGCTGGTGTCGATCATCGCCTTCATGCTGTGGGGCTACTCGCCCGAGCTGTCGGTGTTCTGGGCCACCATGGTGTCGGCTGCCACGAGCATGCTGCGCAGGGACACGGCGCTTCTGCCCTACGAGCTGTTCACGGGAAGGCTGCCGCTGGTGCGCGGCGTGCTCGGCTCAGGCCTGATCCAGGCGTTGAAAGGCGGCGCGCTCGCGGTGCTCAACGTCGCCGCCACCTGCGCCGGCGCCGGCCTTATCGTCGGCGTGGTGACGCTTACCGGCCTGGGGCTCAAGTTCAGCTCCATCGTACTGGCGTATGCGGGCAACTCGCTGCTGCTGACGGCGATCTACACCGCGCTCATCGTCTGGATCGTCGGCCTCGCGGTGCCGGTAACCGCCAGCTACATCATCTGCGCGGTGATCGCGGCGCCCGCGCTCATCGCGCTCAAGGTGCCGGAGTTCGCGGCGCACATGTTCGTCTTCTATTACGCCGTGCTCTCCGAGGTGTCGCCGCCGACCGCGCTGTCGCCGTTCGCTGCGGCCGCCATCACCGGCGGCGACCCCTACCGCACGACGCTGCAATGCTGGAAGTACACCACGCCGGCTTTCCTGGTGCCCTTCATGTTCGTGCTCGACCCGAGCGGCCAGGGCCTGCTGCTCACCGGCTCTTTCGACACGCTGGCCAACGCCGACTGGGGCTCCATTGCCCTCGTGACCTTCACCGCGGCGGTGGGCATCATGGCGCTCGCCGGCGCCTTCCAGGGCCATCTCTTCAAGCGCGCGCCGGCGTGGGAGCGGCTGATGCTGCTGGTGGCCGGCGTCGCTCTGGTCTATCCCAAGACGCTTTTCGACATACTCGGCTTCGGCCTCGTGGCGATCGTGCTCTTCACTCAATGGTTGCGCAAACCCTCTCTACCGACATCCTGATCCTGGGCTCCGGCGGCGCCGGGCTGTTCGCCGCGCTGCACGCGCACAAGTCAGCGTCCGGGCTTTCGATCACGGTGGCGGTGAAGGGCCTGCTGGGCAAATGCGGCTGCACGCGCATGGTGCAGGGCGGCTACAACGTCGCGCTGGCGAGGGACGATTCGGTCGAGCGGCACTTCATGGATACCATCGAGGGCGGCAAGTGGCTGCCCGACCAGGACCTCGCGTGGCAGCTCGTCACCCTGGCGGTCGAGCGCATCCACGAGCTCGAGAACGAGCTCGGCTGCTTCTTCGACCGCAACCCCGACGGCACGGTGCACCAGAAAGCCTTCGCCGGCCAGACGTTCGACCGCACCGTGCACAAGGGCGACCTCACCGGCATCGAGATCATCAACCGCCTGGCCGAGCAGGTATGGACCAGGAAAATCGGTCGATTGGAAGAGCATCGCGCAGTCGAAATCATAAAGAATCGCTCGGGTGATTCGATTGCGGGAGTGCTTTTCATCGACATGCGGACCGGCAAATACGTCCTCGTGCGTGCCAAGGCGGTGCTGCTTGCCACGGGCGGCGGGCCGACGATGTACAAGTACCACACGCCTTCCGGCGACAAGAGCTGCGACGGCCTTGCCATGGCGCTGCGGGCGGGGCTGCCGCTGCGCGACATGGAAATGGTCCAGTTCCATCCGACGGGGCTGCTCGCGGGGACGCATACGCGGATGACCGGTACGGTGCTGGAGGAAGGACTGCGCGGCGCGGGCGGCTACCTGCTGAACGGAGCGAAGGAACGCTTCATGCAGCAGTACGACCCGAAGGCGGAGCGCGCCACGCGCGATGTCGTGTCACGGGCCATGTACACGGAAATGCGCAAAGGCAAGACCACGCCGCACGGCGGCCTCTACATCTCGATGGCGCACCTCGGTCCGGAGAAGGTGCGGCGCGACTTCAAGGGCATGGTGGAGCGCTGCGCCGACTGCGGCTTCGACCTCGCCGGGGGACTGGTCGAGGTCGTGCCGACGGCCCACTACATGATGGGCGGCGTGGAGTTCCATTCCGACTGCAGCACCGACTTGCCCGGCCTGTTCGTCGCTGGCGAAGATGCGGGCGGCGTGCACGGCGCTAACCGCCTCGGGGGCAACGGCGTGGCGAACTCGACGGTTTTCGGCGCGCTCGCCGGCGACGCGATGGCGCGCTGGGTGCAATCCGCCGACTTCAAAGAGCCCGATACCGCGGCGATCGACGCCGCAATTTCTGCCCAGGAGCAGCCTTTCGCGCGCGCCGACAGGGGCAGCCTCGAGCCGCTTCGCGAAAGGCTGTACGACGTCATGTGGGACAAGGTCGGCATCATCCGCGACGCAGGCGGCCTCGCCGAGGGAGCGCGCGAACTGGCGGCGCTCGAGACGGCGCTCGATGCGCATGGGCTCGCCGACCATAATCGCGCCTTCAACCTCGCCTGGCATGACTGGATGAACCTGAAGAGCCTGGTGGCCGCGAGCCGCGCGATCACCGCCGCGGCGATGGCGCGCGAGGATTCGCGCGGCGCGCATTTCAGGTCCGACTTTCCGGAGCCGGGACCGCTGGAAACGTCCGCATTCACCAGCATCCGCTTCCGGGACAATCGATATTCCGTGGAAAGCAAGCCGGTGCGCTTCACGCGCGTACGGCCCGGGCAGACACTGCTGCGCAATGTGGCCTGACGAGATCCACCGCGAGCTCGCGGCGGCGAAGGTGCGGTTGGTCGGCTACGTGCCCGATGCCGGCCACAAGCGGCTCATCGAGCTGTGCCAGGCCGACAAGTCGATGCGGGCGGTCGTGCTGAGCACGGAGGAAGAAGGCATCGGCCTCGCCGCAGGCGCCTGGCTCGGCGGCGAGCGCAGCGTGCTTCTCATGCAGTCGAGCGGCGTGGGCAATGTCGTCAACGTGCTCGGCATGGTGAAGGAATGCCGCTTCCCGCTGGTCACGCTGGTAACGATGCGCGGCGAGGAGGGCGAGTTCAACCCGTGGCAGGTGCCCATGGGCCAGGCGATGCGCGCCGCGCTCGAGGCGATGGGCACCGTGGTGCAGCGCCCGGCGAGCCCCGAAGACATCGCTCCCACGGTGAACGCCGCGCTGCGCCTTGCCTACGACAGCTACGCCTCGGTGGCGGTGCTCATCCCGCAGCGGATCATCGGCATCAAGAGCTTCCAGGAACAGGCGGCGCAATGACTCTTCACCGTCGCGACGTCGTGAAGAAGCTCCTGGAAGATCGGAAAGAGCTTCTCGTGGTGGCCGGCCTCGGCTCGACCGCCTGGGACATCACCGCGGCGGGCGATTCGCCGCTCAACTTCCCGATGTGGGGGGCGATGGGGCAGGCAGCGATGATGGGGCTCGGGCTCGCGCTCGCGCAGCCGCAGCGGCGCGTGCTGGTGATCACGGGCGACGGCGAGATGCTCATGGGGCTGGGCTCGCTCGCCACCATCGGCGTGCAGCAGCCGGCCAACCTGGGCATCGTGGTGATCGACAACGAGCGCTACGGCGAAACCGGCATGCAGGCCACGCACACCGCGCGCGGCGTGGATCTCGCCGGAGTAGCGAAGGCGTGCGGCCTCAACGTATGTCCCTGGGAGAAGATGCGCGACGCGGCCGGCCCGGCCTTCGCCGTGGCCAAGGTGGCCGCGGAAAAGATCCCGCTGGTGCTGCCGCCGCGGGAAGGCGCGCTGCTCAAGGCGCGTTTCCGCCGGGCCCTGCTGGGCCCGGCTGCCGATTCGATCTAGCCGATGTGCTTGCGAAGGAACTCGAGCGTGCGCTCGCGCGCCTGCTTGGCCGCGGGCGCGTTGTAGGAGCCGCGGTGGTCGCAGTTGAAGCCATGGTCGGCCGAGTAGATGAAGATCGGGTGCTTCTTGTGCTTCTCGGCGAGCTTTCTCACGCCGTCGACCGGAATGTGCTGGTCCTTGTCGCCGAAATGCCCCATCAGCGGCACCTTCGGCTCGAGCTCGGCGTTGTCCAGGATGCCGCCGCCGTAGTAGGGCACCGCGGCGGACAGGCCGGCGAGCTTTCCGGCCGCAAGCCAAGTGACAAGGCCGCCCCAGCAGTAGCCGACGATGCCGACCTTGCCGGCGCCGGAGGCCGCCTTGATGGCGGCTTCGGCGTCCTTGAGCGCCATGTCGTTGGTCACCTTGCCGCGGATTTCCCGCCCCTTGGCGATGTCATCCGGCGTGTAGCCGAGATCGACGTTCTTCTGCGCGCGGTCGAAGAGCGCCGGTGCGATGGCGAGATAGCCGTCGGCCGCGTAGCCGTCCGCGACCTGCTTGACGTGGCTGTTGACGCCGAAGATTTCCTGGATGACGACGAGGCCGCCGCGCGGCTTTCCGGATGGCTCGGCGCGATAGGCAGAGAGCTTGTGGCCGTCGGCCGCCGTAAGTTCGATCATCGTTCCCATGGTTAGAATCCTTTCTATGAAGAAAAGCGGGCAGGCGCTGTACGAGCTGGCGTGCATCGCCCTGAAAAAGGCCGGGGCACATTCTAAGATGGCCGAAGCCGCCGCGCGGCATTTGGTTCAGGCCGAGGAACAAGGCCTCCCCACGCACGGCATGTCGCGCGTGCCGTTCTACTGCGGGATGCTGCGCAACGGCCGCGCCGACGGCGCAGCGCATCCGACCATGGCCGCCGAGCGCGCCGCAGTGTGCCTGATCGATAACGCCGACGGCCTGCCGTACGTGTCGGTTGAGTGGGCGGTTGGCGAAGTGATCCAGCGGGCGCGGCGAAATGGCATCGGTTTTGCGGGCGTGCGCAATAGCGCGCACGTCGGCGTCATGGGTATCCACCTGCAGCCGGTGGCGCAAGCCGGGCTGGTCGGGCTGGCGTTCACCAACTCGCCGGCCGCCATTCCGGCGTGGGGCGGCCGAAAGGCACTCTTCGGCACCAACCCGGTGGCGGCGGTGTTTCCCAGGAGGAATGCGGATCCCCTGGTCATCGACCTCGCCCTCACGACCGTGGTGCGCGGCAAGATCATGATGGCCATGCGCAAGGGGGAGCGCATCCCGGAAGGGTGGGCGCTCGACCGCCACGGCAAGCCGACCACCGATCCGAAGGAAGCCATCGAGCACGGCAGCCTGTTCCCCATCGGCGGCGCGAAGGGCGCCATGCTCGCGCTGGTGTTCGAGCTGCTCTGCGCGGCGCTCACGGGCGCGGCAATCGGGCCTGAGGCTGATTCGTTCTTCTCGGAGCAGGGCAACAAGCCGCGCATCGGCCAGGCGTTCATTGCCATCGACCCCTCGGCGCTTGCCGGGATGGACAAGTTCTCCGAGAGAGTGGAAACCGTGGTGTCCGCCATGCAGGCCGATCCGGAGGTGCGCCTTCCGGGCGCGCGGCGCTTCGCCTCGCGCGGGGCTTCGGCCAACGGCATTGAGGTCCCGGACGATCTGATTGCGCAGATCGAGAAGCTGTGTTCGACGTAGTCATCCCTTTCCCGCGCATGCAGGTTGCGGTGAAGACGCGCGACGGCTTCGTGTCGGAGATCCTTTATCTGCCACCTTCCGTCGCTCCAAAGCCGCCACAGACCCTTTTGGGCGAAAGGGCGGCGCAGCAACTGGAGCGGTATCGGGCGGATCCAGATACGCGCTTCGACCTGCCGCTGCTCATCGAAGGCACACCGTTCCAGCGCCGCCTGTGGGACGCGCTGTGCGCGATTCCGCGCGGCAGGACATTGACCTACGGCGAGCTGGCGCGGCGCCTGGGCGGCGAGGCACGCGCGGTGGGCCAGGCGTGCGGCGACAACCGGCTGCCGATCGTGATCCCTTGCCACCGCGTGGTGGCTGCGAACGGCATCGGCGGCTTCGCGCATTCGACCGGCGGCTACCTGCTGGAGGCGAAGCGCTGGCTGCTGGCGCACGAGTGCGGCGCGGACAGCTTCGAGCTCACGCCCTGAACGAGCCGCTGCTCGACGCGTTCTGCGACGCGCTGTGGCTCGAGGACGGGCTCGCGAAGAACACCATCGCGTCGTATCGCAGCGATCTCCGTCAATGGTTTGATTTTGTAAAAAGTCCCCTGGAAGCGGGTGAAGAAGATCTGTTTCGCTTCCTCGCGACGCGCAAAGGCCGCGCTTCCAGCGCAGCGCGGCGCGTCTCGACGCTGAAGCGGTTTTACCAGTACTGCCTGCGCGAGCGGCGCATCGCCGTCGACCCCACCCTGAAGCTCGATCCGCCGAAGCGCCCGCCGCGCTTCCCGAAGACCCTTTCGGAAGCCGACGTCGAGGCGCTGCTCGAGGCGCCGGACATCGCAACGCCGCTCGGCCTGCGCGACCGCGCCATGCTGGAAACGCTGTATGCCACGGGCCTGCGGGTTTCAGAGCTGGTGGCGCTGAAGATGGTCCAGGCAAACCTGGACGCAGGCGTGGTGCGCGTGATGGGCAAGGGCTCGAAGGAGCGCCTGGTGCCGCTGGGGGAAGAAGCGGTGGAATGGATCTCCCGCTACCTCAAGCGAAGGAAGGGAATCTCGGACGCGCTGTTCCTCACCGAGCGCGGCGCCGTGATGACCCGCCAGGCTTTCTGGTATCTCATCCGGCGCTACGGGGCGCGCGCCATCCCCGGCAAGAAGCTCTCGCCGCACGTGCTGCGCCACGCGTTCGCGACGCATCTCATCAACCACGGCGCGGACCTGCGCGTAGTGCAGCTGCTGCTCGGTCACGCCGACATCTCCACCACGCAGATTTACACGCACGTCGCCCGCGAGCGCCTCAAGGCGCTGCACGCGCGGCACCACCCGCGCGGATGAAGACGCCGGCGACCGAGTTCCTCGCCAGGCGGGGCGTCTCCTACAGCGAGCATCCTTACGACTATGTGGAGCATGGCGGCACCGAAGCGCCGTCCAGGCAGCTGAACGTGCCGGAGCACGAGGTGATCAAGACCCTGGTGATGCAGGACGATGCCGCCAGGCCCCTCATCGTGCTGATGCACGGCGACCGCACGGTGTCGACGAAGAACCTCGCGCGCCAGGCCGGCCGCAAGTCCATCGAGCCTTGCAGGCCGGGCGTGGCGCAGCGCCACACCGGCTTCCAGGTGGGCGGGACCTCGCCGTTCGGCACGCGCAAGCCGCTGCCGGTCTACATGGAGCGCTCGATTACCGCGCTGCCCGCGATCTACATCAACGGCGGCCGCCGTGGGCTCCTTCTCCGGATGAAGGCAGCAGACCTGATGGAGGTGCTGAAACCGTCGCTGGTCGACGTTGCGCTCGAAGACTAGGAGCGTCGCCGCTCGACCGTCACGCCGACCAGGCCGACATCCTTGAGGATGCCGAGCTTGGCGATCGACACCTTCACCCAGGCGGCGCCGAACTCGTCGAGCAGCAGGCGTGCCACGCGCTCGGCCAGCGTCTCGACCAGGTTCACGTGCACCGAGCTCACTTCGCGGATGCGAGTGGTGACCTTGTCGTAGTCGATGCAGTCGGCCACCTTGTCGCTCGAGAAGACGGCGGTGTTCGCGATGCCGATCTCGAGGTCGATGCGGATCGTCTGCGGCACGAGCCGCTCGCGGCGGTGAAAGCCGATCAGCGTCTGCAGGCGCAAATCCCGGACGAAGATGTGATCCATGCGCGCGAGAGATTATAGAGGCCGCGGGTAAAATGGCCGCGATGGCCATCGCACTCGCGGTGCTCGCGTCCTACTTGCTCGGCTCGATCTCGTTTGCGATCGTGGTGAGCAAGGTCATGCGCCTGCCCGATCCGCGCAGCTACGGCTCGAAGAACCCGGGTGCGACCAACGTGCTGCGCACCGGCAAGTTGGCCGCGGCAGTGCTGACCCTCGCCGGGGACGCGGCGAAGGGCTTTCTTGCCGCATGGCTCACCGGTCGGTACCTGCCGGACGCCATGGCGCTTGCGGGACTCGCCGCCTTCCTCGGCCACCTCTATCCCGTGTACCACCGGTTCCAGGGCGGGAAGGGCGTCGCCACTGCGGCTGGCGTGCTGCTCGGGTTCAACCTGTGGCTCGGCGTCGGTACGCTAGTGACCTGGATAGTGGTGGCCGCCCTGCTGCGCTACGCTTCGCTCGCGTCCGTCGTCGCCGCGCTGTTCGCGGCGTTCTACGCGTGGTGGCTGTTCGGCTTCATGCATATCCCGGCCGTTGTGCTCGTCATGGCCGCGATGGTGATCTGGCGCCATCGCGAGAATCTACGGCGCCTTGTCGCGGGCACGGAGTCGCGCCTGGGGCAGAAGAGCGCTACACCGCCGCCAGATCCCAACGCGGCTTCACGCTGAAGTCGCTCCCGGCCGAAAGATCTTCCATCCGCAGCGCGGCAGCGAAGGCGATCATCGCGCCGTTGTCGGTGCACAGCTCGGGCTCCGGATAGAAAACATCGAACCCGTGCCGCGCGGCTTGCGTGTCGAGCGCCGCGCGCAGCTGCCGGTTGGCGCCCACGCCCCCGGCGACGACCAGCCGGTCGAGGTTGGAGGTCTCGAGCGCACGGACGCACTTGGCCACCAGGACGTCGACCACGGCGTCCACGAAGGCGCGCGCCAGATCCTCCGGCCTCGGGCTCTCTTGCCTCAGGGAAAGCAGAACAGCGGTCTTCAGTCCTGAAAAGCTGAAATCGAGGTCGCCGCTACCGATCATCGGGCGCGGCAGCCGGTGGCGGCCGGCCACGCCTTGCTCCGCGAGTTTGGAAAGCGCCGGACCGCCCGGATATCCCAGGCCCAGGAGCTTCGCGGTCTTGTCGAACGCTTCACCCGCCGCGTCGTCCTGGGTCTCCCCGAGCAGGACGTAGCGGCCGACGCCGTCCACCCGCATGAGCTGCGTATGCCCGCCCGAGACCAGCAGCGCGACGAACGGAAACTGCGGGGAAGGCGTCGCGAGCAGCGGGGACAGCAGGTGTCCTTCCAGGTGATGGATGCCGATGGCCGGAATCCCGAGCGAGTAGGCGAGCGCATGGGCAAACGACGCCCCGACCAGCAGCGCGCCCGCCAAGCCCGGGCCTTCGGTGTAGCCGACGGCAGAAAGCATGGCGGCGGACCTGCCTGCCTCCTCCAGGACCTGCCGGGTGAGGGGCACCAGCCGGCGGATGTGGTCCCGGGAAGCAAGCTCGGGGACCACGCCGCCGTAGGCCTCGTGCATCGCGACCTGCGAGTGCACGGCGTGCGCGAGCAGCCGTCCGGCCTGCCGGTCGTAGACCGCCACCCCGGTTTCGTCGCACGACGTCTCTATTCCAAGGAGCAACATTTAATGTTGATTTTGATACAATTCAGGCCCTTTCAAGAGGACGCTGCGTCAACACGAGGAGCTGGATGCCGACCGTACGAGTCAAGGAAAACGAACCGTTCGAAGTGGCGATGCGCCGCTTCAAGCGCACCGTGGAGAAGACCGGGCTCCTTACCGAGCTTCGCTCCCGCGAGTACTACGAGAAACCGACCGCCGAGCGCAAGCGCAAGCTCGCCGCCGCGGTGAAGCGCCATCACAAGCGTCTGCGCAGCCAGATGCTGCCGCAGAAGCTGTACTGAAGATACCCCTCAAGCAGCAAATTTCCGAGGACATGAAGGCGGCCATGCGGGCCAGGGAGGCCGCACGGCTCTCCGCCATTCGCCTGATCCTCGCAGCCATCAAGCAGAAGGAAGTCGACGAGCGGGCCGAGCTCACCGACGCCGACGTCGTCGCGGTCATCGAGAAGATGGTCAAGCAGCGCCGCGAGTCGATTGTGCAGTTCGAGAAGGCGGCGCGCTCCGATCTCGCCGAGGCGGAGAAGTTCGAGCTCCAGGTGCTGAGCAGCTACCTGCCACAGCAGATGGGCGACTCCGAAATCGAGAAGGAAGTGGAAAAGGCCGTTGCCGAGTCGAACGCCAGCGGCGTCAAGGACATGGGCAAGGTGATGGCGCTGCTCAAGAGCCGCCTCGCCGGGCGCGCCGACATGGGCAAGGTTTCCGGGCTCGTCAAAGCCAGGCTTTCGGGGTAAAAACGCGGGGTGATCGGAGAAAAATGGGGTCAGACCCCAATTTCCCATAGCGGTAGCGGAAATACCGGGAATTGGGGTCTGACCCCATTTTTCTCATGATCCCGGAGTCGTTCAAGCAGGACCTGCTCAACAGGCTGGACATCGTGGACGTGGTCTCGCGCTACGTCCAGCTGAAGAAGGGCGGCGCCAACTACCTCGGGCTCTGCCCTTTCCACGGCGAGAAGACCCCGTCCTTTACCGTCAGCCCTGCCAAGCAGTTCTATCACTGCTTCGGCTGCGGCGCCCATGGCAATGCGATCGGCTTCATGATGGCCTACGGCGGCATGGGCTTCATAGATGCAATGAAGGATCTGGCGGCCTCGGTCGGCATGCAGGTTCCCGAGGCGCAACCCCGCACCCCGGAGGAGGCCGCTCGCAAGGAACGCGCGACCGACCTTTACGCGGTGATGGAGAAGGCGCTCGAGTTCTACCGCGCCGAGCTGAAAAAGTCGCCGCGCGCCATCGACTACCTCAAGGGGCGCGGCCTGACCGGCGAGATCGCCGCGCGCTTTCGCATCGGCTACGCGCCCGGCGACTGGCAGGCATTGGAGAATGTTTTTCCGAAGTACGACGACAGGGCCTTGGTCGAAGCCGGACTCGTAATCGAAAACGAAGGCAAGCGCTACGACCGCTTCCGCGACCGCGTCATGTTCCCCATCCACAGCGCGCGCGGTGCGGTGATCGGCTTCGGCGGGCGTGTTCTTGGAGAAGGCGAGCCAAAGTACCTCAACTCCCCCGAAACGCCGCTCTTCGAGAAGGGCCGGGAGATCTACGGGCTGGTGCAGGCACGCGAAGCCATACGCGCCGCCGGGCGGGTGCTGATCGTCGAAGGCTACATGGACGTCGTGGCGCTCGCCCAGTTCGGGCTCGGCTACGCCGTGGCTACGCTGGGCACGGCGACTACTCCCATCCACGTCTCGAAGTTGCTGCGCCTCGCCGACGAGCTGGTGTTCTGCTTCGACGGCGACGCGGCGGGCCGCAAGGCCGCGTGGCGCGCGCTGGAGGTCAGCCTGTCGCTGGCTCCGGACCACAAGCCGATTCGCTTCCTGTTCCTGCCCGACGGGGAGGATCCCGATACGTATGTCCGGCGCCACGGCAAGGAAGCGTTCGAGACGCGCGTGCGCGAGGCGCAGCCGCTGTCGGACTTTCTTCTCGGCGAGCTGCGCGCCGAGTCCAACCTCGCGACGGCGGAGGGCCGGGCGCGTTTCGTCACCGCGGCGAAGCCGCATATCCACAAGCTTGCCGCGCCGGCGCTGCGGGTGCAGCTCGTGAACGCCGTGGCGGAGCTCGCCCGCGTGTCCGAGGCGGACATCCAGCGCCTGATGGAGCTGCCACGGGCGGGGTACGCCCGCCCGGCTCCCCGGCGGCGCAGCTACGGCGCGCCAAGCTCGCCGGAATGGAGTTTGCTGGCGTGCCTCCTGACGGACCTGGGGCTGGTGGAGCACATCAATCCGGCGCTGCTCACGCCGAACCTGCCGGAAACCGAGGCGCTGCTCGCGATTCGCGATCTCTGCACCATGACCGACGAGCCCTCCTTTCCCGTTCTGCTCGATGCGCTCGATGCCAGGCATCTTGATCTGGTGCTAAAAGCCCAGAAATACGGGGAGGAGGTCGGCTTCGACTCCGAGGGGGCCAAGTTCGAGATCCAGGAGGCCCTGACGAAGCTGGACCTCAAGCGCCGCAAGGTCGAGCTGGATTCGATCCTCAAGCGCGGCATGGCGTCCAAGGAAGAGCAGGTCGCCTACCGAGACAAGCTCATGACGTACAAACGCCTGCAAGGGGCACTTCCAACCCCTTGAGCGGTCTCCTATAATGCGCGGTTCTTTTTGGCCGCGGCGAACGGGCTTAACAGGAAGTCTCCCCGGGGGTATATGGTTCAAAAGCGCAAGCTGAAGGCGAAGAAGGTTCTTCGGGCCGCCAAGAAAAAGTCCAAGGCCATCAAGCACCTGAAACAGAAATCTGGCCGGCCGCAGGCAGCGAAAAAGCTGAAAGCCCTGCGCGCCAAGGCGCCCGCGCGCGCCCACAAGCCGGCCACGGCAAAGCCGGCAGCCCGGCCGTCCGCGGCCGCTCAGGCCAGTGCCGGCCGCCCCGCAAAGGGCGCTGCGAAGACCCCGATCAAGAGCGCGAAGCAAGCGCTCGAGCTGCTGGAGGCCAAGGTTGCCGAGGTCAAAACCAAGGGCAAGGGCGGCCGCGGCGGGCGTCGCGGGCGAAGCGCCGAGTGGCTGATCCCGGCCGAGATGCCCAAGGAGGACGCCGAGACCCGTCGCACGCGCCTCAAGAACCTGATCAAGCTCGGCAAGGAACGCGGCTTCCTCACCTATTCGGAGATCAACGACCACCTGCCGGACGACCTGGTCGATGCCGAGCAGATCGAGGCCATCATCTCGACCTTCGGCGACATGGGGATCCAGGTCTACGACCAGGCGCCCGACCAGGAGCAGCTGCTGATTGCCGCCGACGCCGCGCCGGTCGCCCAGCCCGACGAGGACGTGGAAGAGCAGGCGGAGGCGGCGCTTTCCACCGTCGATTCGGAGTTCGGGCGTACCACCGACCCGGTGCGCATGTACATGCGCGAGATGGGCTCGGTGGAGCTGCTCACGCGCGAGGGCGAGATCGAGATCGCCAAGCGCATCGAGGAAGGCCTGCGTCACATGATCCAGGCCATCAGCGCCTGCCCGACCACCGTGCGCGAGATCCTCGACCTCGCCGACAAGGTCGAGAAGGACGAGATGCGCATCGACGAGGTCGTGGACGGCCTCATCGACCCGAACGCCAAGGATGACTTCGATCCGAAGAGGGCCGCGGCCGCCGCCGAGGCCTCCGCGGACGACGAGGAAGCGCAGATCGAGGAAGAAGAGGGCGAAGGCGAGGACGACGACGGCGCGGCGCAGCGCGCGAGCCTGCTCGCCCTGCGCACGGCCAGCCTGGAGAAGTTCGCCCGCATCCGCCGCCTCTACGAGAAGATGACCAAGGTGCTCGAGCTGAAGGGCTCGAAGGACAAGGATTACCTGCGCGCACGCGACCAGATAACCAACGAGCTGATGGCCATCCGCTTCACCGCGCGCACCGTCGAGCGGTTGTCCGACAGCGTGAGGAGCCTGGTCGACGAGATCCGCCGCTACGAGCGCGGCATCCACGACATCGCGGTCGACAAGGCGCAGATGCCCCGGCAGCACTTCATCAAGGTATTCGCCAGCACCGAGGGCTCGCGCCGCTGGCTCACCAGCGAGGTCAACGGCAGCCAGCCCTGGAGCGAGCAGCTGCGCCGCGTGGAGCCGTCGGTCATCGAGCTGCTGGGCAAGATCCAGGCCGTGCAGCAGAAGATCGGCATCCCGGTGCGCGAGCTGAAGGAGATCAACAAGCAGATGTCCACCGGCGAGGCCAAGGCGCGCCGCGCCAAGCGCGAGATGACCGAGGCCAACCTGCGCCTGGTGATCTCGATCGCCAAGAAATACACCAACCGCGGGCTGCAGTTCCTCGACCTCATCCAGGAAGGCAACATCGGCCTGATGAAGGCGGTAGACAAGTTCGAATACCGCCGCGGCTACAAGTTCTCGACCTACGCCACCTGGTGGATCCGGCAGGCCATCACGCGCTCGATCGCCGACCAGGCGCGCACCATCCGCATTCCGGTGCACATGATCGAGACGATCAACAAGATGAACCGCATCAGCCGGCAGATCCTGCAGGAGACCGGGCAGGAGCCGGACCCGGCGACGCTCGCGCAGCGCATGGAAATGCCCGAGGAGAAGATCCGCAAAATCCTCAAGATCTCGAAGGAGCCGATCTCCATGGAGACGCCGATCGGCGACGACGACGATTCGCACCTCGGCGATTTCATCGAGGATCAGTCGACTTTGGCGCCCTCCGACGCTGCCACGTTTGCCTCCTTGAGGGATGTGACCAAAGAGGTGCTCGACACGCTCACGCCGCGCGAGGCGAAGGTGCTGCGCATGCGCTTCGGCATCGAGATGTCCACCGACCACACGCTGGAAGAGGTGGGCAAGCAGTTCGACGTCACGCGCGAGCGCATACGCCAGATCGAGGCCAAGGCGCTGAGGAAGCTGCGGCACCCCTCGCGCTCCGAACGACTGAAGAGCTTCCTCGACCAAGAAGGCTGAAAAGAAGGGCCACCGGGGGATGTGAAGGGGGCTACGCCCCCTTTCTCATTCAGCGGCCCTTCTGGTTTACATACGCATCACGGGCCGGTAGCTCAGCCGGTCAGAGCAGGGGACTCATAATCCCTTGGTCCTTGGTTCGAATCCAAGCCGGCCCACTGCTGCACTATCGAACGTTCGGTTGATAAAGGCTGGGCGAACGTGCCCGTACACGTGCTCTCCGACCCATCTATCGGCACTGGGGCAGTGGGCGGCTCGCTGGCGAGTGCCGAGGGATTCGCGGAGACGGCGGCGGACATCGCGCTGCGCGTGTTGAACGGCACGCCCATCGGCGCATTCCCATTCGAGATCCGCTCGAGGACCGTGCCGATGTTCGACTGGCGGGCGCTGCAGCGCTGGGGCATCAACGAGCGCGCCCTTCCGCCGGGCAGCGTAGTGCGCTTCAAGCCGCCGTCCCTCTGGGCGCAGTACCGATGGTATTTCGTCGGCGCGTTGCTGTTGATCCTGCTTCAGAGCGTCACCATCGTCGCGCTCATCGCGCAGCGC
>Ga0247825_10000087_pt1 | contig 49826 bp, 39 predicted proteins | sample 13C_Vanillin_Day_FD_194413 | JGI IMG/M metagenome (GOLD analysis project Ga0247825, IMG submission 194413) | Soil microbial communities from agricultural site in Penn Yan, New York, United States - 13C_Vanillin_Day48 | ecosystem: Environmental > Terrestrial > Soil > Agricultural land | place...
TCGTCGTGCTCGCCTCCGACGCGGCCCGCACCCACCACCACAACCACCTCGGCACCGAACACCTCCTCACCGGCATCCACGCCGCCGGCGGCCCCACCGGTGCCACCCTCACCTCCTGGGGAATCACCGGCCCCACCTCGACAGCGCCCTCGACGAAATCCCCGCCTACCCCAACACCGACAACGAATGTGCCGGACCCCCCTTCACCCCGACACTGAAAAAGACCCTCGCCCAAAGCCTGCGCGAAGCCTCCCTACTTGGACACGACATCATCGATACCGAACACCTCCTCCTCGCCCTCCTCGCCGACACCACCTGCACCGGCACCCGAATCCTCACCCACATCACCGCCATCAGCCCGAACGAGATGCGCGACCACCTCCGACACCAACTCACCGAACACCCCGACGTCTCAGCAGATCCGCACCTCATCACGTGGCGGCGCGCACCGGAGTGGACATCGAGCTGCGGATCCACACTTCCATCGCGGTGTTCGACGTCGCGGCAGAACGGTGGTTCCCGGCCGTGGCCGGGTTCGCGGTCGCGGTTCTCGTGCACACCGTCGTCGCCGAGAGGGGTCGGCCACGGTAGCTGCCGTCCGCCGAGCCCGCCGAGTGGGTGCGCGCGATCTTCTCGACCGCCGGCGCCTCGCACGGGAACTTCCTCGGCGCCGTCGACCCGGACACCGGTGGCCACCGAGACGGGCAGCTCGATACCGCCTCTATCTCGAACCGACTGTCAGGCGATTCCAGTGCCGCGACAGGGGTCACCTGCCCGCACTATCTACCTCGGCCGTCGACGGTAGGGAGCAAGTAGATCACCATTCCCACCAAGGCCTGACGATCACCGGCGCTGCGGCGCAATCGAACCGACGGTACTTCGTCAGGTTGATCCGACTACGCGCAGGGTTCTGACTGCAGGTTGGTAGTCAATGGGCGCAAGGCCGGTTGGCATTTTCGGAGTCCGGAATCTAGAGCCAGACACTGTAGGTCCAGCGGCTCTGCACGCTGCGGACGCCATATCCGACCGATTGGTTGGCAGCACTTGATCGCGCTCTATTTCGCCGTGTTTATCACTGTGTGTGCGATATCGAGCATCTCCTTGATATCGGTGAGCTTGACTCGAGGTCGGCCGCGCTCACGTCCCCGCGACCGTTCCTCCGCATCGATTGCCAACCAGCCTTTCCGGTCGACAACCTCGGGGCGGCGCTCGTGGACCAACGTGGCCAGATCCTCTCCGTCACCGAACTTCGGGTGCGGCAGCCGTCCCGCGACCATGTCGTCGATCAACGCTGCCACGGTGTCGTGGGCGCATTGCTTGTTGGTGCCGATCACGCCCGACGGCCCGCGTTTGACCCATCCTGTGGTGTACAACCCCGGAATCGTCGCCGCGGTGTTCGGATCGACGATCCTGCCGTCGACGTTGGGGATCCTCCCTGAGACGTCGTCGAAGGGCACATCCGGTACGGCGGTGCCGCGCAGACCGATCGACCTCAGTATCAGCCCGGCCTCGAGGACTTCCCGATGTTCGGTGGCCAGGGCCGCGAGTGCACCGTCCTGGGTCCGGACCAGCTCGTTACGGACGATCTCGACGCCCTCGACACGATCCTTCCCGAGAATCCGGGTCGGCGACGCCAGGTACCGCAGGACAATGCGCTTGTGCCCCGGAGTGGGAATTACGTCGGCGTACTCTCGGGCGATCCGAGTCTTGAGGTCCGCCGAAAAGGACCGGTCAGCGTCGGTCGCATCTCCGAGGTCGAACTCGTCTGTATCGGCCACGACGTCGACACCCGGGATGGAACCGAGCGCCAGGAGCTCGGGCGTGGTGTACGCAGCCTGGGTGACCCCCCGCCTCCCCAGCACGACGACCTCTCGAATCTTGCCCTTGCGCAAAGCTTCCACTGCATGCTCTGCCATATCGGTTCGAACCAGCTCATCAGGATCCGTGACGAGTAGCCGCGCGACATCCAGGGCGACGTTCCCGTTCCCGATGATCACCGCACGCTCGCACCCCAAATCGAATGTCCGGTGCGCGAAATCGGGGTGCCCGTTGTACCAGGCAACGAACTCGGTGGCTCCTACACTGCCCGGCAGCTCCGTTCCGGGGATGTCGAGTTCGCGGTCCTCGAGTGCGCCGACGGCATAGATCACGGCATGGTGGTGACCGAGCAGCTCATCATTGGTGAGATGCCGGCCGATCTCGACATTGAGGTGGAACCGGAACCCGGGCTTCGCAGCGATCTTGCGGAACACTTCGGTGATTGCCTTCGTGCCGAGATGATCGGGGGCGACCCCAGCGCGCACGAGACCCCACGGCGTGGGCAGACGATCGAACATCTCGATCTCGACGCTGCGGCTCGGCATTCTGCCGAGCAACTCGGCCGCGGCGTACACACCGGCCGGTCCCGAGCCGACGACGGCCACTCGCAAAGGCACGTCCAGCTTCGGCACTTTCACCGGCGTCGGCTTGTCGAACGGCGGTACGGAAGAGTCGAGCGGGTGGCGACGGAAGTACTCCGCATTGATTTCACGGTACCGCGACTGGTGTTCCGGAAGTTCGTCCCCGTGGTAGATCGCCTCGACGGGGCACGCTTCCATGCACGCGCCGCAGTCGATGCAGGTCTGCGGATCGATGTAGAGCATTTCTGTCGTGCGAAACTCCGGATCATCTGGGGTCGGGCGGATGCAGTTGACAGGGCACACCGGGACACAGCTGGCGTCGTTGCAGCAGGGCTGTGTCACAACAAAAGACATGGAAACTCCTCAGACGAAAGCAACCGGATCGGCGACTCGGAATCCGGCACTCAGCGCACGCGCATCGCTACATCGAAAACCGAGAGGTAGGTCAACGCGTGATCTCGCGCGAAGTCGCTGACCTCTCCTTCGTTCGCCATCCTCGTCGCATCGATTGGGGAAACGAGTTCGCACATGGCGGCCATCGGTCGCATGTTGGCCGCTTGCACCAAGCGCACTATCGTTTCGGCGATGCCCGACCCAGCGTTTCGGGCAATGACCGGGGCCACGTGTCCCGGCCGGGACAGCCCGGACGGAACGGTACGCGGGTCTGCGATGGTCCTGATGGTGTGCGCTCGGTCGGCTGCCGAAATTCCGGTACCGATACCTTCCACGGCGTCCACGGTCACCGCCGGGATCGAACTCACCGCCGATGCGACAAGTTGCCACATCTGGGGCAATTGGAGACGGACGCAGTCTTCCTCCGGTACCGCGACTTTCACGAACCCCGAGGTGTGCCGAATCATGAACGCCAGGGATTCGGTGGTCGCGAACTCGGCAGCAACGACAAGGCTCGCTTCTCCGCAAGCGGGATCGAACAGAACGATCGATTTTCCGGCGGCGATATCGGCCACCGCCCGTTCGACGCGAGCCTGGACAGTGCACCGCGGATCGAGCCGGGGCATACAGCTGATCTCAGCGATCGACATTGCCGCTCCTCGCGTTGGTTGCGGATTCCGGCCGAGAGCGCTTGGCGGTGAAGGCCAGGATTGCGGAGCGGAAGTCGTCCCTGCTCGTCAGTCGAATTTGGCCATCGCGCTCACGGGCAAACGCGTTCCCGAGTTCGCGCAGACTCGCCTCGTTGATGGCGCGTTTGGTTTCGATGATCGAGTCGAGGGAGATTCCGCTCAGGCGTGTCGTGAGTTCTTCGAGTTCCGACTCGAACACGTCCCGCTCGTACACTGCCGCCACCAGTCCGGCCCGCTCGGCCTCCTGTGCGCTCAGGCGTTCTCCGAGCAGCGACATCCGCATCGAGATCGCGCGGCCGGCCGATGCGGCGACCAGTGCCGTCGCACCGCCGTCGGGCATCAACCCGATCGAGGTGAACGGCATCGAGAAGAAGGCGTCGGATCGGACGACGGTGAGATCGGCGGCGAGGGCAAGCGAGACCCCCACTCCTACAGCTGGTCCGCGGACGGCGGCGACGACCGGACGGGAGACCCGGGTGATCGTGGTGATGCACCGGGAAGCCGCGTCGGAGGTGCTGGCAGTGTTCTCGACCGACAGCGGGTCCTCGACGTCGAGATCTCCTCCGGCGCAGAAGGCCCGGCCTTTCCCAGAGAGCACGATCACTCGCACGTCGGGATCCTCGCCGGCACTCTGGACGGCATCGGAGACGTTGTGCAAGGTGTCCTTGTCGACGGCGTTCATGCGTTCGGGACGATCGATCAGGATGTGCCGCACCGATTTGTCGTCGACGATACTCACAGTCATGGAAGAACCTTCCGGAAGAAGTCAGCGATCTCGGCGACGCCGTCGCGTGCTCGAGGGAGAAAGTCGGTGAAGAGCGTCCACGCATGGCAGGTGTCCGGGTAGACGGACAGCGTGCTCGTGCCGCCCCCGGACTGCACCGCATGGTGGATCCGGACCGCATCGTCGAGCAGGATTTCGCTGTCGCTGGCCAGCAGCAGGATCGGAGGTAGGCCGGTGAGGTCGGCGAAGACCGGAGAGGCAAGGGGGTGGTCGTGGTCGTGCCCGCGGAGGTATGTGGCGGCGAGCATGCCGAGCGAGCGTTCGGTGATGACCGGGTCGGTGTCCCGGTTGGTGGCGACGCTTTCTCCGGATGCCGTGAAATCGGCGAGGGGAGACACCGCGACGGCGACCGCAGGCAGCGTGGCGCCGCGGTTGCGGGCGTCGACCAGGACGGCCACCGTCAGGCCACCGCCGGCGGAATCACCGCCGACGGCCGTGTGCCCGGGTCCGTATTCGGCGATCAAGGCGTCCACCACAGCCGCCGCGTCCTCGAGTGCGGCGGGAAACGGATGTTCCGGAGCGAGCCGGTAGTCGGGCAGGATGACCGCGGACCCGAGCGCCCGGGACAGCGCTGCGGCGGCATGGCGGTATCCGTACGGACTCCCCATGACGTAGCCACCGCCGTGAAACCACACGAGCACGTTGTCGTCGATCGCGGGTCCGGCCGCGACGCGTAACGCTCCGACGCCGCCGACGACGATTTCGTCGACCGAAACATCCGCGGAAAGTTCGGGTTCCAGCATCATCTCGTCGAGGTTGTGCCGGAGTTGTTCGAGTGTGAGGCGTCCGTTGCCGAATACCGCGGCGAAGGAGTTTCGGGCACGTTCGAGCGCACCCTGGTGATCGACTGCGGAGTCGACGATTTCCGAGTGAGTCATGCTTGCGCCCTGCCCGTGGTCGCGAGCGCCGCGTGGGTGCCGAAAGCCCTGCCGTGGTAGGTCAGGGGCGGAATCGTTTCGCTGGCGATGTCCACGACGCGCCCGAACACGACCGTGTGGTCGGCCACCTCCAGGGTTTCCATCACCTCGGCAGCGATCCAGTGCGGGACATCGGCGATACGCGGCACTCCCCCGTCGACCCGCCACGCGACGTCCTGGAATTTGTCCTGCCCCTTGCGCGCGAACTGCCCGGCGAGCGCCGACTGCCGACTGCCGAGGACGTTCATCCCGAAGCGCCCCGATCTGAGGACCAGTGCCAGCAGGTCCGATCCCCGATCGAGGGAGACCAGCACCGACGGCGGCGATATCGACAGCGACGCGAAGGCGCTGACGGTCGTGCCGTGGGGGCGGTCCCCGTCCATCGCGGTCACGACCGCGACCGGTGTGCACACCGCGGCCATGGCGTCGCGGAAGCGCGTTGCCAGTTCGTCGAGTTGCTGTGCGGGCATGTCGGATGCCTTTCGTACGTGTGATGCCGGATGGAGGAGTGGATTGCGGGTGCCGGACCGCCGGTGCGGCACCCGCATGTCTGGTGGGACCCGACGAGGTGTCAGAGTCCGAGGTGCTTGCGGATGAAGGCTCCAGCTTCGTCCGCGGCCTGAATGCCCTCCGGCAGGATCGACGAGAACAGCGGCCACACATGGACCATGTCGTCGTACGTCGAGACGCTCGCCGCTCCGCCCTTCTCCACGATCGCGGCGGCCGCTCGACGGGAGTCGTCGAGGAGCACCTCACCGGAACCGACCAGGAAGAGTGTCGGCGGCACGTCGTGCAGGTCGGCGAAGAGCGGAGATGCCAGCGGATCCTTCGGATTGTGGCCCTGCAGGTACGCGTCGCCGACGTTGCCGATCGACCCGCGTGAGACCGCGACGTCTTTGCCGTCGAATTCGTCGATGCTGTCGCCGCTTGCCGTGAGGTCGAGGAGGGCTGAGATGAATACCGCTGCTGCGGGAAGCGATTCACCCTTGTCACGCACCGCGAGAAGAGCGGCGAGTCCGAGTCCGCCGCCGGCCGAGTCGCCACCGGCCGCGACATTGCCCGCACCATACTGCGAGACGAGTGCGGAGATCACGGCGATGCCGTCGTTGACGGCAGCGGGGAACGGATTCTCGGGTGCACGCCGGTAGTCGGGCAGGACGACGGTCACGCCGCTGGCGCGTGAGAGGTTGTGTCCGAGTTCCTGGAAGCCCCGCGCGCTGCCCATGATGTACCCGCCACCATGGAACCAGACGAGGACCTTGTCCTGCGCCGCTCCCTCAGCCGTGACGAACAGGACGGGGACGCCGCCGACCTCAGCCTCGACCGGCTCGATGCCCTCGGGGAGGGGGAACTGCAGAAACAGCCGGTCGTATGCGTCGCGCAGATCGTCCACCGTCGCCGTCGCCGGGTCAGGGAAACCTTCCACCCACATCTTCTCGGCGCGCACGAGAGCTTCGGTCCTGGCCATGGGTCCTCCGAAAATCGAGTTCGAATCCCGACATCGCCTCGCGATGGGGTTGTGAGCAATGTTACATAGTTATCACTAACTGTGGAAGGTATTTCCCAGGACTTTTTTCAAAATGCACAATGATCTGGCCATAATGAGGGTTCACAGGATAGATTTTCAGCAGATAGTGGCACGGCCCGGATCACACCAGCCTGTGCCGCAAAGACACCGCCGGTACCCGCACCCGCGGTTCCGGTCCTTTCCCCGGCCTGAGTTCTGCTCCGTCCCGACACATCCCCGGACGCGGACACAACGGCCGGGCACTCGTCCAGACGTTCCCACTCTCGCCCGGAGGTCCACAACCATGACCCTCATCTCGGACGACGGTTCCTCCCGCACACAGGAGTCCGACGTTCGCCCCTCACCCTCTCTCGAACGCGTGCTGAACCCGTCGACCATCGCGGTTGTCGGACTGAGCGACAAATCCCCCGTTGCGCCCTTCATCGAGCCGACGCTCGACAGCGACGCCGAGGTGTTCTTCGTCCACCCCACGGCACCCACCGTTCTGGGAAAACCGACCTATCGCACCATCGCGGACATAGCTGAACCCATCGATGCCGTCCTGTCCGTGATGTCGGCCGAACGGACGGTGACCCTGGCCGAGGAGTGCGCGACACTCGACTGCGGAGGGCTCGTCATCTACGCCGCCGGCTTCTCCGAAGTAGGCGCGGACGGGGAGGATCTCCAGCGTCGACTCGCCGCCGCAGCGCAACGCGGCGGAATGGCCGTGATCGGGCCGAACAGCCTGGGCTACATCAGTGTTCCCCGCAGTCTCAACCTGACCGCCTCGGCGGACTACCGGCCGCCGGCGGGTGGGGTGTCGATCGTCTCCCACAGCGGCGCGATGATCGGTGGCATCGCGATCGCCGCCCGCGCTCGCACCGGCATGGGTATCTCGCGATTGATCTCGGCCGGAAACGAAGTCACCACCGACATGGCCGACTACGTGGACTTCCTGGCCTCGGACCCGGAGACCGCCGCCGTGGGACTGATTGTGGAGGGCATCCGCCGGCCCGAGGAGTTCCTGCGCGCGGCCCGCCGATGCATCGCAGCGGGAAAGCCGATCGTGGCGCTCAAACTCGCACGCAACAGCCGGACCCAGCAGATGGCGGCCTCGCACACGGGAGCTCTGGCCGGGAGCGCCTGGGCCTACGACGTGGCGTTCCGTCACGCAGGCATCCAACTCGCCCACGATCTCGAGGAACTCGTCGACCGGCTGTCGCTCGTCGGCCAACTCGACCCCGCCAAGTGGAACAAGGTCGAACGTCTCGGTGTCGTTGCCGGGACCGGAGGGTTTGCGTCCCTGGCCTACGACCTCGCCGAAGCGGAAGGTCTGGTCCTCCCGCCCCTGGACGACCTTGCTGACTGGGTGCGCTCGACCATCCCGGGCATCACCGTCCCGAACCCCCTCGACACCACCGGCTTCGGCGCGACGTTCTGGACGGACATCGTCGACCGTTACGTCGGATCACCCGAACTCGAGGCCGTCGTCTTCGTCAACATGTGGGGCGAGGGCGACGACTCCCCGATGTACCGCCGCCTCATCGACGACGTTGCCGTCGCTGCACGCCGATTCGGAAAGCCGGTCGCGATCGCGGCCGGTGCCGGCCCCGTCGGTGCCTATGCGCAGGACGTCATCGGTTCCGATGGGAGCGTCGCACTCGGGTACGGGCTCCGCGGCACGCTGCGCGGACTGCACACGATGGGCACGTTCGTCCGCGACCGTGGGACGCCACGTCCGCCGGCCGACGCCGTTACGCCCGTCCCGCGCCCGACCGGACCGCTCCCCGACGCCGGTGACGGCCGGAGTTTTCTGCCGTTCACCCAGGCCATGGCGCTGCTCGACCGGTTCGGCATATCCACGGCGCCGCATTGCACCGTCGACACCGGTGAGCAGGTCGAGCCCGGTTTCGCGGGACCGTACGCGGTGAAACTCGCCGATGTGCCCCACCGGACGGAGCTCGGAGCCGTCGCGCTGGACGTCGGTCGGGACGACCTCGAACGCGCCGTGGCCGACATACGCGCGATCGCGCAGCAACACGGGCTGCCCGAGACCGTGGCCATCCAGCCGATGACGGCCGCGCGAGGTGAACTGCTGGTCGGCATCGAGGGACGCAGCGAGCTCGGCCCGATGGTGGTGCTGGGTATCGGTGGCATCCTCGTCGAGGTACTCGAACGAGTCGGTGGTCGTCCGGCACCGTTGACCCACACCGACGCCGTGGCTCTCATCGACGAGTTCCGCGACCTGCGCCTGATGCACGGTTATCGCGGATCCGATCCCTGGCACCTCGCGCAGCTCGCCGATCTTCTCGTCGGCTTCGGGCACCTGGCCGCCGCGTGCCACGGCTGGATCGAATCACTCGATGTCAATCCGCTCCTCGTCACCGAGGACGGTCTCGTCGCGGTCGACGCCCTCTGCATCGTGCGCGACACGGAAGGAATTCGATGACGACGACCGAAGCAGTCATCCGTTGCGGCAACGACGTCCGTACCCACTCGGAGATACGGGTGCGCGCCACTCGCCTGGCCTCGGCGTTGTCCGCGCTCGGTGTGGGGCACGGTGACCGATACGCGCTGGTGATGCGCAACGAGATCGGCTTCGTCGAGGCCACCCTCGCCGGTGCCGCGATCGGTGCGGTTCCGGTCCCTGCGAACTGGCACGGGAACTCCGACGACCTCGGTCACGTGCTCACCGACAGCGCGGCCAAGGTGGTGCTGGTGCACACCGACCTGCTCCCGAAGGTCGAAGCGGTTCTCTCGCCGGGTACCACGATCGTCGAAGTGCGGACGCCGCAGGTAGTGGCGGCCGCCTACGGATTCGACCGTCCCGCCGCCTCGCGGCGATACCCGGACCTCGACGAACTGCTCGACGTCCACGAGCCGCACATCGCCGGGATCACCGAACCGCCCATGAGCGTCATCTACACCTCCGGCACCACCGGATTGCCCAAGGGGATCCTGCGCAGTCCGACTGCTCCCCAGGACGTCACCGCGCTGCACGAGGTGGTGATCGCGGCGTTCGGGTTCGGCACTGCACGTTCCACGCTCGTCGCCGCACCGATGTACCACACCGCCCCGAACACGCAGTTCCAGTTCGCGTTCGCACTGGGCTTGGACGTCGAGATCATGCCGCGCTTCGATCCGGAGGAACTCCTCCGGGCGATCGAGCAACGCCGGATCGAACACCTCCAGGCCGTTCCCACGATGTTCGTGCGCCTGCTGAAGCTGCCGGCACCGGTGCGGGAGCGGTACGACCTGTCGTCGTTGATCGCCGTCGTCCACGCGGCCGCCCCGTGCCCACCCGACGTCAAGCGCGCGATCATCGACTGGTTCGGCCCGATCGTCCACGAGTACTACGGCGGTTCCGAATCCGGTGCTGCCGTGATCTGTTCGAGCGAGGAATGGCTCGCGCACCCCGGCACGGTAGGCAGACCGGTCTCCGATGCCGCCGTGCGGATCATCGCCGCAGACGGCAGCGAGGCCGCCGTCGGTGAGCCCGGCGACATCTACCTCCGGCCGTTCTCCGCATGGCCCGACTTCACGTACCTGGGGGACGACGCCAAACGCCGCGCCATGGAGAAGGACGGGTTCGTCACCGTCGGTGACATCGGCTATGTCGACGCGGACGGCTTCCTGTATCTGAGCGACCGCCGGAACGACATGATCATCTCCGGCGGGGTCAACATCTATCCGGCCGAGATCGAATCGGTGATACTCGGCCTCGACGGAGTGGCCGACGTCGCGGTGTTCGGCATTCCCGATCCGGATTTCGGTGAAGCCGTGGCGGCGCACATTCAACCGGATCCCGGGGCGACCCTCGCCGAGGACGACGTCCGCGCGCACGTCGCCCGTCGCCTCGCACGGTACAAGGTGCCCAAGGTTGTGGTGTTCGAGGACGTCCTGCCGCGTGAGGACACCGGCAAGCTGTTCAAGCGGAGGTTGAAGGCCCACTACTGGGAGCAGCACACGTCCGAGGTGCCCACCGGACACGCATAACGCGGGTACCACACACGAGATGCGCGCCCGATCGGTTCGATCGGGCGCGCATCTCGTTCTCGGACGCTGTTGTCGTCAGAACGCTGCCTCGTCCAGGCCCATCACGGAATCGTCGACGGCACCGGCGATCCTGCCCTCGGCCACCACGACAGGAAGGACGTTGCGAGCGAAGAACCGCGCTGCCGCAGCCTTGCCCTCGTAGAAGGACCTTTCGGCCGCGGGAAGGTCCGTGTCGAGCGCGCGGAGAGCGATTGCGGCACTGCGCAGCAGTAGCCAGGCGACGAGGACGTCACCGAGCACGTAGAGCAGCCGGCTCGCGTTGAGTCCGACCTTGTAGACGTTCTTCTCGTCACCACCGGGGACCTTCGGATTCGTCTGGGCGAGATCCGCAGTCATCGTCGCGACGATCGACTCCACGCTGTCGGTCGCCTCGACGAGAAGGTCCCGTTCGAACGCCAGCTCCGTGGCCGCGGCCGGATCGTCGGCGAATCCCGAGATCTCTCGCACAAGGTGCCCGAAAGCCACTCCCCTGTTCCGGGCGATCTTGCGGAAGAACAGGTCCTGCGCCTGGATGGCGGTCGTTCCCTCGTAGACGGTGTCGATCTTGGCGTCGCGCACGTATTGCTCGAGCGGATAGTCCTGAAGGTATCCCGATCCACCGAAGGTCTGCAGGGATTCCGTTCCCAGGATCGTCCACGAACGTTCGGAGCCGTATCCCTTGACCACGGGCAGGAGCAAGTCGTTGACGGCCTCGGCGAGGGTCGTGTCGGTGCCGGCGGCGCTGCCGATCGCGATCTCATCCTGCCACGACGCGGTGTACAGCACCAGGGACCGGAGCCCCTCCGCGAACGACTTCTGTGTGAGCAGCGACCGGCGGATGTCGGGGTGGCGGGTGATGGGCACCCGGGGTGCCGCCCTGTCGGACGAACGTGTCAGGTCGGCACCTTGCAGCCGGATCTTGGCGTACTCGAGCGCATTGAGATACCCGCTCGACAGGGTCGCGATCGCTTTGGAACCCACCATCATCCGGGCGTCTTCGATCACGTCGAACATCTGACCGATGCCGTCGTGGACCTCCCCGAGAAGCCAGCCGCGTGCCGGTTCGTTCTCACCCAACGTCATCTCACAGGTTGCGGAGACCTTCACGCCCATCTTCTTCTCGACGCCCGTGACGTAGACACCGTTGCGCTCGCCGGTGAGCTCACCGGTCTCGAGGTCGAAGTGGAACTTGGGGACGAGGAACAGACTGAGTCCCTTGGTGCCGGGCCCTCCGGCGCCCTCGACACCCGCGGGCCGGGCCAGAACCATGTGGATGATGTTGTCCGTCAGATCGTGTTCGCCCGCAGTGATGAACCGCTTGACACCCGTGATGTTCCAGGTGCCGTCGTCGTTGGGGGTGGCCTTGGTGCGACCGGCCCCGACGTCGGAACCGGCGTCCGGTTCGGTGAGCATCATCGTCGCGCCCCACTGCTTGTCCGCAGCGATTTCCGCGATCTTCTTGTCCCGATCGGTGCCGTGACGCCACACCACCCGCGTGGCCGTCGGGAACCCCACATATGTCCACAGGGTCGGGTTCGAGCCCAGGACGAACTCGCCGATAGCCCAGTTCAGGGAACTGGGCGCGTGGGTTCCGCCCAGTTCGGGAAGCACACGCAGGCGCCACCATTCGGCGTCCATCCACGTCTTGTACGTCGCCGCATAGGCCGGCGGGACGGTAACCGTGTGCGAAGCGGCATCGAAGACCGTAGGACTACGATCGGAATCCTCGAACGAGGCCGCGAGCTCCTCGCGGGCGAGACGATCGACCTCGCGCAGTGCGACCTTCGCGGTATCGAGGTCTACCTCCTCGAACGGACCGGTCCCGAGTACACGGTCGCGCTCGAGAAGTTCGAACAGGTTGAACTCCACGTCGCGGAGATTGCTCTTGTAATGCCCCATGGTCGGGTACCTCTCACACTCGTCGGCCTGCCCCGGGCAGGCCGGAACACCGGCCGCGCCCGAAGGCGCGGCCGGACCGGAATCTCAGGATCGGGCCGGAATCTCGGATCAGGCTTCGGCTTCTGCGTAGATCGGGAGCAGAACCCCCGCGGCATTGACGAGCATGATCGGATCGACGAGCAGGTGCTGGGTTGCCACATTCATGTCGCGAACGAAACGGCCCAGCGTGCTCTTGCGGCCGATGCTCTGGCTGCCACCCCACCGATGGGCGAAAGTCACGACATCGGCCGCGACTTCGTGCACCCAGGACAGCATCTGGCTCACCCGGGCGATGTGTTCGGGGGTCACCGCCTGTCCGGAGTTCACGGCAGCTTCGGCAGCCTTGGTGACCTCGTAGCAGTACAGACGCGCGGCCTGGAGGTTGGCCTCCTTGCGCGCGAAGTCGATCCGGAAGATTTCGGCGTCCCCCACTGGGACAGTGTAGGTGGGACGGGTCTTGCCAGCCGTGATGCTCGCGACGATTTCCAATGCACGGGTTGCGATTCCGAGCGCGATCGGCGCATGCGGCAGGCCCCCGGCCAGTTCGTTCGTCAGCTTGTACATGGTTTCCGAGCGCGTCGGAGTACCACCGAAGGTGGGGGTGGTGTACTCGGCGGGAACGAACTGCTTTGTGATCGTGTAGTCATTGCTGCCGGTGCCCGCGAGACCCCATACGTCCCAGTTCTTCTCGAACTCGACTTGGTTCTTGGGCAACAATGCGATACGCGCCTGCGGCTGCCCGTTCTCACCCAGGATCGGGTTTCCCTGCTCATCGGCGACGAAGAACCCGGCGCCCACCCAGGTGGCGTGGTCGGAGCCGCTGGCGAAGGAGTACTTGCCGTCGATGATGTAACCGCCCTCGACCTGCACGCCCGGGTACCGCGGCAGGAGCTGACCGGCGACGATGAAGGGCTCGTCCTTGCTCATCAGTTCTTTCGTCACCGCGGGATCGAGGTAACCCACCACGCCGGCGGTGCCCCATTCGCTGGCCATCCATGCCCAGCCTGTCGAGGCGTCGGACTTGGTGATCTCCTCGAACACCCGCATCCCCTCGCTGGGGAGCAGGCCGCCACCGCCGAGTTCTGCGGGGACCAGCATTCCGTGCAGGCCCAATTCGACGAGCGCGTCCGCGACCGGTTTCGTGATCGTCCGGCCCTCTTCGATGGCGGCCGCTTCCTGCCTGATCAGCGGTGCGATGGAACGAGCGCGCTGCAGATAGTCGGCCTCCCTGTCGCTGCCGGCAACTGCGTCTCGGGTCAGCGTCTCGGTCATGTTCATGCCTTTCGTGGGGATGTCCGGAGGCGTGCCCAACATTCGAGTGTCTCCCACGCAACCGGTCTTCGTAGTCTCTACGGCGCTCCCGAAGCTGATCGAGAAGCATTCCGGTGTGAGTAAGCTAACATAGTTACCACTAATGTCAATACTCAATAGCGCAGGTCAATCGCCTTTGGTTCCTTGACCAGGGCCACAATGCTCATTTACAGACCCGCCCGAGACGAGGAAGTAGGCGCACCGGTGCGGGTTGCCCGACGGCGTCGGAAGAAAGATGTTCGTACGTCTCGGGGCGCACGCGACATCCAACTCCACCGCCACCCACCTCTCCGCAGTAGGGTACATAGTGACAACTAACTATTCGGCCATATATTGCAGTTCAGTATCCATTGACCGCCATGTCGAGCCATAGTTAGCATTAACCCAGGCTCGATGAGCCACCTCGTCGAGCGGCTCACAGCGATCGATGTCCTTCGCTCTCCGATCGACCGAACCCCACCTACACACTCCGGAAGGAGAACCGTGAGCCTCACCGTCACCCCTAACCCGAATCTCGATCGTGCCACCGTGCACGCCGCAGTCACCGCAGGCAATATCCCCTGCCTGCTCCCCGTCCTCTATCAGTTGACCGGCGAAGAAAAGTGGCTGTCCTCACCGTATCTTCCAGCCTCCACCAAGGGATTCGAGGAGCTGAACGACGGCGGCCTCGACCCGGCGATCCAGGCGGAGATCCACAACGCGGTCACCGACGCGGTGCTCGACTGGTGCAACGGCAAGCCGATCGCACACCCCGCGCCCACCGGCAGCGAGCTGACCCGGTTGATGAGCACGGTCATGGGCGAACCGATCTCCGAGGTCTACGCACCGATGATCGCCGAACAACTCGGGTTCGCACCCTTCACCCCCGAGAACGTCGGTGACCTCGTCCGGACGTCGCGCCCCGACTTCGGTGTCGCGATTGTCGGCGCCGGAATATCCGGCATAACCTGCGCTATCAACCTGGAGAAGGCCGGCATTCCCTACACCGTCCTCGAGCGTAACGACCACATCGGCGGTACCTGGTGGGAGAACCGGTACCCCGGCGCACGGGTCGATATCCCCAGCGACCTGTACTCGTTCTCGTTCCGTCCCAAGAATTGGTCCGAGTACTTCGCCCGTCGCAATGAGATCTTCGACTACGTCTCCGATGTCGCCCGCGAGGCGGGAATCACCGATCGGATCCGGCTCGGTTACTCGGTCGACACCGCAGCATGGAACGCGGACGAGCAACTGTGGATCCTGTCGGTCACCGGACCCGATGGCACGCAACAGGAGTTGCGCGCTACCTCGTTGGTGACCGCCGCCGGTCTGCACAGCACGCCCAACGTCCCCGACTTCCCCGGCACATCGGAGTTTCGCGGCGAGATCGTCCATTCCGCACAGTGGCCCGACGATCTGGACCTGACCGGCAAGCGGGTCGCGGTGGTCGGCAGCGGCGCGAGCGCCATGCAGCTCGTCGTGGCGATCGCCGACCAGGTCGAGAGCATGGCAGTGCTGCAGCGTCAGCCGCAGTGGATCGCCCCCAACGAGCACTACTTCCAGCAGTCGGATGCCACCAAGCACTGGCTCTACGACAACATCCCATTCTATCGGGGCTGGTACCGGTTCCGTCTGTACTGGCTCTACACCGAACGCACCTTCGCCGCGCTGCCGGTCGACCCGCGCCGCGAGGAGAAGGGCAAGCACGTCAGCTCCCTCAACGACGCGTACCGGGCGCACTTCACCGCGTACCTGAAGCGCCAACTGGCCGGTGAGGAAGAACTGCAACGCAAGACGCTGCCCGACTACCCCCCGTTCGGCAAGCGGCTCCTCATCGACAACGGCTGGTTCGCCACACTCCGCAAGCCCCACGTCGAGCTCCTCACCGACAGCATCGAACGACTCACACCCGACGGAATCGTCACCGCCGACGGTGAACACCGCGACATCGACGTCCTCATCCTGTGCACCGGTTTCCAGCAGCAACGCTTCCTGTACCCGATGGACATTCGCGGGACCGACGGAACATCGCTGCGCGACATCTGGAACGACGACAACGGGCGCGCGTACCTCGGCATCACCACGCCGGGATTCCCGAATCTGTTCTTCCTCTACGGTCCGAACACGAACCCGCCCGGCGGTAGTTACATCACCATCGCCGAAGCCCAGGTGCGGTACGTCGTCGAGTCGATCAGCCGGCTCGTCACCGAGGATCTCGCAGCCCTCGAATGCAAGCAGGAGCCGTATGAGCGCTACAACTCCGAGCTCGACGAGGCCAACGCCGCCATGGTGTACGCGATGGACGGGGTGAGCAGCTACTACCGTAACTCCAGCGGACGAGTGGTCACCAACTCGCCTTGGCCGGTACCCGAGTACTGGGCGCGCACCGCCAACCCCGAACCTGGGGACTTCACGGCGACGAAGCGTCGCGGGGCCTGACAGCCGACACGAGGCAACAGGAATTCGCCGGGTTTCCGAAGACACCCGGCGAATTTCTTTGTTACTCGGTCGATCGTCGCTACTCAGTGGATTGTCGCGAAGACCTCCGACTCGAGGTCGGACTCGTCGAGGCAGATCGAATTTCCGCCGTCACGAGCTTCCAGCTGCCCCTCTCGGACCTCACCGACGTAATAGCAGGTCGGGTAGGAGCGGCCGGTGTCGGAGTAGGTCAGCGGCGGAGCCAACCCGCCCAGTGTGTCACCATCGAGTTCGCCCAGTCCCCGAGCTACATCGGCGGGTGTGGAGTCCGACGTCAGCCCTGCGCGGCCGGCGGCGGCCTCGAAAAGCCTGCCGGCGATCCAGGAATCGAACGCAACGGCCGAGAACTGCGCCGAGTCCGTCAATCCCTCGTAGTACGAGTCGATCGTCTCCCGGGCCTCACCGACGACCGGAACGGACGGGTCGTAGTACGGAGCATTGGACTGCGTGAACAGCAATCCGTCGGCGGCCGGTGACTCCATGAATTCGTTGCCGACCGCTCCGGCAGAACTGTAGAACTGGGGCTCGTAACCGATCTTGTGGCAGTCCTCCGCGATCCGGACGTCCACACTGGTGATGTGAGCCAGGAAGAGGCCGTCGACACCCTCGTTCTTCATCGTTTGGCACACCGCGGTGTAGTTGGGGGCGGCCGCCGCGGCCTTGACCGAGAGATACCCGATTCCGACATCGGCCGCCGACTTGCCCGCCAGCGCATCCGAATCCGCGCACACGGGGGATTCCGAGCAGTACACGACACCCAGCTTGGTCGTGCCCTCTTCACGGGCGAGCTTCGCCAGACCGTAGGTGATGACCGGGTTGGGAGAGCCCGCGAGGTAGAAGTTGTCGCTCGCGAGGAACGTTGCGTCGGAGGGCACGCCCCCGAGTACGGGGATCCCCTTCTCCTCGACGTACTGCCGCCACGACCCGGTGGTACCGGTGATGGGACCGACGATCGCGACGACCCCATCCTCCTCGACGAGGCTCTTGACCGCGGCCAGCGCCTTCGACGGCTCCTGGCCGATGTCCTTGACGATGACCTCCACCGGATGGCCGTTGATTCCACCGGAATCGTTGACGCTCGCGGCCCAGGCCTGCGCGACGTCGTCGACCCGGCCGTGGGTGGGTGCGGACACTCCCGAGCACCCACAGACCGTGCCGACCACGATCGCCGGTTTCGTCAGAGTCGTCGACGGTGTCGGCGACTGCTCCTGTTCGGCGGAACAGCCGGACAGCACAAGTGCTCCCACCGCGGCCGCGAGCGCAGCCCGCCTCCACATCGTTCTCATCACACGTTCTCCTCAGCTGTAGATTCTTCCAAGTCGGTACCGATATCGATTCCCAGGTATCGGCTCATGAGCTCGTCCTCGTCGAGCGACGACGGATCGATCGGACCCGATACCTGCCCGCGGTCGATCAGGTGCACCACATCCGCGCTGGTCAGCGCGCGACCGACGTACTGCTCGACGAGCAGGATCGACTTCCCGGAGTCCCGGAGGACACCGAGAGCGTCGAAGATCTGGTCGATCACCAGCGGCGCCAACCCCATCGACACCTCGTCGAGAACGATTACGGAACTGCGGGGCAGGAAGGCGCGTGCCAGGGCGACCATCTGCTGCTGGCCTCCGGACAGGCTTCCTGCCTTCGCGTCCATACGCCTGCCGATCTCGGGAAAGGTTTCCAATGCCAGCGCGTACTGGTCGCGGAGAGATCCGTCCACCGCAAGGAGGAGGTTCTCCCGCACAGACAGTCCCGGAAAGATTCCCCGCCCTTCGGGTATCAGGCAGATTCCTGCAGCGGCTCGTGTTGCCGGTCGGTGCTTGGTGATGTCCGTTTCCCCGAGCCGAACGGAACCCGAAGTCGGCGTGAGCAACCCACCGATCGCCGCGAGCAGGGTGCTCTTTCCGGCACCGTTCGGACCGAGCAGCGCGACGACCGAACCGGGCTCCACGGTCACGTTCGCGTCCCGCAGCACGGTCAGTTTCCCGTAGCCGGCGGACAGGCCGGTCACCTGCAAGGTCGGCGTGGTCATTTGATCTCCTCCAGTTCCCGACCCGACTGCACCTCGTCGACCGGCTCCGTTGTTCCGAGGTATGCCGCCTGCACGACACTCGACCGACGCGCGTCGGCGGCAGAGCCGGAGAAGATGACGCGTCCGAATTCCAGGACGTACACGTCGTCGGAGACGCCGAGTACCAGCGAGACATCGTGTTCGACGAGGATCACGCCGATTCCGCGTTCGTCGACGACCCGCCGGATCAGCTCGCCGAGTCGTGCCGACTCGTTGTGGTCCAGACCCGCCGAGGGTTCGTCCAGGAGCAGGATCGTGTGGCCGCCGGCCAGACAGCGGGCAACCTCGACCAATCGTCGGGTGCCGGTCGGAAGATTCATCACATGCTGGTCGGCGACGTCCTCGAGGCCGCACGCCGCGAGCGCGGATTCGGTCGCCGACCGGATCCGGTCCCGTTCGGCTTTCGACGACCGCAGGTGGGTGATCGGGTCGAGCCGGACGGTCCGTCCCTCGGCGCCGACCGACACGTTGTCCCGCACCGTCATCGACTCGAACAGCTCGACGGTCTGGAACGTGCGGCCGATGCCCGCACGCGCCCGGGCGGACGGACTCTTCCCTCGAAGGTCGGCTCCACCGAGGGACACCGATCCGCCGGAGGTGGCGACCAACCCGGTCACCGCGTTGAACAATGTCGATTTGCCTGCCCCGTTGGGGCCGATCAGCCCTGTCACTCGTCCCGGAGTACAGACGATGTCGGCACCATCGAGCGCCTTGACACCTCCGAACGTGACGCCGACCTTCGAAACCTCGAGTACTACGGGTTCGATCGGTTCGACGTCGACCGGTTCGGTGCGCAGTGCCGGTTCGGTCCGATCGTCGCGACGGAACCACCGGTCGACGAGCGACGTCACCCGCACCGGGAGCTGTGCTGGTGGCAACATGACGAGCGCGATCGCGCTGATCCCGAACAGCAGTTGCAGGTAGGTCCCCACCTCGGTGCTCGGAAAGTAGCTGGGAATGAGCGTGTATGCCGCCGCGGCGAGAACCGCGTTCCACGGCACCGCCGGACCGTTCAGGACGATGATGACGAACACGGTCAGCGAGATGATCGGGGCGTAGCTGTCGGCCGAGATGCTCTGCTGGGCGGAAGCTGCCAGCGCTCCCCCGATCGCCGCGAGGAACGCCGTGATGCAGAAGATCAATACTCGTGTCACCGCCGCGGGAACGCCGTTGGCCTCCGCCGCTCGGGGCGACTGCTTGATGTAGGTCAGCAGTCGGCCCAGCCGGCCGCGTTCGAGTGTGAACACCACGGCCACCGATACGACCGCGATCGCCAAGACGAGGTAGTAGTACCCGGTGTCCGATGCGAGGTCGACGATCATGGTGTCGGGCCGTCGTACCTCGAGTCCCGACGACGCGGCGCCGAACATGAAGTCCTGTGTGTAGAACATCTGCTGCAGGAAGATTCCGAACCCGAACGTCGCGATCGCCAGGTACAACCCACCGAGACGGATCGCCGGTACCGCCAGCACCGCACCGATCGGCACGGCGACCGCACCGGCGAGCAGCAGCGCGGCGGGCCACGACATCCCGGTTCCCTGCAGCAGGTGTGAGAACGTTGCGGCACCGATCGCCATGAACCCGATCTGGGCGAGCGACACCTGTCCGGAGGTGTGCACCAGCAGCGACAGCGACCCGAAGACCAGGATCATCGCGACCGCGACCGTCCAGTCGACCAGATGGATTCCGGCGAAGAGGGGAACGGTCACCAGGAATGCGACGACCAGGGCGCCTCCCGTGGCCTGGAGCCGGACCGGAGCTTTCCACGTCGCCCGGGGATGGATCCGGACGGCGGTCTTGTCGGCGAGGTACTTCTTCGGGAAGAAGAGCAGTACGACGAACAGGATCGCGAAGGGAAGTGCCGCGGGGAGCGAGGCGAGGATGCCGTTCGTCAGCCATCGGGTCGACAGGGCGGCCAGCACACCGACGACGAGTCCGCCGGCGAACGTTCCCGGCAGGTTGCTGAAGGTTCCGATCGCGGCGGCGGCATAGGCCGCGACGACCAGCAACGTGAGCTGGACCGGGTCCAGGGGCATGATCGGTGCGAGCAGGACACCCGATAGGGAGGCCATCACGGTGCCGAGAATCCAGGCCCACCGGCGCACCCGTGTTGCGCTGTGCCCGACCAGCTCGAGCAGTTCGGGGTTCTGCACCACCGCCTTCATGGCGATTCCGGTCCGGGTCCACCGGAGGAACGCCCACAGGCCCGCCGTCGCCACCACGGCGATCACGAAGGTCAGGACGTCGTCGTACTGGATGAAGGTGCCGGCGATCTCGATGCGGCCCTTCGGCAGGAACGACGGTACCCTGCGTACCTCCTGGGCACCGAAGATCAGCAGGGTTCCGGCCTGGACGACCAGCAGGATTCCGACGACGCCGGCGATCTGGAGCGGCAACGCGGCACCCTGCAGTCTTCGGGCGAGCAATTCGAGGAGCAGTCCGACCGCGGGTCCGACTGCGCACACGGTGCCGGCCGCTGCGATCGGCCACGACAGCTCGAGTTGAACGTTGAGCACGTAGAACGAGTAGGCGGCGAGAGCCGCCAGTGCGCCGTGCCCGAGGTTGAACACTCCCGATGTCTTGTAGGTGAGAACGAGGCCGACGGCCGCCAATCCGTAGATCGAACCGGCTACGAGTCCGATGATGACAAATGAGATGAGATCCACTCTTGCGCTCCTTGGGCAAGGACGTCGCAGTGGTCGATCCTCCGAGCACGCGAGCGCTGGATAGGAACCGCCACCGAGACGCAGGGAGGCCGCGCGAATATGCGCTGCGTCACATCATTACCCGAAGCAACGAGGAATGCAACTGGTCCAGCTTCGAGAAGTCTACGAATAGCGTTGCTCACCAACATGTTCACGTGCCGTTCGGAGGATCAGTTCACTGCGCGAGCCAGTCCACGCCAGTACGGAGCCCGCAGGTCCCGTTTGAGAACCTTCCCGACCGCACTGCGCGGCAACGACTCGACGAAACTCACCTCGACGGGGCGCTTGAACCGGGCGAGATGCGCCCGGCAGTGGTCGAGGACGTCTTGCTCGGTGAGGTCGGTGTCCTTGTCTGGCACCACGATCGCGATCGGGCTCTCACCCCAACGCTCGCTCGGCACGCCGACGACGGCGACATCTGCCACGCCCTCCATCTCGAAGAGCACTTCCTCGATCTCTCGTGGATAGATGTTCTCGCCACCCGAGATGATCATGTCCTTCACCCGGTCCGAGATGTATAGGAACCCTTCGGTATCGAGGTATCCGGCGTCACCTGTCCGGAGCCAGCCGCCGTCGAGGGTCGCGCGGGTGGCATCCTCGAGAGCCCAGTACCCGCTCATCAGCTGCGGCCCTCGCACGAGGACCTCGCCGACGGATTCGACCGGGACGTCACTGCCGTCCTGTGCCGTCACGCGCAGCGCGGTTCCGATGACGGGCCGGCCCGCCGACATGAGGATTCGCGGGTTCGATTCGAGGGCCCGATGGTGGTCCTCCGGTGCAAGAATGGTTGCTACCGCGCAGGATTCGGTCATGCCGTAGGCCTGCGCGAAGTCGCATCCGAAGAGGCTCATCGCCTTCTTGAGCACTTCCACCGCCATCGGCGCCGAGCCGTAGACCATCAGGTCGAGACCGGTGAAGTCGAGTTCCGCGGTCAGCGGGTCGGCGACCATGTCCTGGATCATGGCCGGTGCCAGGGTGAGAAGCTGGATACGTAATTCGGACATCGACCGGAGCACGCTCGCCCGGTCGAAGTCGCGGACCACGCGGATCGAGCACCCCCCGGTTGTGTAGGCGAAGATCTGCAGCGCTGCCCCGGCGTGAAACAGGGGCATGACGCACAACGTTCTTTTCCGGTTCGCATCGAGGGCGAGCTGGATCTGAAACGCGTTGGTGCACGCGGCCCGGTGGGTCACCATGGCGCCCTTCGGCTTCCCGGTGGTGCCGCTGGTGTACATCTGGTGGTAGACCGATTCGGCCGGCACGTCCCGGTCGATGCGGTCAGCCGGGTATGCGACCACGTCGTCGGCGAACCTGAGCCCGGATGGCGTGTCGTCCCGCATGACCGAGACCGTGACGCCGGGTACGACAGAGGTCAGCGCTTGCTCATAGTCCTCGTGGACAACGGCCAGTGTGCACCGCGCGTCCTCCACGATGTACTTCCACTCCTGGGGAGCCAGCCGGAAGTTGAGAGGCACTGGGACCACGCCGGCGCGTGAGGCGCCGAAGTACAGCGCGATCATTTCCAGCGAGTTCCGGTCGAGCATGCAGAACCGGTCACCGGGCTGCAGGGCGTCGGCCAGCCAGTTGCCGACCCGATGCGTCCACTCCCGCATCTCGTTCCAGGTCAGACTCCGATCGCCGTCGCTGACGTAGATCTCGTCCGGGAAGCGGTCGGCCCAGTGGTCCAGCAGTTCGTGGACACGCATTTCCACCATCCTCCCGATCAGCCGGGCAGTCCGGCGCGCAGTGCGATCGAAATCTGTTCCTGTACGTCCTGTTCCGAGAACTCGAGTACGGCTTCAACGAGGCTCTCGTCCGGGGTTCCGCCGTGGTAAGCAGCGCGAAGGGATTCGGAGACTTCTCGTCTGCGTCTGCGCAGCGTATCGACATCGGCGGCCGGAGCCGGATCGGGTGCGAGTCCGAGTTTTCCTGCCAGTTCCTGGGTGCGTTCGCACACCTGCCCCAGCCGTGCCTGGTCCCACGCGAGACGCTGCGCAAGGTTGTCGAGCTGTTCGAGCACGCCGGCGAGTTCCAGCCGGGCGGGCCCTTCGTCGAGCGCCGGAGCGACACGCCTGCCGAGTGTGTCGGTGATCGTGCCGAGCAGCTTGGTCAGGTCTGTCGAATAGACGGTCATGTCAGTTTCCCCATTCTCCGTCGCGGAGCATCTTCGTCAGCCAGCCGATGCTGTAGTAGACGCTGTGGGCCATGTTCGAATACCGCAGTTCGTCGCGGTCCCCGCGCTTGTAGACGTCGACCGCCTGCAGGCAGCCCACGGCGGTCTTGACGAGGGACTGGACCGACCACCAGGTCAGTGTCTCGGGGCTCGGCCGCCATCCGCCCGCCCGCTCGTACTCGTCGAGGAACGGCTCGAGTTCGATCAGCTTGCACAGCAGCGGAGATCGACCCCGCGAGGTGCGCTGCGCGAACCATGCGATGTCGGCGGTGGGATCGGAGAAGTGGGCGGTCTCCCAATCCAGGACGCCCGAAATCCGTCCGTCCTGTACGACGAGGTTTCCCACTCGGAAGTCGTTGTGGACCAGGCTCACCCGGCCGGACACCACATCGCTTCGGTGATCGAGCCAAGCGAAGGCGAGATCGAGAACCGGGATCGGGATGTCCGCGACCTCGCGGTACGCCCCGGCCCACTTGTCGTTCTCGATCCTGCCGGTGTCGGCACCGTCGGGCACTTCCCCGAGCACGCTCAGCCCCATGGTGCGCGGATCCACGCTGTGCAGACGCGCCATCTCCCGGGCGACCTCCCGCCCGAGCTCCGCGCGCTGGGCGGTGTCCGGGATGAGCCGCGACACGGTGTTCGGCATCGGGATGATGCCCGGGACCTTCTCCATCGCGAAGAACCCACGCTCACCGTGTGTCTCACCGCGGTGGGCGATCACCGCAGGTACCTTCATTCCGGTGCGCGCCGCGGCCTCGAGCAACGCGACTTCACGATCCACGTCGTAGTCGCCGGTGATGCCGCTGACCGGTTGCCGTTTGACGGCGAAGGTGTCGGTGCGGCGGTCGGCACCGCTCGTCCACTTCGCGGTGACCAGATAGGTCTCCCACGAATTGCCCTCTCCACGTTGGTCGATGTCGGTCAGTTGCAGGGATCCACCGGCGGACAGCGCAGCGTCCAGTGCGGCGGTCAGCGCGGCGAAGAAATCGTCGTGCTCGGTAGTTGGGGTGTCTGCCTCGGCCACGGTCGTCACGGAATGCCTCACTCGTGTGTCGGTCGTCAGAAGATGGTCGGGTTCGGGCCACCGCCGTCGACGATGAGCTGCTGCCCGGTCACATACCCGGAGTCCGGGGAGACCAGGAACGCCACCGTGCCGGCGACGTCCTCGGGCCTGCACACGCGCCCGAACGGAGCGGCGGCGTCGAGATCACCGATGTCGGTTCCACGCGAGGCGGAGACCAGGCGCTTGCCCATGTCGGTGGCGATGAGCCCCGGCGCGACAATGTTGGCGTGGATGCCGTGCCGGCGTTCCTCCCGTGCGAGGGTGCGCACGCACATCTCCATTGCGGCCTTCGCCATCGTGTACGGCGCGGAATTCGGCGGTGCGGACAGCGTCGTGTTGGACGAAATCATGACGATGTCGCCGCGTCCCACCTCCCCCGCGGCCGCCTTGCGCATATCCGGCAGCACCTGCTGGATGAGCCCGATCGGACCGAACGCGTGCACCCGCATGAGCTGCAGATAGTCGGCATACGACGTCGACGCGACATCCTGACCGCGGCTGGCCGACCCGGCGTTGCTCACGACCAGGTCGACCGGACCGAGATCCGAGCGGATCGCCACCACCATGTCCGCGACGGCGGCCTCGTCGTCGATCGACGCGCAGTACGCCGCCGCACGGCCTCCCGCTGCGACGATCTGCTCGACCACCTCGTCGGCGGCCGCCGCGTCGCGCCGGTAGTTCACGGCCACGTCAGCGCCGTCACGGGCCAGCCGCAGTGCGACGGCTCGGCCGACGCCGCGCGAACCCCCCGTGACGAGCGCGGTACGTCCAGCGAGCGGGCCTGCGTTCGGTGTGCCGTTCATCGGGTCACCACAGCCCGGCCGACCAGATCCTTCATCACTTCGTTCGCTCCTCCGTAGATGCGCTGGATGCGCGCGTCGCGCCAGATCCGCGCGATCGGGTATTCCTCCATGTAGCCGTAGCCGCCGAACAACTGCAGGCAGCGGTCGACTACATCCCATTGCAGGTCGGTGGCCTTGTACTTGGCGCCCGCGGCGTCGTCCGCGGTGAGGTCGCCGCGCCCGAGTGCTTCCACGCATCCGTCGACGTAGTGCTGCAGGACCTGGATGTCGGTGTGCATCTCCGCGATCGCCATGCGGACCGACTGCAGATCCGCCAGAGGTGCACCGAAAGCCACGCGGGACCGGACATGGTCGAGTGCAAGGTCGAGCACGTGTGCGGCCGAGGCAACCCCCGACACCGCGATCGACAGTCGCTCACGCGGGAGGTTGGCGATGGCCGAGCCGAACCCGCGGCCGGGTTCACCGATGATGTTCGCGGCCGGGACCCGGCAGTCGGTGAACACCAGCTCCGCGGTGTCCTGGGCCTTACGGCCGATCTTGTGCATCGGCCGGCCGCGTTCGAATCCGGGTGTTCCGGCTTCCACGACGACGAACGACGTCCCACGTCCGTCCCGCTCCCCGGTCCGCACCAATACGATCGCCAGGTCGCAGGTCGCGCCGCTGGTGATGAACGTCTTGGTGCCGTTGACGATCAGATCGTCGCCGTCGCGGACCGCGCTGGTCCGGATCGACGCCAGATCCGAGCCGGCGCCGGGTTCGGTCATGGCAAGGGCCGTAACGCATTCGCCCCGAGTGAACTTCGGGAGCCATCGCTGTTTCTGCTCGTCGGTCGTGAGGTCGCGCAGATACGGGACGATGATGTCGTTCTGCATGCTGAAGGTGTCGCCGGCCATGCCGGACCTGACGACCTCCTCGGTCATCACGGCGTTGTAGCGGAAGTCCGAGATTCCGAGGCCGCCGTACTCCGGGTCGAATTCGAAACCGAGGAAGCCGGATTCGGCTGCCGTGGTGATGAAATCCCGGTCGACGGTCCCGGCCTGCTCCCACTTGTCGACGTTCGGCACGGCCTCCCGGTCGAGCAGCGCTCGGAACGCCGACCGGAACGCGTCGTGTTCCGGGGTGTAGAGGGATCTGCGCACGTCTCAGCCCTCCAGCAGTGACGCGGGCGGGGTGAACCGCGGCCCGTACTTGTCGGCGAGTTCCTGCGCGCGGTGGACGAAGGCCCTTGTGCCACCGGGGTATCCGGCGACGAACTGGCTGGTGCCGCCGGTCCAGGTCGGGAATCCGATACCCAACAGCGACCCGACGTTCGCATCGGCGGTCGAGCGGAGGATCCCGTCCTCGTGGCAGCGGACCGTTTCGAGCACCTCGGCGAACAGGAGACGATCGCGCAGGTCGGCCAGATCCGCGCGTTCGCCGCTGACCGGGAACCGCTCGCCCAGGCCCGGCCACAGCGCACCGCGCCGACCGTCCGGGTACTCGTAGAAGCCACCGCCGGCCACGCGGCTGGGCCGGCCCAACTCCTCGACCATCGCGGTGAGCACCGCGTCGCCCGGATGGTCGGCGAGTTCGGTGCCCTGCTGCTGCGCGACCTCGCGGAACTGGCTGCGGATCTTCAGCGGCAACGACAGGGTGAGTTCGTCGAGCAGCGCGAGAGTACCGACGGGGTAGCCGGCCTGCAGCGATGCCTGTTCGATCGACTGCGGGTCGACGCCCTCGCCGATCATCGCGGCCGCTTCCACGAGACGTTGCAGGATGACCCGGCTGGTGAAGAAGCCGCGTCCGTCGCCGACGACGATCGGGGTTTTGCGCATCTGCAGCGCGATGTCGAAGGCCTTGGCGAGGGTCGCGTCGCTGGTCTTGTCGCCGACGATGATCTCGATCAGTTCCATGCGGTCGACCGGCGAGAAGAAGTGCAGTCCGATGAAGTCCTCGGCTCGGGGCAGATCGCGCGCGAGATCGGTGATCGGCAGGGTCGAGGTGTTCGAGGCGAGCACCGCGTCGGGTGCCACCACGTCGAGGACCTCGGCGAACACCGTGCGCTTGAGGTCCGGATCCTCGAACACTGCCTCGATCACCAGATCGGCGCCGGCGAGGTCGGCGACCGATGCGGTCGGGGTGATGAGGTCCAGGATCGCGTCGGCGTCCTCTCGGGTGCGCTTGCCGGCCTCGACCTGCTTGCCCAGCACCTTGCGGGCATAGTCCTTGCCACGTTCCGCGGCTGCGGTATCGATGTCCTTGAGCGCCACGCGCATTCCCACGAGAGCACATGACAGGGCCACGCCGGCGCCCATCATGCCGGCACCGAGAACGGCGGCGAAGTTCGCGCGGTGGACAGGGAAGCCCTCCGGGCGGCTCGCGCCGGACTTGATGCTCTGCTTGTCGAAGAAGGTGCTTTGGATGATGTTCTTGGAGATCGGTCCGGTGGCCAGTTCGACGAAGTACCGGGTCTCGACTGCGGACGCGGTGTCGAAGTCGACCTGCGTGCTCTCGACGGCGGCAGCCAGGATGTTGGCGGGGGCGGGCATCGGTGCACCCTTGTGCCGGGTGCGCAGCACGGCACTGCGCAACGGCAGCACCGCCTCGATCTCGGGGGTGTATGCGGTGCCGCCGGGAATGGGTTCGCCCCGGTCCCACGGCTGGGTGGCACCCGGGTTGGCCGAGATCCATTCCGTTGCAGCCACGATCAGAGAGTCGGCGTCGGGGACGATGCGGTCGATCAGTCCGAGTTCGAGCGCGTCCTGGACGCGGTATGCGGTTCCGGGCAGCAGTACCTTGTCGAGCGCGGCGTCCAGACCGAGCAGGCGCACGGTGCGCACGACACCACCGCCGCCGGGCAGCAGACCGAGGGTGACCTCGGGAAGCCCGATCCGCAGCGCCGGAGAATCCACGGCGATGCGATGGTGGCACGCGAGCGCGATCTCGTAACCGCCGCCGAGTGCGCTGCCGCCGAGCGCGGCAACCACCGGGACACCGAGCGTCTCGAGCCGGCGCAGCATGGCCTTGGCACTGTCGGCGAATACGGTGAGTTCGCCGGCCCGCTCAGGCGTCGTCGCGAGCAGGTCACCGAGATCGCCGCCGGCGAAGAACGTCTTCTTCGCGGAGGTGAGGATCACGCCGGTCAGGTCGGATCCGAGGGTCGCGAGCCGGTCGAGGGCCGCGGACAGGGACGCGGACCACGCCGCGGTCATCGTGTTGACCGACTGTGTGGGGTCGTCGAAGGTCAGGACGACGACACCGGATTCGGTCTGTTCCCAGGTGATGGTCTCGGTGGTGGTGTCTGTGGTGGTCACGGCGCTGGCCTCGCTCATGGTGCGGTCACGATTCTCTCGGTGCGATGTCTGTCGGGGGGAAATGTCGGTCACGTGCACTCACACCCGCTCGACGATCGTCGCGATGCCCATGCCGCCGCCGACGCACAGCGTCACCAGTCCGCGGCGCAGATCACGACGCTCGAGTTCGTCGACCATCGTCGAGATGAGCATCGCGCCGGTCGCGCCGAGCGGATGCCCCATGGCGATCGCGCCCCCGTTGACGTTGACCTTCTCGTGCGGAAGATCGAGGTCTCGCATGAAGCGCAGGGCGACCGAGGAGAAGGCCTCGTTGATCTCGAACAGGTCGATGTCGTCGACGCTCAGTCCGGCGACCTCGAGGGCCTTGCGGCTGGCGGGAGCCGGGCCGGTCAGCATGATCGTCGGGTCGGAGCCGCTCACCGCGCCCGCGACGATGCGGGCGCGCGGTGTCAGGCCGAGTTCGGTGCCGACCTGTTCGTTTCCGAGTGCGACGAGCGACGCGCCGTCGACGATGCCCGACGAGTTACCGCCGGTGTGCACGTGCTCGATCCGCTCGACCCAGTGGTACTTCTGCAACGCCACCGCGTCGAAGCCGGCTGCACCGAGCCCCGCGAACGCGGGCTTGATCCGGCCGAGCGACTCGACGGTCGTGCCCCGGCGGATGTGCTCGTCGTGGTCGAGGATGGTCTGCCCGTTCCGGTCGAGCACCGGCACGATCGAGCGCGCGAATCGGCCCTCGTCCCAGGCGGTTGCGGCGCGGCGCTGCGATTCGACGGCGAACCCGTCGACGTCCTCACGGGTGAAACCCGCGAGGGTCGCGATGAGGTCGGCGCCGATGCCCTGTGGAACGAACCCGGTGGTCAGATTGGTCTCCGGATCGTTGGCCCACGCGCCGCCGTCCGATCCCATCGGAACACGGGACATGCTTTCGACGCCGCCGGCGAGGACCAGCGACTCCCACCCCGATGCGACCTTCTGTGACGCGGTGTTGACGGCCTCGAGACCGGACGCGCAGAATCGGTTCATCTGCACCCCGGCCACGGTCTCGGGCAGGCCCGCGGCGATCGCCGCGGTACGCGCGATGTCGGCTCCCTGATCACGCAACGGTCCGACCACGCCGAGGATCAGATCGTCCACGCGCTTGGGGTCGAGGCCCGGGTTGCGGTCCTGAAGCGCCTCCAGCAAGCCGACGACGAGGGAGATCGGCTTGACGCCGTGCAGGGCTCCGCCTCGTCCACGACCTCGCGGGGTGCGGAAGGCGTCGTACACGTACACGTCATGGGGCATTTCGAATCCTGTTCTCGAGGTGGTGCGCGGTCGCGCCGGAAGAAGTCCGGACGTCAGGCGCGCGATGCTGCGGCGTCCGCGGTCGTCCAGTACGCGTCGCGGAGCGGTTTTTTGTAGAGCTTGCCGGTGGGCAGCCGGGGCATTTCGTCGGTGAAGTCGAAGGATTTGGGGCACTTGAACTTCGCGAGATTCGCCCGGCAGAACTCACTCAGCTCGGCCGCCAGGTCGGAATCGGCCTGCGCCGGGTCGACGGCCTGGATTACGGCCTTGACGGCCTCGCCGAAGTCCTCGTCCGGGACGCCGAAGACGGCGGCGTCCATGACTTTCGGGTGGGTGACGAGCAGATTTTCGATCTCCTGGGGATAGATGTTCACTCCACCGGAGATGATGACGAACGCCTGGCGGTCGGTGAGGTAGAGGAATCCGTCCTCGTCGAGGTAGCCGATGTCGCCGATCCTGGACATCGTGCCGGTGGGGTCCTTGGCCTCGGCCGTCTTGCCGGGGTCGTTGAAATATTCGAAACCGCTGCCCTCGCCGCGGAACCAGATGTTGCCGGCGACGCCGGGGGGGCACTCGTTGCCCTCGTCGTCGAGGATCACCGGTTCGCCCATGAACGGTCTGCCGACGGTTCCCTTGTGCGCCAGCCATTCTTCGGGGGTGCATCCGCACATGCCGTTGGCCTCGGTGCCGCCGTAGTACTCGTAGATCACCGGGCCCCACCAGTCGAGCATGGCCTCTTTCACCGCGACCGGGCAGGGGGCCGCTCCGTGCACCACGACTTCGAGCGACGAGATGTCGTGGTTGCGCTTGTCCTCGGGCAGCTTGAGCATCCGGGAGAACATCGTCGGTACGACCATCGAGTGTGTGATGCGGTGCTGCTCGACGAGTTCGAGGTACTGCTCGGCGTCGAACTTCTCCATCACCACGATTGTCGCTCCCAGGCGCAGGCCGATCGCGACCGTCGACTGTGGACCCGAGTGGTACAGCGGGGCCGGCGAGAGGAACCGCATCCCCTCACGCAGATGGAACAGCTTGCGGCCGAAATCCTCGATCGCCAGGATTTCGCCAGGATGCGCGTCGGGCAGAGCGCGTTTGATCGCCTTGGGGCGACCTGTCGTTCCGGAGGAGTAGAACATCGGCGTGCCGAGCCGCTCGTGCTCGCCGGGTTCCGTCACGAAACCGGCGACGGCGGCACTGTAGGACTCGTACGGTCCCGTCAGAGCAGTCGAGCCCGGATCGGCGTCGGCCATGAGCCAGCGGGTCACCTTCGGGCACAGCTCGGGAAAACCCTGGGCGACCGGCGCTTTTGCTGCTGTCGTGATGACCAGCCGGGACTGCGAGTCGTCGATGATGTACGCGGCCTCGGACGCCGACAGGAACGAGTTGACCGGGGTGTAGAACAGCCCCGAGCGCTCTGCTGCGGACATCGCCACGATCATCTCCATGTTGTTCTCCATGAACAACGCGATGTGATCGCCCGGACCGAGCCCCTCGGAGCGAAACAGCGCGGCCAGACGATTGGCGCGTGCGTCGAGGTCTGCGTAGGTCAGAACCTCACGGCGGGGGGCCATGATGATCGCCGGTCGGTCGGGATGTTCGGTGGCATAGCGCCCGGGGTACATGGCGGACTCCTGTCGGACGGTCGTTTGGGACGAGGTGGCGCAGTGTGTTCAGGGGCGGATGGGACGCAGGAACTCCGCGACCGCCCAGCCGCCGTGACCACCGGCCAGGTCGACGGTCATCTGAGCCATCCGGACGGCGCGGTCCTCGGTTCGCTGGGTGACCGGTACGAAATGCCGGATGGCCCCGTCGACGACGATCGTCGGTAGTCCTTCTGCGGTGATGATGCCGACATGGCGTCCGTTGTAGGTGGATTCGCCCGCGTAGTCGGTGTGCACCGTGTAGTCGGTGATCGGGTGCGCCACGCCGTCGGTCGTGAGTACCGCGCCGGCGGACACCCGGATCCCGGACTTCTCGTATTCACCGTACGCACTGAACGCGGTGCCGTCGGCAAGCCATCCGGCCAGCCACTCACCGGTGTACGACGCCCACTCCCGCGGACCCCACGAGTGGTCGCGGAACGAGGTGACCTTGTCGAGCACCCAGGTGCGGTTGCCGACCCGGATGGTGCCTGAAAGGTGTCCGAACTGTTCGTAGTGGTCGCTGGCGATGACGGAACTTCCCGGTGTGCAGTCGCCGTCACCGTCGCTGTTGATGACGAACATCGGGCTCGACGCCTCGTAGGACAGCGAGATCTCGCATTCCTCCGACGGCGCATTCTTGAGCGCGATGCGGCCGTTCTCCGCCATCAACGACGGATGTACCACGCGTGCAACGGTATCGCGGTAGGTAATCTCCGCGGTCCGTGTGGGTTCCTTGATCGTGATCTCCAGACCCTGACCGGAGAAGCCGTCGTTCGTCTCACACGGGGTCCGCCCCGCCCGGAACGCGATGGCTCCGCCGGGCAGGGTCAGCTGCACCGAAGTCTCGCTGTACCCGAGATTCGGTCGGTTGCCGATCCGGACGAGTCCACCGAGCTGCGAGATGGGGTCGACGAAGTTGAAGTAGACGCTCTCGTTGAAATTGGGAATGTCGGCGAAATCGTGCGTACCCTCCGCATCGGCGCCGTACTTGCACACGGTGAACGGTTCGGTCGTCATAGCACTCCTCAGGTCGATCAGCTTCGAGTTCAGAATTTTTCGGCCGGTGACGGATCCAGCGGCGGGAAGACCGCCGGTCGACGTTCGAGGAACGACAGGATCCCTTCCCGCGCGTCTTCCGAGTCGACTCGGCCGGCGTAGGTCCGGGATTCGTCCGCCGCCGCCGGACCCGGATGTGCGTGCTGCCAACCCGAGGCCAGGAGCCGCTTGGACAGGGCCACCGAGGTCGGAGACGTCTCGTGGACGAACTGGTCCGCGTACGCCCGGGCCGCCGACATCACCTGATCCGCGGGCACCACCCGGGTGAGATACCCCGCCTCGTACCCCTCGGCGGCGTCGAAAACCCGGCCGGTCAGAATCCAGTCGGTCGCGCGCCCGACCCCGACGAGTCGAGGCAGGAACCACGACGACGCGCCCTCGGGGACCACTCCCCGACGAGTGAAAACAAATCCGAATCGGGCGTCCTCACTGGCGATACGAACATCCATCGCCGCGGCGATCGTCGCGCCACCCCCGATCGCATGCCCGTTGAGCGCCGCGATCACAGGTTTCTGCATCGCGAAGAGCCGTTCACTGATTCGTCCCGCGGGTTCGCGGTAACCGGTGGGAGTGTGCCCGTCGGTGTCCTCGACCAGCGCCCGGGACAGAGTTTCCGGACCGTCCAGGGCCGCACCGACGGAGAACGCGTCGCCGGCGCCGGTGACGATCACAGCGCGCACCTGGGGGTCGCGGTCGGCGCGATCGAGGATGCGCAGCAGGTCGACCAGCATCCGCACGCGCATCCCGTTGCGGCGCTCGGGGGCATCGAGCGTTAGAACGGCCACGCCGTCGGACACCTCGTAGCGCACGTCCTCGTAGTCGACCCCGGCTTCGCCCTCATGCACGGACATGTCCGTCACAGCCCTCCGCCGCAGACCAGGACCTGGCCGGTGATGTAGCTCGATTCGGGGCTGCACAGCAGGTAAACGGCGCCGGCGGCTTCTTCGACCGTGCCGGCCCGGCCGAGTGCGATCTGCTTGGTGGCCGCGTCCATCACGGCGGGATCGACCCCGACCTTGATGTCGCGGTCCTCGACCTTGATGGTCTTCGCTTCGGTGGTCACCGACGTCAGCCGGGTGTTGATCACGCCGTACGCGACCGCGTTGGAGGTGACGTTGTAGCGCCCCCACTCCTTGGCGATCGTCTTCGTCAGGCCGACCATGCCGGCCTTCGCCGACGAGTAGTTCGCCTGGCCTGGGTTGCCCAGCAGACCCGAGGTGGAGGAAATGTTCACGACCTTCCGGCACGGCACGAAGCCGGCCTCGCGCTCGCGCTTGACTGCGGCGCTGATGACCGGCTGGGCGGCGCGCAGGATCCGGAACGGGGCGGTGAGATGCACGTCGACGATGTCCGCCCACTGCTGGTCGGTCATCTTCTGGATCACGTTGTCCCAGGTGTAGCCGGCGTTGTTGACGATGATGTCGATCCCGCCGAAATTGTCCACTGCAGCAGAGACGAAGCGATCGGCGAAGGCAGGGTCGGTGACGCTACCGACGCACGCGACGGCCTGGCCACCGAGAGCCTCGATCTCGGCAACCACTTCCTTGGCAGGTTCGGCATCGAGATCGTTGACCACGACCCGGGCACCCTCGGATGCCAGCTTCACGGCGACGGCACGCCCGATACCGCGACCCGATCCGGAGACCAGTGCCACTTTGCCCTGCAGTTTCTGGACGCTCACGTGCTTCCTCCTGAGATGTTTGCGTCGAGCGCTCGGCCGCCGGTCGCGGCGGCGTCGTTACGCCGAAAATCGTGTTGTGACCCCAGTCACTGGGGTGAATACTAACTTCACCCCATCTTCGCGTCAATAGGGACTTTCAACTGGTATTTTAGGGTGATTGTTAGTCATGAATATGTATAGTCGTTGGGAGCTGGACCCACGAAACCACTTCGAACGAAAGGCAGGCCCCATGAGGAACGTCTGCATCAGCGGCGTCGGAATGATGCCGTTCACCAAACCCGGCAGAAGCGAGACGTACGACCGGATGGGTGCCGCGGCAGCAGCAGCGGCGCTGAAGGACGCCGGTCTCGAATACACCGACGTACAGCAAGCTTTCGTCGGTTACGTGTACGGCGACTCGACGTCGGGTCAGAATGCTCTCTACGAGATCGGAATGACCGGCATCCCGGTCGTCAACGTCAACAACAACTGTTCGACGGGATCGAGCGCCCTGTGGCTCGCACGCCAGGCGGTAGCCTCGGGGTCGGCGGAATGTGTTCTTGCTCTGGGCTTCGAGCAGATGCAGCCCGGCGCTCTCGTCAACGCCTACGGTGATCGTCCGAGCCCCACCGCACGCGGGGAGAACGTCGCCGCGTCGATGCCCGGCGGCGACGAGAACGCCCCGATGGCCGCGAAGCTCTTCGGCGGCGCTGGACTCGAGTACATGGTGCGCTACGGCGTATCCGCCGAGGTGTTCGGACGTGTGTCGGTGAAGGCGCGGTCGCACGCGGCCCAGAACCCACTTGCGGTGTTCCGCGATCCGATCGACCTCGACGCCGTGATGTCCTCGAAGCAGATCTGGGGACCGCTCACGCTCCTGATGTGCTGCCCGCCGACCAACGGTGCGGCCGCCGCCATCGTGTGCAGCGAAGAGTTCGCCCGCGCCCACGGGCTGGACGCGAGCATTCGCGTTCGTGCCCAGTCGATGGTCACCGACGTGGCCGGCACCTTCGATACCACCGACATGATGAAGGTGGCCGGCTACGACATGACAGCCAAAGCCGCGGCCGAAGTCTATGAAAAGTCCGGCGTGGATCCGCTGGACATCCCGGTCGTCGAACTGCACGACTGCTTCAGCACCAATGAAGTGATCACGTACGAGGGTCTCGGCCTGACCCCCGAGGGAACCGCGGAGAAGTTCGTGCTCGACGGTGACAACACCTACGGTGGGCGGGTCGTGACGAACCCCTCCGGCGGTCTTCTCTCCAAGGGCCATCCCCTCGGCGCCACCGGGCTGGCACAATGCGCCGAACTGGTGTGGCACCTGCGCGGGCAGGCCGGTGAGCGGCAGGTCGAAGGGGCACGAATCGCGTTGCAGCACAACCTCGGTCTCGGCGGCGCGTGCGTCGTCACCATGTACGAGAAGGTGGACTGATGTCACTCGACCACGCAATCCTCGATGTCACGGTTCCTCCGATCGTCACCGACGTCGAACGGGGCCGGATCCGGCAATTCGCCATCGCAATCGGCGAGGAGAACCCGATCTACCGCGATCGTGATGCCGCCGTCGCCGCCGGCCACCCGGACGTACTCGCACCCCCCACCTTCCTGTTCGGCCTCGAACTGGAGAACTCGAACGTCTTCGCTGATCTCGCGGCCCACGGAGTGGATCTCGGCAACGTCCTGCACGGCGAGCAGCAGTTCCGCTACTTCGCCGACGTCCACGCCGGCGACCGGGTCACCTTCGAATCCGCATATGTCGACGCCTACTCCAAGGCGAGCGGCGCCCTCGACTTCCTCGTGCGTCGCAGCACCGTGACCCGCGACGGCACCGTCGTGGCAGAACTCGAGAGCGTCAGCGTCATCAAGAATCCCGGGGGTAAGAAATGACCTCGTCCACACCCACCACGGACGTCGTAGCCGAGTTGCGACCCGGTGCCATCTCGCGCACGACCCTGGCGTTGTTCGCCGGCGCCTCCGGCGACCACAACCCGATCCACATCGACATCGACTCGGCGAAAGCCTCCGGCATGGAGGACGTCTTCGCACACGGCATGTTGTCGATGGCTTATCTGGGACGCTTGCTCACCGACTGGATACCGCAGAGCCGAATCCGGGAACTGTCGACGCGTTTCACCGCCATCACCCCGGTCCACGCCGAGCCCGTGCTGACCGCAGCAATCAGAGAAATTGTCACGGTCGACGGCGAGCAGCGTGCCCACCTGGACCTGAACGTGGTGCTCGCCGACGGAACCCGAACCCTGACGGGCACCGCGGTGGTGGCGTGGTCGGATCCTGGTGAGCTCGCAAATGCGACACTGGTTCCATGATCGAGCCGAGCGGGAAGAACTGAGATGTCACGATCGACAGCGGCACATACCTACGTCGAAGAGAAGGCAACGCCGTCATCTGCACGTGGGAGCGCTCGCACCGAGCAGATTGCGCGGGCCGCCGCGAACCTCTTTCAGGAATTGGGATACCAGAACGTCAGCATCGATCAGATCGGCGCCGCCGTCGGCCTGACAGGCCCCGCCGTCTACCGGCACTTCAAAGGCAAGCATGGCATTCTCGTGCATGCTCTGATGAGCCAAGTTCGGCTCGTGGACGAGCTCAACGCCCGCGCAGACCAGAAAGGCTCGACCGCGCAGGAACAGCTCGACCTGTTCCTCGAAGGACTCGCAGATCTCACCGCAAACGGTGACGAGGCGACGTTGTGGCGGCGTGAGCAACGGCATCTCGAACCCGCCGAACGCGAGCAGTTCCGTGGCCACTTCGCTGCTAATCAACACCGAATTGCCGCCAAGATCAGGGCGGCGAACCCCGCGATCGACGCACACAAGGCCGAATTGCTCGGCTTCGCGGTCCTGGCGGTGTACTCGAACACTCCCGACATCCGTGGCAATCTGTCGGCGGAACGGTTAATGGAGATCCAATCGGCGCTGGCCAAGTCGATCCTCGGCTGCAACCTGCCCGCCCCCGATCCCGACGCCGGTTCGGCGCCGCGTCCCGTTCCCCGGCAGCCCGCAGGGCGCCGCGAACGGATCATCGATGCCTCGGCGAAGTTGTTCGACGAGCGCGGGTTCTACGACGTGCGGATCGACGACATCGCCAAGGCGTCCGAGATGTCGGTAGCGACGTTGTATCAGCACGTGACCGGTAAGGCTCAGGTGCTCCGCGCAGTGCTGGAGCGGGGCGCGGAAGGTCTCCTCTACGTGACCGCCGACGCGCTCGCGCTCGCTACCACCCCGGACGAGGTACTCGACGCCTTGATTCGCACCTACGTCCGTCAGGCGCTCGGTATCCACGGACGGATCATGCACATCCTCTCTACCGACCTGCTGTACCTGTCCGACGAGGAACAATCCGCACTCCGCGAGACCCAGCGCGAATACGTCGCCGAATGGATCGCTGCCATCTGCGCACTCTCCGACGAGCTGGCCACCTCCGACGCACGCGCACTCGCGCAGGCCGTCATCGGTGTCGTGACCGACGTGGCGCAAACACCCCAGCTCCGGGAACGCCCGGGACTCGCCGGGGAACTGACAGTCCTCGCGCGGGCAATGGCGCTGCCGCCGAGCCTCGTTCCGAAATAGCCACCCCCGAACCCTGAGAAGGGCACAAATCTCATGTCCGAAATTGAACCGCGCAGCGCGGTCGTGGTAGGCGGTGCCTCCGGCATCGGTGCTGCCATCGCACGAGCGCTCGCCGCCGACGGAGCAACCGTCACTGTGGCCGACCGAAACGTCGACCAGGCCAAAGAACTCGCCGCCGAACTCGGTCCCACCCACCACGCGGCGCAGGTCGACGTCACCGACGAAAACTCGATCCTCAGATTGTTCGAATCGGTACGCGCAGCACGCGGCCGAGTAGATATCGCCGTGAACAGCGCGGGCATCAGCGTCGCCGGATCCATCACTGATCTTCCCGTCGACAAGTTCCGTCTCGTCGTCGACGTCTGTCTCACCGGGGCATTCCTGGTAATCAAGCACGCAGCCCGAGCGATGGACGACGGCGGGGTGATCATCTCCCTGTCCTCACTCAACGCACGGCAACCCGGCACCGGGATGAGCGCGTACTGCTCGGCCAAGGCGGGGCTCGCGATGCTGACCGAGGTCGCCGCGCTCGAGCTGGCCCCCCAGGGGATCCGCGTCAACGCGATCGCGCCGGGCATCGTCATGACTCCGCTGACCACGCCGTCGATGTCCGTCCCCGGTCTCGAGGACGACTACCTAGCCAACACGCCGCTCGGCAGATCAGGGACCCCCGAGGAGATCGCCGACGCGGCCATCTACATGACCCACGCGTCATGGCTCACCGGTGAGAGCCTCGATCTGAACGGCGGGGCACACCTGGTGAAATACCCCGACCTGTTGACGCATTTCCGCCGAGCCACCGCCTGACACCACCCGGTGGCACGCGATCTCACCCGTGCACGACGTTCCGCCCTCCGCTCCGATCGCGCCCGGCGCCGATTGCAGCGGAGCGCGGATTCGTCGTGCGCACCGCGGACGGCCTATTACCCATCGACACTGACATACATTCAGAATTATCACTAACTTTCGCAGTCAGAATTACTCCGGCCGACACCGCTTCCTGGCACGACTGCCCCTCCTCGTGGGAGATGAAACGACGGGCCAAAGGGCCGACTTTGGTTTCTTTGCAGGCACATTCGTGCACACTCAAGGCGAAGACATCGTCGACTTCCATCGCGCACCGGAGATCGACCAAAGATTTCCATTGACGGCCGGGCGACGGCATGTCACGATATGATCGTTCACAGACTATGTGCCGCCCGTCACACTCTCACGGGTCGCCTTTCCGGTTCGGTCGATCACAGCAGTCCCCCGTTCATCGGCTGCACGAATCCCGGACCGAAGGTCACGGCACTTCCCGCCGCTACCGAAGGAGCACACATGACAACCACACCGGCCGACGACGTACTCGGCACCGACACAGCCTCCGCCACCGGGGGCCACCCCGCCTTTCCGTTCGGCCGTACGTGCCCGTTCGCGCCGAACGACAAGTATCAGTCCTTCAGCGACGACAATCTGCAGAAGGTGGACTTCAAGGGCACCCCCGGATGGCTCGTCACCGGGTACAACAACGTGCGCACGGTTCTCGCCGATCCCCGCATGAGCGTGCGCGGGATCGACGATTCCTCCCGCGGCGACGACGGCGAGCAGGCAGTTCCCGGCTTCTTCGTCGCGATGGACCCACCGCAGCACGACGACCTGCGCAGGATCCTGGCGAAGGAGTTCACTCCGCGTCGCATGGCAGCGATGCGCCCGACGATCGAGCGGATCGCCAACGATTTGATCGACGAGATCCTCAAGTCCGACGAACCCGTCGACATCATCGACGCGCTCGCTCTGCCACTCCCGTCGCTGGTCATCTGCGAGCTGCTCGGCGTCCCCTACGACAGGCACGACTTCTTCCAGGAACGCACCCGCGCCGTCCTCGCAGCCGGCAGCACTCCCGAACAGGTCGGCGCGGCCATCGGCGACGTCATGACCTACCTCGCCGAGCTGGTGACCATCAAGCAGGCGAATCCCGGCGACGACCTGGTCAGCCTACTGGTCAAGCACATCGAGTCGGGCGACCTCGGCGTGATCGACGTCGCGGGCATGTCCACCTTCCTGCTCATGGCCGGCCACGAGACGACCGGCAACATGATCGGCCTCGGCCTTTTCGCGTTGCTCGAACACCCCGACCAACTCGCCGAGCTGCGCGAGGACCCCGAACTCATGCCGCAGGCTGTCGAAGAACTGCTGCGTCACCTCGACATCATCGGAAGCCTCCCCCGGACCGCGACCGAGGACCTCGAGGTCGAGGGCCAGCGGATCGCCAAGGGCGAACTGCTGATGTTCTCCACCGAGGCGGGCAACCGCGACCCGTCGGTGTTCGACGAGCCGGACCGCCTCGACTTCCATCGGGATGCAAGCCGGCACCTGACGTTCGGACACGGAATCCACACCTGCCTGGGCGCTCCACTGGCGCGCCTCGAGCTGCAGGTCGTGTACTCGCTTCTCCTCGAACGCATCCCGTCCCTGCGCCTGGCCGTTCCCGCATCGGACATCAAACTCAAAAACGATGCCCGAATCTTCGGCGTCCACGAACTCCCCATCATGTGGGACCGACCGTAACAACACAACGACGCATCAGGCGGAAAGGAGGAACCGTGACAACACACAACGACAGCGACTTCGACACCGTCGTCGAGGATGATGAGTTCGATGTCGTCGTCGAGCGCATCGAGCCCGCCGCCACCGACGTCAAAGCGCTCGTCCTGCGACCGGTCACCGGCACGACGCTTCCCACCTGGACGCCCGGATCACACATCGATGTCCTCCTTCCGTCGGGAACGGTCCGCCAGTACTCCCTGTGCGGCGATACCTCGGATCACGACGCGTGGCGGATCGCCGTCCTTCGGGAACCACCGGAGAAGGGCCGTGGCGGGTCCGAGTACATCCACAACGCCCTGCACCCGGGATCGAAGTTGCGAGTGGGACTACCACGCAACAACTTTCCGCTCGTCGAGTCGACTCGATACCTGTTCATCGCCGGTGGCATCGGGATCACCCCTATCCTCTCGATGATCGCGCACGCCGATAAGCAACACCTCGACTGGCGGCTCATCTACGGTGGCCGGAACGCCGAGTCGATGGCCTTTCGCGACGAACTCGCGCGGTACGGCGTCCGGGTCGAGATCGTTCCCGAGGACCGCACCGGCCCCCTCGACCTGGGCCATATGCTCAGTATTCCGCGGTCCGACACCGCGGTGTACTGCTGCGGTCCCTCCGGACTGCTCCAGGCGGTCGAGGCAGCGTGCAGTTCCTGGCCGGACGGCTCGTTGCACCTGGAACGATTCGTGCCAGCCCCATCACAACCGGAGTCGGGCGACACGGCCTTCGAGGTTGTCCTCGCCAAACAGGGCCGCACGTTCGTCGTACGACCGGGCGAGACGATCCTCCGCACACTGGAATCGAACGGGGTCGATGTCCTCTCGTCCTGCCAGCAAGGAATGTGCGGACGCTGCGAGCAAACTGTACTCGAGGGCACTCCCGATCATCGAGACGAAATCCTCACCCCCGAGGAACGAGCAGCGGGCGAATACATCCTGATCTGCGTGTCCCGGTGCCACGACGACCGGCTGGTACTGGATCTGTGATTTCACAACATCATTCGACAAGGAGTAAGCAAATGGGCCGTGTAGAGAGAAAAGTCGCCATCGTCACCGGTGCAACCAGTGTCGAGCCCGGAGGCCTCAACATCGGTGGCGCAACCGCGACCGAACTGGCCGCAGAGGGCGCCCGGGTAGTCCTGGCCGATATCAATGTCGAAGGCGCCGAGCGACTCGCAGCAATCCTCAACGAGCGTCACGGAGACAAGACCGCACTGGCGGTCGGCATCGACCTGCGACACGAAGACCAGATCCAAGATCTCGTACAGCGCACCGTCGACTATTTCGGCGCACCCGACATCGTCGTCAACAACGCCGGCATCTTCCCTGGCGACGACGGTGACGTCGCCACCATGGCCATTGAGGTGTGGGACAACGTGATGGCCGTCAACGTCCGCGCGGCGATGCTGCTCACCAAGCACGCGCTGCCCCACCTGCGCAAAAACGGCGGCACAATCGTGAACACCTCATCCACCCACGCCTTCGCGGGTGACAGCAGCCTTACCGGATACGGTGCGACCAAAGCCGCGCTCATCGCGCTGACGAAGTACACCGCGACCCAGTACGGGAAGGAAGGGGTGCGCTGCAACGCCATCTGCCCGGGTACCACCACCACTCCCCCTGCGCTGGCACTACCCCAGGAGATCAAGGACATCTACGTCGCACATACGATGCGCCCGACGCTCAACGGCCCGACCGAACTGGGCAAGGTCTTCCTGTTCCTCGCCTCCGACGACTCGCGCGGCATCAACGGTGAGGTGATCCGGGTGGACGGCGGTCTTCTCGCCCATCAGCCATTCGTCCCCGACATGCACAGGCTGGGCATGGTCACAGCACCGGATCAGTAACCGCCCACCATCACCCTCCCCTCGAACCTGCCCCTCACCCCTTCCTACGTGGGCAACCGACTGCCGGCTCCGGCGTCGACTACTTCACGCGCGGAAGACGGTGTTTCCAGGATGAGCTCGACAATCCGGCAGGGACGTCCGTCGAATCGTCCACCGCGCATGTCACCGATGAGCAGGCGTTCCGAGCGTGTAGTGCCTCGCCGGGATCCGGGTAGGCCGTCACCCACGTCGTCCCTACCCGGATTCGGCCGACGAGGCTTCAACAGGTAACGATCGCCCCGCCCTGCGACTGACGAGCCCAACAGACCGCCCAAATTGAATTCAGGAAGCGAGATCTTCAGTATTGCGGGGCTGTTCACGAGCTCCTGGTCGGCTATTCTCGCGGCCGCGACCGAAAATGCCGCGTCGGTACCCGACGGCGTCTCCGACATCGTGCCGGAGACTCGGTAGGGTCGCCAGTTCTGTCCCAGTATGCTCGCATTCCTCTGACGCATCCGAGTGAGTGCCTGCCTGGAGTGCGCCCAGCCCTGAAGTCAGGCCCGCCCTCGGCAATACAGACATCCACCGATCTCGAGGTGTTCTGCGTTACCCGGATCGATATCAGCCCTCTCGCGTCCGCAAGGACCCCACGATCGACAGCCGCATCTCGTTGTGCTGCGCGTGACCTTTTGCGGCGCACGTCGACAAGCCCCCTCAGCTGCCGTGTATCCCACAGCCACTCACTATCCGATTTGCCGACCGTGGCCGGACCCCTGCCGCGCGGTGCGATTGCAGTTTCCCTTTCCCCAAGGGGTTCGAAGCCCATCTGCCCGAGACACGAAGGAAACAAATGACGAAAATCCGAACGTCGTCGATCGTATGGCTCGCGATCGGCGTACTGATGATCGGCTCCGCCATGCTCGTCAGATGGGTGGTAGTTCCCTCGCTGAGCAAGTTGCCGGCCGACTTGGCTCAAAGCCAGAAGTACGAGGGCACGATGAGCGCGTTGAATCCTGAGGCATTCGCTGCCAACGATCTCACGAATCTCATCACACCTGATCTGCCGATCACCGCGAACCGGTCACTGACTGTCGAAGCCACGGACGGCGACACTGCGATCGTCACCAGCAACTCCACGCTCACGCTGCCCGACGGGTCGACGCAGAAGGACGTCCACAGCTATGCCGTCAGTCGTGTGGACTATCGCCCCATCCAGTTGTCTGCTGAGCAACAGCAAACTCTGGTTCCCCCGAACGCGCAGAACACCTTCGAGGACCACGAGGGCATTGCCTTCAGTTTCCCGATGAATCCTCAAACAGACGGTTACTTACTGTACGACTCCGTTACACGCAGCGGGCAGCAGGCAAAGTTCATCAGTGAGGGCACCCGCGAAGGTCGCTCGGTGTACAACTACGAGGTCAATGCTTCCGGGCCGATCACAAGTCCCAGCGTGATGGCGCAGTTCAAGGACTTCCCGCCGCAGCTTCCGAAAGCGGTGATCGCGGGATTGCTTGGAGCCAACATCGTCCCTTTGGATGCACGAGCGATCTTGCACGACAATCTGGCAGGCCTGCCCGACACTGTCGACATCGGCTTCGGCAGTTCCAACGCAGTAAAGCTGGCAGTTGACACACAGTTCGGTGCGCCGCTGGACGTGGATCAAGTTCAGAGCATGTACGTAACGGTTCCTGTCAACGGCGTGAACGTTCCTGTGCTGCCGTTGTCGACGGTGCGGCTGCTGACCGCCGACAGTGAAGTCACCAAACTTGCCGACAACCTTTCGGAGAACGCCACGCTGCTGACAACCCTCGGAGTATGGCTGCCTGCCGTCATGGCGGTCGTCGGCCTCCTTCTGGTCGTACTCGGATGCAAACGATGGCGTCGCCCATTGGGCAAGGACACCGAACGACGCCTCGCGCACGTCTGAGGAGCGCGAAGGCTGACGCTGCCGCCGTATCGGACAACGCCAATGAGTCCGGGAAGCTTCGTAAAGACCTAAACCAAGTTGATCCGTAAGGCTCAATAGTCAGCGCTCGACCCTTCGATGCGCCGAACACATCAACCGGCCGGCCACCGAGTCGGAGCACCGGGGCGTCGACCCGACACCCATCCAGACGCGTGAATCGACGGTACCGAGGGAAATTACTTAGCAAAAAGAGTTAGCACTCCTACCACTAGAGTGCTAAATTCTTATGGGGTCCAGGTCACAAGCTGGAGACCCTCGACCGAGTCGCAATCATCGACCATCGAAACGGCCTCGAGCACACCGTTCTCGTTGCGCCCGAACAGTTCTTGAAGACGCTTCCGGTCTCGTCAAACCAATTTGCCCCGTCGACCCACTCGTCAACCGTGAGAAGCGAGAAGGAGGACCATGACCGCCGCCGTCCCCGACAGCCCCGGCGCCGACCACCGCATGTGTTCCTCCCACGACGACAACGGGATACGGAAACAGCACGGGTCGCGGCTGCCCGCCGTGTCGATCACCCTCGGCATGCTGTCCGTTGCGTCGTTCTGGTTGGTCGGACTCGGCTTCCTCCTGGGGGTGACCGCAGTGGTCTGCGGCGCCGTCGCCACCTCGCGGTCCGCGGTAGCGGACGACGAGGCGGCATCGTTGCGGGCCCTCCTGGGTGTCGTTGCCGGCGCAGCGGGTATCACCGTCTCCGCGATCGCCCTGTTCCCCATGCTCGCGCACCTGTGAACTGCGAACACGACGGCTTCATCCTTGGTCGCCATCCGGGCCGAACCGCACCACCCCAGCACCACCGCCCTCGGCACAGGTTGCTCATTGAGACCACGACCTCATGCACTATGCGGGCTAAATCACGGCGGATCCGCGGTAATCGTTCGAGACTGTTGAGCTCATCGAGAACATGGTCGACCGCGGTGGTCGGGGTACAGATATCCGTGCCCTCCGAAGCGCGGATCCGGTCGCGTATGTTGGAGACCACGGAGAGTTCACGCTCGAGGTCTGCTGCGGTTCGGTCGCCCACGCCCCCGCCGCCCATCGGATTCGAGAAAATTTCTAACAGTGCAGAATTCGCGGCCATAACCAAATCTGATCGCCTGCGAAAAGTTCGGTCGGATCACCGGTTTCGGAGCCGAATCCGGTTCGCCACTGCAACCGACACCGATGCAGATCCAAACTGATCCCTCGAACGGTTGCGTCCGAGGCCTCGCCGGCGTCAGTGGTGCAGTGCTGCAACGTTCTCGTCGAGAAATCCTTCACCCGCCACTGAAGACATCGTTGTCGTCGCCCGCGACCATATGACCGGCCCCGGTCACGTCGATCAGCTTCGCGGTCGGAATCAGTTCGAGCAGTTCCTTGGCGCCTTCCTCGCTGACCACATGGGACTGCTTGCCACGAACGAGCATCGTGGGAACCGTGACCGCAGCCGCGGCGGCCCGAGCGCGTTCGTATCGCACGATCGAATCCGCTTGGCGGGTGGGTTCGTCGCCGTGACGAAGGAACTTTGGATCCCAGTGCCAGAACCAGCGGCCATCCCGCAAACGGAGATTCTTGCGCAACCGCTGCGGGCTGGGCTTACGCACCCGGTTCGGGCTGCCGCGATCGCCGCCGCAGCCTCGTCCAGGCTCGCGAAACCCTCGAGGCCACTGCGCATGAAGGCCATGATCTCCGCGGTACCGCTCGTTTCGACCCTCGGTGCGATATCGACCAAGACCAGACCGCGCGCCAGATCCGGGTTCTCCCCCTGCCCGATCAACGACGTCATACCGCCTATCGAGGCACCGACGAGGACCGGCTTCTCCGCCACCTCGGCGATGATCGAGGTCAAGTCGGCGACCAGTGCGTCGATGCCGTAGTCCCCGTCGGGTGCCCACTGGCTGTCACCATGCCCACGCGCGTCCACGGCGATGGCAGACCAGCCATCCGGCGCGAGGCTGCGACCGGTGTTACGCCAGGAATGCCGGGTCTGCCCGCCGCCGCGCAGCGGCAGAACCAAGCCTTTTCTTTCGACATCCGATCCGCCGGCACCCTGGGACGGTGGATCCCCACCGGTCGGCGGCAAGCGTGACACCGTCACCGCGGCATTCGGACTGTGCGACCACGGGATCCATGAAGTTCCTCACCAACATTATCGAGTTGTGCCTACGCGCTCCACGAAGACCAGAAGACACCGCACGGCACCCGCATCGGCAGCCCGACCACCCTGACCAAACGGGAATGGCAGGTCGCCGAGTTGGTGTCCGAGGGACTGACGAACAGAGCCGTCGCCGACAAGTTGGTGATCGCACCGCGTACCTCCCAAGGACGCGTGGAGCACGTCCTCACCAAACTCGGATTCACCTCACGCGCACAAATCGCCGCCTGGGGCGTCGAACAGTCCACGCGCCAACAACCCCAGTCCAGCTAGGAGTACCGCACCCTGAACCGTCCTGGAAGAGGTGGCGGCTACTGATCTAGCCAGCGACCCCAAGGCACAGTCGGCGATACCGGTCTCGGCCAACTCCCTCGGGGTCGCGGGTAAATATCCGGCGCCACGTCGAGCGCGACATCGCCAGCGTTCACCGCCCTGTCCCCGACAAATCCGAATCGCAATCGGCACAGTCGGGATGACCGGTGTGGCAGGCTACGAACTCCGCCGCAGTCCATCCGGTCTCACGGCGACGAGACATCCGGTCGACGGCTTGACGGGCCGGAACTCAACTCCGGTGAAACCGATGCGATGTAGCGAATCGATGTACCTCCGCACATCGACGGCGGCGAATGGATCCGGCGGCGTCTCTCCGTCAGCCCCATGCCCATGCCCGTGCCCGTGACCGGGACGGTGGGTGGCGACCCGGGCGAGCGCACGCACCGCGCCGGCGCGGAGACGATCGAGTGGATGCATGTCGGCGATCAGCAACCGCCCGCCCGGGCGCAACACCCGGAACATGTGTCCCAGCGCGACCTCTCGCTGATCCTCCGGGATGTGGTGCATCACGAACGTCGAGGTCACCACGTCGAATGACGCGTCCGGAAGGCTCAGCGACTGGGCCGTACCCAGATGAAAGGTGCAATTGCCGGTGCGGCCCGCGTGCGCGGAGGCATAGTCGATCATCGGCCCGGACGCATCAACGCCCTCGACCTGACCGGTGGGGCCGACCCGTTCGGCGAGCGCGCCGGCGAATCGTCCGGGCCCGCACCCGATGTCCAGCACGTGATCACCGCGGCTCGCCCCGCTTTCCGCCGCGAGCGCGGTGTCGAGTCGTCGTCGGCGTCCGCCGAAGAAGACCGTGTTGAAGAGGTTGTATCCGCGGACACGGGTGATGAGAATGCCCGGTGGCGTTTCGTGGGCCGGCCCGGGTCGACGATGGGTGGACTGTGATTGTTCGGTATCGGACATGAGTTCAGCATTTCCCCAATAGCATTGCCGGACCAGAACCAAATGGCCCGGATGCGTCCGATTTGGAACAGTTGATCGCGAAATGTTCGGTAACGACGGGAGCAGCCGATGGTGAAGTCAGCCGATCGCCGTGTTCGGCGGACGAAGGGGCTCCTGCACCAAGCTCTGATCGAACTGCTGCTGGAAAAGGGATACACCCGCACCACTGTCCAGGACATCCTCGACCGCGCCGATATCGGGCGATCCACGTTCTACAGTCACTACCGGGACAAAGACGACCTACTCGTGGTGAGCTGCACCGAGTACCTGCGCGCGGCGGTGCACAAAACCCGGGCAGACGCTGCCCGGCTCTGGGAACCGGTGCAGACGATGCTGCAGTTGGCCGAGCAGCACCGCGAGCTGTACCGGGCGTTGGTCGGCAGACGCAGCAGCGGCGTGTTGCTTCGTGCAACGCAGCAGATGGTCGCAGAGATCCTGGCGGAGAATCTTCGCGGCCGACTCGACATCGACGACGCCGAGATCGACACGACGCTGACGTTCCTGTCGTGGGCTCTGGTGGGTGTGCTCGGCTCGATCGCCGAAGACTCGGTATCGGCGTCGGACGCCTTCTCGACTTTCGAGCGCCGCCTCGGCCACGGACTCAGCGCGCGAAGATCGATCTCGGCACCAGAGTGATGGATGCGTGAGGGCGTGGTCGCAGACGACACTGACCCTTACCCGTTCCTCTGTCATTCAATCCGTCACATTGGGGCCGAGGTACGTGGTTGTGACACCGATCGTTTCGTTGTCGAGCTCTACGTACGGCAGCTGTGGATCGCTGCGGACTGGGCGGTTCCGGAACCGGTGTGGGAGCAAGCTCTTCGAACGCCTTCACCACAGCGACGAACGGGGCGCCGGTTGATCGGTCGAGTGGCATGCCATCGGTAGCGAACGCCTCGTTGGATAGTTTGCGCTACGTCGGTCGTCTGTCCTTGGTTCGTTCTGGGCGCCAGCTCATGAGGCATCACGAGAGGATCGCGGCGCGGGTGTGCGGTGTGGGTTCCGCTTGCGAGAAGACGCAATTCATCCTCGCCCGCCGATAGACCCTCCCGCCCGTCTTCCACTCTTCGGGCTTGACCTCGAGAATGGTTGATGTCTTACGGTGTGTGGACAACCAATTCGGAGGTGCGCGGTGTCAGTCGTCTACCGCGTGCGACAAGTTCGTCGCTCCTGATCAAGCCGGAGAGGAGTTCTGCTCTCCTGTCCGCCGGACACACCTGGTCCTACGGGATCAGCCTGGGTTCATCGCGGACTATCTGCTCGAACAGATCGCCGGTCCGGGCCGATGCAGGACGTCGCGCGGTAGTTCGGGGTCCGATTCCCGATTGGAGAAGCGGCGGCGTTCGGCAAGGAACAACCATGCACCGCGAGCGTGCCATCGGCGCAACGAAGGGCGTTCTCCGACTCAGGGTCCCACCAGCGCCCATGTTCCGGCCCCTGTCGATCTGCGGGAGTTGCGCTGACTGAAACGACTGAGGTTTGTCGACCGTTGGCGCGACCGGTTGAGGCCTCCACGGCGACATCCCGCCCTTCGGATTGCAGGCGCGGTGTCAAGCCCCTTTCGCGTCTCCGGGACACCCTCCGTCTGACATCGGCTCGGCCCCTCGGAGGACGGTGGTGACGGCTTTGATGAACTCCTCCTCGATGTCGGTCCAGTCGCGATCGAGCTCCTGGGCGAGGCGGGGATAGCGCGCGGCCGCTGCTTCCAGTAGCCACGCGGGCGGTGCGGCGGGGCGGTTTGCCGGTCCGGTGAGCAGAGCGAAGGTGTGAGCGAGGCCGTCGAGGAGCAGGGCGGTGTGCATGGGGTCAGGCACCGAGCCGCGGTCCAGCTCACGTAAGAGCAGGTCTATCCACGCCAGTCGTTGCGGGTAGCGAGGCATGCCTGCGGCGCGCACGTCGGCGAGCCACGGGTGGGTCCGGTAGCGGTTCCACAACTGCTGTGCCCAGGCCAGGGCTCGGGCGCGCCAGTCACCCTCGCCGAGCTGGGGGGCCGGGCCCACGGCGGCGTCGACCATGATCTCGACGAGTGTGTCCTTGGAGTCGATGTAGCGGTACAGCGCGGTAGTCGTCAGTCCCAGCTCAGCGGCGACGGCCGCCAGCGACACCACGGTGAGGCCGTCGGCGTCAGCCAGTGACATTGCGGCGGCGACGATGTCATCGACGCTGGACCGCGCCTTGGGCCCCCGCGTCGTGGGCGGGTCCAGTCCCCACGCGGAGCGCAGGATCCGGCTCCCCATGTCTTGACTGCGCATGT
>Ga0247825_10000088_pt1 | contig 49729 bp, 37 predicted proteins | sample 13C_Vanillin_Day_FD_194413 | JGI IMG/M metagenome (GOLD analysis project Ga0247825, IMG submission 194413) | Soil microbial communities from agricultural site in Penn Yan, New York, United States - 13C_Vanillin_Day48 | ecosystem: Environmental > Terrestrial > Soil > Agricultural land | place...
GCGTACACGCGCAGGTTGTCCGTCACCTGGCTGTCGAACTGGGCCGAGGCGTTCAGGTTCTGCACGTACTCGTTGTCATCCGGGGTGTAGTGGCAGCGGCCGCAGTTGCCCTTGAAGGAGAGCGTCTTGCCGCCCGGGCGCCCCAGGTTGGAGTCGGTGTAGTCGGCGTCCAGGGAGAAGTTCTTCACCTTGAGCTTGCCGCTCACCTGGTGGACCTGCGCGTCCTCGTTGGTGTCGATGACGTCCTTGCGCTCCTCGTTCAGCAGCTGCGGGCCGTCCGAGAAGAAGCCGTAGTAGCTGGCCAGCATCTCCACCGGGCCGGCGCGGCCTGCCGCCGTGGTCTGCACGCGGTAGGTGTCATTCTGGCCCGCCAGGATGCGGCCCTCCATGCCGTAGTCCCGGCCCTCGGCAATGAGGTCCGAGGGCTGACGCTCGATGAGGTTGATCACGCCGCTGAAGGCGTTGGAGCCGTAGAGCGAAGAACCCGGGCCGCGGATGACTTCCACCTGCTTCAGGTTGCTCATCGGCGTCGTCTCATCCGCGTAGAACTGGCCCGTCCACGGATCCGTCAGCGGGCGGCCGTCCTTGAGCAGCAGCAGGCGGTTGGAGAGGAAGTTGGAGCCCAGGCCGCGCGCGCTCACCGAGACCTTGCGCATGGCGCCGCGGCGGCACTCCAGGCCGGGGAAGTACTGAATGGCCTCGCAGAGCGAGAAGGCGCCGGTACCCGCCAGCTCCTCGGCGGGGATCCACGCCACCGTCAGGGGCACGTCCTGCAGGCGCTGCTGGCGCTTACCGGCGGTGGTCACCACCGCCTCGCTCAGCAGCTGGTTCACCGCGGACTCGATGGAGCTCTGGCCGAGCGGATCGTCCAGGCCCACGCCGGCCATGCTGGAGGGCGGCGGCAGCGGGCGGTTGCCCTCGGGGCCGGCGAACGGAGAGGTGGGCGCCATGGTGCCCGAGTCCCCCGGAGCGGCCAGGCCACCCGGAGGAGGCGTCACGGGAGCCGGCGTCGTCGCAGCGGGCGCGGGCGCGGGCGCGGCGACAGGAGAAGGAGCCAGCTCGGGCGCAGGCTCATACGCCGGCGGAGTGGCGGGGGCCGCCGGAGTCAGGGGCTCCTCCGGCACCGAGGGGCTCGTCGTGGGATCGTCCGGCGGGGAGAAGGTGTCTACAGGCGCCGGCGCGGGGGCCGGCTGCGGCTTGACCTTCTTCTTGCTCTTGCCCTTCAACCCCTTGCCCTTGGTCTGTCCGTCCGCAGAGACAGCCTTCGGCTTGGTTTGCGCCTCGGCGGGGACGGCAATCAGCCCGGCCGCGAGGAAGAGAGCCAAGAGAATCCGCGGGGAGGTACGGCTTCCGCGGCGCCCGGAGAGAACCACGGCCGCGATGCGACGCGGCCAACTCATGACAGTCGAGTGCATCATTCTCACATCCGCAAGTGGAGCAGCCTTCTACGTTTCTTGAAGCCCCGATCAACAGGCCGAGCGGCGAAACCACCCCCCAAGCAGGGTCTGGCTCAAACACTCGAACTGTCAGGATCAAGTTACCTTAATGTATTGATGTGCGCCAAGTGGAGGGCCGGAAACGCCAGGGGGAGCCCCCCCTACCCGACCCATTGGAGCGGCTGACAGGGGGGATCCTACCCAGGAAAGCCCCCTCTGCCCGGCCGCGGCCCTGCTTCAGTCGTCGGGCTGCTCGTCGGAGACGTCCATGGCGGTGGTGAAGTTGGGGAGCACCGGGGTGAGCTCCGAGGAGTTCACCAGGGCGTCCGTGTCCACCCGCAGCGTGGGTGAGTCGACGATGATGGGCTGACGCCGAGGCGGCCCCTGCTGGACGAGCTTCTTGAATTCCTCGAAGTCGCGGCCCTGCACCTTGACGAAGGCGCTGAAGGGCGCAACGGCCCCCAGCTTCGGCAGGCTCTCCTCCAGAACGCCGCCGCGCAGCGTCACCAGCATGGCGCCGGGCACCTTGGTGCTGCGGTAGAGCACCTTCGCATCCTTGGGCGCGTGCGTCATGGGCACCAGCGCGGCCTCGGCGCCCTTGGACTCGAGCATCTTCAGCGCGGACTCCACGTTGGGCACGGACACGAGCTTGAAGTGCTTCTGCGCGTCCAGATCCCCCGCGAAGATGACGTTGGAGACGAACTTCGGATCCGAGGGTCCCGCCCCCTTGGTGAGCGCCAGTCTCTTGCCGGTCAGCTCCCGGACGGAGCCCTTCCCGTAGGAGATGACGGCCCAGCGCTGACCGGTGTCACCGGAGAGCGCGGCGAAGGCCACGGGCGTGGCCTTGGCCCCCAGCGGCACCGCCGCCCACGCGTCCACCATGGCGAAGTCCAGGGTGCCGTCGGAGATGGCCTTGGAGAAGTCCTCGTAGCGGCCGAAGCTCTTGGCCGCCACGGGCTGGTCCAGCGCGCTGCCCAGCTCCGCAGCGAGCTTCTCGGCGAAGTCGAAGCGCTCCTGGCCATCCGACAGGGTGGTGGGCAGGAAGACGCCCAGGGTGGTCTTCTTCTGCGCCCACGCGGCGGGTGCCAGCGCACACACCAGCGCGAGCCCGATCAACAGGCGTGCGGTCTTCATGGGGTGGTCTCCGTAGCGGTGGCCTCGTTGGAGTTGGAGTCGGAGGAGCCGCCGCTCAGGCCGTAGATGGCCACGAGCCGGTCCTTCCACTCACGCACGGCTGCCGTCCGGGAGCCGCCACTGGAGGCCAGGTAACGGCGGTAGGCTTCCACCGCCTCGGGGATGTCGTTGCGGCGCTCCTGGGCGTCGATGCCCAGGTTGAGCGTGGCCATGGACACGGAGGGCTCCAGCTTGCGCCACTCGGCCACGGCGACGGCCGTCTTGCCCTGGCGGTAGTCCACACAGGCCAGGTTGTGCTGCACCACCGCGCTGTCCGGCTCGGCGGCGAGCACGGCCTTGAAGGCCCGCTCCGACGCCTTGAAGTTGCCCGCGGCATACGCGCGCTCACCCTCGAGCCGGTTGAGCGCGTTGGTGAGGCTGGAGATCCACTTGGCCTGCCAGGGCGAGGGCTTCCTGGAGGCGCCGGCCAGCGCCTTGCGCGACTGAGCCACCATCTCCCTGCGGTAGAGCATGTACGCCTCGGCCAGCGAGCGCGTGTTGGAGACCGCCCAGCGCGGCGCCGGGCTGAGGGCCTTCTTGAAGGCGCTGCTCGCGTCTCCGAAGCGCTTGCCCTCGACGTAGACGAGCGCGCGGGTGAAGGCCGCCAGCTTCGCCAGATCCGGGCTCTTGTTGAGGGGGAACTTCTCCGCCAGCTCCACGTCCTTGTCGGCCGCCCCGGCCTCGCCCTTCTCCAGGCTGTCCAGCGCGCGGCGCAGCAGCAGGAGCGGCAGGTTGGCCTGGGCCAGCTCACGGGCCGCCTTGGAGGGACCGGGCTCGGACAGCCGCTGCACGGCCTCGTTCACCCGCCCCAGCTCCACCTCGGCCAGCGCCGCGCCCACGGACACATCGGCGAGCTCGGCCGGCTCCTCCGTCAGCCTCGCCGCCTGCTCGAAGGACTCCAGCGAGCGCTCCGGATCCCCAGCGCCGTGCCGGGCGTAGCCCAGCAGCCAGTGCTCACGCCAGGTGGCGCCCGGCAGCGCGATGCCCTGCTCCAGCACCGTGCGCGCGCCCGCGAAGTCACGCTTCTGCAGCAGCGCCGCGCCCAGCCGGCGGGCCATGCCCACGCTGCGCTCCAGGTCGAACGCGCGGCGCAGATCGCGGATGGCGTCATCCACCCGGTTGCCCTCGGCGCGCGTCCGGGCACGGTGCGCCAGCGCGCGCGCCAGCCACTTGGAGGCGACGGGGTTGCCCGGCTCCACGGAGAGCGCGTTGGCGTAGTCCTCGATGGCCTGATCCCACTGGCCGGTGGCGAAGTGGTCCGCGCCCAGCAGGTTGTAGCCCAGCGCCTGGCGCGGGGAGAGCTCCACCACGCGCCGGTGCACCTCGACCGCGCGCTGGAAGCGCCCGGCGCGGCGGTTGACGGAGCCCAGCGAGGCCCACAGCTCCAGGTTATTGCCGCCGGCCTGCACCGCGGCCTCCAGGTAGCGGATGGCCTCCTCGTTGCGGCCCTGCGCCTGAAGCGCGCGGCCCACGGCGATCTGCGCCGGCACCAGGCCAGGCGCCAGCTGGAGCACCTTGCGGTACTCGGCCTCGGCCTCTGCGGACTTCTTCTGCGCCAGCCGCACGTCACCCAGCAGCAGGTGCGCGTTGGCGGTGCTGCCCAGCTTCACCAGGGCCACCGCCTGCGTCTCCGCGCCCGCCACATTGCCGTTGAGCAGCAGCATGCGCCCCAGGCGCTCCTTGGGCTCGGGCGCCTGCGGGAACTTGCTCACCACGGTCTGCACCAGCGTCTGCGCCTCCTGCGCCTTGCCCTCCATCTCCAGCACGGAGGCCAGGCCCATCTGCACCGTCACCGACTCCTTGGCCTGGCCCGCCTGGGCCTTCTGGAACGCGGCGCGCGCGGAGGCAGGATCCTTGCGGATCAGGTGCGCCTTGCCGATGAGCTCGTGGATCGCGAAGTCATTGGGCGCCAGCTTCTCCGGGCGCTGCGCCAGGTAGCGCTGGAGCTTGGAGATGGCCAGGTCTCCCCGCTGCTCGTAGAGGTAGTAGGTGCCCAGGTAGTAGTTGACGATGAGGAACTCGAGCTTGTCCGCGGTGGAGACCTGCTCCAGCAGCGGGACGGCCTCCGGGTAGCGGCGCAGCTTGAAGTACGCCACGCCCAGCGGGTACGCCACCGTCACCTCCGTGGGGTTGGAGGTGAGCACCGGCTTCAGCTTCTCCACGGTGCGGTTGAAGTCCTGCAGCGTGTTGGCCACGGTGCCCAGCCCGGCGGCGGCCGTCACGGAGGTGGGATCCGTGGTGAGTGCCTGCTCATACAGCTGGAGCGCCTTGCGGAACTTCTCCTCCGCCTCCTTCTTGTTGCCGGAGGTGATAGCGGCGTTGGCGGAGACCTGGGCGGCGTCACCCTCCTGCACCAGGCGCTGGGACTCGGTGAGCGGCGGCGGCCGGTACTGCGCCAGGGCCGTGCCGCCAACGAGCAGGTGAACGAGGACAAGCGCCGCGGCGAGGCGGCGCACGGGGGGTCGATTCATGCGGCTCATGGGGATCAAGGGCTAGGAGGCAGGGCTGAACTCGGCGACGACCACGGTGATGTCATCACGCTGGGGTTGGCCAGCGCTGAAGGCGCGCACGTCCGCCAAGATGGCGTCGCGCAGACCCTCGGCGGAGAGCTGGGCATTGGCCTGGATGGCGGCGCTCAGGCGCTGGGTGCCGTAGAGCTTGCCGCCCGCGTCACGGGCCTCGGTGAGGCCGTCCGAGTACCAGACCACGATGTCGCCCGGGCGCAGCTGCGCCTGGCGAGAGGAGTACTGAGACGTCACCGAGGCGCCCAGCAGCGGGCCGCGCGCCGGCAGCGAGGCGAACTGGCTCGAGACGCGGTTGTAGACGGCGGCCGCGGGGTGGCCACCGGCCGCGTAGTCGATGAAGCCCGTCTGCGTGTCAATGACCGCCAGCGCGCTGGACATCTGGTACTCGCTGCGCCCCAAGTGGGCCAGGGTGATGTTGAGCGCGCTGATGAGCACCTGCGAGTTGAGCTGATCCGGCTCGCGCATCGTCATGGCCGAGGCGAACCCGCTGGTGGCGGAGGTGGCCACCAGCGCCGTGGAGAGGCCGTGGCCCGTCACGTCACCGATGCCAATGGCCACGCGCTGCTCGTCCAGCGGGGCGCGGAACCACCAGTCACCGCCGCACGCGTCGGCCGTCACCACCAGCCCGGCGATGCGCAGCGGCCCGATCTGGAGCGCCTCGCGGCCTGGCGACAGCGTCTCCTGCACCGTGCGCGCCAGGGACATCTCGCGCTCCAGCTGCGCCTTGACGCGCACGTCCTCGAGCAGGACCTTGATGCGCTCGGCCATGTGGTTGAACACCACGCCCAGGGTGCGCACCTCGCGGCCCGCGCCAGCGGCCTGGCCGGTGCTGCGCGCGTTGAGATCACCAGCGGCCAGCTGCATCACCTTGCGCGTGAGCACGCTGAGCGGGCGGGTGATGCGGTTACTCTGCACCACCACCAGGAGACCGGCCAGCACCAGGAAGCCACCGCCCAGTCCCAGGGAGAACGCCGTGGACTTTGCCAGCGCCGCGCGGGTGCTCTCATCCAGCGCATCCATCTGCTTCTGGAGCGCATCCAGCGAGTAGCTGATGACGATGAGCCCCTTGCCCGCCTGCGAGCCATAGTCCAGCGGCTCCTGGAACTCGAAGATGGCCTGGCCCTTGTAGAAGGCGCTCGTCACGCCACGCCGCGCCTCACGCCCGGAGGAGGTGCCCAGCTTGGCGTCCTTGTCCGAGTCGGCCACCAGCTGCCCCTCGGAGTCGAACATCTGCACGCGGAGGATGTTCTGGTTGTCCCCGATGATGGAGCGCGCCACCTCGGTGAGGAAGCCGTAGTTGTTGTCACGCAGCGAGGTGGTGGACGTGAGCGCCAGGGTGAGGCTCACCGTCTGGCCCAGCTCGCGCGCCTGCGCCTGGAGCCGATCCCGGATGAGCTGCGTGGTGTCCTCGTTCTGGCTCCGGCTGAACGAGAAGGAGCCCCACGTGAGCCCGCCCACGATGAGGAGCACCAGCAGGCCGGTGGTGACGAGCAGAATCTGGTCCAGCCGCATGCCGCGGATGGAGGCCACGTCCGGCAGCTCACCGGCCTCGAGCGGGGCGACGATGGTGCCCGTCATCTCCCCGGCCACCGGCGCCGCCAGCGTGGTGCTGGTGAACTGGATGGACTGATGGCTGGCGGTGGACTCGATGGGCGCGGTTCCGGAATAGGTGCCCTCTCGGGCAACGCCGCGGACGTTGGTACGGGAGGCGTCTTCAGGTACGGGACTGAGGCGCGAGTTCGGCTTGTTGGACAAGGGAACACCTGGGCTACGGCCGCGCAAGGGACGCGGGCTGTCGGTGAAAACGGCGGGACTCTAGCGCACTTCCGTGTAAGTGCGAGCCCCCGCCTACCCCCCCTGCGGCCAAGGGCCGCTCCGGTTAAGATTAGCCTACCTGAGATCTGCATGGCGCTGCGCTTCCGGGTGGCTGGCTTCCCTGTCCAGGTCCACCCCCTCTTCTTCCTCACCACGCTGGCCACCGGCGCCACCGGAGGGTGGAACCCTGCCCGGCTGGCGGTGTGGTTTGGTGTGGTTTTCGTCTCTGTCCTGGTCCATGAGCTGGGCCATGCGCTGGCGTTCCGGCGCTATGGCCATGGGGCCTCCATCTCGCTGCACGGGCTGGGGGGGACGGCCACGAGCACGGGCGGCAGGCGCCTCACCCATCGGCAGGAGCTGTGGCTCTCCCTGGCCGGGCCCGGGGCTGGCTTCCTGCTGGGGGGCCTGGTGCTCGTGCTCCAGTTGCTGACGCCCGTGGGACAAGCAGGCGGGTGGGTGGGCTACGCCGTCCGGGCCCTGCTCTGGGCGAACTTCGGCTACGGGCTCCTCAACCTGCTGCCCATCGTCCCGCTGGACGGTGGCCACGCCATGGCCGCGCTGATCCGCGAGCGCAAGGGGAACCGCTTCGAATGGCTCGTCCACGGCATCTCGCTGGCCGCGGCGGTCGTGCTGCTGGTGCTCGCCATTGTCTGGAAGCAGCTCTGGCTGGGGGGATTCGCGCTCGTGCTCGCGGTGCTGAACGTGGGGCGGTTCGCCCAGACCTGGATGGAGCGGGTCTACGCGCTTGGAATCCGCGCCGCGTCGAAGCGCATGCGAGCCACCTACGAGAAGACCGCCGAGAAGACCGCGCCACCGAAGCCTCCTGCCCCACCGCCCGTGCGGCTCGAGGCCCCACCGCAGCGCCCCCCAGACTTCGAGCAGGACCTGCCCGAGCTGCCCCCCGATCCCCAGTTCCTGGGAGAGTGGCTGCTGGGCAACGGGCTGCCGGAGCTGGCCCTGCAGCCGCTGCGAGCCGCCTTCGCCACGGAGCCGTCGCCACAGACAGGGCATGCGCTCGCCACCGCGCTGCTGGAGACGGGGCGCCACACGGAGATCGCGGGGCTGCTCTCCAGTCCCAGCGGCGCGCACCTTGGGGATGAGACGCTCACGCTCATCGCCGCGCGCTCCGAGGCCGCCGGGCAGCTCCCGCTCGCCACGCGCGCCCGGGAGCTGCACCAGCGCCGTGCCTCGGCACGCACTCCGCGTGCATGACTCCGAGAAGGATGGCTGATTGCCGCACCGCGCCACGCGCGGGTGAATTCCAGGTTGGCGGACATCCGCAGGCTCGGGATGCTTGAGTGGACCGGGAGCGGTTGGGGTATAGGGGTCCTCTCCCCACTCGCTAGGAAGCCTCGCGTGTCACGACCCCGCTTGCTCAACCGCGAAGAAGCGTCCGCCCCGCTCGAGCGTGAGCTGCTCATCCGGATGCACGATCTGATGGTGAAGGCTCGCGCGCTCGAGGAGCGCCTGATCCAGATGTACAAGCAGGGCCATGGGTACTTCTGGATCGGCGGCCCCGGCGAGGAGGCGTTCAACGTCCCGCTCGGGCTCCTGATGAAGAAGGGCCAGGGCCTGGACTACGACTACCTGCACGCGCACTACCGGCAGTCCGGCACGCTGCTGGCGATGGGCGAGGAGCCCATCGGGGCGCTGCGGCAGATGAAGAACACGGCGACGGACCCGTACTCGGGGGGCCGCAACTTCGCAGGGCACTTCTCCAAGCGCGAGTGGAACATCGCCCCGGTGTCCTCGCCCATCGAGGTGCAGTACGCCATCGCCCCGGGCACGGCCATGGCGCAGAAGCGCCACGGTGGAGACGGCATCACCATCGTCACCGGTGGAGACGCTGGCACGGCCGAGGGCGACTTCGCCTCGTGCCTGGTGTGGAGCAGCCGCCCCGCCAACCCGCTGCCCATCCTCATCATCGTCACCAACAACAAGTGGGGCATCTCCACGAACTCGGACGGTCAGCACGGCGAGACGCGCATCTCCGACCGTGGCCGTGCCTTCAACATCCGCAGCAAGACGATCAACGGCAACGATCCCCTCGAGGCCTACCGCGAGCTGAAGGAGGCGATGGACTACGTGCGCACCGAGCGCAAGCCGTTCATGCTGGAGGCCCTGGTGTCGCGCCTGTACGGGCACTCGTCCGCTTCGGGCGCCAACTTCGTGGCCAACGAGGTGGACTGCATCAAGGAGTTCGAGGCGAAGCTGGAGAAGGAGGGCGTGCTGACGCGCGAGCAGATGGACTCGCTGCGCAACCGCTACACCGAGGAGCTGGCCGCGGCGGCGCGCCTGGTGCGTGACGAGCCGCAGCCCTCCCCCGAGTCCATCTGGAACCACATCTACGCGGAGAAGAAATAACCATGGCCCACATGGCACAGGCCATCCGGATGGCCCTCCACTACGCCGAGGAGAACCTGGGCGTCATGGACATCTTCGGTGAGGACGTGGGCGCCCCGCTGGGCGGCGTCTTCACGGCGACGCAGGGCTTGAAGAATGCGTGGAACTCGCCGCTGGACGAGCGCGGCATCATCGGCACGGCCATTGGCCTGGCCATGGCGGGCCAGCGCCCCGTGGCCGAGATCCAGTTCGCCGACTACATCTACAACACTATCGATCTGCTGAAGATCGCGGGCAACACGCTCTGGTCGACCAACGGCGACTGGAACCTGCCCATGGTGGTGATGACGCCGGTGGGCAGCGGCATCCGCGGCTCCATCTACCACTCGCACTCGTTCGACGCGACGGCCACCCATATCCCGGGCTGGAAGATCGTCATGCCGTCCAACCCGTTGGACGCGTACGGGCTGATGATCTCCGCGTGCCAGGAGCTCAACCCGGTGATGTACCTGAAGCCCAAGGCGCTACTGCGCGTGAAGGGCGAGGAGCGCATCCCCGGCGAGCCCGACGATGATCGCCAGCTGTCGAAGCTGATCGACAAGCCCCTGGGCGATAGCTCGGCGTGGAAGCCGCAGTGGCCCGCGTTGGAGCCGTACGCGGTGCCCATTGGCAAGGGCAAGGTGGTGCGCGAGGGCTCGCAGGTGACGGTGGTCAGCTACGGCCGCACCCTGCCCCTGTGCGCCAAGGCCGCCGACACCCTGCGTGAGCAGGGCGTGAGCGTCGAGGTGATCGATCTGCGCACGCTCTGGCCGTACGACTGGGACCTCATCAAGGGCTCCATTGAGAAGACGGGCCGCGTGCTGTTCGTGAACGAGGACACCGAGGTGACGAACTTCGGCGAGCACCTCCTGCGCCGCACGGTGGAGGAGCTGTTCTACAAGCTGCTGGCGCCTCCTCGCCTGCTTGCTGGCAAGTTCGTGCCCGGCATCGGCCTGGCGGACAGCCTGGAGATGGCCTCCGTGCCTCAGCAGGCGGACGTCACCGCGGCCATCCAGAAGCTCGCGGCCGAAGAGCCGTAACCTTCCAGCACCGGTGTAGGAGTCCGGGCCGTCTCTCCCAGGGTTGGAGGAGAGGCGGCCCATTCGTTAGACTCGCGCAGCCGTGTCCACGCCCATCGCCAAGAACCCGACGCCCTCGTCTGCCTCCGCGGCTCCGTCCGCGTTCCGCATCCGCCGTGCACGCAGAGGGGATGTGGAGGCGCTCTCCATGCTCCTCCGGGAGCTGGGCTTCTCGGACGGCTCGGACACGCAGACGGTCCACTGGGTCACCAGCCATCCAGAGATCGAGATCTTCGTGGCCTGCGATGCGCAGGACCGACCCGTGGGGATGCTCAGCCTCTCGCACCGGCCGCAGCTGCGGCTGCGCGGGCGCATCGCCACGGTGGACGAGTTGGTGGTGACCGAGGCCTGGCGGCGCCGGGGGGTGGGCAAGGCGCTGCTGCTCCACGCCATCGAGCGAGCCAAGGTGCTGAGCGTGAAGCGGCTGGAGCTCGCGGCCCGCCGCGACGCGGGGCCCGAGACGGTCCGCTTCTACGAGGCCTGTGGCTTCGCCGCAGACTGCATGGTGTTCCGCCACGAGGGGACGTGAGGCACGGCGCCTAGCGCCGGATGCTGTCGATGACCCGCTGGAGCCGGTCGCGGTCCTGCTCGCTCATCTCCGTGAAGCGCACGCCAATGGCCTCGGACTCGTCCCGCACCCAGGCGATGACGCCCTGGAGATGGAAGGCCTGGCCCTCGACGACCATGTCCATCTGCACGGGCGAGCCCACGTCGTAGGCCCGCCGGGTGCGCAGGCACAGTCCGCCAGCGGAGATGTTCAGCGAGTAGGCCCGGAGGGCCTTGGCTGCGTCCTGTGACTGGTTGAAGTGCACCTCGAAGCGAGCAGCGACCCGCTCTTCGGCGCGGCGGTTGAGCAGGTCTTCCTGCTCCGTGGTGGGCTCATTCGCGGAATGGCTGTTCATGCGGAACCGAGACTCCAGGAGCAACGCTGCAACTCTTAACGGCCAACCGGACAATGGTGCTCACCCTTGTCCTGCACATCCCCCAAACAGCCTTAAGTGTCTGCTGTCTCCCAGTCCCTGTTCAAGGGGTCCTCTGGGGTAGAAGTCCACTCTGGCGCCCGGTCCTTCTCGATTGTCTGGGAAGTCCGAGGCACTCGCGGGCCTCAGAGCGGGGATGCTGTTCGTCCAGAGTGTGATTTTCCGATAAGGCTCAGCCGGTGTTCCGCATGCCCGCGGCGATGCCATTGAGCGTGAGGAGCAGCGACCGATCAACTTCCTGGTGGCCCTCACGCTTGCGCCGCAGCAGCTCCACCTGGAGGAAGGACATGGGGTCCACGTAGGGGTTGCGCAGGGAGATGGAGAGCTGGAGCTGGGGGTTGTGGTCCAGCAGCCGCTGCTCGCCCGTGAGGCGCTTCACCCAGCGGCGCGTGCGCGCGTGCTCGTCCCGGATGCGCTGCCAGAGTGGGCGTGTGGCCTCGGGGGCCAGCGACACGTAGCGCGAGGCGATGGTCATGTCGGCCTTGGCCAGCACCATCGTCACGTTGTCGATGACGGTCCGGAAGAAAGGCCACTGCCGGTACATCCGCTTCAGCAGCACCAGCCCCTCCGGCTTCGCCGCGAACGCCTCCAGCGCCGAGCCCACGCCGTACCAGCCCGGCAGGATGGCGCGGTTCTGCGTCCACGCGAACACCCACGGGATTGCGCGCAGGGACTCGAGCCCTCCGGCCTTGCGCTTGCTCGGGCGCGAGCCGATGGGCAGCGCGGAGATCTCCTCCACGGGGGTGACGGCCGTGAAGAAGTCGACGAAGCGAGGATCCTCCCATACAAGCCCGCGGTACTCGCGCCGGCCCGTCTCCGCCAGCGTGTCGAAGGCCTCGCGGAAGATCCTCTCCTCCTCGGGCGCGGGCCGTGGCTGGGCCTCCAGGGTGTGCAGCAGCACTCCGCCCAGCGCCAGCTCCAGCGTGCGCCGGGCCAGCTCCGGCCGCGCATACTTGTGATCGAGCGCCTCGCCCTGCTCCGTCGCCTTGTACCCACCCGCCAGGCTCCCCGGAGGAAGCGCAAGGATGGCCTGATGCGCGGGACCGCCTCCGCGCGCCACGGACTCGCCGCGGCCGTGGAAGAGGCGCAGGGGGATCCCCTCCTCTCTCGCGACCTGGGTGAGCGCCACCTGGGCCCGGTAGAGCGCCGCGGCGGCCGCCAGCAGCCCGACCTCCTTGCCCGAGTCGCTGTAGCCCACCATCACCTCCTGCACGCCCCGGGCCTCCACGTGGCGCCGATAGGTGGGATCGGCGAAGAGTGTCCGCAGCACCTTTGGCCCATCGTCCAGCGCGCCGAGCTGCTCGAAGAGCGGGACGATGTCCACCGTGGCGCAGCCGCGCTCCGCATCCCAGAGGCCGGCGTGCCGCGCGCACCGGAAGGCCGCCAGCACATCGGCGGCGGTGCTGGCCATGGAGAGGATGAACGTGCGGCACGCCACCTCACCGGACTCGGCCTGCGCCTCCCGCACCCGATCCAGCACCGCCAGCAGCCGGGTCCCACCCTCCGAGGGCGCGGGCCCACCGTCCAGCGAGGAGCTGGCGCTGATGGCATCCTCCGCCGGAGCGCGGAACTCCAGCTCGGCCATGTGGAAGCCCATGGCGCGGACCCGGTTGAGCACCCTCCGCACCTGCCGCACTCCCGCTCGATCGGCCTTCACCTGGTGGAGCGTGTGTTCGATGAGCTCCAGATCCTTCAGGAACGCCTCGGGCGTCCGGTAGGCCGCGGCCGCCATGGGCTCCGCGCGCCCAGCCCGCCGCCCCTCGACATATTCGAGCGCGAGGTGAAGCCGGGTCTCCATGAAGCGCAGCTTGCGCCTCCACGGCTCGCCCGCGGTGCGCGGCCCCTGCAGCTGTGCCACCTCGGCCAGCTCCGCCTCGTCCCGCGCGAGCGAGGCGCGCAGCTCCTCGGGCATGGGCGCGTGCCGATCCGACTGGGACAGGGCCACGCCCAGCGCCTCTACATCCCGCAGCAGCATGCGCAGGCCACGGGCGCGGTGAGCGCGCAGCGTGTCCGCGAGCACCTCGGGCGTCACGAGAGGGTTGCCGTCCATGTCTCCGCCCACCCACGAGTGCAGCCGCACCGGCGTCGGGATGGGCCCCAGCGGCTCGCCGTACGCGCGCTCGAACGCCCAGGCGATCACCTCTGGCAGCCGTGCGAGCAGGTCCGCCAGCACCTCCTCCACGTACCAGAGGATGTTCTTCACCTCATCGCCCACGGTGGGGCGCATGCGCCGCAACTCGTCCGACTGCCACAGCGCGGTGATCTCCTCGCGCACGCTCTCGAAGCTGTCCGCGAGCTCCTGAGGCGTCAGCGCGCAGCGGTCCCGCTCCTCCAGCAGCCGCTGGATGCGGTAGAGCTTCTCCAGCAGCGTGCGCCGGGCGGCCTGGGTGGGGTGGGCCGTGAGCGTCAAGGTGACCTGGAGCGAGCACAGCACCTCGCGCACACGCCGCGCAGAGACGCCCCCATCCCTCAGGGCCTGGAAAGCGGCCTCCAGCGAGCCACGCTGCGGGGTGGCCTGCGGATCGCTCGCGTGCTCCCGGAAGCGGCGAATGCGGTGGTGCTGCTCGGCGAGATTGACGAGCTGGAAGTAGACGGAGAAGGCTCGAAGCACCGACTCGGCCTGCTCCAGCGGCAGCTGCTTCAGGAGCGCGGCGAGCGCCGTGGCGGAGGCCTGACGGCCCTCCTTGGGGCCGCGGCGACGCTGGATGGCGAGATGTCGGACCTGCTCCTCCACTTCGAAGAGGGCCTGCCCTTCCTGCTCGATGAGGACCTCCCCCAGCAGCCTCCCCAGCAGGCGGACATCCCGGCGAAGCGGTCGATTTGCGGAACGGTTGCGCGCCATGACGCACCGCACCCTAGCTCCACCTCGAGCACGAACGCTCGTGCAGCGGATCGAATCGCACACCAGCCGACAGCGTGCGGTGTTTCGAAGCGACCTGCCAGGGCAATTCCAGGAACAGCGATGAATTACACAAGCAGGTGTAGAATGTTTCACGGCGAGGGCCTGGGTATGAGCCAGACGAAGAGACGCATCCTGATCATCGATGACTCCGAGGCCATCCACACCGACTTCCGCCGGGTGCTCTCGCCAAGGAGTCCCAGCCGCGGCAAGACGCTGGACCTCATGGAGTCGGAGATCTTTGGCGACGAGGACCGCTCCCACGAGCTGCCTCCCGCCGAGTGGGAGTTCGACATGGACTCGGCCTTCCAAGGGCAGGAGGCACTCTCCCTCGTGAAGCAGGCCATGGATGCCGGCCGTCCCTATGACCTGGTGTTCCTGGACTACCGGATGCCTCCTGGGTGGAATGGCCTGGAGACCTTGCGACGTCTGCGAGAGGTGGCTCCCTCGCTGCCGGTGGTGTTCTGCTCGGCCTACTCGGACTACTCCTGGGAGGAGATCCTCCAGGAGTTCGGCAGGTCCGAGCTGCTGGTGGAGATGCGGAAGCCCTTTGACACCCAGGAGCTGCGCCAGCGGACGCTGGCCACCTTGCAGAGCGCGTGAGCCTTCCCTACTTCCAGCGGCCGGCGATCATCCTGCTGATCCTCGGCAGCTTCTGGGCCATCACCCTGCCCCTGGCGGGGTTGCTGGCCTCCGGGCTCTGGCCCGAGGTAGTGGGGGCGATCATCTTCGCCTACGGCATCATTCTGGGGCGCACGCACTTCTTCGTCACGCTCACCATCTACCTGCGGCGAGAGAACCTCGAGTACTTCCGGAGTACGCGCTGGACTCAGCTTGTCTACTTCGGAGTCCCTGCGCTCCTGCTGCTCGGCATGTTCGTGATCGATGGCCTGAGGCTGAGCGCCCGGTTCACCGCCTTCTTCTTCGTGTTCAACATCCTGGTGCGCTGGGCGGACTTCACCCACGTGTGCCGGCAGCACTACGGCGTCTTCCAGATCTTCCGGGGGCAGTCTGGCGGCACGTTCCCGAAGTGGATGGCCCCGGTCGTGAACGCCTTCTTCATGTGGATGGCGTTGATGCAGACGCAGACGTTCCTGCGTGACGCGCACGGGGTGGACTGGGCGCTCCCTCGGGCGATTGGCCTGGCCGTGGCTGGAGGGCTGGCGGCGGCGGTGACGGTGGCGATGGCGAGCGCGTGGCTCCGGACGGCGAACCGCTCCGCGCTGGTGGTGCCCACGGTGTACCTGCTCTCCCAGGCCGCGGGAGCGGCGCTGGTGCTCTACCGCGTGGAGTTCTACACGGTCACCTTGGCGATGCACTATGTGGAGTACCACCTCGTCATGATGCCGCGGTGCTTCGCCGCGCCGCTGGATGAGACATCCCGGGTGGATCGGGTGATGGCGTGGCTGCGGCGCCACAAACCGATCTTCTATGCCGGGCTGCTGGGCCTGGCCCTCTGGGTGACGCTCTGGGGCCTGGTGTGGGCGCGGCAACCGGACGCGAGCCGCATCCATGCGTTCGGGGCGCTCTTCAACGGCATCTTCCTGGTGCACTTCTTCATCGAGGCGTTCATCTGGAAGTTCAGCAACCCCTACTTCCGGAGGACGCTCTCGCCTCTCTACTTCCCCTCGCGGCCCAAGGCCGGCGAGGCGGTGTGAGTTGCGAGGAGCTATCGGCGGCTCAGGATCCTCGCTGCACGGCGTTGCCGCAAGGGACTGAGAATACCGCTTCGACTATCCTCGGAGCATGAAGCTCTGCCTGCTCCTGCCCTCCTACGAGCTGTCCAGCTCCCCCTTCAAGGGGCTGGATCCCGTTCAGGATCCTTCCCGGCTGATGCCAGAGCACGACTGGGACCGCTGTCTGGTCCACAAGGCCACTGCGGTACAGACGGTGCGGGAGCGCGCCCGGCAGGGCTACGACGTCTTCGTCAATATGTGTGATGGATCCTGGGACGAGGACACCGCGGGGATCGATGTAGCGATCGAACTGGAGCGGCTCGGCGTTGCCTACACGGGCCCGAGTCCCCAGTACTATGAGCCGTCACGTCAGGCCATCAAGCTGCTGTGCCATCGCATCGGCATCGATACGCCGCGGCATGCCTTCGCCACCGAGCTCGCGGCGGCCGAGCGCGCCTCCACGGTGCTGCGCTTCCCGCTCATCGTCAAACATCCGAACAGCTATGGCAGCATTGGCATGAGCAAGAGCTCCCGGGTGGAGACGCGCGAGCAGCTCCTCGCCCAGGTGGAGTCCATGCTGCGTCAGTTCGGAGAGGCGCTGATCGAGGAGTTCATCGACGGCCCGGAGTTCACCCTGCTGGTGGCCGAGCCCGGCGCCCACGAGCGCGTTCCGCGGGTCTACCCCCCGCTCGAGATCTCCTTCCCTCCGGGCGAGAGCTTCAAGCACTTCAACCTCAAGTGGTCGGACTACGAGGGGATGACCCCACGGCGAGTCACGGACACCGCCCTGGAAGCGCGGCTGCAGCAGCTGGGGCAGCGCATCTTCCTGGCCTTGAATGGCGTCGGCTACGGCCGGCTGGACGTGCGCATGGATGCGGCCGGCCGGTTGTACCTGCTCGATGTGAACCCCTCTTGCGGCGTGTTCTACCCCCCTGGCGAGTTCGGCAGCGCGGACATCATCCTCTCGAACGATCCCGCGGGGCAGCGCGGGTTCCTTGAGCACATCATCCTGTGCGCCTTGCGCCGCCAGGAGGCGCGGCGCCCCAGGAGCCGCCCCGAGTACGGCCACCACGGCGGCTACGGCCTGGCCGCCACCCGGAATCTCGCCAGCGGAGAGCGCATCCTGGCTGGAGAGGACCGTGCCCTTCAGCTCGCCAGTTGGCGTCACATCGAGCGGAGCTGGCCGGACTGGCAGCGCGCGACAGTGACTCGTTGGGCCGTGCCCATCTCGGACGAGGTGGTCCTGGCCGACCGGGAGTCGTCCGAGGCGTGGTCCCTCATCAACCACTCATGCGACCCGAACGCGTGGTTCGACGGGCTTGACCTCGTGGCGAGGCGGCCCATCCGCGCGGGCGAGCCGATCACGCTCGACTACGCCACCGCCTACGGACTGGTGATGGCGGAGTTCACGTGTGAGTGTGGTAGCCAGGGCTGCCGTGGCACCATCCGTGGCGCTGATCACCTGGCGCCCTGGGTGGAGGAGCGGTACGGCGATCATCTCTCACCCTACGTGAGGCTGGCGCGGCGGAGCGCTGCACCTCATCCCCAGCGCTAGCACGCTCAGGCCCCATCGAGGGACCCTGCTCAGATCCGGGTGAGCTTCTCCGGGTTGATCACCGAGCGGATGGCATGGATGCGCTCGCCATCGGTCTCGAAGCTGATGACGTCGAAGACGACGCCGTTCAGCCGCAGCACCAGCGCGGGCCAGCCATTCACGTCGGCGAGCTCAGGGGTGATCCCGGCAGGAGCCTTCTTCATCAGCCCGAGGAACAGGCGCGCCACAGCGTCGGGGCCACGCACGGGCTTGAGCGCCGCTCCTCGCACCCTTCCTCCCCCGTCGGCCCAGGACGTCACATCCTCGGCGAGCAGGCGCTGGAGACCCTCCAGATCGCCGCTGACACACGCTGACATGAACCCCGTCACGAGCCGCTCATGCGCCTGCTTGGAGGGCGCGAAACGCGGCCGCCGCGCGTGGATGTGCTCGCGGGCCCGGTGCAGGATCTGCCGGCACGTGGCCTCCTCCTTGCCCACCATCTCCGCCACCTCGGCGTGGCTGTACCCGAACACCTCGTGCAGCAGGTACACGGCGCGCTCGACGGGCGAGAGGCTCTCCAGCAGCACGAGGAACGCCAGCGAGATGGACTCGGGATCCACCTGTGAATCCGTTCGGACGGGCTCGGGGAGCCAGGGCCCCACGTACTGCTCGCGGATGGTCCGCGCGCTCTTGAGACGATCGAGGCACAGCCGCGTTACGACTGTCGAGAGGAAGGCCCGCTCCGAGCGCACCACCTCGCGCTCCGTGGCCTGCCAGCGCAGCCACGCCTCCTGGACGACATCCTCCGCCTCGGCGGCCGAGCCGAGCATGCGGTAGGCGATGGCCAGCATGGATGGCCTGTGGGCCTCGAAGGATTGAAGGTCGCCTTCCATCATGCCGCCAGTGTCCTCTCTCGTGCGGCGCCAAGCGAGAGCTTCCGTCCCGTCTTCCTCCAGCGGTAGAAGCCCAGGCCCGCCCGCTCGGCCATGAGCGTCACGATCACACCACGGCAGATCGCCTCCTTGATCCAGGCCCCGAGCCGTCCCCCGATCACCCAGCGAGCCGGCGAGCCATCCTGCTGGATGGGCTGGATGAGCCCATCGCGGCGGCCAAGGCTGATGCAGTAGGCCGCGTCCAGGTAGTCGAAGGGCACGGGCGGCTGCCCTCGCGAGAGCTGAGCAAGGCTCTCGGCGACGTGCGTCCCCATGGGCATCGCCGTCTTGCAACCCATGAGCACGGTGGAAGGCAGCTCGACCGGAGCGGCCGCATCACCAATGACATGGATGTTCGTGTGTCCGATGGCGCGCAGGTACGGGTCCACCAGCACTTGTCCTCGCGCACTCACAGGCAGCCCGGACTGGCGCACCACCTCCGGGACGGAGAAGCCCCCCGCCCACAGGCAAGCGTCGAAGGGCAGGCTGCGCTCCTCGAGCTCGATGGCTCCTGCCTGGATCCGCAGGACCCGCCCCTTTTCGAGTGTCACTCCGAGCCGCCTCAGGCTCTTGCTCAGGTATGCACGAGCCGCCTCCGAGAAGCCCTCCCCCACGTCGTTCGCGGAGAGCAATGTCACCTGCAGCCCAGGGTGAGCCTCCGCGAGCTCGCTGGCTCCCTCAATGCCCGTGAGGCCTCCTCCAATGACGACCAGCCGTCCGCCGCGCGCGGCAATCGCTGGGAGCCTCGCGGCGAGCTCTGCCGAGGAGGCTGCATCCAGCGTGAAGGCGTGCTCGCGAATGCCCGGCATCACATCCAGGTCCACCTGGGAGCCGAGCGCCACCACCAGCTGCTCGAACGCCATCCGCTCTCCATCGACGAGGAGCTCGCCTCGGGGATCGATGTCCGTGACGCGGCCGATCTTCAGCTGGATGCCCGTGCCCGCCACCATCGCGGCCAGCTCACGCTTTACCCGATCCGCCCCCGCCGCCCGCTGATGAAGCCGGATGCGATTCACGAACCACGGGCTCGCACTCACCAGCGTGATCTCGATCTGCCCTCGCGTCCGCCGCGCGAGCCGGAGTGCACACATAAGGCCTGCATAACCACCACCCAGAATGACAACGCGCATGATGCCCGCTCCTTGTTTTTGCGCCCGGGAGACGAGCCTGCGCGCGCAGGCGTGACATGCCCGCGCTGGAACCAGAAACCCCTGTCAGATTCATGGGTTCGACCTCCCCTTGACGGCTTAGGGGAAGCCGGGCATCCTCCCCTAAGCTGATAAGGGGAGCGGTTCATGGGTGACACGTCGCTGGAGCTGTTACAGGGCACGCTGGACGTGCTGATTCTCAAGGCGCTGTCGTGGGCGCCGCAGCATGGCTATGGGGTGGCCGAGCTCATCCGGATGCGCAGCGGCGAGGCCCTGAAGGTAGAGGAAGGGGCGCTCTACCCGGCGCTGCACCGGCTCGAGAAGCGCGGTTGGCTCGAGTCCGAGTGGGGCGTGTCGGAGAACAACCGGCGTGCCAAGTTCTACCGGCTGACCGGGGTAGGCCGTGCGCAGCTGCGCGCCAGCACCGAGCACTGGCTGGCGTACGCGGACGCCGTCACGCGCGTCCTGCAGTCGGCATGAGGACTCAGGCGAATCATGGCTGAAGGTACCTCGCGGAGTGCGCGTCCCTGGCCGTTCCGGCGCTTGTTGCGCCTGGTGGTGAGGCGGCCTGCGCCCGAGCAGGACGTGGACGAGGAGCTGCGCTTCCACCTGGAGCTGAGCGTGGAACGGCTCGTGGCGAGCGGGATGACGCCGGAGGAGGCGCGCGAGGAAGCGCTGCGGCGCTTCGGGGACATGGATTACTACCGCGACGCGTGTGTGGAGCTGAGCCGTCAAAGAGAGCGAGAGGTGGGCCGGGCCATGAGGTGGGGAGCGCTGGTGCAGGACGTGCAGTACGGGGTGCGAGGCCTGTTGCGCACGCCGGGCTTCACGCTGGTGGCGGTGCTGACGTTGGCGCTGGGCATCGGGGCGAACACGGCCATCTTCGGTGTGGTGCGCGGGGTGCTCCTGCGCGAGCTGCCCTACCCTGCCCCTGAGCGCCTCGTGCGGCTGTGGCAAGGCTCGCCCGACGAGCCCAAGGGGGCCTTCTCCTTCCCGGACTTCGAGGACTGGCGCACCCAGTCGAAATCCCTGGAGTCCGCGGGCGCCTACTTCTACGCCGAGGGCCGAACGGGTGTGGACCTGGTGGGCGATGGCGAGCCGCAGCACCTGTCCGTCTCCTTCGTGACGGACGGCTTCTTCCAGACGCTCGGCCGGGCCCCCCAGCTTGGGCGCACGATGCAGCCCGAGGACCACGTCCCCGGCCAGTCTCATGGGGTGGTGCTCAGCCATGGGCTATGGCAGCGCCGCTTCGGCGGATCGCCCGACGTGGTGGGACGCACCCTGATGCTCGACGGCAGGCTGTGCACCGTGCTGGGCGTCATGCCGCGCGGAGTCGACTTTCCCTCGCCCGCCGTCGAGGCATGGCTCCCCGTCGCGTTCCTCAGGCAGGAGGAGGTGCCATGGCAGGTACGCGCCTCGCGCTGGCTGTCAGCGGTGGGCCGGCTCAAGCCGGGCGTGGCGCCCACCGCGGCACGCGCGGAGCTCGAGGGCGTGGCGCATGCGCTCGAGGCTGAGTACCCGGACTCCAACGCGCGCTTCACGGGCGTCACGCTGGTGCCCCTGCACGAGTCGATGGTGGGACAGGTGAAGACGAGCCTGCTGGTGCTGCTGGGCGCGGTGGCCTTCATCCTGCTCATCGCGTGCGCCAACCTCGCCAACCTCCTCCTGGCGCGCGGCACGGTGCGCGAGCAGGAGCTCGCGGTCCGCGCGGCGCTGGGGGCTTCACCGGGGCGGCTCGCGCGCCAGCTGCTCACCGAGAGCCTGCTCCTGTCGCTCGCTGGCGGATTGGTGGGCCTGATCGTCGCGTCGCTCGGGTCCGAGGGGCTGGTGCGGCTGGCGTCCGGACAGCTGCCACGCGCGGCGGAGGTGCGGCTGGACGGTGCGGTGCTCGCATTCACGCTGGGCCTCTCCGCCCTCACGGGGGTGCTGTTCGGGCTGGTGCCTGCGCTGCGGGCTTCGGCGACGTCGCTGCAGCCCCTACTCAAGGGCTCATCGCCGGGCCAGGGAGCGGGTGGTGGGCGGCGCCTGCGAGGCGGCCTGGTGGTGGCGGAGGTCGCGCTCGCGGTGGTGCTCGCCAGTGGGGCGGGCCTCGCGGTGCGCAGCTTCGCGCACCTGCTGTCGACTGACATGGGCTTCGACCCAAAGGGACCTGCCGTCGTCAGCTTCAGCATCGGCTCCTCACATGATGGGAACCTGCGCGGGTTCTACCAGCAGGTGCTCGAGGCCGTGCGCGCGGTGCCGGGGGTGGAGTCCGTTGGGGCGTCCAAGACGCTCCCCGGCCAGTTCGATGTCGAGGTGCTCTCCTTGGACATGCCAGGCAGGCCCGGCGAGGTGCTGCGCACCAAGGTGCTCCACGTCAGCCGTGACTACTTCCGCACCCTGCGCATCCCGGTGAAGGCGGGGCGTGACTTCACCGATGACGACAAGGCCACGGAGCTCGAGAAGTTCGTGGTGGTGGTCAACGAGACGTTCGTGCGCCGCTACGAGCTGGTGGGAGACCCGATCGGGCAGACGATCTCGCTCGGAGGCGCACGGCTGCCGATCGTCGGCGTGGTGGGAGACACCCGGCAGGCGGGCCCTTCCGAGCCAGCCGATCCCATCCTCTACCTGCACGCGCTGCAGAACATCCGCTCGGGTGTGAACCTGCTGGTGCGCGGCCGAGGAGACCCGCTGCGGGTGGCGGCCGATGTGCAGAAGGCGGTGTGGAGCGTGGACCCGAACCAGACCATCACCCGCGTCACCAGCCTCGAGCAGGTGATGAGCGAGGTGGTGGCGCGTCCGCGACTGCTCGCCGTGCTGATGGGCCTGTTCGCGGCGCTCGGGCTCTTGCTCGGCGCGGTGGGCATCTACGGAGTGCTCGCGTACACGGTGAACCAGCGGCGCCGGGAGATTGGCGTGCGGCTGGCGCTCGGCGCCACGCCCAGCGACGTGCTGCGGATGGTGGTAGGCGGAGGCCTGCGGCTGGTGGGAATGGGTGTCGCGGTGGGCCTGGCTGGAGCGCTCGCGCTCGCGCGGCTCATGGACAGCGTGCTCTATGGAGTGCCGCCACACGATCCCGTCACCTTCGCGTCCGCGGTGGTCGGGTTGCTCGGAGTGGCGCTGATCGCCAGTTGGCTGCCAGCGCGCCGGGCCACCCGCGTACCGCCAGCAGTCGCGCTGCGGGCCGAGTAGCGCCCGCTCGCCCCCACGAGGAGCAGCCGGGTTGCCTTGCTTGCGACCCCTGGAATCCGCGTTACCTCAGATTCATGAACGAGGTGCCCACAGCGCTGCGCGATTACACCCTCCCCGAGGGCTGCCCCAGCTGCGGAGCGGACCTGCCGGTGCGTGTCACCACGGCCGGGCCGAGTGGGGTCTGCAAGCACTGTGGCTGGTTCGGCCGCCCGCTCATCACCGTGACGCACCAGGGTCTGCGCATCCACTACGAGGCTGCGCAGGCCTGAAGTCCCACAAGCGAACCGGGTCCGTGGCTGGAGCTCCCTCTCGCTCCACCAATCTGCGCGACTCTTCGTCTTGGAATGTAGGAAAAGTGCGCCTAGCAACTACTTTTGCCGATATCAGGCAACAGTTACGCACATGGTGCGATAACAATTTACACGCGCGCCCTTCAAGGAAAGGACTCCCGCCATGGCCGTCGATGCCGCCAGCAGCGCTAGCAGCCGCCCTTCTCCCGTCAGCTCCGCCTCCAAGGGTCCCTCGGCGCTGAGCGCTCCGAACTCCACCAGCGCGCCCAAGGCGGCAAGCACCCCCAGGTTCTCGGGCGAGCTGGGCTTCGGCTCGCGTGGCCGGGACGTGTCTCACCTCCAGGACACGCTGCGCTCCGCTGGCTTCAACCCCGGCAAGACGGACGGCATCTTCGGGCCGAAGACGCAGGCGGCGCTGCGCAACTTCCAGAGCGCCAAGGGCCTGGATGTGGACGGCATTGCGGGCCCGCAGACCTTCGGCGCGCTGCGTGATTCAGACACCTTCCAGCCTTCCCAGAAGCCGACCGCTCCGGCGAAGCCTGGCACTCAGCCGGGGAGCCCCCAGGCGACGGGGCCCCAGGCGACGGCCCCCATCACCGGTGTGCCGAAGACGGGTAACGCGTTCATCGATCGCATCGCCTCGGACGCCATCAAGAGCCAGCGGGAGACGGGCGTGCCGGCCTCGGTGACCATGGCCCAGGCCATTCTGGAGAGCGGCTGGGGCAAGTCCGGCCTGTCCACCCAGGCCAACAACTTCTTCGGCATCAAGGGCAAGGGCCCGGCGGGCAGCGTCACCATGCGCACGCGCGAGGTCTTCAACGGCCAGAGCACGTACATCAACGCGCCCTTCCGGAAGTACAACTCGCCCGCCGAGTCCTTCGCGGATCACGGGCGGTTCTTCACCCAGAACAAGCGCTACGCGACCGCGATGCAGCACACGAACGACGCGCACCGCTTCGCCCGGGAGATCGCCAGGGCGGGCTACGCGACGGATCCCAAGTACGCGTCGATGCTCAGCGGCCTCATCAACAAGCACGGCCTGGAGCGGTTTGACCGGATCGCCCGCGGCCAGTAGCCGCGCTGGCCCTGTGGCCGGAGTCAGGTGCCGATACGGCGCAGGATGAGGATGGGGCCGTCGTCCAGCTTACGGCCGCGCAGATCGATCTCGCAGTCCAAGATCCAGTCGCCGTGGCCCTCCGGGTCCATGATGCGCTGCTGGGCCTCCCACATTCGCTGGCCCGCCTCCTTGATGAACGTGAGGCTCGGCCGGCGCGCCGCGGGGGTGAGCACCACCACCTTGTGCTCCTCGAAGTAGGGCGCCATCGCCTGCTCCAGCTTCGGCGCCGTCCACTCGCCCAGCGTCACGTCCAGCATCCCCAGCGCATCCATGTAACGCTTCTGGCCTAGCGCACGGAGCAGCCGGTGCAGCTCCTCGCGCACGCGGGCCGCGAACGCCTTCGGATCGTCCGTCAGCTCCTTGGGCTTGAGCTCCACCACGGGCTTTGGCGCCAGCACGGCCTCCGGGTTGCGCATGCGCTCCCACTCGTCGATCAGGCTGGAGTCCACCTGCTTCACCGTGGCGCGCAGGTGATCGATGAAGTCCTCCACCGTCTCGTCCTTGAACTTCTCCGGCACCGTCTGCACCAGTGTCTTGTAGACGTCGCCCACGTACCGCAGCAGCACGCCTTCGCTGCGCTGCAGCCCGTACTCGCGCACGTAGTCGTGGAAGGACATGAAGCGCTCGAACATGTCGCGCACGATGGACTTGGGCCGGATGTTCTCCTGTCCCACCCACGGGTGCTTCGCCGCGAACACGTTGAAGGTGGTGTAGATGAAGTCCCGGTTCGGCTTGGGCCACTCGAGCTTCTCCAACTCCTCCATCCGGTCGTCGTACTCCATGCCCTGCGCCTTCAGCTCGGCGATCTTCTCGCCCTTGAGCTGGTTGAGCTGGGCATAGAGGACGACGTCGGGGTTCTCCAGGATGGACTCCACCAGCGACACCACGTCCAGGGCATACGTCTCCATGGTGGGATCCAGCTTCTCCAGGGTGTCCAGCAGGTAGAGCGAGAGCGTGTGGTTCAGCGAGAAGTCCCGCTGCAGATCCTCCGCCACCTTCACCACCGCCCCACCCGGCCGCTTCTCCACATCGACGATGCCCGCTCCGCGCAGCGTCCGGAAGCAGTTGGCCGCCGTCTTCAGGTGCCTGCGCTTCAGGTACTCCGAGTCGTGCGTCCGCCGGACGATCTGCACCAGCCGCTTGTAGCCGCCGCTGCCCTCCGTCAGATCGCTCTGCAGCAGGTTGAGCAGCAGGCCGTGGGACACCTCGAAGCGCGACTCCAGGGGCTCGGGGATGCCGTTCTGCAGCCGCTCGAAGGTGCTCTTGTCGTAGTGGACGTAACCCTTCTGCGGCGGCTTCGCCTTGGGCGCCTTCTTCTTGCCCGCTGCCTCCTTCTGCGACTGCTTGATGTTCTCGATCACATGGTCAGGCGCCTGCGCCACCACGCTGCCCTGATCGTCGAAGCCCTTGCGCCCCGCGCGGCCCGCGATCTGCTTGAAGTCACGCACGCTCAGGGTGGCCAGCTTCTCGCCATTGAACTTGAACAGCTGCGTGAAGAGCACCGTGCGGATGGGGATATTCACCCCCACGCCCAGCGTGTCCGTGCCGGAGATCACCTTGAGGTGCCCGGACTGCGCCAGCTTCTCCACCAGCAGGCGGTACTTGGGCAGCAGGCCCGCGTGGTGCATGCCGACGCCATGGCGCAGGAAGCGCTGGAAGTCCTTGCCATAAGGCGTGTCGAAGGGCGCATCCATCAGCGCCTGCCGGATGGCCTCCTTCTCCTCCTTGGTGGAGAAGTCCACGGACATGAGGTTCTGCGCCTGCTCCGCCGCCGCCCGCTGCGTGAAGTTCACCAGGTAGATGGGGTACTTCTTCTGGACCACCAGGTCCTGGATCGTCTCGTGCAACGGCGTCTCCCGGTAATCGAAGTCCAGCGGCACCGGGCGCTGGGCGCTGAGCACGGACACCACCTCCTTGCCCGTGAGCCTCTGCAGCCCCTCCTCGATGATGTGCGTGTCCCCCAGCGTGGCTGACATCATCAGGAACGTCGTCTGAGGCAGCGCCAGCAGGGGGATCTGCCACGCCGTGCCGCGCTCCTTGTCCGAGTAGTAGTGGAACTCGTCCATCACCACGTAGTCCACCCGGGCACGCGAGTCCCTCATGGCCATGTTGGCGAGGATCTCCGCGGTGCAGCAGATGATGGGCGCCTCGCGGTTGATGCTCGCGTCGCCGGTGAGCATGCCCACGTTCTCCGGGCCGAAGGCGTCACAGAGCGCGAAGAACTTCTCGTTCACCAGCGCCTTGATGGGGCACGTGTAGTAGGAGATCTTGCCCTCGGCCATGGCCTTGAAGTGCAGCGCCGTGGCCACCAGCGACTTGCCCGAGCCCGTGGGCGTCTTGAGGAACAGGTGCTTGTCCGCCAGCAGCTCCAGGATGGCCTCCTCCTGAGCCGAGTAGAGCGACAGCCCCGTGGACGACACGTAGCCGACGAACCGGTTGAGGATCTCGTCCGTGCTCAAGGGAGGCGAGCCTCGGGCAGGGAGCAAGGAGGCCAGGGGGGCACGTTTCTCAGGAGTATCCATCTCGAAGATGGAATCTAGGCGGGCGAGCGCCTCGCTACCTGTGAAAAAACGCGCTCCGGGCCGGAGCTCGTCTGAAAGAATGCATGCATGGCCAGCATGCAAGGGAAGACCGTCGTCATCACGGGAGCCTCCTCGGGGATCGGAGAGGAGCTCGCCGTCGTGCTCGCTTCACGCGGAGCGAACCTGGTGCTCGCGGCGCGGAGGGAGGAAGAGCTCGCCCGGGTGGCGAAGCGGTGCGAGCAGGCCGGAGGGCGCGCGCTCAGCGTGCCGACGGATGTCTCCGAGCAGGAGCCCTGCCGTCGCATGGTGGATCGCGCGGTGGAGGCCTTTGGAGGCATCGATCTCCTGGTGAACAACGCGGGCATCACCATGCGGGCGCGGTTCGACGCGGTGACGGACCTGTCGCTCTACGAGCGCATCATGCGGGTGAACTACCTGAGCGCCGTCTACTGCACACACTACGCCCTGCCCCACATCAAGGCGCGCCAGGGGCAGTTGGTGGCCATCTCCTCACTGACGGGGAAGACGGGAGTGCCCACGCGCACCGCGTACGCCGCAAGCAAGCACGCCATGCAGGGGTTCTTCGACTCACTGCGAGTGGAGTTGCTGGGCACAGGGGTGGATGTGCTCGTGGTGTCGCCTGGGTTCGTGGACACCCCCATCCGATTCACAGCGGTGGGTCCGGATGGCAAGCCGCTCGGGAAGAGCAGGCGCGACGAGAGCGGGAACACCATGGACGTGCACACCTGCGTGGCACAGATCGTCCGAGCCATCGAGCGCCGCCAGCGCGAGCTGGTGATGACGGCCCAGGGGAAGGTGGGGATGTTCCTCAAGCTCGTGGCGCCGGGGCTGATCGACCGCATCGCGCTGCGGGCCATCCAGGAGCGGGACTCGTAGCCTGAGAGCGTTCTCAGCCCCAAGCATCCCCGCTCGAGCTGTGCTAACTGAAAGCACTCTCTGCCGAGGATCGCACCGTGAGCGCTTTCACCTACCAGGACATGTTGCCGCTGGGCGAGGACACCACCTCGTACCGGCTGCTGACGCAGGACTTCGTCTCCACCTTCGACGCCGGTGGGAAGACCTTCCTCAAAGTGGAGCCCGAGGCTCTCACCCTGCTCACCCGTGAGGCGATGCGCGACATCGCCCACCTGCTGCGCCCGGGGCACCTGCAGCAGCTGAGCAACATCCTGAAGGATCCAGAGGCCACCTCGAACGATCGCTTCGTGGCGCTGGAGCTGCTGAAGAACGCCAACATCGCTGCGGGCCGCGTGCTGCCCTCCTGCCAGGACACCGGCACGGCGATCGTCATGGGCAAGAAGGGCCAGTACGTCTTCACGGGCTTCAAGGACGAGGAGGCCATCTCCCGCGGCGTCTTCGAGACGTACACCACCAGCAACCTGCGCTACTCGCAGCTGGCGCCGCTGGACATGTACAAGGAGGTGAACACCGGCAGCAACCTGCCTGCGCAGATCGAGCTGTACGCCACCGAGGGTGAGGCCTACAAATTCCTCTTCATGGCCAAGGGTGGCGGCTCGGCCAACAAGAGCTACCTGTTCCAGGAGACCAAGGCGCTGCTCAACCCGGACAGCCTGATGAAGTTCCTGGATCAGAAGATCCGCTCACTGGGCACGGCGGCGTGCCCGCCGTACCACCTGGCCATCGTCGTGGGCGGCACCTCGGCCGAGTACGCGCTCAAGACGGCCAAGTACGCCTCGGCGCGCTACCTGGACACGTTGCCCACCTCCGGCAACAACCTGGGCACCGGCTTCCGGGATGTGGAGCTGGAGGAGAAGGTGCACCAGCTCACCCGCCGCATGGGCATTGGCGCGCAGTTCGGCGGCAAGTACTTCTGCCATGACGTGCGCGTGGTGCGCCTGCCCCGCCACGGCGCCAGCTGCCCGGTGGCCATCGCCGTGTCCTGCTCCGCGGATCGGCAGGCGCTGGGGAAGATCACCTCGCACGGCATCTACCTGGAGCAGCTCGAGACGGATCCGGCGAAGTACCTCCCGGAGACAACGGACTCGCAGCTCGGCGGCCAGGTGGTGAAGATCGATCTCAACCGGCCCATGTCGGACATCCGCGCCGAGCTCAGCCGCTACCCCACGAAGACGCGGCTGATGCTGTCCGGGCCGATGATCGTCGCGCGCGACATTGCCCACGCGAAGATCAAGGAGCGCCTGGATCGCGGCGAGGGTCTGCCGCAGTACATGAAGGACTACGCCGTGTACTACGCGGGCCCGGCGAAGACGCCTCAGGGCTACGCCTCGGGCAGCTTCGGCCCCACCACGGCTGGGCGCATGGACAGCTACGTGGATCTGTTCCAGGCGAACGGCGGCAGCCTCGTGATGTTGGCCAAGGGCAACCGCTCCAAGGCCGTGACGGAGGCGTGCAAGAAGCACGGCGGCTTCTACCTGGGGAGCATCGGCGGTCCGGCGGCGCGGCTGGCGCAGGACTGCATCAAGAAGGTGGAGGTGCTCGAGTACCCCGAGCTCGGCATGGAGGCGGTGTGGAAGATCGAGGTGGTGGACTTCCCCGCCTTCATCGTCGTGGATGACAAGGGCAACGACTTCTTCGCAGAGCTGAACGTCTCCGCGAAGGACTGAGTCCCGGACGGGAGGGAATCGCGATGGACCGCTCCCAGTTCCTCGGCTGCATCGTCGGCCTCGCCGTGGGAGATGCGCTGGGCTACCCGGCCGAGTTCCGCTCCCGTGCGCAGATCCTGCGCGAGGTGGGACTCGAGGGCATCACCGGCTTCCTCCGCCTGAAGGATCCGCGCTTCTCCCGCCCCTTCATGACAGGGCCCGATCACCCGCCGGGAACCTTCACGGACGACACGCAGATGACGCTGGCGGTGGCTGAGGCGCTCCTCTCCCACGGCCGCGCCGGGCGCGAGCCTCTCATGCAGGAGATGGGGCGCCGCTTCGTGGAGTGGCACCGCTCGCCCGACAACAACCGGGCACCGGGAGCTACTTGCGGCAAGGGGTGCGAGAACCTCGCCCAAGGCGTGCCCTGGCGCGAGGCCGGTGTGGCCGAGAGCAAAGGCTGCGGCAGCGCCATGCGCGTGGCCCCCATCGGCCTCTTCTACGAGGATCTGGACGAGGTGGCGTCCGTGGCCAGGGATTCCTCGCTCCCCACGCACGGACACCCTGCGGCCCTCGAGGCCTCCGCCGCCGCGGCCCTGCTGGTGGCTCTCGCGCTGCGCGGAGCTCCACCCGCGCGCATGTACGAGGAGATCATGCGCCGGTGCGAGGGCCGCAGCCCGGACTTCGATCAGTGCCTCTCGCGAGTGCCTGGCCTGCTGGAGCAGCCCCCCGAGAAGGTGCTGATCCGCGGCGTGCTGGGCGAGGGCTGGGTGGCCGAAGAGGCCGTGGCCAGCGCGCTCTACTGCTTCTGGCGCCACCCGGATGACTACCGCGCCGCCGTGCTGGAGGCGGTCAACACGGACGGAGACTCGGACAGCCTGGCCACCATCACTGGCTCGATCAGTGGAGCCCGGCTGGGCCTGAGCGCCATTCCCACCGAGTGGGTGCGCGAGGTGGAGAGCTCAGCCTATCTGCGGGACGTCGGCTCCCGGTGCGCCGCCGCCCGAGGGCTGTAGCTCCGCGCGGCTCACCCATCTCGCGGCTATACTCCGCGCTCCTGACTGGAGTCTCTCATGCGCCGAATGCTTGTCCTCTCGCTCCTGCTCTCACTCGCTGGCTGCGGCGACGGCAGCGGCCAGCCCGGCCCCACGCCCCAGCCTCAGCCCCAACCCTCCAGCGATCCCATCGACGCGCCGAAGAACAGCTGGACGTGGGTCGACTTCCCCGACTCGGCCTGCGACGACGGCTCACCGACTGGCATCGCGGTGAACAAGGGCGACAGCAAGAACCTCCTCGTGTTCATGAACGGCGGCGGCGCCTGCTGGAACTACCTCACCTGCTTCCAGCTCAACACCGCCGCGCATGGCCCGTTCGGCAAGACGCAGTTCGATGCGTTCGTCAGCCAGGTTGGAGGCTCGGTCCTCGACCGCAACACGCCCAACAACCCGTTCGCGGATTGGAACCTGGTCTTCGTCCCCTACTGCACGGGCGACGTCCACGCCGGCGACAACGTCATCGAATACAAGGACAACAACGGCAACGCCCGCACCTACCACCACGTCGGCCGGGCCAACATCGTCGCCTACCTCAAGCGGCTCGGTAACACCTTCTCGCCCGACAAGATCGTCGTCAGTGGCAGCAGCGCGGGCGGGTACGGCGCCGCCTTCGATTACGATCTCTTCCGCCAGACCTTCCCCAGCGCCAAGGGCTATCTCGTCGATGACGCCGGCCCGGTGCTCAAGGGGGATGCGATCGCGAGCAGCCTCCGGGATGCGTGGTACCAGTCATGGCGGCTCGACAAGGCGCTCGAGCCAGCGTGCCTCGAGTGCCGTAACGATCTGTCCCACGCGACGAAGAGCATCGCGCAGCGCTTCCCGAACGACCGCATGGCGCTGCTCTCCTCGACGCAGGACTCAGTCATCCGCAGCTACTTCATGCTCTCCGCCGACAACTTCCAGACCGCGCTGAACACGATGCTGGTGGACGTCCTCGAGCCGCAGCCCAACTACCGCTACTTCGTCGTGGCAGGCACGTTCCACACTTTTCTCGGCGTCCCCGACGCGCGCCCGGCGCAGGGCGTGAAGCTCACCGATTGGCTGGGCAGGATGGTCAACGACGACGCGGGCTGGCAGTCGATCAAGCCGTAGCCCGCGCATCCGGCGGCTGCGAGGATCCGCGGCTACTGCACCACGTCCCCAAAGACTTCCGAAATGTGGTTGGCCCGCACGGCGCGCTCCAACCAAAGCCCCAAGGTTGCCAGGTCCGTACAGGACAGAATGCGCTGACGCGCCTTACCATCCACGTGCACTTCCCGAAGAGTGAGTATCTGGAGCACGTCTTCAGCCCGCCCCTTGGCCAAGCCCTTGGCCAAGCCCTCGTCCAAGCCCTTCTGGCGGCCCTCCTCGAACCATTCCTCGGCTATGGTACCCATCAGCTCCTCCACTCGCTGCGCACCTGCCACCGATTTTAACATACCCATTGTGACAGCCTTGTCCTCCTTCGCCACCACCCTCATCAGGTAGTGAAACAGGACAGTCACCTCCTCCTCGCCATTCGGCGCCCGGTATGCCTCGTCGAACAGCTCCTTCCAGCCTGGCAACCGCTGCGCCAGCTGCGCGCTCTTCCCATACACCAGCACCAGCAGCACCAGCCTCACCAGCGCCGGGGCCGCACGCATCCGCAGCGCTTCTTCCCGCTCCTGCGTCAAGTCATCCAGCCCGTACCCGAACTGGGGCAGCAACAGCAGCCACAGCGCCCTCTCCTCCTCTGGAACGTCGAACAGCTCCTCCAGCCGCCGCGGCGCCGTCCACGCCCCCTCAGCCCCGTGGTACAGCACCAGCGGGAGGATGATCGGCAGCAACTCGCTGTCCGGGTGCTCCCGGCGCCAGTCCTCCAGTTGGCGCACGACGTACTTCAACAGCCGCAGCGCCATCCACCGGTACACCTTGGACTGGTGCTCCAGCAGCACGTAGAAGAGCACCTGTCGGCCGTCCTTCAGCCGTGCGGAGAACAGCAGATCTGTCTCCGTCTCCCGCAACTCCGGGTCCACCACCGAGTTGCGCTCCGCTCTCAGGCTGCTCCAATCCACCTGAGCCACCACGAAGGGCGGCAACGCCACGCGCAGCTCGGCAGCGGCCCGCTCGGGGTTCTCGAAGGTGTAGCGGACGAGCAGATCGTGAGGCCCAGACATGGCCCCGGCCTCAGCACGAAACGGGCCAGCCCCTCTTCACAGCCACTCCTCAGGGAGTGAGCATGTCTCCCCGCCCGGCTCCGTCTCGCACGGCGGACGCTCTGTCTCCCTCGGTGGACTGCCTGCCCCTGAAGCCGAGGGACTCCAATGAGCGCTCTTCCTACCCGCTGCCCACGAGATCGAACATCTGGCCCACGCCCTTGGCGCGGGCCACCTCGTAGAGCGCCTTCGCCAGCGCCACGTCCTGCACCGCCAGGCCCGTCGAGTCGAAGATCGTGATCTCGTCGCCCTGGCGCCCTTGCTTCTTCCCCGCCACCACCTCGCCCAGCGTGCCCGCAATCTGCGTCTCCCGGAGCTGCCCATTGTGCAGCGGCACGTTCACCTCACCCGAGTGGTGCGCCTGCTCCTCGTCGTCGATGAAGATCCGCCCGTCCAGCAGGATCCGCGCCTCCAGCTCCTGCTTGCCCGCCGCGTCCGCCCCCATGGCATTGATGTGCGATCCCGCGTGCAACCACTCGCGCTTCACCACCGGCGAGCGCACCGGCGTGGACGTGCACACGATGTCCGCCCCCGATGCCTCCTCGAGGCTCACCACGCGCCCCCCCTTCTCCTTCTGCAGCGCCTGAGCCGCCGCCTCCGAGGCATCCGCCAGCAACAGCTCGAGCCCCTCGAAGAGCGCGCGGTGCGCATCGATGAGGACCCGCGCCTGCACGCCACAGCCCACCAGCCCCAGCGTGCGCGGCTGCTTTCGCGCCAGGTACTTCGAGGCCACCCCTCCAGCCGCGCCCGTGCGCCAGGCCGTCAGCAGCGTCCCGTCCATGATCGCCAGCGGAGAGGCCGTCTCCGGATCGCTCAGCACGTACACCGCGCGCACCGTCGGCAGCTGGTGCTTCTCCGGGTTGCGCGGATGCGCGTTCACCCACTTCACGCCCGCCGCGCCGTCCAGGAACGCCGGCATCGCCCGGAAGTCACCATCGTGGCTGGGCAGCGACAGGTACACCTTGGCGGGCATGAGCGCCTCGCCCAGACCGTGCGCACGGAAGGCGCGCTCCACGGCCGTCAGGCCCAATTCCACGGAGTAGAGGTTGCGAAGATCGCTCGCACTGAGGAGGAGGGTTGGCATGCGCGCCTTATAGCGGGTGGAAACTCCTCCGGAAACGATGGCGCGCTTTTCCATATATTCAGCTAGATCGGTGATTGCCAGCTTCGGCCCCCTCCGAATCCGAAGCCCGCCCTCTGGAGCCCCATGCACCCACGTTCGTCCTTCCTCCTTGCCTGCATCCTCGCCGCAGCCCTCACCCACTGCGCGCCGCCGGATACCGAGCCGGAGCCGGCCCTCACGCCCGAGGAGAGCCCCCAGGCTCTCACCCCGGGCGGAGGCCTGCGGTTCATGACCTACAACATCAAGCACGGCGAGGTGAGCAGCCTCGAGGCCGTCGCGAGCGTCATCAACGGCCAGTCCCCCGATCTCGTGGCCGTCCAGGAGGTGGATGTCCTCACCAACCGCTCGGGCCGGGTGGATCAGGCCGCACGGCTCGGGCAGCTCACGGGCCTGTATGCCTCCTTCGTGCCCTCGCTGCTTAGCTATGACGGGGGCCAGTACGGGCTGACGCTCCTGTCCCGCTACCCCATCCGCTCCTCTCAGCGCATCCCCCTGCGCTCCGCCGCCGAGCAGCGCATCCTCGCCCTCTACGAGGTGGAGCTGGATCCGCAGCACATCCTCCCCGTGGGCGTCACCCACTTCGGCACCACCGGAGCCACCGAGCGGCTCAACCAGGCCAATGACGTCAAGGCGGCCCTCGCGGGCAGTCCCTGGGCCCTGCTCGGCGGCGACCTCAACGCCACGCCCTCCGAGTCCAGCATCACCAGCCTCCTGCAGCAGCTCACCGACGCCTGGACCCGGGGTGGCTCTGGAAATGGCTACACCAGCTCCGCCTTCCTCCCCACCAAGCGCATCGACTACCTGATGCTCGGCACCGCATGGACGTCGCCTGTCTCCGCCAAGGTCGTGAGCGCCTCGTCGCAGTCCGATCACCTGCCCGTCGTGGCCACCCTCATCCTGCCGTGGAGCCAGACTCTCCTCGGCGATCGCGTCCCCGGCACGGCCGTCCAGGCGGACACCAAGGCCGTCGAGGTGGGCGTCCGCTTCCGCAGCAATGTCCCCGGCACGATCTCGGCGCTCCGCTTCTACCGCGGCACCGGTAACGCCAACGGCTACGTGGCCCGCCTGTGGACCAGCTCTGGCACGCTGCTGGCTCAGGCCACCGTGAGGGATGGGCGCATCCCCGGCTGGCAGGAGGTGACGCTCCCCTCGCCTGTCCCCATCTCCGCGGGGACCACGTACGTCGCCTCCTACTACACCTCCAACGGGCAGTTCGCGCGGGACGTCAACGGCCTCACCCACTCCATTGTCAGCGGCAACCTCACCGCGCCCGGCAGCGCCAGCGTGGGCGGCAATGGCGTCTACGTCTATGCCACCGGCGGCGGCTTCCCAACGAGCTCCTACAAGGATGCCAACTACTGGGTGGATGTCCGCTTCATCCCCTCCCTCTGACCGGCGAGAAGCCATGATTAGCCCTGAGTGAAAAATGCTACCGTGGCGGTGATGCCGTCATCCGATCGTAGTCACCTCACCTCGCCTGAACTGGAACCGAGTGCTCAGGAGGAACACGAGCCCCGGAGCGCCGAAGGCGAGAACCTGCACGAGACGCTCCCGTATGAGCACGCGCGACGCCCGGTGGATCTGCCCACCGTGCGCCGCTTCCGCGTCACCGTGGTGGAGGGCCCCAGCGCAGGCCTCGTCTGGGAGTCCACCGCGGACGTGTGCTCGATTGGCTCACACCCGCTCAATGATCTCGCGGTGGATGACTCCACCGTGTCGCGCTTCCACTGCGAGGTGAGGCTCAGCTCGCGCGGCCCGCAGGTGAAGGATCTGAACAGCACCAACGGCGTCATCGTGGACGGAGTGCAGGTGGCGGAGGGGTACCTGCGCGGCGGCAGCCTGCTGCGGCTGGGGCGAGTGGTGCTGCGCTTCGACTTCAGCGCGGAGAGCAACCGGCTCCAGCTGTCCGAGCACACCCGCTTCGGCTCGCTGGTGGGGACCTCCGTGGCGATGCGCGCGTGCTTCGCGCTGCTGGAGCGCGCGGCAGCACGGGATGTGACGGTGCTGCTCGAGGGAGAGACAGGCACCGGCAAGAGCCAGGCTGCGCAGGCCGTTCACCAGGCCAGCGCGCGGCGCGACAAGCCCTTCATCGTCGTGGACTGTGGAGCCATCCCCTCCAACCTGCTGGAGAGCGAGCTGTTCGGCCACGAGAAGGGCGCCTTCACCGGCGCGATGGTCCGGCGTGCCGGGGCCTTTGAAGAGGCTCACGGCGGCACCGTCTTCCTGGATGAGATTGGCGAGCTGCCCGCGGAGCTCCAGCCCAAGCTGCTGCGCGTGCTGGAGACGCGGGAGATCCGCCGCGTGGGCAGCAACACCTACCAGCCTGTGGACATCCGCCTGATCGCCGCCACGCACCGCGATCTGCGCGCCGAGGTGAATGCGGGCCGCTTCCGCTCGGATCTCTTCTTCCGGCTGGCGGTGCTGCGCATTCCTCAGCCCTCGCTGCGCCAGCGCCCCGAGGATCTGCCGCTGCTGGTGGGGCAGCTCCTGACGTCGCTGGGAGCGGATCCGGAGCGCACCCCCGCGCTGCGCACGCCCGAGTTCATCGCCCGGCTGCAGCACGCGGCGTGGCCGGGCAACGTGCGCGAGCTGCGCAACTACCTGGAGCGGTGCCTCGTCTTCGAGGATGCGCTGGCGCTCTCCGAGGAGGAGGCGAGGCCCGGCGGCACGGTGGAGGTGGATCCCTCCCAGCCCTATGCCGATCAGCGCCGCCGGGTGGTGGACGACTTCGAGCGGCGCTACCTGCGCGCGCTCCTGGACAAGCACCAGGGCAAGGTGGCGCAGGCGGCCGTCACCGCGGGCATGGATCGCGTGCACCTGTACCGGCTGCTGCGCCGCCATGGCATCAAGCCGTGAGCCTCGGCGAGCCTTGAGCCTCAGCGGCGGCCGATGACGCGCGACAGCCTGGCCAGGCCTGGCACGGGCTCCGCATGGAAGCTCGCCTCCAGACCGCGCAGTGCCTCCGCGGTGGCGACGAGCCCGCGGACCGGATGCGCCGCCCAGTCCGCCAGGCGGAGGACGTTCCCAGCGCCAGGACGTGGCGAGCCCGCTCCTTCCTCGGAGGGCAGCTCGTCCACATGCGCCGTCACCGCCAGCGCCACACGCGGCGGGCTCGGGAGCGCCCCGGCTGCCTCCGTCAGTGCCCACATCGCCGAGAACACCCGCGCGCGCAGGTGCTGCTCCGCGGACAGCTCCTCCGGCAGGGAGGCCACCGCCACCAGACAGCTCGCTCCCTCGGCCCGCACCTTCAGGCCCGCCTCGCGCGCCGCCGCGCCCGCTTGCTCCAGCAACCTGTCCAAGCGCTCCAGTGCGGCCTCGTCCGGCAGGCCCTCGATGCGCGCCTCCACGTAGAGCGCCACCGCGCGCTTCGACTGGGCCAGGCCCGGCGTCCCCTGTACCGCGCGGCGAAGCTCCTCCAGCAGCGCATCCACGTCCGGATAGCGATCCTCGCGGCGCTTCTCCAGGCAGCGCCTCACCACCGCATCCAGCGCGGCCGGCACGGGCGCGTACTCGCTGGCCCGGGGCGGCGGCGCGTGCAGGTGCTGCTCCTCCACCTCGTGCCGCGTGGAGCCCTGGAAGGGCGGCTGCCCGGTGACGAGCTGGAAGATCAGCACGCCCAGCGCGTACAGATCCGTGCGGGTGTCTGGCGCCAGCCCCCGGATCTGCTCCGGCGCCATGGCCAGGGGCGTGCCCAGCACCATGCCGGTGTGCGTCAGCGTGGAGGCGCCCGGCGCCTCTGGCGTCAACCCCTTGGCCACCCCGAAGTCCACCAGCTTCACGAGGGAAGCACCGCCCTCGCACGGCAGCCGCATCACGTTCTGCGGCTTCAGATCCCGGTGGACCACGCCGGCTCCGTGCGCGGCGCGCAGGGCAGCGCCCACCTGCTCCACCACCTCCAGCGCCTCGCGGGGAGACAGCGGCCCGCGCGCGGCGAGCTCGGCGGCGAGATCCCTACCCTCCAGCCACTCCATGGCGATGAAGGGCCGGCCGTCCACCAGCTCCCCGTAGCCGAGGATGCCGACGATGTGCGGATGCCGCAGCCGCTGCAGGGTGGCCGCCTCACGGCGGAAGCGGCGGAACGCGGTGCCATCCGAGAGCTGCGCGCGCAGCACCTTCAACGCAGCGGGTGTGCCCGTGCGCAGCTCCCGGGCGCGGTAGAGGATGGCGACGGGCCCCCGGTAGTGCACACGCTCCACCACCCAGTCACCCACCAGGGCTCCCTCGGAGAGCTCCTCACCGTACAGCTGCTCTTCGCCGCCTGGCACCATGCGCTAGGGGATCTTGTTCGAGTTGCGCGCGCACAGATCGGGAGAGTTCGCTGGCATCAGGTCGCACGCCGCGTTGAGGAAGACAGTGACGGGCTGGTTCCAGGTCGTCTCATTCCCGTCCGAGCACTCCTCATAGTCCCCGTCACCAACCACCTGCGGGCCGTCACTGGTGGCGCACATGGAGAGGGGATTCTCGTCCTCCAGCGCCGCCACGCAGGGGCCGGTGACGGTGGCCGCGCAGTTCTGGCCCTCCTGGGGCGAGGCGCACACCCGATGGGTGGCGTTGGCCAGCCCCTCGTCCCAATTCGCGTCGTAGCAGGAGTACATCCGCCGATACACCGAGCCCGTGACGACCTGGTTCTTGCCGCGGATGTCGCCATTGACCACCTCTACCGTCGCCGCGAGCGCACCCGGGTCGAAGATCGTCCCGTAGAAGGCGCCCTCGCGGATGAGGAACGCCTCGTCCTCGGCCAGGGCATAGGCAGTGGACGCGGGCGTCTCCTCCTCCACGCCCACCACCACGGTGCCGCTCTGAGTGCTATTGAAGGGCGCCTTCATCACGTTGAAGTATCCCTCCGCCGGGCAGGTAAAAGACACTGCGGGCGCCACACCGCCACAGCTCCCCTCGCTATGATCCAGATAGCGCGCGCCGTGGGAGTCGCAACCGGCGATCCCCGAGCACACGCGCAACACCATCCGGCTCCCCGAGCTCGTGCCCAGCGCCTGGCCATCCACGCATTGGTCTGGGGCCGAGCCGCCCGCGCCCAGACGCACCTGCTCGCCCGGCTCGCACCGGCCGATATAGTCCACCGCCCAGCCACAGTTGCGCGCGGCGCCCTGGGTGGGCGTGCCACAGGCCGTGAAGCTGCTGACGAACTGCGAGGTGTCCGGATCATACAGGGTGGGCCGCGTCTCGGACTCGATCCCGAAGATGCCCATGCTGACCGGATGCTCTCCTCTCATGGACAGCTCCACGCGTCGGCCGAAAGCGTTGTTGCGCGCGACGATGCACGCGGACACCCGGTTCAGGCACGACCGGCTGGGGGGATTGAAGTACCACTCGGAGCACGCGCCGAGCTGGCCCTGCCAGACGGTGGTGGCGCCCGAGTCCGGATGCTTCCATGACAGGCTCTGGTTCGGGGGCAGCGCACAGCTCGTCAGATACTCCATGAATTTCCGCGCATCGGGGTCGAGCAGCTGGTGCCGGATGTAGGGGCTCCCTGTCATGGAATCGAACAGCCCCTTGAGCCCACGGGAGCCCAGCAACGCGTTGGCCGTCGGGTTGGTGGACAGGGCGTTGAGGACCAGCGCCTGCGTGGTGAGCGCGTTGGCGATGCGGATGTCCGCCTCCTGCGTTGCGAGCTCGGCTCCTGTCTCCTCCGGGAGCCCGGGTTGGCAACCCTCGAGGACCAGCAGAAGGGGCAAGGAACACAGCATCCAGGTGGTGAATCGAGCGGACATGAAGCTCCTCCAGGGTGACAACTTGAGCAGGACGCTCATGCCTGAAGCATGGGGCGGGCCAACCGCCAGAGCCGCGAAACTTCAAGGAAAACTCCGGGGAGCAGAGCCCGGGCTTGTGGCACGGGACGTTACGGGCGCAAGGGTTTGTAACGTCCCTCGCTACACGCCCGGCGGCTGGAGTGGGACATGTCCCCCCGCGCGGAGCCGCTCCCGCAGGGGCTCCATACGCCCCCGCCACAGCGGCGCCCCCTCCACGGCCCGCTCTGCCTGCGCTAGCCACTCCTCCGCCTCCTGATTGCGCCCGGCCCGGAGCGCCTCCCGGGTGGCCTGGAGCAGGATCTCCGCCTTCTCATCGGCCGAGGCGCACCCTTCCGCCTCCTCCACCAGCGCCCGCCACACCGCTGTGCTCCCGTCCCCTCCAGGCTCGGCCCGGCGCACCTGCAGCTCCACCAGCCTGCGCATGATCGCCGTGGGGGGCAGGGCCTCTGGCGGGCAGTGGGAGTCGATCCACCGAAGCTGCCGGACCGCCTCCGTCAGATCTCCCAGCGCCGCGCCGATGCGCGCGATCAGCAGAGCATCCATGGGGACCGGGTGATCGCGGAAGAAGCGCACGCCCAGCTCGTGTGCGCGGCGAGCCAGCGGTAGCGACTCCTCCAACCGGCCCTGCATGTAGAGCACCTCGGCGAGGTTGAAGGTGGACCAGCGCTCCACCTGGGCATGGCCCAGCTCGCGCCCCAAGGCCATGGCGCGCCGCAGATCCTCCTCCATCCGAGCCACGTCTCCCAGCCGGAGCCAGAGCAGCACGCGGTTGATGAGCGTGGCGGCCAGGTGCAGCGCGTCGCCACTCTCCTCGCAGCGAGCCAGCGCCTCGCCAAAGCGCTCGGCGGCCTCCTCCACCCGGCCGAGGAACGTCAGCGCCGAGCCCAGCAGGGCCAGGGCGACCACACACGTCTCATGATCCCGGGCCAACGCCGCCCCCTCCACCGCCGAGCCGAGGATGCGCGCCGCGGCCTCCCACTCGCCCTGGCGCACGTGCATCCGCCCTCGGCCGAGGCTGCAGCGCAGGGACAGGCGGGGATCATCGATCCGATCCATCCGCTCCAGCGCCTCGCGCGTGCAAGCCGCCGAGCCCTCTACATCCTCCACCCAGTCCCGGACGGTGGCCTCCTCCAACAGCAGATCCACCCCCAGGGCGTCTTCCCCGCGCGCCTCGGCCATGGCCCGCGCGGCGGCCAGATCCGCCAGACTCTCGTGGAAGCGCTGGAGCCGATGACGAACGCGCCCCCGCCCTGCCAGCGCACGCCCCCGGCGCTCGGGCTCCGCCTCCGGGAGCAGTGCCAGAGCCCGCGTGTAGTACTGCTCCGCCTCCACTGGGAGGTGGGCGTGACGGGCCTCCTCGGCGAGCGTGAGAAAGGCCGTGGCAGCCTCCGCGTGAGCGCCACAGGCAGCGGCATGGTGTGCACGCCGGCGGCGCTCGGAGGGCCCATCGCCCTTGAGGGAGCTCAGCGCGGCGGCATGCAGCGCGCGGCGAATCGAAGGAGGTGTGGAGGCCTCCAGCGCCTCGCGGAGCAGGCGGTGTCGAAAGGCGTACCGTCCCGGGCCCATCGGGCGTACCAACCCCGCACGCGCCAGCCGCGCCAGCCCCGCCCCTGCATCCCATGCGCTCACCCGCTCCACCGCCTGCAGGGTCTCCAGGTGCCGCAACGCCGCGTCCACCCGCTCCACGCTCACCTCGGCGCCGAGGACCGCGCACAGCCGCGCCAGCCCCTGATGAACCTCAGGGAGCTCGGCGAGGGCGCGCGTAGCCAGGCGCTCGAAGAGGGGCGTCACCGAGACATCCAGCAACGCGTCCGGGGCGATGTACCAACCTCCGCCGGGAGAGGCGCGCAGGGCCCCAGCTGATCGCAGCGCCTCCGACAGCTCTACCAGGGACAGCGGCACGCCCTGGCCCATCTGCTCCAGGCGGGCCAGCACCGGCTCGGGGATGAGCTCGGCGGGGCGCAGCAGGTGGAGCAGGAGGGCGCGGCTGGCCTCGAGCGGCAGGGGCGGAAGCACGTGACGGGAGACGCGGGCGCTCCGCTCTCCCAGGTGAGGGCGCTGCCCGAGCAGCGTGGGACGGCCGGCGACGCACACCCAGAGCGGCGCCTGAGTGCCAGCCAGGGTGGCCATCTCCAGCGTGTCCAGGCTCGTGGGGTCCGCCAGGTGGGCATCATCGAGCAGCATCACCTGGGGAACTTCCCGGGCGCGCTGGCGGAGCGCCTCGGCGGCGGCCCGTGCGGAGGCATGGCGGCGCTCTCCCGAGGACAGCGGGCGCGCCACAGGAGCCCCATCCTCGCCAGAGGAGGCCACGCCAGCCAGGGCCAGCAGCAGCGCCTCCGGCAGGGTGGCCTCGGGAGAGGGAGCGCGCAGACGAACCACCCGGGCGCCTCCGCTCGCCTCCAGCCTCGCGGCAAGTGCCTCCAGGAGCCGCGTCTTGCCGTGGCCCACCTCTCCCGTGAGGACGCAGAGCCCCGGCACTCCCTCTGCCAGGGAGCGCGAGGCCTCATGGGCCAGCGTGTCCAGCAGCGCCTCACGTCCCATCAGCGGTGGGGCCTCAGCCGTGAAGAGCGCACCTCCCAGATCCCGCGCAAGCCGTACGCCACCCTCTGGCTCGCGGTGGACCGCACTGGCCTCGAGGCGAGCAGCGGCCTCGGGAGTGACACGAACCTCTCCGGCCCCGGCGTCCTCCGGCCACCAGTCATGGAACGCCTCTAGCGCAGCGCCAGCGACGCGTGGGACGAGCGCTCCGGGACGCACGGACAGCTCCGCCAGATGGAGGACCGCCGCGGTCTCCCCCTCCTCGGCCAGCCTGCGCGCGGCGAGCGCGGCGGAACGCAGGCTCGCCTCTGCGGACAGTGACTCGGGAAAGACGATCAGATAGCCCCGCTCGCAGACTCGGGCGAGAGCGCCTCCCTGGGATTCGATGGCCGAGAGCAACGCGTCCACGGGCGCCACAGTCCTGACACCCAGCACCGCCACGAACCGGACGCCCCCGCTGGAGGTCACAGGAGCGGAGGCGATGAGCTGCCGTGGCACGGAGTCCGTGGAGCGGCATGCGGCCTCGAATGCCGCCAGCACATCGCTGGCACGGGCAAAGCGCTCGGCGGGAGCCTTGGCCAGGCACCGGAGCAGTACCTCATCGAGGGCGGGGGGCACGGGGGCTCGCTCGGAGGCGCGCGGCGGCCGGAGGCTGACATGGCCATGGCGCACCTCGTCCGCGCTGCCGAGGAAAGGGGGTGCTCCCGTGAGCAGCTCGAAGAGGAGGATGCCCAGCGCATAGATGTCCGCGGGGCTCCCGGCCTCCCGTGCATCCAGACACTGCTCGGGGGCCATGTAGACGGGGGTGCCGAGCCGCTGGCCCATGCGGGTGAGCTCCACCGCCTCCTCTCTCCCTTCCCCACCGGGTGCGTCGCTCAGGCGCGCGAGGCCAAAGTCGAGCAGGCTGAGCGCGCCCCCTTCCCGGAGAAAGAGGTTCTCCGGCTTGAGATCCCGGTGGGCGACGCCTGCGGCGTGTACCCGCTCCAGCGCCGCACACAGCCCAGCGAGCAGCTCCCGCACGCGGGGCACGGAGGCGGCACCGGAGCCAGGCAGCGCCGCCATCCACGCAGCGAGCGTCTGCCCCCGCAGCGCCTCCAGGACGAGGAAGGGCCGCCCGGCGGCAGTGCCCTCCTGGAGCAGCTCGGGTGTGGTGGGAGGACCGATCCGGCGCAGCGCGGAGGCCTCGCGGGCGAAGCGCGCATGATGAGGGCCCAGGCCTACCTTGAGCGCCACCTCGCGCCCGTCCTCCTCACGCAAGACGGCGAAGACGTGGGAGAAGCCCCCCGTGCCCAGCAGCGCCATGCGGCGCAGTCCCGGCACCTCCGGGAGCAGCGGCAGCTCGGGCGAAGGACCGGGCTGGGGTTGCTCTCCGTGCACGGGGCACGCCGCGCCGGGAGCGAGGCGGCGGTGACAGGCCGGGCAGCGCATGGACTCCAAGCGACGCTACCAGATGGCGTGCGCCAGGGCGACGCGCTCGCTGTAGCGGGAAACGCTACGCCCCAGGCCCGAGTGTAACGGCGAGCGCTACGGATCCAGGGCTCACGCCCGTGCTTCCCCTCGGAGACACCTCGGGAAGCCGCATGGCATGGCCGCTGCACTACCAGAGTTCGCAACAACGCGAGGCCTTCTCCTCGTCACCTCACCCCGAATCACCCAACACAGGAGCCACCCATGAACCGCATCCTCTCTCTCTTCGGCGCGCTGTGCCTGCTCGCCTCCATCCCCCTCTCCAACAGCCACGCGGCCCCGTCGGAGCGGCTCGAGGCGGTCAACACCTCTCTGCGCGGTGAGCTCGCCCAGGCCATGCGCGAAGGCGCGGCCGAGCACGGCATCCAGATCTCGACCGATGGCATCGTCTTCGCCACGCGCGACGATGGCATGGTGGCCAACACCGGCGTAGCCGGGTTCGACACCCTCACCTACGATCACCTCGCCCGCGGCGCGGTGGTGGGCTTCACCTACTACTCGGGCTTCACCGTCGAGCCCGGCTTCTACCGGACCTACGTCATCCTGCCCAAGGGCGCCAAGACGGGCGTCGCGTACCTGCTGGACGCGCAGGGCCGGGCCGTGAAGGAGGCCACTGTCACCGTGGGCGGCACCGCTCAGAGGGCGAGCAAGTGGACCGCCTCTGTCGGCTGGCACTCCGTCACGGTGGACTACCACAGCACGTGGATCTCCATTGAGGTCACCTTCAAGTGGTAGTCCTCCTGTAGCCCTCGCTGCCGCAGCACCTGGCCGCGCCCACCTGCCTCTGGCGGATGGGCGCGGCCTTCACGCGCTCACTACCGGCTCACCCAGTCCGGGTGGTAGTGGTTGCGGCACGCGTAGTAGCAGTTGTTGAACCACGAGTTGATCTCGCTCTCGGGGGGCGGGGGCGTCAGGTTCTGGTAGTACGCGATCTCATCACGGCAGCACTGCTCGCAAGCCGCGAACGCCGGGATGCTGGGCGGTGTCCCGATCCTCGACGGGTTGAGCGCGCAAGCCGTCACCGGGTTGGTATTGATGGGCAGCGGTGTCTCCGAGTTCTGCTCCACCGCGCACGGGCAGGTGCCGTCATCCTCCAGCTCCGCGCCCATGATGGTGCACAGCGCCTCGCCCGAGGGGCTGTTCGGATCAGCAAAGCACGGCTCGATCACCCCTGTGCCCTGCGGCTCCACGAAGCACCACTGGCCGTTGGACAGCTGCACCATGTTGAAGGCGTGCCCGAACTCCTCGCCTTCGCAGCTCGCCGTGATCGAGCGGCAGGTGATCCCCTGCTGCTGGCAGAGCTGGTGGAACTCGTTCGAGAAATTCGTACAGTTGGTATACGGGCCGTATGGCCCCACGTTGGTGCAGCACTGCCGGACCACCCCATTGACGGTCTCCAAGGTGCACACCCCTCCCCCGCCTCCACCTCCACCGTCGGGAGTTCCCGCGTCCGGAGCTCCTGCGTCCGGAACTCCCGGGCTCCCTGCATCTGGGCTGCCCCCTGGCCCTCCATCCGCGTACATGGCTTGGGCCAAAGTACCCAGCTCCTCCGGGGTCTCCTCCAGCACGGCCCCACATCCCCCTACTCCGATGGCCAAGAGAACTGCCCCACACAGCATTGAGAGTGTGTGCCTCATCGTTCCTCCTGCGCGCATGTGCGCGTAGATACCTGTAGCGGACGTTTTTCTGGAAGCTAGAATCTCCAGTCGATCAGGATTTGTTGGCTTTCCCCGTTAAAGGAGATTGGTCCTTCTACTCCCAGTGATACTGATTCTCGTGAATCAGCACTGAGCGTTGCTTGCCTGAACATTTTTTCACTATCGCCCGAGCCATCGCCCGCTCGCTCCTGTTAGGGTGCCCCACCATGACGCCAGAGAAGCTCGTTCACGCACAGACCGTTGAGGCGCTGTTTGTCCGTGCCTTCGAGAACCGCCTGACGCCGGCTTGCCGTGAGGCCCTCAAGAAGGCCGGACTGGATCTCGACCGGAAGCTGGAGCGGTTCTACACGCTGGAGCAGTGGAAGGCGTTTCTGAGGATCGCCGCGGCCCACGTGTACGGTGGGGTGCCGGCCGAGGCCGCGTACTACTCGCTGGGTGAGCGGTTCATGGACGCGTGGTTCGGCACCTTCCTGGGGAAGGCCCTGCTGGGAATGGCCCGGTTGGCAGGCCCTCGGAGAACGCTGCTGCGCGCAAGCACCGGCTTCCGAGCGGGCACCAACTTCATCGAGCTGCGCATCGTGGAGCGCGGGCCGACCTCGCTCGAGCTGTGGATGAATGACGTGGTGGCGGATCAGCCTACCTTCGCGGCGGGGATGATAGCCCGGGCGGCGGAGCTGGCCGGCGGCTGGCGCGTGGTGGCCATCCCCGAGGGCTTCGATGGCACGTCGAGCACCTTCCACGTCCGCTGGTCCGAGGCCCCCGCGGTGACGGCCATCAACGGGAGCGCCACTGCGGATGGGCGCTCAGCCGCGCCTCGACCTCGGGCGTGAGCGGAGCCCCATGGGGGGCGCGGGAGGACGAGCGGCTCCACCGCTCCAGCCACCGCGCTCCCAGCGGAGCCTCCAGTGCCTCCAGGCGGGTGGCCGCGAGGGTCGTCTCTCCCTTGGTGCCGGTGGACACCCCTGCTCCCACGTAGAAGCCCGCCAGGAGCAGCGTCACACGCGTGGGAGTCGCCGCGCTGTAGGTCATCAGCAGCGCACCCTCCCCGTCCTCCCGGCAGCAGGAGCGCACACGGGAGAGCACCGCCTCCGTCCACATCTCCGGGTTGGAGGCTGGTGAGAACGGATCAAAGAAGACGAGATCCGCGCGGGGCAGCTCCGCCTCCAGCAGGGAGACGGCGTTCCCTTGAAGGAGACGCCAGCGCAGGCCCTCCCCTTCCCAGAATCCATGGCGCATGAGCGCCTCGGCGGCTTCGCGGAAGGGCTGGAGGAAGAGAAAGCCCACGGGGTCCGCCAGTGCCAGCCGCAGGGGCGCCAGATCCACCTCCAGGCTGATCAGCTCCAGGGTCCGGCGGCGCTCGGCGCCGAGCTCGCGGGCACGGGTGAGCGCGGCCACGGCGTTGGTGGCGGCCCCCAGGCCCACGTCGAGGATGACGAGCGGAGGCCCAGGCTGGCGCAGCCGCTCGGCCAAGCGGGGTTGATCCACATAGAGGCGAAGGGCCTCCTGCCAGGGACCGATGCTGGGGTGCATCACCTCGCCGTGTCCCAGGTGACGCACGGCCCGCGCGCCGTTGCGCAGGGTCACCAGCTCGAAGTCGCCGTCACGCGGGTTCTCTTTGTCCACTCTCAGCGCTCCTCCGGCGGGGATCCTTCTCCGCCCGGGACATTGCTGCCACAATCGCGCGGAGACCGCCCATGGAAAATCCCCGCCCACGCCGCCCTGCCGAGTCCTCCGATCAGGCAGCGAGCGAGCGCCGGACAGCACCGCCTGTGAGCACCCAGTCAGCCCGGGCGCGGGTGAGGAAGACGGCATTCCTCCTGGGGGTGCTCTCGGCAGTCATCGTGGGGACGCTCTCGGGCTACTACGTGCTGAACGGGTCCATGCCACTGGCAACCACGGCCTCCAAGCCCCATCCCATGCCTGTTCCCAGGCATCCATTGCAGGTGCTCGTCTGGCGCGTCCGAGACTTCTTCCGTGGCAAGCCACCGCCACCCATCAGGCCCGTTCCCAGCGATCCACGGCCTATCCTCTTCCAGGAAGCCAAGAACCTCATACGTGCCGAGAGGTGGGTCGAGGCCAGGGCCAGGCTGCTGGAGCTCCAGGCCCTTGCGCCTGAGTATCCCGCCATTGGGGACTACTTGGCGCGGGTGGAGCAGGAGATCCCCAACCAGCAGCACCTGATGGCGGCGAAGGAAGCGCTGGAGGCGAAGACGTTGGCCGTGGCCAAAGCCCAGCTCGATCAAGTCAGCCCGAACACGACGATGTTCGAGCGGGTGGCTCAGCTCAAGCGCCAGCTGAGAGACACCGCCGACGCTCGGGTGCAAGAGGCCCAGTCCCTGCTGGACGCGGGTCAGCGCGAGCAAGCCCTCGCCATCTTCGCTGATGTGGTGGCCGTCTTCCCGGACCATCAGCTCGCCAAGGCTGGCCTCGAGCAAGCGCAATTCTCCCTCGCCGTGGCCAGCGGTCCTCCCGCCTGGGACATCGTCGCCCGGGACTTCATGAAAGGAGAGATCTTCAGCGCCATGGTGCTCGCCAAGGCCTGCGCACCCAAGGTGCCTCGCTGCAAGTCCGGCTTAGAGGACCTGAAGGAGTTCAGCACGCTGCTCAAGAAGATGGAGGATCTGGATCCCGATCAACTCGCGCACATGGTCGAGTTGGACAAACAGATCACAGGGGCGTCTGTCCCCAGCAGGGCTACCGACAAGGTGCGAGCCCGCCAGACCTACATCCTCTACAAAAATGCATCTGCGGCGTGGGCAAGAGGCGCGTGGCCACGAGCCATGGAGTTCGCGCGCCGGACGCTCCAGGTGGATCCCAGCCATCGCGGGGCAGCCGGTATCGTCCAGGAACTGAGCCACAAGGCGAAGGGCATCTACCGCCAAGCGTACACGCTCAAAGACACCGACCCACAGGGAGCCCTTCCGCTCTTCTACGCGGCCATGGACATGACGCCCCCGGATGACGAGATACATCAGAAGGCCAAGCACTGGATCGAGAAGCTCGATCCGAGGGGCAAGACCCGCCGCTAGGGTCCAACGCCTTCCGCCCCGAGGCCGCTCAGCCCACGTCCTTCAGCGTGACGGCGTCTGGTGATACCTCACCGCGCAGATCCTTGGGCGGAGCGATCGCGGCCTTGAGCTCCTGGTACACCTGCGCGTAGCGGCCCTGGAGGATGGCCTCGCGCAGTCTCCCCATGAGCAGTTGGAAGTGCCGCACGTTGTGGATGGAGAGCATCCGCGAGCCCAGGTGGTGCTTGCCTCTCATCAGGTGCTGCAGGTAGCCGCGCGTGTACCGCTTGCAGACGTAGCAGTCGCACGCCGAATCGAGCGGCGAGTCGTCCAGCCGGTAGATCATGCGCGTGATCCGCACCAGCCCCTGGAACGTGTAGGCATAGCCCTGCTGCGCCATCTTCGTGGGGATGATGCAGTCGAACATGTCCACGCCCCGCATCACCGCCTCCACCAGATCCATGGGGGTGCCCACCCCCATCAGGTAGCGCGGCTTGTCCGTGGGCAGCGAGGCCGTCACGCGCGCCGTCATCGTCTCGCGCTCCTCCTTCGTCTCGCCCACCGCCAGCCCGCCGATGGCGAACCCATCGAAGGGGTGCGGGGTGAGGAAGGCGGCGCTCTCGTCCCGGAGCTTCGGGTGCACCCCGCCCTGGACGATGGCGAACAGGGCCTGCCCGGTGTCCACCTTCTCCTTGGCCTTCAGGCTGCGCAGCGCCCAGCGGTGGGTGCGCTCCATGGCCTCGCGCGTGCCCGCCTCGTCCGTGCGCGAGTCGATGCACACGTCCAGCACCATCATGATCTCCGCGTTGATCGCCTGCTGCATGGCGATGCTGGACTCAGGGCTGAGCAGCTGGCGGCTGTTGTCGTAGAAGCTGCGGAAGTGCGCGCCCTTCTCGGTGATCAGCCGGTCCTCGGGCAGCGAGAAGATCTGGAACCCACCCGAGTCCGTAAGCACCGCCCCGTCCCACTGCATGAAGGGGTGGATGCCACCAAACTTGCGGAACACCTCCGCGCCCGGCCGCAGCATGAGGTGGTACGTGTTGGCCAGGAGGATGCGCGCGCCCGTCTCCCGTACCTCCTCCATGCCCAGGTGGCGGAAGGCGGCGTGGGTGGCCACCGGCATGAAGATGGGGGTGGGGAACGAGCCGCGGCGGGTGTGCAGCACCCCGGCGCGGGCCCCTGTCGGATCAGTGGTGAGGAGCTCGAAGCGGACAGCCATTGCAGGGCCTTATACCTGCCGCGCGCCCGCTTCACCCGGACGATGTGAGCGCCCCACCCCTCGCCCAAGGACCTGGCGGCCGGCCAGAGGCTCACGGGCCATCCCACATAAACCCCGGCGCCTGGGCGTTAAAAGGTCTCCACACCGCGCCCCATGCGGTGTTAATGCCCCGCGCGCACCATGTTCAACGTCATCAACGTCTCCAAAGCCTACGGTCCCAAGAAGCTCTTCGAGGAGGTGAACGTCGCCTTCTCTCCGGGCCGCCGCTACGGTCTCACCGGCCCCAACGGGGCGGGCAAGTCCACGTTCATGAAGATCCTCTCGGGAGACGAGGAGGCGGACATGGGCACGATCTCCCGGCCGAAACGGCTGGGCATCCTCCGCCAGGACCACTTCCGCTACGAGGACACGCGCGTGCTGGACGTGGTGCTCATGGGGAACAAGCCCCTGTGGGACGC
>Ga0247825_10000089_pt1 | contig 49610 bp, 46 predicted proteins | sample 13C_Vanillin_Day_FD_194413 | JGI IMG/M metagenome (GOLD analysis project Ga0247825, IMG submission 194413) | Soil microbial communities from agricultural site in Penn Yan, New York, United States - 13C_Vanillin_Day48 | ecosystem: Environmental > Terrestrial > Soil > Agricultural land | place...
CCGTAGTAGTTGCGGTCCATGTCCGCAACCTGGAGACTCGCTTTGCAGACGGTTGCTTTGAGCGCCATGCCGCTCTTTCCTTTACTTCGTGAGTCGTGAATCGTGAGTCGTGAATCGGCCTCTTACACCGCCGATGGACGCCGATGAACGCCGATTGGGGGAACTTGAATCAACCGACCGGAAGTCATCTTCGCAAAGGTGGGGACTAGCAACCATGCGTTTCTTCTCGTTCCCGCCTTCGCGGGCTGGACTACCCGAGTTCTCAATCTTTGATCTTATCGGCGTTATCGGCGTGTATCGGCGGTTTCTTTTTCATTAAAAGCAGGAACCCACTCGTCCTTCGACATGCTTTGCTGCCGCGCCTCCTGGCGATTGCGCCTGAAGGCCATTATCCGGCCGCCTGTCGGCGATGGCGGTCCAGCCAATAGCCAAACAGCACCAACAACCACTGGGAATGGCCGACCCACGCCAGCGCTTCCACGCTGGGCGGCGGCGGCCCGAACAGGTTCATGAAGTAAACGATCAGGAGAAACGCGACCAGCCCCCACAGCCCCCACCGCCCGGCCGCATCGGTCTCCGCCGTGGAGCGCGCATAAAGCCAGACGCCCGCGCTGAAAACGGACAGCTCGACGGCCAGCGTTGCGCCAAGCGACGCCCAAAGGCCCAGCCCCGCCAGCGTGCTTCCGCCCGGATACAGCGGCAGGTCGGGCCGGTGAACGACGGCATCGAGAAGCCAGTGGCTCACGACCGCAGCCCCGAGCACCAGCGCGCCGCGCGGGTAGCGGCGGAGAAACCAGTACACCGCCGCAACCATCACCGCCCAGCCGATGACTGCGAGGAGGCTGTGCGAAACCGGGTAGTGCACGAATTCGAGGGGCGTGACGCGGGTCATGCCGGGCGCGATCCGCACCCGCTCGATCCCGAGAACGAGTAGCGTCGGCCACAGCAGGTCGAGGAACTGCGCCGCCAGGAACAGCGAGCCGAGGGAGACCTGGGGCGCAAGCGTTTTCGCTCCGAACCCGACGCCGAAATGACCCAAGAACATACGTGCGCAGGATACGCCATCTGGCGCGTCCTCTTGTGGTCTATCGTGTTAATCGTGTAAATCGTGTTTAGCTCTCAAATTGCTTTGCGCCCTTCACATGAAAATCGCGACCTGGAACGTCAACGGCATCCGCGCGCGGCAGGCGCAGGTGTGCGAATTCCTGGAGCGCGAGCGGCCGGACGTCCTGTGTCTGCAGGAACTGAAGGCCGAGCGCTCGCAGGTGCCGGCGGAGTGCGCGGGCAGCGACTACCACGTGTACTGGCACGGCGCGCGGGCTTACTCCGGCGTCTCGCTGCACATCCGGAAGGCGTTGATGCCGGACGCGCCGAAGTTCAGCCATCCCGAGTTCGACATGGAGTGCCGGATCGTGGAGGCCGCGATGGGCAACCTCGTCGTCGCGTCGGTCTACGTGCCCAACGGCGGCAAGAATTTCGACGACAAGATCGCCTTCATGCACCGGCTGTCGAAGTGGACGCGGGAAGTGCACCGCTCCGGCCGCGAGCTGCTGCTCTGCGGCGACATCAATATCACCCGCACCGAGTTGGACGTCCACCCGAAGGAGCGCAAGCCGAATGTGATCGGCCAGCGCTGGGACGAGCGCGAGCTGTTCGAGGAATTGCTCGGCGCGCACCTGGTGGACGTCGGCCGCGCGCTCGACCCGGACAACCCTAATCTCTTCACCTGGTGGGCGCCCTGGCGCAACCTACGCCAGCGCAATATCGGGTGGCGGCTCGACTACGTGCTCGCCACGCCGCTGACCGCCGCGCGAGCGTCAAGCTGCGTCGTGCAGCGGGAATTCGGGACGAGCGATCATGCGCCGGTGGTTCTTGCCCTGCGTGCAGGGTAAGCAACGAACCGCCAGGAGGGACAACACATTTACCGCAGAGGCGCAGAGAGAAACAAGATCAGGCTGAATCAAGAGGAACTAGCACGAATGGCAGCTTGATCCGCCAAGACGCCAAGAGAACCTGACCGGATTGCCGCAGTGAGTCGGCCGCAGAGCGGGCGCCACCCGCCATCCGTCATCCGCTCCCGTCACTCATCTTTCGAGCAAGGGCAACAACATCCGAGGCATCAAATTACCGCCGAAAACTTCCAAGGCGGCCACGGCCATCATCTCGGCCTCGCCGCTGAACCAGCGGTCCACCTCCCCGGCGGTATGCTTGTCCGCGTCGCATAGTTCGGGGGCGCTCACGACGAGCAACTTGCGGCAGGCGTTCGGGCGGGCCTCATAGACGCGGCACGCGCCGTCGCCGCCCAGGAAAACGCAGGCGCGATCGGCGGCGGGCTGCTCGCGCCAGCTCTCCATGGTGTGCCGCGACTGGCGCTCGAGCCGGGCTGTATCCAGCTCGATACCGGCCGTGCGCGCCGTTTCGACCAGCAGCGCCGCCTCGTTTGGACTGATTTCGACCGGTCCACTGCAGCAATGGTCGCACCCCCTGCGGCAGCGAATGTCGCCGCTGGCAGCGCTGATTCTGCGGTCGCGCTCCAGCACGCTGTCCATCACGCAATGCACTTCGCGCGCGACCGATGGCACGACCGCGTCCCCGACCGAGCGGAATTGTCGCGTGTAGCGGTCGAGTATCCCGCGCAGGTGCGCCTCTTTCCTGTCGTCGCGCGCCTTCCGGTTTCTCCCGGAGTCGAAGGTGTCGGTCATGCCGGGCCAGTTTAACCGGTGAGCGGCGTAATTAGGGCGCGAGCCGCCTTTCAATTGCAAGCGCCGGCGATGCATCCTTTGCTTGATCTGAATCATTGAAAGCCATCACGCTGCCTGGCTTAATGGAAGTTGTGGGATTGGGGCCCAAAGCCGCGTTTTAGTAAGTCTGTTTCTACCCCTGCCAGTCCCGGGCCGTCCATAAGCCGTTTTAGACCGCGCGGCGTCGTCTGGTTTTCTCTTTGCTGTCACCACGGCTGCTCTGATGCCATCCAATACCGTTACGGTCATCCCGGATCCGCTATCACGGAGGTCCGTGAGCGTCCAAAGGCCGAGACGTGCTGTTGGGGCCGGGATCCAGGCCCGGCTGGTATTGATCCTGATCCTGGCCAGTCTTCCAGCCTTCGGCATATTCGCCGCTTATGCGGTCTATCGCTTCCAGCAGGAAAGAGAAGATGCCATCGAGCAACTGCAGCAGCGCGCAAAGTCGATAGCCTCTACGCGGGGTGCCCTGCTGGACCAGACCGAGACTCTGCTCCAGTCTCTTGCAAGCCTTCCGCAGTTGCGCAATGCGAAATTGAATCCGGAGGCCTGCGGGGAAGTACTGACCAGGACGCTGAAGGGAAACGACAATTACGCCAACATCGCTGTTGCCGACATGGACGGTTGGGTGCTCTGCCGGGGAGTTGCGCTTGCCCCGCCGAAGCCCATCAATGTCGCCGACCGTGCCTGGTTTCAGCGACTGGTGGCGCGACGGGACTTCGTGGTCGGAAATTTTGCAATCGGCAGGGGGAGCGGAACGCGCTCGATCCACACGGCCTATCCTATTCTCGACGAAAACCAAAGGATCATCGGCGCGGTGAACGCCGGGATACGGATATCCTGGATGAGCGAGCGCTTTGAGGCGCTCGAGATGCCCCAAGGCATTGTCGTGGCCCTGCTCGATTCGGACGGAACCGTCCTGCTGCGCCACCCGCGAAGCGAGGGCGTTCGATGGGAGGGAAGCAAGATGCCCGAGGCCGCCCGGCTGATCGCGGATGAAGGCAGAGGCGTGACCGACGTGAAAATGGTGGATGGGGTTTACCGCACGATGGCTTTCGAGCCGCTCGGCGGAATCCGGTGGAACGACATCACCGTCGTAGTGGCCGCGGAACGGTCCTACCTGTGGAATCCGCTATGGAAGCTGATCGGCATCCAGGCCGCCAATTTCACTATCGTGCTGCTTCTGGGGGTCCTCGCGGCCGCGCTGGGCGCGTACCGCGTTGTGATCCGGCCCGTGCGCCTGCTTGAACGGGCCGTGGTTGCGTACGCCTCCGGAGACCGCTCGGCGCGCGCCGATGCGTCGGAACAGGGCGAGCTGGGCCAATTTGCCGGAGCATTCAATGTCATGGCCGATCGATTGAACCAGCAGGAAAGCGCGCTGCGCGAGGTCAGCGCTCAAAAGAGCCGCTATCTCGCCATCGCCAGTCACGACCTCCGCCAGCCGCTGCAAATCACTATGATGGGCCTGGAGAAGGGTATCGAGAGCACCGAAGGGAAAGTCCGCGACAGCCTCTTGCGTGCCCAGCGCGCCGCCGAACGGCTCAAGGCTCAGGTGGAACTGCTGACTGAAGTCGTCCGCGCCGACATGGCTGGCGAAGACGCGCGGCCCCCGATTACAGCGGTACGCCTCTCGGAACTGCTTCCGCAAGTCCGCGAATCGCATCAGCAGATTGCCGCCGAGAAGGGTCTTGAACTTCGCGTGATCATATCGAGTCTCATCGTGGCGTCCGATCATGACGCCTTGTCCACCATACTGAACAACCTCGTGATGAATGCCATCGCTTACACGGAGCAAGGGCGAGTCGTGATCGGCTGCCGCAGAAAGGGCACGATGTGCCGCATCCAAGTGCATGACACGGGCCCCGGCATCGCACCGGAGCATCACCACAGCGTCTTCAAACCCTTTCACCGCCTCAAGCCGGAAAGCGGGACCGGGATGGGGCTCGGCCTTACCATAGTGAAGGAGACCGCTTCCCTCCTCGGCCACGTGCTTTCCATTCGCTCGCAGATCGGCAAGGGATCGTGCTTCTGCGTCGACGCGCCGCTCTGGAATCCATCGAAGCGCGCGTGAGCCGGGTCATTGTCATCGATGACGATGCCGATCTGCGGGCCGGCCTGGCCGAGAGGCTGCGCGACGCGGGCTTCGACGTATCCGAAGCGTCCGACGGCGCGACAGGGATGAACCTGCACCGCGACCATCCGGCGGACGTGGTCGTCACCGACATCTTCATGCCGGGGCAGGAAGGAATCGCAACCGTGCACCAGTTCCGCTCGGTCTACCCGGACATGAAAATCATCGCGATTTCGGGCGGCATCACAAGATACGGCAAATTTAATCTGCTGCCTGCGGCCAAGGCCATAGGCGCCGACCGCTGCCTGCGGAAGCCTTTCAAGACCGCTGAACTCGTGGGAGCTATCCGAGAGCTCTTGCAGACCCCCGGCGGTCAAAACGTCGGCCCGCGACAGAGGGATCACTGACCGCGTTCCGCCGGCTTTCGACCTCTGACTTTCGCCTTCTAATGTATAGTCGCTCCTCTTTCAAGAGGAGGCGTCCATGGCTGCATCCGATATCACGGCGACCCTCGCCCGCTATATGGCGGAGGCGCGCAAGCGCGCCCTGCCGCCCGCCGTGGCGAAGGAAGGCAAGCACCGCATCCTCGATTCGCTCGCCGCGATGGTATCCGGCGCGCATCTCAAGCCCGGCGAAATGGCGATCAGGTTCGCACGCGCGCAGGGCGGCGTGGCGGAGGCGTCCGTCGTCACGACCGGCATCAAGACGTCGGCCATTAACGCCGCGCTGGTCAACGGCATGTTCGGCCACGCCGACGAGACCGACGACTTCGAGCCGGTCACGAAGGCGCATCCCGGCTGCTCCGTGGTGCCGGCCGCGCTCGCCATGGCCGAGCGCGAGGGTCGCTCGGGCAAGGAGCTGCTCAACGGCGTCGCGCTGGGCTACGACCTGTGCTGCCGGCTGCTGCTCGCGCTCGGCCCCGATCTCGTGCGCGGGAGCCACCGCAGCGCGGAGGGTACCAGCTCGACGTTCGGGGCGGTGGGGGCCGCGGCCTCGCTCGCGCGGCTGGACGAGAAAGGCATGCGCTACGCGCTCTCGTACGCCGCCCAGCAGGTTTCGGGCATCTGGAGCTGGGTGCGCGACGCCGAGCACGTCGAAAAAGCCTTCGACTTCTCCGGAATGGGCGCGCGCAACGGCGTCACCGCGGCGATCATGGCGCAGATGGGCTTCAGCGGCGTTTGGGACGTGCTCGACGGCGAGCACAACGTGCTGATCGCGCTGTCCGCCTCGCCGAACCCCGGGGAAATGATCGCGGGCCTCGGCAGCCGCTTTTTCGTCACCGAGACCGCGATCAAGCCCTATTCCGTCGGCTACCCGATCCAGTCGCCGCTCGACGCGTTCCTGCGACTGCACCGCGAGCACGGGCTCAAGCCCGACAACGTCCAGCGCATCGTCGTGAAGCTCCCGGAGGACGGTGCCCGCATCGTCAACGACCGCAAGATGCCCGACGTGAACTGCCAGCACATCATCGCCGTGGCGCTGGTGGAGGGCGCCGTCTCGTTCGAGGACAGCCATTCCTATGCCCGCATGAAGGACCCGAGAATCCGCTCCGCCAAACAGCTTGTCGAGCTGGTCGCCGACAAGAGTCTCATGGATCCCGAGGGGCCCCGCAGCGGCCGGGTGGAAGTGACGCTCAAGGACGGGCGCACCGTCAGCCACTTCACGCGTCACGCGCCGGGCACGAAAGAGAATCCACTCTCGACGGAAGAGGTCAACGCCAAGGCACGGTCGCTCATGACTCCCGTGCTCGGCAGCGCCAGGACCGAGCAAGTGATCCGCCGTGTGAATTCCCTGGAGTCGCTGAAAAATGTACGCGAGCTGCGGCCTTTTCTTACGGGCGCGGCCGGGACAAGAAATCCAGGGCGAAAGAAAAGAACCGGCAAGCGCAAATAGCTTTGCGTGCGGCGCCGATTGGCGACACCTTGCGGGCTCCGCGTTTCGCCCGTATCCGTCGCCGTGCGCAGACAGCAACAAATTCCGCGGTCGCGTGAACTTCGCGGCGGCCTCCGATTTCATAATATTTGGTGAAAGAGGAGCCCCGGATGGACACGGCGAGATACTGGCATTTCGAGCAGGACCGGCAGACTGGCTACTGGACGTGGCGGCACGAGCTGGGCAACGGCCGGGTGGAGCACATGTCAACGCCTTATCCCGCGTTCGCGGAAGCTTTCCTGGACGCGATGCGATTCGGCTTCAACCCCGCGAAGCACGCTTACACTACCGGAGATGGGCAGCACGTCACGCACTATCCTCCGCAGCAGGCGCGCGAACAGCACTTGCGCCACCCGGGATAGGCCGGGAAGGCGCGCCCGTTGAAATCCGCCCCGATCCCGTTCCCGAACCGCGGGACGACGGTCGGCTTCGTGCTCGTCGCCGGAGCGGTGAACGTGGCGGCGTTCGCGTTCGAGCTGTTCGAGCGCATTGCCTGGATCGACAAGTTCCTGCACGCTTTCACGGGGTTCGTCGCGGTGCTGGCGGTGCTTTACCTGCTGCGCCATCGGCTCGACCGGACGATCGCGCGCTATCCCGGTTTCATCGTCACCGCTGCCATGGGATTCGGGCTCGCGATCGGGCTTGCCTGGGAACTGCTCGAATGGCTGGGCGACACGCTTTATGGCCTCAGCCTCATGAAGGGAACGACCGACACCGTCATGGACCTGGTGATGGACGCGCTCGGCGCCGGACTCGCGGGTTTCGCGGCCCAAGCCGCCTGGCGTGCGCAACGCCGCGGTTAACGCGCTGTGAAGGAATAACGGGGCCTCAGCGCCAAGGCCGGCTGGGTCACCCTGGGTCGCCGGCCATCGCGTTGAAAGCTCCGGCTCCTTAGTGCAGCGCAGTCGCGGACCAGGCGCGCTTCGCCCGGCCGATCGCGGTGCCCTCCATCCTCCCGCCCTTCACCCGGCCTTCGTAGCGGACCCGGTTCGCCGTGAACCGGATCGCGGCGCCGTTCAGCCAGGCGTCTTCCAGCGGAAGCTCGACGCCGTGCGCGTGGAGCGTCCCGAACAGCCGCTGGTAATTCTGGTCGAGCGTGAGCGTGGCGCCGTCCGCCATCTGCCAGGTGCCGGTGACCTGCGCGGGAACGACGTAGAGGTTGACGATGCACCACGCGCGGCACGGCTCGGCGCGCACCGATTCGTCGGGCTCCCAGCCTGAAATGCCGTAGGTGTTCGAGACCACGCGCGCGCCCGGCTGCAGCGCCATGAACCTGGGCGCGAGCCGGGTCAGGTGCTGCGGCAGCAAGAAGAGCAGCAGCACGGTCGCCTGCGAGATATCGGCCTCGAACATGTCGCCGTGCACGAAGGTGGCCTTGTCGCTCACACCGGCCGCCGCCGCGGCTCGCCTCGACAACGCGACGAGGTCGGGGTTGTACTCGACGCCCAGCGCCCGCGCTCCGCGCTTCGCGGCCGCGATCACGTTGCGTCCGTCGCCGGAGCCCAGATCGATCACGAAGTCGCGCTCGGTGACGCGCGCGATATCGAGCATCTTCCGCACGGTGTCTTCCGGAGTGGGGACCCACACGACGTCCTTGCCCGGCTGACCCGGCACGGGCGTGTAGGTTTCGCCGGGCGGCGGCTCGGCGGCGCCGGCGGCGACCGCAAGCACCAGCACAGCCACCCCCGCGGCAAACGCCGATATACACCGACGAACGCCGATAGCCACGTGGATAGCGCGATGGCTCATCAAGTCTCCATCATCAGGACGTCACCATCCGCCAATCCGCGAATCACTCCGCAGCCGCGGCGACCCCCTTCGTCCACCGCACGATCTGGTCGATCGACGCCGTCGGCGCGCCGCGGTGATCCGCTTCGGGCTCGTAGAGCCTGGTGAGCGGGTGGGCCGGCAGGCCGCGATAGAGCGCGAGCGAGAGCTTGAGCAGGCCGGGATAATCGTTCGTCGGAACGATCCAGAGGACCGGCGACCTGGGATTGGCCGCGCGCGTGGAGCGGTTCATATTGAGCGCCCCAGCGGGATCGAACCAGGTGACGTAGGCGGCGGGAACGGCGTGAATGGCGTAGGGTGCCCCGCCTTCGTAGTCGATGAGCTCAACGCGCTCGGCTCCTTTGCCTTCCTCGACCAGCCGGCGCGCGCGGCTCAGCGACTCGTCGACATGGATCCGGTAAACGCGGTTGCTGACATCGCCGCCGGGGGCGATCGCGATCGTGCCGTCAACCGCCAGCCTGCCTGCGAGATAGGTGGCGAATGCGCCGCCCAGACTGTGTCCCGCCAGGAATAGCTTGCGCGCGCCCTTGCCGCGAAGATCCGCGATGGCCGCCCGCACTTCCTCCTCCGCGCGCGCCACCGGCACGTCGTAGGTCCGGTTCCGGGACCATGGCATCTCGAGATTGGCGACGAGGTAGCCCTGCTTCTCCAGTCCCTGCGCGAGCGCCGCGACGAGGCCGGTCGGCAATCCGTGCTTGCCGTGCATGAGGACGATCCCGATGCGATCCGCCTGCGCCTGCGCGACCAGCGGCGCAAAGAGGAGCAGCAGACCGGCGACGACTGAAAACACTTTGCCGGAGAAAACCCGACGGATCACTTGGATCTCGCCATCAAGCAACACCAGAAATACCCGCAAACGGCTATGCCTTCGCGAATAGCCACGGCCGCTCGTTCCGGTAGGCGGCCTCAAAGCCGCGGAAGACTTCCTCGTACTGCTGCGTGCGGGCGACGTCGTCCAGCCCTTCGAGCAGGCATTTCTTGCGCACGGGATGGATGTCGAACCGGTGCACCTGCCCCGCCGCGTCGGTTACCGTCTGCGCCTCCAGGTCGACGCTCACCGTCGCGCCCGGCCGCTCGCGCAGCTGCCGGCGGATGTCGGCGGCGGCCTTGTCGGGCAGCGCCACCGTCAACAGCCCGTTCTTGGCGCAGTTGTTCGCGTGGATATCCGCGAAGCTCGGCGCGATGACGCAGCGAATGCCGAACTCGTAGAGCGCATAGACCGCGCTTTCGCGCGACGACCCGCAGCCCCAGTTGCGATCCGAGACGATGATCTGCGCGCGCTTGAAAGGCTCGGCATTCAGGATGTGCTCCTTCTCGGTGCCGTCGGGATGGAAGCGGCGGTCGTGGAACAGGATGTCCCGATGCTTCGGGCCGCGCGGCACCTTGTTGAAGCGCGTCGGACAGAGCTGATTCGTGTCGACGTTGGGCTCGTCAATGGGTGCGGCGATCCCGGTCAGTTTTCGGAAGGGTTCCATTGTCTCGTCAGTCGTGAGTCGTGAGTCGTTAGAATCCGGGACCCGCCAATCACTTGATGATCTCCCGCACGTCGGCAATGCGGCCCTTGAGCGCGGCGGCGGCGGCCATCGCCGGGCTGACGAGGTGCGTGCGCCCGCCCGTGCCCTGCCGGCCGCGGAAGTTGCGGTTCGACGTCGATGCGCAGCGTTCGCCCGGTTTGAGTTGATCGCCGTTCAGCGCAGTGCAGAGCGAGCAACCCGGCTCGCGCCACTCGAATCCTGCCGCGAGGAAAATGCGGTCGAGCCCTTCTTTCTCCGCCTGCGCGCGCACCGTGCGCGAGCCCGGCACGATCCAGGCCGGGATGACCGCCTTGCCATGGCGCGCCACTTCCGCGGCGGCGCGGATGTCCTCGATGCGCGAGTTCGTGCAGGACCCGACGAACACGCGGTCAATGCGGATGTCCTGCAGCGGCGTACCGGGCTTGAGATCCATGTAATCGAGCGCCGCGGCGTACTCCGCGCGCAGGATTTCGTCGCGCGCATCGCGCGGGTCCGGCACCTTGCCCGTCACCGCTTGCACCTGCTCGGGATTGGTACCCCACGTCACCATCGGCGCGATCGCCTCCGCATCCATCGCCACTTCCGAGTCAAACGCGGCGCCCGGATCGGTGCCGAGGGAGCGCCACAGGTCCAGCGCCCGCTCCCACAGTGCGCCTTTCGGGGCATAGGGCCGCCCCTCCATGTAGGCATAGGCCGTGTCGTCGGGCGCGATCATGCCGGCGCGCGCGCCCGCCTCGATGGACATGTTGCAGACCGTCATGCGCCCTTCCATGCTCATCGCCCGCATCGTGCTGCCGCCGTACTCGATGACGTGCCCGGCGCCGCCGCCGACGCCGATCTTCGCGATGATGGCGAGGATCACGTCCTTCGGCGCGACGCCGAAGCCGGTGCGGCCGTCCACGGTAATGCGCAGGCTGCGCGGCTTGCGCTGCCACAGCCGCTGGGTCGCCATCACGTGCGCGACTTCGGACGCGCCGGCCCCGAACGCGAGCGAGCCGAACGCGCCGTGCGTCGACGTGTGGGAATCCGCGCCGACAATGACGAGCCCCGGCTGCGTGATGCCCTGCTCGGGCGGCACGATGTGCAGAATGCCCTGGCGCGGGTCGTCGATGCCGAACAGCGTGACACCGTGGCGCTCGGCGTTTTCCTCCAGCTTCAGCACCATGTTGCGGATTTCCGGGATTGCGATGCCGTTCACGCCCTTCTCGCGACCCGTCGTCGGCACGTAGTGGTCGTTGAACGCGAAGACCTGTCCGGGCCGCGCGACCTTGCGCCCCTTTGCGTCGAGCGCGGCGAAGGCGTGCGAGGAGCCCTCGTGGATGTAAGCGCGATCCACGTACAGCAGCGTTTCGCCCTCCTCCTCGCCCACGACGTGGCGGTCCCAGATTTTCTCGAACAGCGTGCGCGCGGCCATGCCGTCTCCTATTTCAGCATCCCGAGCTCGCCAAGGATCTTTCGATACTCGGCGTGATCGGATTCGAACAGCTTGCGGGTGCGCGCGCTGTCCATGTAGTTGGGCTCCCACACGTTCTGGATGAGCGTCTCCTTCCATACCGGCGTGGCGACCGCCTTTGCCAGCACTGCGTCCCAGTAGGTAACCTGCTCGGCGCCGAGCCCCTTGGGCCCGATCACGCCGCGCCAGGTATCCATGATCACGGGGAAGCCCTGCTCCGTCCACGTCGGCGTGTCGGCGTACGGCTCGCCGATGCGCTTCGGCGCGGCAATGCCGACGACCCGCATCTTGCCGGCCTTCACCATGCGAACGACCGAGGACGGCGTGCCGGTATGGGCGTCGATATGGCCGCCGAGCAGCGCGGTGACCGCGTCCCCGCCCGATCCCAGCACCACCGCCTTCAGCTTCCGCACATCGACGCCGCCCGCCTTCGCCACGAGCGCGAAGGTGAGGTGATTGACGCTGCCGAGCGTCGTGGGCGTGGACACCGCGAGCGAGGCAGGGTCCTTGCGCAGCGCATCGACGAAGTCACGGCCGCTGCGCAGCGGCGAGTCGGCGCGCACCGCGATCACCGTGTACTCGCTGAACAGGTTGGCGAGCGGGGTCACCTCGCCATGGCGCGGTCCGCGGCCGTTGATATCGTTGGCGATGAGATTGGGGGAATTGATCGAGATGAAGTGGGCGTCCCCCGCGTGCTGGTTGAGATAGGTCACCGCCACGGCGCCGCCGGCACCGGGCTTGTTCACGACCGTCACGGGTACCCGCACGAGGCCATCCTGCAGAATGCGCTGCAGCGTGCGCGCGCTGCGATCGATGCCGCCTCCGGGCGTGGTCGGCACCACGATCTCGACCGTCTTTTTCGGCTCCCAGGACCAGGCCGGGATCGCGATCAGCGCCAACACGATGAGAGCCATCCATCTCATCCCGGTCTGCCCGCCTGCTTGCGTCCTCATCGCGACATCCTTTCCGTGTTCGCCGCTGAGCGGCCAGCTCAGCCTGCTCTCCAAGCATACAAATTAATAATCTTCCCCACAACGGCACCTGCCGTCCTGCGTACTGGCCCGTTGGACAATGCCGATGTCATCATTCATCCTCCCGCCTTATGGAGAACGAGCAGGCGCTCACGCCCGGGGAACGCGCCGCCATCCTGGCGGAATGGGACCGGTTGGCCGGCGAGCCGCGCCCGAAGTCGCGGCCGCCGTACGGCTGCGCAACCTTCCTGATGGCGACGGCGCTGTTCCTGCTGGTGCACCAGTTGCCGAAGCTCGGCTGGACGCTGCCGCCGACGCTGCAGACGATCCTTCTCTGGGCCCTGGGCATCGTCATCGCGGGCGGACTCTTGCTCGGCTTGTTCGCGGGCAGCGGCATTTTCGCGGGAGCCGCGGTGCGCGCCGAGGAATCCATTGCCTGGCTCGCCGGTCACCCCGCAACAAGCGATGCGACGGAGCGTCGCCGGCACGCCGTCACGATGCTTTACTTCGCGCTTGTGTCCGACGGCCCTACGACTTCCGGCACTTTCGATCCCGACCCCGTATCCAGGCGCCTCGGCGAAAACTTTTCTTACGTCGTCGCGGTCGAGCGCGCACTGGTGGAGGAACGGCGGATGTGGCCTGTTTTTCGGGCGACCGCCCATTCCGAGAGCCGTGAGTCGTGAGTCGTTGGTCGCGCCCGCGGAGCAGGAACGCCATCCGCCATCCGCCAGTCACGGCGCCCTTTAATAGAGCGCGTTCTGCATGCGCTCGTAATGTCCCTGGTCGTACTGCTTGCCGTCGAATTTGCCGCCGGTGAGGTCGGCGACCATCGTCCCCGTGCTCGGCAGGCTCTTGCGGTCGACGTGGCAGGAGGGGTCCCAGAGCCTCGAGCGGAACAGCGCGCGGGCGCACTGGAAAAACACCGTTTCGACGTGCACGACGAGCACCGTGCGCGGCGGCTTTCCTTCGTGGCTGAAGCGCTCGAGCAGCGCCGGGTCGGTGCGGATCTCCGCGCGGCCGTTGACGCGCAGCGTCTCGCCCACCCCGGGAATGAGGAACAGCAGCGCCACCTGCGGGTTGGCGAGGATGTTGCGCAGACTGTCCACCCGGTTGTTGCCGCGCCGGTCGGGAACCAGCAGCGTTTTCTCGTTCTCGACCACCACGAAGCCCGGTGCATCGCCGCGCGGCGAAGCGTCCATGCCGCCGGGCCCGCCGGTCGCCAGCACGCAGAAAGGCGATGCCGCGATCAGCCGTTGATAATGGGGATGCAGGTGATGCACCTCCTTCTCCACCGCGGCGCCCGAAGGCGCACCGTAGAGGGTTTCCAGCGTTTCGACGTCGGTGATGCGATGGGACTGGCTCATTTCAGCGGCTCTCTCCCGGGAAGTTGCGGCAAGTATGAAGGGCGATCGCGCCCGGGAAAAGAGTAGCCGTACGGCGACAGGCCCGGAACGCAAGTTTCGGTAAACTTTCGTTCCTTCCCACGCACTACGTCTTCATGACCCAAGCAACGGCCGTCGGCAAGGCTACGGCTGCCCGCGCCACCACCGGCATTTCGGGGCTGGACCAGATCCTCAACGGCGGCCTGCTGCCGAACCGCCTCTATCTCGTCGAAGGCATGCCGGGTTCCGGCAAGACCACGCTCGCCTTCCAGTTCCTGATGGAGGGTGCGCGCCGCGGCGAGCCGGTGCTGTACATCACGCTGTCGGAATCCGAGGACGAAATCCGCGACGTCGCCCAGTCCCACGGCTGGTCGCTCGAGGGGGTCACCATCCGCGAACTTATCCCGCAGGAACAGAGCCTCGACCCCGGAGAGGAGTACACGGTATTCCACCCCTCCGAGGTCGAGCTCTCGGATACGACGCGACGGATACTCAAGGACGTGGAGGAAACCAAGGCGCGGCGCATCGTGTTCGACTCGCTGTCGGAGCTGCGCCTGCTGGCGGGCAGCCCGCTGCGCTACCGGCGCCAGATCCTCGCGTTGAAGCAGTACTTTTCCGGACGGCAGTGCACGGTCCTGCTGCTCGACGATCTCACCTCGGCCAATCACGATCTGCAGGTGCAGAGCATCGCGCACGGCGCGCTGCTGCTGGGACACACCCATCCCGCCTACGGCGGCACGCGCCGGCGGCTGAGCGTCACGAAGTTCCGTGGCAGCGACTTCCGCCACGGATATCACGATTACAGCATCCTCCCGGGCGGGCTGGAGGTTTATCCCCGGCTGATCGCTTCCGAGCACCGCCAGGCTTCCAGCCGGGAGCGCCTGATAAGCGGCATCTCCGCGCTCGACCAGCTGCTCGGCGGCGGGCTCGAGCGGGGCACGAGCACGCTGATCCAGGGAGCCGCCGGGACAGGGAAGTCGACCATCGCAGCGGCCTTTGCGGAGAGGGCGGCCGCACGCGGGGAACACGCGCTGCTGCTCGTCTTCGACGAGAGCATCAACACGCTGATGAGCCGGATGAAGGGCCTGGGCCTTGACCTGGAAGGTCACGTGAGATCGGACCGGATAACCATAAGGCAGGTCGACCCGGCGGAACTGTCCCCGGGCGAGATGGCGCAAATCATCCGCCGGACGGTCGAAGAGCATCAGTCCCGCATCGTGATCGTGGACAGCCTGAACGGCTATCTCAACTCCATGCCGGACGAGAAGTTCCTGATCGTGCAGATGCACGAGCTGCTCATGTACCTGGGACAGCAGGGTGTGGCGACGATCCTGGTCGCCGCGCAAATGGGCCTGGTCAGCGCCCACATGGCCTCCCCGGTGGACATCAGCTACCTCGCGGACGGCGTGCTGCTGCTGCGCTACTACGAGTCGGACGGCGAGGTCAGGCAGGCGATTTCGGTTCTCAAAATGCGGGGCGGCGCGCACGAGCGCGCCATCCGGGATTTCCGGATGGAAGATGGGCGGATCCAGGTCGGTGAGCCGCTGCGGAGCTTGCGCGGCGTGTTGACCGGCACCCCGCAAAAAGTGCCGGACCGGTGAGCGCTCCAGCGCAGGCGCAATTCGAGCGGCGCGTGCTGATACTCGCGCCGGTGGGCAAGGATGCCAGTCTCGTCGAGGCCATGCTGCAGCGGGACGGGATCGCCTGCAAACCGTGTGTCGATGACGTCGAGCTCGCGCGCGATCTCGAACGCGGCGCCGCCGCGATACTGGTGACGGAGGAGGCCGCGGCCGATACCCAGGGCCGCCTTGCCGGCCTCATTGCCCGGCAACCGCCATGGTCCGACATCCCGGTGCTCCTGCTGACCCGTCGGGGCGCCGATTCGCCCGTCGTCGGCCGTGCCCTCGAGACCCTCGGGAACGTGACACTGCTCGAGCGGCCCGTGCGCGTGGGCGCGCTCGCGAGTGCGGTGCGCAGCGCGCTGCGCGCGCGCGAGCGGCAGTACGAGACCCGGGCCTACCTGGAGGAGCGCGAGCAGGCGAACGATCGCAAGGACATGTTCCTCGCCACCCTCGCCCACGAGCTGCGCAACCCGCTCGCGCCGATCCGCAATTCGCTCGCCATCCTGCGCATGTCCGCGCCGCAGCCCAACGCCGAAGCGCTCCACGAAATCATGGAGCGGCAGATCAACCACATGGTGCGCCTGGTGGACGACCTGATGGAGGTCTCCCGGATCACGCGGGGCAAGATCGAGCTGCGCAGGAGCACCGTGGAGCTCGCCTCCATACTCGCCGCCGCGATCGAGACGAGCCGGCCGCTGATCGACGGCGGCGGCCACCAGCTCACCGTCAGCCTGCCGTCGGAGCCGCTCGTGCTGGACGCCGATCCGATGCGGCTCGCGCAGGTATTCGCCAACCTGATCAACAATGCTGCCAAGTACACCGACCCCGGCGGCCGCATTGCCATCACCGCGCGGCGGGAAGGTGAATCCGCGGTCATCACCGTGACCGATAACGGCGTCGGCATCCCGGCCCATGCCCTCAATATGGTGTTCGAGATGTTCGCCCAGGCTGAGCCGGCGAACAGCCGGTCGCAGACCGGACTCGGGATCGGCCTCACCCTGGTGCGCAACCTGGTTGACATGCATGGCGGCAACGTAACCGCGGCGAGCGAAGGGCGCGGGCGCGGCAGCCAGTTCACCGTGCGCCTGCCGCTGACGGCCAGGCCCCAGGTGGACAAGGCGAACGCGGCGATCGCCGCTCCCTCCGTCCGCCCGTTACCGCGCGTCCTCGTGGTGGACGACAACCGGGACGCCGCGGACAGCCTCGGCGCCCTGCTCCAGATCATGGGCGCCGAAGTCCGGGTCGCTCACGATGGCTTTGCGGCGCTCGAGGAATTCGACACTTTTCACCCCGGCGTCGTCGTCCTCGACCTGGGCATGCCGGAACTGGACGGCTACGAAGTCGCGCGGCGCATCCGCAAGCGGCCGGACTCGCGCGAGACGCTGCTCGTCGCGCTGACCGGCTGGGGGCAGGAAAAGGAGCGCCTATCCACCAAGGCCGCCGGCTTCGATCATCACCTGATCAAGCCGGTGGATCTCGACTCCATGAAGGCGGTGCTCGCCGCGAGGGCGGGCTAGCCGATCGTTAGGCGTTAGTCGTGAGTCGTTAGTCGTGAGTCGTGAGTCGGCCCACCCGCGACCCGCGACTCACGCCGGCTTGTAGACCACGGGCGCAAGCGTCTTCTGGTCGATCATCACGTCCACGACCGCCGGCTTCCCGCTCGCAAACGCGCGCTTGAGCGCCCCTTCGAGCTCGCCGGGCGCCGTGACGTGCTCGCCGTGGGCGCCGAACACCTTCGCGAGCGCGCCGAAATCGGGATTCTGGTAGTCCACCGCATAGAAGCGGCCGCCGAAGTGCTCGTTCTGGAAGGCGCGCTCGTTGCCCAGCCCCTGGTCGTTGAACACGACGTAGACCACGGGAATCTTCTCGCGCACGGCGGTCTCGAGCTCGCCGATATTGCACATTGCCCCCATGTCGCCGGACGCGCACAGCACCGGCCGGTCGGGCCGGGCGAGCTTCACGCCGAGCGCGATCGGCAGCGAACCGCCGACGGAAGCCCAGTCGTCGATGCAGTAGAAGCTGCCGGGCTCGTAGCTCTTGAAGTAGCTCCTCACGTGCTTGCCGCCGTTGCCGGCGTCCACGACCAGCAGCCCGTTCTCGGGCAGCACCTTCCGGATCATGTGCGCGACGAATTGCGACTGGATCGGGCACGCGTCCGGCTTCGCCGCGGCCGCCAGCTCGGCGTCGAAGTCGGCGCGCGCCTTCGCGACGTCCACCCACGGCTTGCGCGGCTGTGACTTGCCGGCGCGATCGGCCAGGCCCTGGATGAAGCTCGCGGTCGAGCCCGCCACGCCGAGCGCGACGGGAAAGACGATGCCGATCTGCCCCGGCGCCGCCGTGTGGTGCACGATCTTTGCCGACTCGCTGAAAACGCCGTACTTGTACATCGTCGAGAAGACGTCGAAGTGCGCTCCAATCGCGACGATGACGTCCGCCTTCGGTGCCGCCTTGTTGGCACTGGTGAACGCGTTGCGACCGAGCGGTCCCAGCGAGAGCGGGTGCGTGGTGGGGAAGGCGTCGGGCGAGTACTGCAGCGCAGCAACGGGAATGCCCGTCGCGCTCGCGAGCCGCTGCATCGAGCCGGTGGCGCCCTCCTTCATGACACCGCGCCCGACGACGAACAGCGGGCGCTCGGCGCCGGCGATCAGCTTCCATGCCGCGTCGAGCTGGGCCGGCTCGCAGACCGCCGGCACCGTGCTGCGGTAGGCGGAGGGCGCGACCGGCTCGGGGGCGACCGGCTCCAGCAGCACCTCGCTGCACGCCTCGATGTGCGTGGGCCCCTGCGGCTCGGTGAGCGCGACGCGGAAAGCCTTGCGCACTGCCTCCTGGATCTTGTTCGGATAAGGAATGCTGTACGCCCACTTGGTGATCGGGCGCATGAATGGAATCTGGTCGAGGTCCTGCGTCGCGTCGCGCTCGCGCATCGCGCTCTCCTGCACGCCGCAGATGCTGATCAGCGGCACGTTGCCCTTGTGCGCGGCGGCGATGGCGGTGACGAGATTGGTCAAGCCCGGGCCCTCGGTGGCCGTGACCACGGCGGGCGCGTTGCGCGCGCGCGAGAAGCCATAGGCCATGAACGCGGCGCCCTGCTCATGCCGGGTCAGGATGAAGCGGATCTCCGGCGTGTCGCGCAACGCGTCGAGGAAAGCCAGGTTCTGCGTGCCGGGAATCCCGAATACGTGATCGATACCTTCGCGCCGCAGCGCATCCACCAGCGCCCGCGCGCCCGTCGTCGCGCCGACGTTTTTCTGGTCCTTGAGATCCATGGAATGCCTCGATGGGTTCGTAGACCGCGAAGTATCGCACACAGTCCCGCGGCCGCGCGACGTGACTCGCGGGTCGAATGGGGGCCGCCTGACAAATGACGCCCAACGAGTCCCGTGAACCGCGTACACTCGCCGTGGATCAACGGGGAGCAAAAAAATGGAACTGACCAGAATAATGAGCAGCCCGTCCTTTCCCGCAGTGGATCGCCGAGTCGCTGGTGGTATTTTTCCTGCACGGAGGCACGGCCGTCCTGGCGGCCGGGCTGGGCCTGTTCCTCAACAGCGAGGCCACGCTGCGGTTCTTCGACCGGATGAACCGCTGGGTCTCGATGGGGCGCACCGCCAGGCCGCTTGAAATCGTCCGCGATACCCGGCCGCTGGTGCATCGCTACCGCTACTGGCTGGCAGCGATTTTCGTGATCGGCGGTGCGTACGCGCTCTACGGCCTGCTCACGCAGTTCGATACGAGGGCGGTCATTTTTTCGCTCCGCCTCCAGTTTCTGCGCGGCGATTTCGCGTCGTGGCTGATCGAGAGCACCCGTTGGATGCTGATCGCCGGCAATCTCACTGCGTTCGCCGTCGGAATTGCGCTCGCTTTCGCCCCGGCCACCGTCGAAGCGCTCGAAGCGGGCGGCAGCCGATGGTTTTCGGAACGCCAGATTACCAAGGGATCGGATGATCTGCGTACGCCCCTCGACCGGCGCGTGGCGGCGAACCCGCGCGCGTCGGGGCCTGATCATCGCGTTCTTCGGCCTCGTCCTGATCGGCGCGTTCACGCTGATCCTGTTGGGCATTCGCTGAACGGTCACGCCTGGCGTGACGCGGATTGCAGTAGGGGGTTTTTCCTTGTTACTCGGCCTCAACCGCGATCCGCCACCCGCGAGTCACAGTCACGCGACGGCGTGACTACCAGGCGGGCTTGCCCAACGTACTTTCCAGCACGCTGGCCGAATCGAACGCCCCTCTCTCGCGGTAGAGCTGGCGCAGGGCTTGCCAGAACGCGAATGCATATCCGCCCAGCACGAGGAGCGTGGCGGCCGCCACCATGAGCAAGAGCTTGCCCTTGACCTTGAAGCCGAGCACGTAGACCACCGGCACCGACGCCATCAGCACGGTCGCCACGAGGAAGACGGCGAAGGAGAACGCCACCGCGATGCGCCAGGCCCACAGCTTTCTGCGGTACGACGCAAACGCCCACCCCGCGAGTCCCGCGGCCATCAGGACGATCAGCGCCCCCGCCGGCGGCGACTGGACCGCCGCGGCCAGGCCGATGAGCAACAGCCCGGCAGCCGCGACGAGTGCGGAAATCAGGAATCTGCGCGTGGTCACGGAGCGTAGCGTAAGGCACTGCCGGGCACTCCATGACGCGCGGGAGGCAGGGACTGGATAGGCCGAGCGGACTACGCGGCCAGGGATGAGGGATGGGACGCTCAAGGAAAGAACCAACCGACCGTTAATCGTGGGTCGCGAGTCGTGACCCGCTCAGCGGAAGCACCCTCCGCATCCGCGAGTCGCCTGACTCGTCAGGATATGCTCACCCCCGTCACCCAGATGATCTCGCACGCGCCGGGCCCGCTGTCGTCCCGCGTCAGCGAGGTGCGCCACATTCCGCCGTTCGGCGCGATGACGTCCACGAGGTAGCCGCGGATCGAGACGACCTGACCCTTGCGCACGCGCAACAGCGCGTCCTCGACGTCCGCGCTCGCCGGGATCATATGCATGTTGGCGCTCAGGGTGGTGAATTTCTTCGGATCGATTACCTCGGCGCTTTTCCAGCTGCACCCGTAGAAGCGGTTGCTCTGGCTGCAGCGCATCTGCTCGAGGGTCGCCGTATCGGACATCTCGCCCCAGCCCATCGCGAAGTCCACCGGCGACAGGCGGGCAAAGTCGTCGGCACGGTAGCGCATCCGCTCGATGACGCGCGCGGTGATGTCGAACTCGGCGCGCGCCACGAGGCGGTGATCGAAGCGGCTGAATTCCATCGTTTGCGCGAGATTCTTCTGCCACGGCACGTCCGGCGCGGTGACTCCGGGCCGCTGCGACTGCTCGCGCTCGCCCCAGAATTTGTGGATGCCCAGCACGATGCTGACCGCAAGGGCGATGAAGATCACGGCGGACCGCATATGCCATCAGAATAGCACCGCTGACTGTCGTTATTCGTGGAGCGGGCGTCGTTTTTCGTCACCGGCGCACCTGCGTGTGTCCCGTGCCTTGAAACCCGGGCAGCGACCCTCTGTCTATAGCTGACCTGCCGGGCCGAAAAATGAGAGAGCGCTGTTCTACCCGCCTGCTCGATACGCTCGAGCGCCTGCTCTTGGCGCCCATGGGCGACATGAAGGCGACCATGGCCTACGCGTCCGATTTGCTGGCAGAAGCGACCGGGTCCGACAAGGTGGACGTGTTCATCCACGATCCCCAGCGCGACTCGCTGTTCACCACGGGCAGCAACCAGCCGCTGTCCGCGCTTCAGCGCAAGCTCGGCCTCAACGTGCTCCAGGTCGCCAACGGCGGCCGGGTGGTCCAGGTATTCAAGACCGGCAAGACTTTCATGACCGGCGCGCTCGATCAGGACCCCGAGGAGCTGAAGGGCGTCAAGGAAGGGCTCAAGATCAAGTCCAAGATCGGCGTCCCTCTCCAAGTGGGCGGCCAGCGGCGCGGCATGATCATGCTGGCCTCGCTGCAGCGCGATTTCTACTCGGAGGAAGACGTCCGCTTCGCCGAGTCCGTCGAGCGCTGGATCGGCACCATCCTGCACCGCGCGGAACTCTCCGAGCAGATGACGCGCAACGCGCAGGAAACCGGCCGCGCCGCCGTCGCGGAAGAGCTGGTCACGGTGCTCGCCCACGACCTGCGCAATTATTTCGCCCCGCTCAGCCTGCGTCTGCACCTGTTGCGTCACCGCGCGGAAGCGGAGGGGCGTGCCGATGACCTGGGCGACATCGATGCCGCCGGCAAGGCGCTTTCCCGGCTCACCGGGCTGGTTACCGAAATGCTCGACGTCGCGCGCATCGATCGCGGCGTTTTCCAGATAGATCGGCGGATCATGCCCGTCGGCCCCCTTCTGATTGAAACGGCGGGCACCATGACCACGCCGGAGCAGCCCATCGAGGTCAGGATCCAGTCCGACACGGAGCTGGTGGTGCATGGTGATCCGGCGCGGCTGCGGCAGTGCCTCGAGAACCTGATCTCCAACGCGGTGAAAAAGTCGCCGCGCGGCGCGACGGTGAGAATCCTGCTGCAGAGCGAGCGCCGTGAGTCCGGGGACTGGTGCCGGATCGAGATCATCGACGAGGGCCCCGGCATCCCGGAAGACATGCTGCCGCACATCTTCGACCGCTTCGCGACGGGGCGGCGGCGCGAAGGCGGCCTCGGCCTGGGGCTTTACCTCGCGCGACGGATCGCCGTGATGCACGGCGGTGAGATCAACGTGGAATCCGAGTCGGGCAAAGGGGCGCGCTTCCTGCTCGCCCTGCCCTGCATCCGCTAGCCGGAACCGGCGACGGGTCAGCCGCGCGTCACGCTCTCCCGTCGGATCAGCGACTGGTAGCGGAGGTACTCGCCGTGCATCAGGCGGTTGAAGCCGTCCGGCGTGCTTTCCGGGGTGGACTCCGCGCCCTGGCGTACGAAGGAGCTGCGCAGCGCGGTCTTGCGCAGCGCCCGCACCACGTCCCCGTGCAGCTGCTCGACGATGCGCCGCGGCGTGCCATTGGGCGCGACGATACCCGACCAACTGTCGAACTGGGCCTCGGGAAGATCGAACTCGCCGATCGCCGGCACGTCCGGCAGCACCGGGCTGCGCTGCGGCGTCATCACGGCCAGCGCGCGCAGCCGGCGGTCGCGCAGCGCGCCCAGCACCGACGGCAGCGTGAGCACGGCGTAGTGCACGCGCCCCAGCCCCATCTCCACGAACGAATCGGTCAGCGCACGGAACGGAACGTGGATCGCGTCGACGCCGACCGCCCGGGAAAACAATTCGCCGGCAAGATGCGACGCGGACCCGCTGCCCATCGAGGCGTAGTTGAGCTCGCCGACCCGCTTGCGCGCGTAGGCCACGAACTCGGGCGCCGTGCGGATCGGCATCGACGGCGCGACCACCAGGACGTTGGTGATCGACGCGACGTGCGCGACGCCGACGACATCGGCCAGCGCGTTGTACGGCGGCTGGTGATGCATGAGCGCGGTGATGATGCGGGTCACGCCGACCATGCCGAGCGTGTAGCCGTCGGCGGTCGCCCTCGAGACGAGCGTATTGCCGATCAGGCCGCCCGCGCCGGCCCGGTTCTCGATGACGATCCTCTGCTTGTAATGGGCGCCCAGCTCTTCGCCGATCATCCGGGCGAAATAGTCGTCCGCCGTGCCGGGCGAGGACGTGACGATGATGCGGATGGGCCTGACGGGAAAATCGGCGAGCGCCGCGGACTGCTTGGCCCCGCACGTCCCCGCCACCGCGAACACCGCGGTCGCGCACAGCGCCCCGCGCAAAACGCCGCTCGACAGCAACTGGAAGAGGGCCGCAACCATGATCGACCTGACCCGGTCACGATAGCGCCGGCAGGCCCGGACTTCAAGAACCCCGGAGGGAAAAGCGGCGTTCATCCAGCCGTTTTGCGGGAATGGAACACTCCGGGCCGGCGCGTTCCACATGCTGATAGGCGGATGGGAAAAGGAGGGGTCCTTTCACGCCAGCGGCCGGAGCTCTCCCAGTAGCGTCGGAATCAGTTCGGCCACGGTCGGGTGGATATTCACCGAGCGCTGGAGCGTGGTGTACGGCGCCCTCGCATACATCATGTCGAGGATGCAATGGATCGCCTCGTCGCCGCCGACGCCGAGGATGGCCGCGCCGAGGATCTCGCGGGTGTCGGCATCCACCGCGATTTTCATGAATCCCTGGGTCTCGCCCTTCTCCACCGCGCGCCCGACGCGCGTCATCGGCCGCTTGCCGACCAGCGCCTTGCGCCCCGCCTTCCGTATTTCCGCCTCGGTCATGCCGGCACGGCCGAGCGGCGGATCGATGAACAGCCCGTAGGCGGTAATGCGGTCATTTATGCTGCGCCGCTCGCCGTCGAGCAGGTTGGCGGCGATGATCTCGTAGTCGTTGTACGAGGTATGGGTGAAAGCCCCGCGCCCGTTGCAGTCTCCGATCGCCCAGATCCCCGGGACGGTGGTACGCAGCTCGTCGTCCACCACGATGTAGCCGCGCGCGTCGACCTTCACGCCGGCGCGATCGAGGCCCAGGTCGCCGGTGTTCGGCACGCGCCCCACCGCGACCAGCAGATGCGTGCCCGTGACCTGGCGAGCCCCACCGGCGCAATCGAGCTTCACCACGACGCGGTCGCCGCGCTTCTCCACGGCCATGCAGTCCGCGGCCAGCTCAACCCGGACGCCTTCCCGCTTCAGGATGTCGTGCACCCCCTGCGTCACGTCCTCGTCCTCGCGCGCAATGAGGCGCGGCCCCTTCTCGATGACGGTGACTTCCGCGCCAAAGCGCCGGTACATCTGGCCGAACTCCAGCCCGATGTAGCTCCCGCCGATGATCACCAGGTGCTCCGGCAGGGTATCCAGCTCCATCATGCTCGAGTTCGTGAGATAGGGCGCCCCGGTTAACCCCGGGATCGGCGGCACCAGCGCGCGTCCGCCGACGTTGAGGAAAATCTGAGACGCCTCCAGCACGTCGCCGTTGACCCGCACCGACGTCGGCGATTCCAGGCGCGCGTGTCCGTGGATGACGCTGCAGTTCGGCAGGCCCTTCAGCCAGGACTCGACGCCGCGGTTCGATTTCCCCGCCACTTCGTCCTTGCGGGCCTTCACGCGCTTCATATCGACCCGGATCGGTCCGTCGATCGTGACGCCGAAATCTCCCGCCCGCCGCGCGAGGTGCGCAGCGTAGGCGCTGGCGACCAGCGTCTTGGTCGGGATGCAGCCGGTGTTCACGCAGGTGCCGCCGAAGTCCTTGCGCTCGATGATGGCGACCTTGCGGCCGGCGCCCGCCAGCCGCGCCGCGAGCGACGGCCCGGACTGACCGGTGCCGATGATGATGGCGTCAAACCGCGAAGTCATAAGCAATCACTCCGCAAATCCAAAGCAAACCAAACTGCCCCATTAACGCCGATAAGAAACCCTTCTTGAACATCACACCTGTTGAACCCTACACATCCACGTGCTCGTGCGGCTTCCCTATCACCAATCGCACCGCACGAAGCAATCAGACCTGACGCGCGGAACGACGGAGCACATCGTTTCGCTTTCCTATCGGCGTTTATCGGCGTTCATCGGCGGTTTCATTCCGCTGCCTTGGGTTTGCCCGCATCCATCGGCGCTTCTGGATCAATTGATGGGGATGCCCGCCGACTGGATGATCTTCGCCCACTTGGCAACGTCCGATCGCAGCAGCTTCCCCAGCTCCTCGGGGGTTGAGGACTTCGGGTTCACGCCCACTTTCTCGAGCTGCGCGCGCATGTCGGCCGTCGCCAGCGCCTTGACCATCTCCCGGTTGAGCAAGGTGACGATGGCCTTGGGCGTCTTTGCCGGCGCAAACAGGCCGAACCAGATGACGAACTCGAATCCCGGCAGGCCCGCTTCGGCCACTGTCGGCACGTCCGGCATGGTGGGCTCACGCTTCGTCCCGGTCACGCCGATGATCCGGAGTCGCCCCGCCTTGAGGTGCGGCACCGAAGTCGGGAAGGCCGGCATCGAGAAGTCCACCTGCCCTGCCACCGTGGCGATCATCGAAGGGCCGCCGCCCTTGAACGGGACGTGGTTGAACTTCACGCCCGCCTGGTGCTCGAGCAGCGCCATCGCCAGGTGCGCTGCGCTGCCGACGCCGGCCGAGCCGTAGTTGAGCTTGCCCGGGTCCTTTTTCGCCAGCGCGATCAAGTCCTGCATGCTCTTGACCGGCAGCTTGGTGTTGACCACCACCGAGTTCGGCGTCTCGCCGATCTTCGAGATGGGCGCGAGATCCTTCACGGCGCTGTACTGGCGCTTGGCGTACAGCGTCTCGTTGACCGCGAGGCCGATGTGCGGAACGAGCAGCGTGTAGCCGTCGGGCAGCGCCTGCGCGGCCAGCGCGGCGCCGATCGTGCCGCCGGCGCCGCCGCGGTTGTCCACGACGAACGTCTGCCCCAGCGCTTCGCCGAGCTTCGTGCCGACCACGCGGCCGAGCAGGTCGCTCGTTCCGCCGGGTGCAAACGGCACGATCAGGCGCACCGGGCGCTCGGGATACTTCTGCGCGTAGCCGGTCGCGGGCAAGCCGAGCGCCGCCACCAGCAGGACCATCATACGGACTGGAATTCGTGTCATATGTCCTCCTCGTGTTGTGCCTCCATCCTACCAAGTAGTGAGTGGGCGGTGGGCGGTGGGCTGGTGCTGTCTGGTGGCTGGTGGCTGGTGGCTGGACAGCAAAATACCCGTAAACTGGGATGTCGACAGGATCTGTCGCTCGTCGCTCGTCGCTCGTCACACGTCACACGTCACACGTCACACGTCACTCATCACTCAAAAAAACCATGCCGACCATTAGAGGCGCCGATCTCGTGGCCCGCGCGCTCGTGAGCGCGGGTGTCAAGCACCTGTTTTCGCTATCGGGCAACCACATCATGCCGCTCTACGATGCGGCGCTGGACGCGGGGCTTTCCATCGTACACACACGCCACGAAGCCGCGGCGGTGCACATGGCGGACGCCTGGGGACGTCTCACCGGCCAGCCCGGCGTGGCGCTCTTCACCGGCGGGCCGGGGCACGCCAATGCCGTCGGCGCCCTCTACACGGCGCTCGCCTCGGAGTCGCCGGTCGTGATGCTGTCGGGCCATGCGCCGCTGAACGAGCTGGGCAAGGGATCGTTCCAGGAAATGCGGCAAGCCGAGCTGGCGCTGCCTGTGTGCAAGCAGTCCTGGACGACGCAGCAGGCGGAAGCGCTGGGCGACGATATCGCCCGCGCTTTCCGCGTCGCCACCGTGGCCCGGCCCGGGCCCGTGCACATGAGCCTGCCTTTCGACCTGCTGGAGGCGGCCGTGGACACCGCACCGCCGCCCGCGGACGCGAGCCGCGCCCCCGCGTCACCCCTCGCGGAATCGGCGGCGGACACAGTACTCGAGCTTCTGGGGAAAGCGCAGCGGCCGCTGGTGATCACGGGCAGCGTGCTGTCGCGCGACCGTGCCGGCGATCTCCCGCAGCGCCTCGCCGAGGCGGCCGGGGCGCCGGTCGTCTGCATGGAAAGCCCGCGGGGCCTCAACGACCCCGCGTTGGGAGCGCTTTCCGCCGTCGTGGCGCAGGCAGATTTCATCGTGCTGCTCGGCAAGCAACCCGACTTCACGTTGCGCTTCGGCCGGCCTCCGGCCATTGCCGCAGCGTGCCGCATTGCCCTGATCGATCCTCAGCCCGTCCTGCTGAAACGCGCGGCGGCCGTGCTGGGCCGCGACCGCATCGCGCTCTCGGCCGCGGCAGACTCCGTCCCCGCCGCGCGGCTGCTCATCGAGCGCGCCGCCGGTCGGCGGGAGCGCGAGAGCGCCTGGGCCGGCGAGGTGACCGCCGCGCTGCGCGCGCGCCCGGCGGAGTGGGCGAGGCACGCACCCCGGCTCGAGGGCCCGGTGCACCCGCTCGACATCGGGCGCGCCATGCAGGCCGCGATCGACTCCGCGCGCGAAGCCGTCTTCGTTTCGGACGGCGGCGAGTTCGGCCAGTGGGCGCAGGCGGCCGTCACGGCACCGACGCGGATCATCAACGGCGTGGGCGGCTCGATCGGCAGCGCGGTCCCGTTTGCGCTCGCCGCGAAAATGGCCCGCCCTGATGCAACGGTGATCGCCGCGACGGGCGACGGCGCCTGCGGCTATCACCTGCTCGAGCTGGACACGGCGGTGCGCACGGGACTGGCGCCGGTCATCGTGGTCGGCAACGACGCCTGCTGGAACGCAGAGCACCAGATCCAGCTGCGCACCTACGGCAAGGAGCGCGCGCACGGCTGCGAGCTGCTGCCGACGCGCTACGATCTCGCAGCGGCCGCCCTCGGTGCGCACGGCGAGCAGGTTACCCGGCCGGGCGAGCTGGACGCGGCGCTGTCGCGCGCGGTGGCGTCGGGCAAACCGGCGCTCGTGAACGTGATGATCGAGAGATTGCCTGCCCCGGTCATCAAGTCGTAAGTCGCGCACGCCTGCGCCGAGTCGCAAACGCCGCTGAGCAAGCTTTAAGACGGGTCGCCAAGGGCGCGGAGGACACCAGGAATTTAGTGAAGAGCGCGCTTTGGATTTTGAGATTACTCCGTATCGTCCTTCGCGTCCTTCGCGTTCCGTAGTAACGCTGTTCCCTGGCGTCCGTCGCGTCCTTTGCGTTCCGTAGTAACGGCTTTCTTCGCGACCCGTAGCAAGACCGTTTACCCGCCGAGCTTCCGCGCGACCAGCTCGCTCATCGTCGGCAGCAGGCGGTGATACGCCGGCGTGCCGAATCCCCCGTCCACGGCGCGCCCATCCACGAGCAGCACGAACTGCGGCGAGCCTGAGCGGCCGCGTGTCTGGCGGATCATCTCGTCGTACATCGGCGCGAGATGCGAAGGCAGCCGCGTCTTGTCGGGCACGGGCGAATTGATGACCTTGGGCACGTGCGTAAAGCGGATGTGCCGGTAGTCCGGCATCTCGCGCAGGCGCGGTAGCTCGCTCGCCTCCCACTTCCGGCAATACGGACAGTCCGGCCCGCCCAGATAGACAAGATCGATGACCGAGTCGCGATTGACGCCGACGTGCATGATCTGCGTATACGCGAAGACCAGGAAGACGATGGCGACCGCCACCCACCACTTGGCTCTCATGAACCCAAGGATAGTGACGCCCCGGCGCTGTGGCAACGCGTCATGCGGCTTTGGATCGTCGATCATTGCTCGTTGGTCGTCAGTCGTAGTCGTCAGGTGGGCGCTGGGCGTCGGTCGCAGGACGCTTGAGAAGCGGGAGTTGAACACCGCGGCCCGCTGGTGGCGCCGGGATCATCAAAGTTTTCGGATGCGTAGGGGCGCCGAACGAGTTGGCATCTCGCCCTGTCAAGTGGGACAAATCCTATCTTACGGCAGCCTTACTTGTCTCTAATCCTGTCGGCGCAGTTGCAGCCGAAAACCGTTAACTTCGTTCGTCCAGAATGACGCCTGCATCGGGAGTATGGCGGGGTGGCAGAGGGGCTATGCAACGGCGCGCAAAGCCGTTCACGTCGGTTCGAATCCGGCCTTCGCCTCCAGATTCCGGGATTCGCGGTGAGCGAACCGCGGGTGGCATGAAAAAAGGCGGCTCGCGCCGCCTTTTTTCTTGCCGCTCTTGCCGGCCACTTCGATACTTGACCCTATCGCCTGACCGCCACGCCGCGCACCGCCTCGGGCGAGCCGGCGGGCACCCACCCGTCGCCGCGGCAGTACGGGCAGATCCGCCACACGTGGTTGCCGGTGGCGTAGCACCACACGCAAACGCGCCAGTAGCTGGGATTGGGGGCCAGCCGGATGATGCCGGGGCAGTTGCCGCGCGACCCGAACACGCGATGCAGGAACGCCCGGCCTTTGCGAAAGGTCGCGTGGCAGCAGGTGCAGTAGGCGCGCGGCGGCCGCAGCTTCGGCGATGCTTTCATTCGATGCGCCTTTTCGTGTCGGCCGCCGCGGTCGCGCTCGCGTCGGGAGCTGAAATTCCTTCGTGAAGGTGACCGAGGGGCCCGATCGAGTCTTCCGGTATTGACTTCAACACGCGGCCGTCGGGGAAGACGAGCTGCCAGGTCTTTCCCTCTCTGCGATCTCTCACCACGACCCAACGGCTTCGAAGCGACATGCGGCTGTCCTCGCGCTTGGAGTCAACTTAGTCGCGCAATGTGACGGCCGGGAAGCCGGCCAGCGCGTATAGAGTGCGTCCGTCGGACTAGGAGGACGTTTCGGACACTGGTGCTCCCCGCCGCGGCGGTTTCTCCGCGGGACCCGAGGTGTAATCAATCGGCTACAGACTCGCGCGCGGCGGAGTGATTGAATCCGTGGCGGAGACTTCGGTGTCGAGGGGCAGGCTTGATGCAGGCGACTTTTAAGCTGGCCATCTTCCTGGCGATCGCGCTGGCGCCCGCAGCGGGGCACGCACAGCATGAGGGTCCCGAAGCCCTGGAGCGCCGGACGAAAACCGCCCTGCTCTACCGCATGTTCGGCTATGTCGAATGGCCCCCCGACTCGCATCCCAGGCCGGGAGCGCCGTTCGTGGTCGGCATGCTGGGCGCGAAAGCGCTCGCGGCGGAACTGGAAAGCTACGTCGTCGGGCGGACGGTCTACAACCGGCCGATTGTCGTGCACCAGCTTCGCGACGCTGAGTCCGCCGGAAACGTTCATGCGCTCTTCATCGGCCGCGCGGAATCCACGCAACTGCCCGTCGCCGTCCGCGCCGGCGGCCACGTTCTGTTGGTCACGGAATGGCCGGGCGCGCTGGCGCAGGGCAGCGTCATCAACTTCCTGACGATCGAGGACCAGGTGCGCTTCGAGGTCTCGCTCGACGCCGCCCAGCAGCGCCAGCTCAGCATCAGCTCGCGGCTGCTCTCGGTGTCGCAGAACGCGCCGGACCTCAAGCCATGACCTCGATCCACCTCACGCGCCGCTCGGTGCGCGGCAAGCTGCTCGCCGTGGTCGTGCTCACGGCGGTGACCGCGCTCGTCATTGCCGGCACGTGGCTCATCGCCCACGATCTCAAGAACTACGAGAATTCCCGGATCGGCAACCTGACCACGCTGGCCCAGGTCGTGGCTGCGGCCAGCGGCCCTGCGCTTGCGTTCAATGACAAGCGCGACGCGGCCGCAAAGCTGGCGTTATTGCGCGTGCGGCCGTCCATCCTCGCCGCGGCCCTCTACAAACCCAATGGCGAGCTGTTCGTCAGTTATTCACCCGAGCAGCTCAAGGTCGCCAACCTGCTCGGCAACCAGAGCCGGGGGTACGTGATCGAGGGCGACCGGATCGCGCTCGTGCAGCCCGTAATGGAGAAATCCGAAGAAGTCGGCTTTCTGTATCTCGTGGGGAGCTACGAATCCAGGCAGCGCCTGCTCGAAACGGCCGGCATCGTCAGCATCGTGCTGCTGTTGAGCCTGCTGGCGGCCGTGCTGGCGTCCACGTGGCTGCAGCGGAACCTGACCACGCCCATCTCGGACATGACCGAGGCAGCCCGACGCGTGCGGGAGGAGCGCGACTTCTCGATTCGCGTGCGCAAGACGACCGACGACGAGATCGGCTACCTGGTGGACACCTTCAACGCCATGCTCGACGAGGTCGGGCGCCGCTCGGAAGAGCTGACGCAATCCAATGCCGCCCTCAGCCGCGAGATCGCCGAGCGGCGCGAGGCCGAGGATGCGCGCGTTGAAAGCGAAGCCCGCTTCCGCGTGCTGGCCGACGATGCGCCGGTGCTCATCTGGATCACCGAGCCGCAGGGCTGCGTGTTCGTGAACCGCGAATTCCAGGAGTACACGGGGCGCACGCTCGAGGAGTTGCGCGGCGAGCGCTGGCTTGAAGTCCTCCATCCGGACGACATCGCGGAAACGAAACGGGTGTTCCGCGCCTCGGTGGACAAGAAGTCCCACTACGAGATCGAGCACCGCCTGCGCCGCGCCGACGGCACCTACCGCTGGTTCAAGTCGGTGGGTACGCCGCGCCTGCGCTCGGACGGACGGCTCATGCATTACGTGGGCAGCTCGTTCGACATCAACGAGATCAAGGAGAACATCGCCGAGCTCGACCTCGCCCACGCGGCGCTGCGCGACGCCGACCGGAGAAAGGACGAGTTCCTCGCCGTGCTCTCGCACGAGCTGCGCAATCCGCTCAACCCGGTGCGAAACGCCGCCGCCGTCCTGCGCCTGTCGGCCGAGCGCTCGCAGGTCGTGTGGGCGGCCGAGGTGATCGACCGGCAGTCGCGGCAGCTCGCGCGGCTGCTCGACGACCTGCTCGACGCCGCGCGCATCACGCAGGGCAAGCTGGAGCTGCGCAAGCAGAGAGTCGCTCTCTCGGCCATCGTGGCAATGGCGGTCGAGACCACGCGCTCGCTGTTCGAGTCAAACGAGCAGAAGCTCGACATCACGCTGCCCGCGGAGGCGATCTACCTGGAAGCGGACACCAGCCGGATGTCGCAGGTTCTGGGCAACATCCTCAACAACGCGGCCAAGTACACCGACCGGGGCGGCCACATCCGCTTGACGGCCACCCGCCGGGACGGTCGCGTCGCGATCTCGATCAAGGATTCCGGCAGCGGCATCGCGGCGGCGGACCTGCCCCACGTCTTCGACCTCTTCATGCAGGCGCGCGCGCATTCGGCCCGCGCTGCGGGCGGCCTGGGCATCGGGCTCGCGTTGGTCAAGATCCTGGTCGAGATGCACGGCGGATCGGTCGAGGCACGCAGCGACGGCCCGGGCCGGGGCAGCGAATTCATTATCACCCTGCCCGCCCAAGCGGGGGCGCAATCGCCTGCGCGCGAACCGGGCGCGGTGGTTTTCCCCGTGGCGGCGCGTCCGCTCAAGGTGCTCATCGCCGACGATGTCGCCGATTCGGTGCAGAGCCTGGCGATGGTCATGCGTGCCCTGAATCACGAAGTGCATGTAGCCCACGACGGCGTCGAGGCGCTGGACGTCGCGCGCAAAGTGCAGCCCGACGTCGCGGTGCTCGACATCGGGATGCCCGGCCTGACCGGCTACGAAGTAGCTTCCCGCATCCGCCTGCACCCCTGGGGCAGGCGGATGATGCTCATCGCGCTCACGGGCTGGGGCCAGAACCGGGACATGGTGCTGTCACGCGAAGCGGGGTTCGACCACCACATGACCAAGCCCGCCGACTCTGCCCTGCTCGCGCGCTACCTCGCCGAAGCCGCCGCGCGTGAGGTCACCCCGACCAACGAGAAAACAGGGTGATCGACCGGTCCGGCCGGGTGCCCCCGCCGCGGCTGTGCGGCCAGACCCCCACGGCTCATTGAGGCCGCCTGCGATGTCCGCGGCTCGCGGCCGGGCGTTGCCCCCGGGTCAGGCTGGCGTCCGAGGAAGGCCGGTAGGTGGGCGTGGCCAGCGTCCACGGATGACGGGCCTTGTCGAAGCCGTGATGCGACGCGTCCTCGAAGGCCCTCAGGAACGAGGAAAAATGGCGCGCGCTATGACGGTATACCCGGCCATCGGAGCGATAGGCCCGCCATTCCCAGAACTGGCGGTGGTTCTGCGCGTGATGCTCGAATTCCCAGTGCGGCATGGGGCAATCGCTGGTGCGGCGTCGGGTTGGCGGCCATTGGGGGCCCGCAGGAAGGGAGGCTGATTTATAGCGCCGGAATCTTGCATGTGCCGCCTGACGCGGATAGTCCGAGCGGCTATTTGAGGAGCAGGGGCAGACTGGACGCCAGCAGCGTCCCCCCGACCAGACGGCGGAACGCCAGCTCGGACAGGTTGAGGTGAACGCGGTTGCCGAGAGCGATGCCGATCAGCATGACCGGGAGGGCCGCCGCGAACACGATCACCGTCTCAAAGGTGAATTCGCCCACGGCGTAGTAGCCCAGGCCGCGCACCAGCGCGAGCCCGAGGAGCATCGCCGACAGGGTCGCGCGGAATGCGTGCTTCGCCAGCTTGCGCGCTTCCAGGTACATCACGAAGAATGGTGTCGCCATTGTCCCGAACACGGTGCCGACGGCGCCCGAGACGGTCCCGGCAAGCGGCGCGAGCCAGCGGCCCGGCTCGCCCGCGACCGCTGCCGGGCGCCATGTCGTCCACAGCGCGTAGGCGGCGTAGACCAGCACGACCATGCCCAGCCCGCGCACGAGCGTGAGTGGATCGAGTGTCGTGAACACATAAAGCCCGGCGCCGATGCCGACCACGCACCAGGGCATGAAGGGCAGCACCTCGCGCCAGGCGATGTGGCGGCGATCGTGGCCGAGAATGGCGACCGAGGAAGCGATCGTGAGCAGGGTCCAGGCGGGCACGAGCACCTTGATGGGCAGCACGACCACGAGCAGCGCCATCCCGAGCGCGCCCCCGAACCCCGTTCCGCCGCGCAGCGTATACGCCAGCAGCAGCACGACTACGCAGTAGACGAGCGCGAGCGGGGAAAGGGAATAGATCTCCATTAGTCGTTGCCGTAGCCGTCAGTCGATCGGCAGTATACGGCGCGCCATGCCACTGCGGCCCTCCGGCCGGCAACGTTCACTCAGGCGGCGGCTATTCGGTCATGGCTGGCCACCGCGCACGGCTGAGAGGCGGTAGGACACGCGATCACCGGGACATTCATGTCGGCCTCGCGCTGCACGCGCTGCTCGTCGTGCGCCTGCGGCTCGCGGACGGGGATGCCAATAAAGATCAGATCGCGCGCATCGAGCCCGGAGCTCACCCTGCGGGCGCCGGCGCGATGCGGTCTCGGTTTGCCTTTTGCGCACGCAGCGAGACGCGACTTTCCCGGACCTGGGGAGTCGCGCCCCCAGGCCCGGAAAAATGATCGGTCTCTCTCTATACGCTGCTGGGAAGTGAGCGCTTCGGGGCTGTACCGCCGAGAAGCGTCATGCATGAGTCGATCATCCCGCCCGCCTAGACGGGCGGGAGTCTCGAATCAATCCTTACGGTTGACTGTTCACCATCCACCGCTTACCGGCCGGCAGAACGCCGGTGTCCTTGTCCGCGCGCAGACTGTGCCCGATCGCGGCCCACCATGCCCTCATCGGCGCTCATGCCCATCTGCGCCATGAGCTCCTGTTTCTTTTCCATCATCTCGGAGGCCAGCGCTTCCATGTCCAGGTCCGCCTTCTTCACTTTCGGGAAAAGCTCGTCCTGCTCTTCCGTGATGTGATGGTTGACATACTCTCCCAGCACCGTGAACGTGGCCGCATACTCTTCGTCTGCCGAATCCATGCCCTTGAGCTTCTCGATCAGCTCTTTCGCGACGTTGTGCTCGACCTCAGCTTCGTCGAGCAGATCGGTCTCGTCGATCGCCTCGCGCACGGCGGGATAGAAGACCTGCTCCTCCAGCTCCGCGTGCACGGTAAGCTCGTTGCACGCCAGCTCGGCAATCTCGGACTTCTGTTGCTGGCTTTCGGCCTTTTCGAACTGCTTGAACAGCTTCTGCACCTTCTGATGATCTTCGATCAGCATTGCGATCGCCTCGGGCTGGCGGCTACCGCTGCGCTTCCTTCCTTTGCTCTTGGCCATGGGCGGCTCCTTTTCAATTGCATGGGTGCGTCGGAAACAAGCGCATGGAGGCAATACTTGTGCCATTGGCCGGATACACCGCGTCTCGGGCGTGCTGAATGGATTGGCGGCCGCGCGCGTGCGCGGCGGGGTAACTCTTACAGCACCAGGGGTAAAAGGTGCCCGCTTGCCCCGCCGGAACCGGATGGTTCGTCCGGGAGTCGTAGATGCATCGCATTTGGGAACAGCACGCACATGGAGAAGAGCAAGCGCCGCAAGCGGATCAACGGCATTCATGCCGACGAGGCCCGACCCTGGGTCCAGGCGGCGACGGACGAGCCGGTGACAGCGGCATTGCCTCTCCCGCCCTTGCACCGTACTTTGGACCCACGCAGTCGCAGGCGCCGCCCGCCTGCCGTCACGCCGGTTCCCCCTTTCCTGCAGGACCCGCCGGGCTCGTGACCGCCGCGAGTTCGAGCATCGGGCACCTCAACCGGTGCGCGCATCCGGGCTGCCTGTGCCAGGTTGATCCCGGCGAGCGTTGCTGCGGCGATTACTGCCGTCAGGTCATCGAAGGAGCGCCGCCCGGGAAATTGCCCGCGCGGCCGCAGCCCGGACGCTGTGCGTGCGGCCACGCCGCCTGCGAGCCGTAGTTCGCGTCACGAACAGACTACTGAGTCAAGGCGGAGGGACCAGGACGATCCGGCGCGCCGCGGGTGACTTTCCCTTTTTCGGCCTATGCCGCCCGGCGCCGCTCGGTGCGCCGGCGCTCGACCGTCGGCCGCGGCTCCTCGGCGGCGCGCTCGCGCTCGATGAGGTCTCGAAAGCGGCCGAGATCCTCATCCACACGACGGCACGCTGCGACGAGGAAGCGGCCGACGTCCTCCACGTAGCCGTCGGGGTCATACTCCAGACGCAACGTGACGCGGGTATGTTCGGGCCCGACGGGGCGGAACGCGACCGTGCCCTGTCTCTGCAGCCCCTTGTCCGAGCGCCACGCGATCCGGCGCTCCGGGACGTTCTCGACGACCTTCGACTCCCACTCCAGCGGCGCGCCCGACATCGTGGCGCGCCAGCGGATGCGCCCGTCGTCGAGTTCCTCCACCTTGTCGATGCCCTCCATGAACTGCGGATAACTCTCGAATTGCAGCCATTGCTTGTAGACGGTGTTGATCGGACTATGCACTTCCACGAAAGTCTCAATCACTGGCATAACGCCTCTTCTCCTGTGTCATGACGGGCCGTGGATGGCGGTACGGCAGCTCTGTCCCGGACTCGTCGAATTATTCGCGCCCGGAGCAGTGCGGGCACGGCTGCTTCCGGTCACTGAGACCTGTACCGCTTGAAAAAAATTCCGCCGCGCGCGTGCGCCGATCGTCTGCGGCCTTTTCTCCGGCGCGGGTAGCGATTCGACGACGGAACGACCCGCACCGTCACGGGGTCGTAATGCGAACGGACCACCTTGAGGCCACCATGACCACACGGCTCGAAACGCCGCTGAAACGCGAAATCCTGATCAAGGGCGAGCCCTATCGGCTCACCGTCTCTCCGCTCGGACTGCATCTGGCGCGCAAGGGGCGGCGCAAGGGTTACGAGCTGTCGTGGCTCGACTTCGTGAACGGCGAGGCCGCGCTCGCCAGCGCGCTCAACGCGTCTCTCGAGGAAAGGCTGACGGACCCCCAGGCGCCGTCGAAGCGCAAAGTGCGCGTGCCGCACAAGCGACTGACGGAGACGGATGCATAGCTCAGTGTCAAGTCGTCACGGCTCGTCACGGGTCACTGGTCACGCGTCACTCGTCACTCGTCAATCGAGACAGGTTCCATCAAGTCCGGCCCCTCGGCCAGCGCGCTGTTGACCCGCATGCTCACGCGATAGTGCTCGAGACTTTCGACGCTCACCGCCGAACGCGCCAGCTCGGCGGCCGCGGCGCCCTCCTTGACATCGGGCGATAGCCACGCATCCTGCGCTGCGCGCGGCAGCGCTGCGGGCATCCGATCGTGCAGCGCCCCCAGCGCGCCGGCGGCCGGCAAGGTCAGTATGGAGCAGCTCATCACCCAGTCCGCGCCCGGCGCGGGACGCCACGCTGCGGCAAGGCCGGCAAAACCCAGCAGGGCGCCGTCGTTGCGATGAATGAAATAAGGCTGCTTGACGGTCCTGGGCGCGCGGCCTTCGATGCCCGGCAGCTCGACCTTGCGCCATTCGTACCATCCCAGCGCGGGCACCAGGCAGCGCGCGCGGCGGATGGCGTCGCGCCACATGGGCTTTGCCGCCGCCTCCTCCAGCCGCGCGTTGAACGTGCCGGTCGGCGGCTTCGCATCCTTCCACCAGTGGGGAATCAGGCCCCAGCGGGCGGGCACGGCCTCGAGCGCCCGGGTCTCCGGGTGGAGTCGCAGCATCGGGACGATCGCTCCCGGCGCAACGTTCCAGCGGGCCGGGAACTGCGGAACCCCCTTGAGCAACTGCCATTCGCGCTCGATCGCTGCTTCAACGGGAGGGACGTAGCGGCCGCACATGGCTTGAACAGCGTGACGGGTGACGGGTGACCGGACTATACCGCAAGAAAAAGGGCGGCCGTCTGCCGCCCTTTCCCTGCCGCCAGGTTTCGTCGCCGCTATTTCACCGCTGGCTTCCGCGGAAGCGGGACGACACGCCCGTCCGGCAGCCTGACGGTCGGCTGTCCGCCGCTCTTCTGGACGACCCGGATGCGCACGCTGCCCTTCTTTACCGGCGGGGCCGCTTCGCCGGGCTTGCGTTGCCTGACCGTTATTCGCATTGCGTTCTCCTCACACGTGCGTGAATTGTGAATGATAAATCGTGAACTGAACCGATCAGTCTGTGACCGCCGGTCTTTTCAGGGGTTCTCCGATTCCCGGTTATTTCATGGCAATCTTCTCCGCCTCCAGCGCCTCGCTCACCGCGACCGCCAGCTCGCTGCGCACCCGCATCCAGTCCTCGACGTGATCGGTATAGGCACGCAGCTCGAACCCCATCCAGTCGGGTCCCAGCTTCGTGAACAGCACTTCGGGCGGCGGATCCTTCTGGATGCGCGCGTGGGCTGCCGCGACCCGCTCGAGGATGGCGATCACGCGCTTGGGACTGGCGCCGTGCGCCACGGCGACGGGCAGCTCCAGTCCGCGGCGGTGCGCCGAGAGCGTCCAGTTGATCAGGCGCTCCGAGATCAGCTTGCCATTGGGCACGATGATCTCCGAGCCGGTCGCGGCGCGCACCACGCTCGCCCGTATCCCGATGCGCTCGACGATGCCCGAGGTGTCCTCGATCTGGATCATGTCGCCCACCTGCACCGGCCGCTCGAAGAGCAGGATCAGCCCCGACACGAAATTATTGAAGATGTTCTGCAGGCCGAAGCCCACTCCGACCGTGAAGGCCCCGGCCAGGATCGTGAACTTGGTCATGTCGAAGCCGAGCACCGCGACGGCGAAGAAGAAGCCGGCCACCAGGATCAGGTAATGCAAGGTCCGGGAGATGGCGTAGTAGAGCCCGCGCTGCATGTGCGCCCGCGGATAAATGTCCTCATCCAGGAAGAACCGCACCAGCCGCGAGACCATGAACGAGCCCCAGACGACGACGGCGAATGCGATGACGTCGCCGAGCGAAAGGCTGATCGAGCCCGCGTGCAGCTCCGCCGCGAGGACGGACCGTAAGCCCTCGAGGATCGGTTCGCGGATGGCGAGGCGCCCCAGGACGAACAGCGACCACAGCACCCCGGCTGCCGTCATCATCAGGTAGCGGGCACGCCGCCAGAGCAGTTCCGGGTGGCGTTGCACCATGCCGAGCAGGTTGAGCGGACGCGAGCGCAGCGCGACGATGACGACGGCATCGAGTATCTGGACGACGGCGTACAGCACCACGCCGAGGTACGCCGCCCCCAGCACCGTGTTGCCGAGCAGGTTACCCAACGCCATGTAGCCGGCCGCGCTCGCCGCCGCGGCGGCGGTGAAGACCGCGCAAGCCACCACCGCACCAATGCGGTGCCGGCGTATGCGCCGCCGCGCGCTGGTGGCCTCGGCCCGGCGCAGGCGGCCCAGAAAAACAATCATCAATAGAGCACCCGCGATCATTTCCGCGATGAAGACGAGGCGCGGTATCGCCTGCATGGACGCGGCGACCGCGCGCCCCTGGTCGATCAAGAAGAAGGCGACGATGGCGTAGAGCAGGCCCCGAAGCCGCTCCTCGACGATCGGCCGCAGCACGATGATGGTGGGAATGAGCGCGGCGGCGCCGATGATGGCCCACAGCAAGCGGGGCGCCTGCGGGTATATCCACGCCGCGCCGAGGAACGAGAGCACCAGCGCGGTGGCCACCGGCGTCATCAGCACGCCGCTGACCCGCTGCAGCGCCGGATCGGAGACGGCGGATAGCACGCTGCGCCGCCGTACCCAGAACAGCGCCGCGGCGAGGACGGCGAAAAGGCCCGCGTGCAGCACGAAGCGTCCCGGCCGGCGCGCCAGGTACGACTCCAGCGTGGCCACCTGCGCCTGCCACGACTCCTGGCTGTCTACGGTGCCCGTGCCATCGAGCACCCGCGGGTCCCACACCGGCGGACTGTCGCGGGAGAAAATCCGGCCCAGCGTGTCCTCGCGCGCCTGCCGGACGACCTTCAGCGCCTCGGTGATTCGCAGGTCCTGGGCTGTCACCCGGCTGTGCAGCCGCAGGGCGTGCGCCCGCTGCTTGTCCACGGCGGCGCGCGCGCGGGCGATTCCCGAGAGCAGCGATTCCACCCGGCGCGCCAGCTCGGCGTCGCCGGATTCCCGCGCGAGGCGGAGCGACTCCTTCCACGTTGCGTCCAGGGCCGTCAGCCGCTCCCGGTCGCGGTCGAGTCTTCTCGCCCGCTCCTGGAGCTGCTCGTTCCACTCCAGCACCGTGTCGCGCAGCCTGCGCCAGCTGCGTTCCAGCCGGTCGAGCAGCTGGAGCGAGGCGCGCTGCGCGACGATGCGCGCGTTCTCCCGGAAACGCGCATCGATTTCCCGTGACAGGGCGGGCAGCTCGTTCTCGATGGCGGCGATCGCCGTGCCGGCCGCGAGCGTGGACTCGATGTCGCGCAGGCTGATGGCGGTGAGATCGGCCTGCGCGGGTATCTCGGCGAGCGGCACTGCGGCGGCGGCGCCGCCCGCCGCTTCGGCCGCTGGACGCGTCTCGGACGTCCCCGGCTTGATCGTGATTTCAGCTGCGCCGAACGACGGCAGCAGACTGAAAGCGACAACCGGAAGGATGGCCTTGGCGTGCATCACTCGCCACCCCGTCACCACTTTCCGGGCCAGAGCGTGATCCAGAATGCCAGCGTGTTGATGTCGTTGAGATCGGCGATTTTGGGCAGGTAAGCCATGTTCAGGCTGGCGGCGCCAAGATCGTACGACACGAGGGGAATCGGCGCGACGAACGCGCGCCCCCGGTTATAGGTGTCGCTCTCGAACGCGGCCAGCGCAATGCCGGCGCCGAAGCGGCGCGTCGGCTTCCAGAATGCGCCCCCGCCGGCATACACCGCCGTGTTGCGCCCGGAATCGCGGTACGCGCCGCCGTCGAGAAACCATTCCACGCGCTCGCTGTGCGGAATGCGGTAGCGCAGGCCCAGTCCCGGATTGACCTCGTTGTCCGCGGCGATGTCGCGTGCGCGGCCGCGCTCGAAGTGATACGAGAGGCCGTACAGGTTGATGCCCAGGTCGCCGGCGAGCGCAACCGAAGGAAGCAGGACCAGGGCACAAGCAATCAGGAAGCGGCGCCACATATCTCGAAATTGTCGGACGGGGGTGTGGATTGGAAAAAGAACGGCCGGCCTTCATAACCAGCCACCAGCCACAGTATTGGGCCGCCCGGGGAGACGGCGGTTCAATGTGTTGCCGTTTTGCGTCAGGCCGTTCGGCTCACCGCGGGACCGGCTTGCCGGAAAGCGGTGGATCCGATTTCGGGTACGAAGCCCGGCGCTATCTCTGCAGCTCGACGCGTATCCCGGATTCCCGGATGACCCGCGCCCATTTCTTCGTTTCGGATTCGATGAAAGCGCGGAAATCCCCGGGTGAGCTGGTCTCGATGTCCGCGCCGAGGCCGGCGAAGCGGGCACGCATCTCGGGCGATCCGAGCCCTTTCACGGTCTCGGCGTTCAGCCGGGCGATGACGGGCCCCGGTGTCCCGGCGGGGGCCAGCAAGCCGTTCCAGATGCTGGCCTGATAGCCGGGCAGCCCGCCCTCCGCCACGGTCGGAATTTCCGGCGCGAGCGGTGACCGCTTCAGCCCGGTAATCCCCAGCGCCTTGAGCTTCCCCGCTTTCACGTGCGGCAGGACCGAAGTCATGCTGGGGAAACCCAGGTGCATGTGGCCGGCGATCACGTCGTTCGTGGCCTGCGCGGTGCCCTTGTACGTCACGTGAACGAGCTTGATGCCCGCCATCAGGTTCATCAGCGCGCCCGCCAGGTTGGCGGGAGAGCCGTGGCCGGAGGAAGCATAGTTGAGCTCTCCCGGCCTCGCCCGCGCCAGCGCGATGAGTTCCTTCAGCGTGCGCCCCGGCAGGCTGGGATGCGCGACCAGGATGATGGGCGTCGAGCCCACCAGGCTGATCGGCGCGAGATCGCGCAGCGTGTCGTAGGGCAGCTCCTTCACCATGCTCGGGTTGGTCGCGATCGCGGGCGCGACGATCAGCAGGGTGTAACCGTCGGGCGGCGACTTGGCGGCCACCGCGGTGCCGATGATGCTGTTCGCGCCGCCGCGGTTGTCGATCACCACCGGCTGGCCGAGGTTCTCCGCGAGCCGCTGCCCGACGAGGCGGCCGACGATGTCCGCGTTTCCCCCCGCCGCGTAGGGCACGATCAGCCGCACCGGGCGCGCAGGGTAATCCGCCGGGTAGCCGGGAGCGGCCAACATCATGAAGATCGTTGCCGCCGCGATCGAGAGCCGGATCATCTTGCCTTCCGCCTTTTGCCTTCAGTTGACCTTGATGCCCGCCCGCTGCACCACTCCGCGCCACTGCTCGATTTCCCGCCGAATCTGATCGTAGAGCTGCTCCGGTGCTCCGCCGGCGGGCGCCATGCCGTCGCCCTGCAGCCGGTCAGCCATCTCCTTCTGCGCCAGGATCTTCGTCATCTCGGCGTGCAGGCGTTCCACGACCGGCCGCGCCAGCCCCTTGGGCCCGATCAGCCCATGCCAGTTGGTCACTTCATAGCCGGGAACGCCCGCCTCGCTCACCGTGGGCAGGCTCGGCTCGGCGGGCACGCGCTCCGGCGTCGTCACCGCCAGTGCGCGCAGGCGTCCCGCCTTCACCTGCGGCAAGCCGACCTGCGAAGTCGCGAACACGAGCTGGATGTGGCCCGCCAGGAGATCCGTCATGGCCGGCCCGCCGCCCTTATACGGAACGTGCGTCATCCTGATGCCGGCCATATACAGGAACAGCTCGGTCGTCAGGTGCACGATTGCGCCCTGCCCGCTGCTGCCGTAAGTGATCTGCCCGGGCCGCGCCTTGGCGAGCGCCACCAGCTCGCGGATATTCTTCGACGGCAGCGAAGGATGAACGGTCACGATGTACGGGCCGCGCGCCACCCAGATGATCGGGGTGTAGTCGGTGAGCGCGTTGAACTTGAGCGGATACAGACTGGGATTGATCGAATAACTGGGGGAGATCATCGTCAGCGTGTAGCCGTCCGGCGCCGCCCGCACGCCGGCCTCGAAGCCGATCGTGCTGCCGCCCCCGGGCCGGTTCTCGACGAACACCTGCTGGCCGAGCGCCTCGGCGAGCTTGCCGCCCATCAGGCGCGCAACGAAATCGGTGCCGCCGCCCGCCGCCGCCGCGACGATGATGCGAATGGGCTTGACCGGATAGGCCTGGGCGCCGGCGCCGGACGCGAGCCCCCAGCCGGCAAGGAAGAGAAACGATCCGATCGCCACTTGGTGTGTTCTCATCCGGCTCTCCCTGATTGTGCCGCGTCAGCTTACGCCCGCCGGGCGACGGGCGTCCATCTTGCGCGGTTGGCTGTACACTCGCCGTAAAGGAGGCGCTATGGCGCTCACACCGATCCGGCGGGTGGTCACGGGTAACGATGCCCGCGGGCGGTCGAAAGTGATATGGGACGGCCCGGCGCCGAATGCCCACGAGGCATCGATGGGCTCGGGCCGGGGGCACACCGATCTCTGGGTTTGGAACGAGTGCCCCGCCCCGCTCTCGGGCAGCGATGACGCCGGCAATCTGCCGTATGTCTTTTCAGGCCCGGCGGAAGGCGGCCACGTGCGCGTCGTGCAGATACGGCCGCGGCCCACCGACTACGATCCGGCGAAAGACAGCGAGACCGTCGCGCCCCATCCACCGAAATTGCGGCCCCGCAGCCGCGGCACCTGGGATCGCGGCGGCAACAATGCGTACTCGTCGTCGATGCACAAGACGGAAACGGTGGATTACGGCGTCGTGCTGTCCGGCGAGCGCGGGCTGATCCTCGACGACCGGGAGCTCACGATGCGCCCCGGCGACGTGGTGATCCAGGTCGGCGCCTGGCACCAGTGGACGATGCCCAAGGGCGCGACGATGGCGTTCTCCATGATCGGCGCGCGGTTCGTGGACGGCGAGGCGGGTCTCGCGCAAGGCAACGACCGGCCGCTGCCGCCGGGCAACTGGCCGGGCGGCGTGAAGCCGGTGAGGCGCATTGTCACCATTGACCGCGAACCGGGGAGAAGCACGCTGGCGAGCGACGGGCCGGCGCCTGACGCGCGCACCGATCCGGCGCGGCCAGGCTATGTCGCGGCGCGCCTGTGGGTGACCGACAGCACGCCCGCGAAGATTGTCGCCGAGTCAGTGCACTTGCCGCACGCGATCGAGCCGCCCCCGCGCGGCACGGTCTGCCGGGTGCTTACGATTCCGCCCGACGAGGGCTGGAAGGGCAAAGTGGGCGCCGCTCAGGTGCAGGCTTACTTCCACGCCATGGGCTCGCCGGGCGCCTCGACTTACTCGCCGCTCGCGCCGCATCCCTACATGCAGAAGACGCGCACGCTCGATTTCTGCGCGGTACTGGAGGGCGAGATCGTGCTCGTGCTCGACACGCAGGAGGTCAGGCTCGCCGCCGGCGACCTCGTCATCCAGCGCGGGACGAATCACGCGTGGAGCAACCGCGCCACTTCGCCTGCCGTCGTCTCGGTTTTTTCGCACGACGGCAAGTGGTGATCGGCGGGTCGCGGGTCGCGGATAGGCTGACTCCCGCGGAGACTTCAGCCAGAAAAGAACGACTTCACGGAAGAAAGCCCGTCCGTTGACAACGAGGCCACCCGCGACCCGCGATCCGCGAGTCACGGGCGACGCTACTCAAGCCGCCGCCTCCGCCGCGGCTTTGAGTGCCGTCGCCAAGGCGTCATCCACCGTCTCCAGCCACACGAACTTCAGGCGCTTGCGCGCTTCCTCTGGAATATCCTCGAGGTCCTTGCGGTTGCGCGCCGGCAGCATCACCGTGGTGATGCCGGCCCGCAGCGCGGCGAGCACCTTCTCCTTGATGCCGCCGACCGGCAGCACCAGGCCGCGAAGGCTGATCTCGCCGGTCATGGCGAGGTCGGCCCGCACGATGCGCGAAGTCAGCAGCGAGGACAGCGCGACGAACATCGCGACGCCCGCGCTCGGCCCGTCCTTCGGCGTGGCGCCCGCGGGCACGTGCACGTGTATGTCGGACTTTTCCAGCACGCCCTCCTCTACGCCGAGACTGCGCGAGCGCGCCTTCAGGAGCGACAGGGCGGCCTGCGCGCTCTCCTTCATGACGTCGCCGAGCTGGCCGGTCAGGATGAGCTTGCCGCTGCCTGGCATGCGCGCGGCCTCGACGAAGAGAATGTCCCCGCCTACCGGCGTCCAGGCGAGGCCGGTCGCGACGCCGGGAACCCCCGAACGCATCGCCACTTCGGCTTCGAACCGCCGCGAGCCGAGAATCGCGTGCAGGTCGCCCTCGTCCACGGACACGCGCGAGACCTTGTCTTCGGCGATGCGCACGGCGACGTTGCGGCAGATTGCGCCGATCTCGCGCTCGAGATTGCGCACGCCCGCCTCGCGCGTGTAGTCGTGCACGATGGCGGCGATGGCCGCATCGGTGATCTCGAGCTGATCGGCCTTGAGCCCGTTGGCCTCGAGCTGGCGGCGGACGAGGTAGCGGCGGGCGATGTGCAGCTTCTCTTCAGCCGTGTACCCGGGCAGCTGAATGATCTCCATGCGGTCGCGCAGCGGCCCGGGAATCGTGTCGAGCACGTTCGCCGTGCAGATGAACATCACCGGCGAGAGGTCGTACGGGACGCCGAGATAGTTGTCCCGGAAAGTCGAGTTCTGCTCGGGATCGAGCACTTCGAGCAGCGCCGAGGACGGGTCCCCGTGGAAGCCGCCCGCGCCGAGCTTGTCGACCTCGTCGAGCATCATCACCGTGTTGAGCGACTCCGCCTTGCGGATCGCCTGGATGATGTTGCCCGGCATGGAGCCGATGTAGGTGCGCCGGTGTCCGCGGATCTCCGCCTCGTCGTGCGTTCCGCCCAGGCTCACGCGCGCGAACTTGCGGCCCGTGGCCTTGGCGATGCTCTGGCCGAGCGAGGTCTTACCCACGCCGGGCGGCCCGACGAAGCACAGGATCGGGCTGCGCCCCGACGGGTTGAGCTTGCGCACCGCGAGGTACTCGAGGATCCGCTTCTTGATCTTCTCGAGCCCGTAGTGGTCCTCGTCGAGCACCTCGCGCGCGCGCGCGATATCGACGTCGGCGCCCTTTCCGAGCGTCCACGGCAGCTCCACCAGCCACTCGAGGTAGGTGCGGATCATCGAGTGCTCGCCGGACGCTTCCGGCGTGCGCTCGAGGCGCTTCAATTCCTTGCGCGCCTGCTTCTCCACCTCCTCGGGCATCTTCGCCTCGGAAATGGCGTTCTCGATCTCCGCGATTTCGGCCGCGCCTTCGTCGCCCTCGCCGAGCTCCTTCTGGATCGTGCGCATCTGCTCGCGCAGGAGGTGCTTGCGCCCCTGCTCGTCGATCGACTCCTTCGTGCGCTGGTCAATCTCGCGCGACAGGCGCAGCACTTCCACCTGCCGCGACAGGAGGTCCTGGAGCCGGTCGAGGCGCGCCTTGAGGTCGAACGTCTCGAGCAGCTCCTGCTTGCCGTCCGCCGGCAGGTCCATGAACCCCGCGATGAAATCCGCGAGCCGCGCGGGCGACTTCACCCCGCGCAGCGCGCTGCCCATCTCGTCCGGAACCTGGGGCAGGAGCTCGATCGCTTCGACGGCGCGTTCCCTGAGGCTGTGGGCGCGCGCCTCGATCTCGGGGTCGGTTGACTCGGTTTCCTCGATGAACTGCACGCGCGCGACCGGGTATGGCCATCCTTCGAGGAACTGGAGCACGCGGAAGCGGCGCTCGCCCTGGCAGATCAGGTGATGCGCGCCGTCGGGGGCGGTGACATAGCGGATGACGTTTGCGGTCGTGCCGACCCAGTGCAGGTCCGTGGGACCGGGCTCGTCGGTCTCGGGCTTGTTCTGCAACAGCACCCCGACCGAGCGATTCAGGCGGACGGCTTCCTGCGCCGCCGCCCGCGTGCGGGCGCGGCCGATCATGATCGGCATGACGACGCCGGGAAAGAGCACGAGATTGCGCGTGGGCAGAATGATGATGGCATCGTCCGGCAGCGGGCGCGAAGCGCCCTCCCGTGCGGGCTGGGCTGCGGCGGAGGCCTCGCGCGGCGGCGTGGCCGCGGCGTCGGCCGACTCGGGCAATTCCCGGGGAATCTCGTTCAATTCGCTCATGTCGGTTCCGTTCAATGTCATCCCAAAGGCAGGAGCACCGGCTCGGCTGGTTTCCCGCCTCGTGGGAACGACGAAAGCGCCCTTTCTCGGTAATTCCTCAGTTCAACTTTCTCAATCTCAGCAGCAGGCAGCCGTCGGCCACGTCGCGCGCGGCCGCCTGGAAGCGGCCGGTGGGCAGCGGGATGCGGCGCTCGAAAAAGCCGTACGGGATCTCCAGCCGGTGGATCTCCCCCGCCTGCCGCGGGCACGGCATTCGGCGCTCCGCGCGCACCATCAGCGCGCCCGAATCGAGCGTCACCTCGATGCGCTCGGGCGGCACCCCGGGCAGCGCCACGATCACGACGAACTGATCGTCATCCTCGTAGACGTCGGCGGGCGGCTCCCACACCGGGCCGGCATGCGCCGCGCTCAGCCGGAAAAACTGCCGGTGCAGGCGCTCGGCCTCGTCCAGGAGGTCGCACGCTTCTTCCCACATCCAGGTTGTCGGGTTGCGTATCGTCATGTTTGCAGAGCGTGCAGGTTAGATGGGGACGGTTTCATCGAAAAAAAGGCCTGAAAAAATAAGACCCCGCGGGCGTGAATAGGTGCCCTGTTCGATGGAGCGTGACCGGCGACCAGCGACTGGAGACCGGTTTCCCCTCCTGCGCCGGATCGCGACCCCCGATGTATTAATATCATTTCTGTGAGAGACAAGACCGTTGCGATCCTGGAGAGCCGGCTGGGCACGCAATTTGCCGAGCTGATCGAGAAGCGGGGCGGGCAGCCGCTGCACGCCCCGGCGCTGGCCGAGGTGGCCGACCTGGATCGCGACACCATCGCGCGTCTCGTCTCCGACCTCGAATCGCGGCCGGCGAAGGTGGCCATCTTTCAGACCGGAGTCGGCACGAAGGCGCTCTTCGAAACCACCGACGCGCTCGGGCTCACGCCCCGGCTCCTCGCCCTGCTCGAGCGCGCCACGGTCGCCGCGCGCGGCCCCAAGCCGGCCGGGGCGCTGCGCGGGCGCGGCGTGCGCATCGCCCTGTCCGCGCGCGAGCCGTACACCACGCAGGAGGTGCTGTCCGCGCTCGCGGAGACGCCGGTCGCGGGCGAGCGCGTCGTCGTGCAGCGCTACGGCGTCACCAACGTCGAGCTCGAGGAGGCGCTGAAGGCCCGCGGCGCGCAAGTCATCGAGATTCCAACCTATCGCTGGTCACTCCCCGGGGACACGCGGCCCCTGGTCGCACTGATGGACGCGCTCGATCGCGGCAGCGTCGACGCCGTCGCAGTGAGCAACGCCGCGCAGGTCTACAACCTGTTTGGGCTGGCGCGCAGCCTCGGCCGCGAAGATGCGCTGCGCGGCGCGCTGAACCGCACGCTGATCGCCTCCATTGGCCCGGTGGCCTCGGTAGCGCTGCGGAAATGTGGCGTGTCGGTCGGCCTGGAGTCGAGCCCGCCGAAGCTCGGGCCCTTCATTGCCGCGCTGGATCTCGCGCTTTCACGGTAATGTCGACTGCGACCGACAAAGAAGTGGATGAAGTGTGCGCTATCTGCAGGCAGCCGCTCTTCTAACTTGCGCAGCCTGACCGGCGGAGACCTGCCCGCCCTCGTTCGAGCCCGACGCAATCGTGATCTCCCCGGTATCCTTATCGCGCAATACCGCCAATATGGTCTGCGTAACCTGGTTGAGGTAGACGCCCGGCTCCGGAGTAGAACCCGATTCAATCAGCAGCGTCTGACCCGTTTCCAGGTTGATATATGAGCCGCCCTGCACGGTCGTCGTCTGGTTGAGCAGCAGCAGCTGGCCGGTATTTGTTTCCAGATAGATATTGGGTGCACCGGACGTGCCTTGGGTCGGCATATTAGCGTTGCCCAACACGACATCAGTGCTGGGCGGTGCTATCTCCGATCCCTGTATCTGCTCACTGAGTATCTGGTCCGGCGTGCCAGCTTGCGAAGTGCCGAGGGCGACACTTGAAGCCAGGTACGCGGCGGTCATCGGTTGCGCAGCGGGCGAGGATACGGATGCGAACTGGCCGCTGACCGTCCCTGCCTGAATGATTGTGAAGGAACTGCCGGATGCGGGAACGAATCCGTTGACCAATGCGACGTCGAGCGCGCCCCCGAGGGTCGCATTGCCGCTGACGGCAAGCGCGTCGTGCTGACTTCCCGCCACAATGCCGCCGATTTCAATCGCAAGCGTGGCGCCTGGCCCTTGGGTGTAGTTGCCATCGATCGTCAGCGTGCCCGGTGAGGCTCCGGGTGCAACCGTTCCGGCCAAGTTGTCGACGTTGCCGACGATCTTGCCCGTACCGGTGAGAACCCCGCCCGCGAGAATACTCGTCGTGCCCAGGTTCAGGGTGCCTCCGGCGCCGAGCGTACCACCCGCAAGCGTCAGGTGCGAGACAGAGGAGACATCGGCCAGCACGGTGCCAAGGTTCAAGGTTCCGCCGGACACCATCAGGGCTTCGGCGCTCATGAGCGACTTGATGCTGGTCGTGCCGCTCGCACTGCGGTATGTGATTGTGTCCGAAACCCCCGGCGCGCCAATATCGGGAATCGTCACCACCGCGCCGGCGACCGGCACAACACCCTGATTCCAGTTGGCACCGATATCCCAGTTGCCGCTGCTTCCGGCCACCCACATGAAATTGCCGGGATCCGGGGTGATCACCCCCGTCGTGTCCGCCACGTAGGTGATCGCGTAGTTGTTCCCGCTGTTGCCGTCGTTCACCACCAGGCCGCTCGCCGTCAGCGTCTTGCCCGTGCCCACGTTCTTGGTGTCGTAGCTCTGCGTCGCCGCCGTGCCCACCGCGTCATACAGCGTGCCGCTCACCATCGGCGCCACGCCCGAGCTCGTCGTGCCGTTGTAGACCCGGTTGTCCGTCTGCGCCGTCACCGTCAGCGGCGCCGCCGTGATCACCCCCGTCGTGTCCGCCACGTAGGTGATCGCGTAGTTGTTCCCGCTGTTGCCGTCGTTCACCACCAGGCCGCTCGCCGTCAGCGTCTTGCCCGTGCCCACGTTCTTGGTGTCGTAGCTCT
>Ga0247825_10000090_pt1 | contig 49593 bp, 40 predicted proteins | sample 13C_Vanillin_Day_FD_194413 | JGI IMG/M metagenome (GOLD analysis project Ga0247825, IMG submission 194413) | Soil microbial communities from agricultural site in Penn Yan, New York, United States - 13C_Vanillin_Day48 | ecosystem: Environmental > Terrestrial > Soil > Agricultural land | place...
ACCGAGGATCCACCGTCCAGTGCCGAAATCCGCGAAGGCATGCATCTCCGGATGAACGGCCCGAAGAAGCTGATGGCGGAAATCAAGGCGCATGAAGGGTCGATGATCGGCATCACCGGGCTGATGAGGAAGGGGCAGTACGCGCCCGGCGGCGTCTCCATCGGCGGCGGAATACGGATCGGGCCTGCCCCATCGTCTCCCGGTGGCATTGTCGGCAATCCTGGTGTCGACCAGCCGGCCATCGACGTCGAAGGATGGCGTCCCGTCCCAGGCCGCTGTCCCTCGAGATGACGTGACAGCTTCCGCCAGTCTGGTCAACCACGACGCCTCAGGGCTGCGCTACGACTAACGATCGCCCCTACTGCGACGAAGGCGGAAGGGTGATCAACTGGTCGCGAGAGTTACTCCGTCACCAGAAAATCGACCGTCTGCCCGGAGCCTGTCGAAAGGTCCTGATTCCCGATGTCGTACAGGGTGCAGATGTGAAGATGATTCAGCGCGGCGAGGACTTCCGCTTCCCGTTTGAACGCGCCCGGTCAGCGTCTACAGGGAGGTGATCGGGCAGAATTTTCAACGCGACATCCCGACCCGGGGTGGTATCGCGCCCCTTCCACACCTCCGCCATCCCGCCGTCTCCGATGGCAGATTGGATCTCATACGGGCCGAGGCGAACGCCCGGCGTGAGGGCCATGAGTGATCGGCAAGATTATACGGGGAACCTCATCAATTAACATTCAACTTGTCGAGCGGCGCAAATCCGCGTGTCCGCAATTTGAGCGGAACATCCAACTCCTCTCGCCCGCCATCCTCGGTATCGGACCCCGCGCTGGCCCCCTGGGGCACGGCACGGTCGAGTCATGGATCGAGTTCACGCGAATCCTGCTCAGCCGAGCCAGCCTGCGACAAGCTGCTTCGTGTGGGGTCATGGTGTTGCGACCTAGTTCGATAGCATCACGTCGAACATCACGATGTCGCCGGGGAACTCCTGGTTCGAAATGATCAGGGTCGATCCATCGCGATTCCAGGTGAACCCCCGCGGACGTGAGGCGGCGTCGAAGTCGAGAATCTTCCTGTAGGGCTGGCGGCCCCCTGGCTCGACGATCCAGATTTCGGATCGGCCGTTCGTCACCGCCGCCGCGGCGAGGCGCTTCCCGTCGGGCGACCAGGCGAGGAACCCGTTCGCGAATTGCTGGTCGGGCATGTCCTCGTACAAACGCCGGCCGGCGCCGTCGACGAATCTCAACCACAACCGCGCCGCGGGCGAACCGGAGGGACCGGCGGCCGCCACCATCGTCGGCTGCAGGTAGGCAATCGTGTCGGCGACTGGCGATGCCGCCGGACAGCATCCGTCGGCGGGCGTCGGGATCGGGGCGACCGCGCCGTCTGCCACCGAGACGGAGGCCAGACCGGTGCGGTCATCTTCCGGTCTCGCAAAAATGACCCGCCTGCCATCGAGAGACCATGTGAGGTTGTCGAGGACCGGCGTCTCGACCAGCTTCTTCGGCGCACCGCCGTTCGCGCTCATGACCCAGATCGCGCGCCGTCCGCCGCGGTCGGAAATAAAGGCGATCTGCTGGCCGTCCGGCGAGAACATCGGGCGCTCGTCGATCGCCGAATCGACGGTCAGCGGCTTCGCATCGGTGCCGTCTGCGCGCGCCGCCCACAGACTGCGATGTCCCGAACGCGCCGAGCTGAACACGAGGCGATCGGTGCGCGGATCGAACGAGGGATCGAGCTCGCTGCCGTAACCGTCGGTCAACACGCGCATCGTGCTCGGCCGATCGGTTACGGGAACGGTCACGAGCAGTTGCCGGGGAGTGACCAGCGTGGCCACGAGCTTGCGCCCGTCTGCCGACAACCGCGGCTCGGCGTACTCGCCAAGTCCGACGGTCAACGGGCGCTCGACGTTCGCGTCTCCGCCCTTCCACCACAACCCGAGGTCCACGGTTTCAGGGTTTCCGGCGAACATCAGATCGCCGCCCGGAAGGGGTACCGGATAGATTGCGCGCCGCGCGGACCGGACGACGGGCTCCGGCTCCCCGCCGCTCGTTGCCACACGGAAGATCTCGGACGGCTCGTTGTGCCAGTTATCGTACGTGTGGATGAAGTAGATGTGGCGGCCATCGGCCGACCATGCGGGCCAGTGGACGTGCCGGCCCGGCCGCTGCGGCACGACCTCGCGAACGCCGGTACCGTCGCGGTTGGCGACGACGAGGGCATCTCCCTTGGTGGAGGCTGGCCGGACACACATGATACTCGCGCCGTCGGGCGACCACTGGCAGGCCTGGAGCACCTGGAACAGCTTGCGCGGCGGGCCTCCAACGGGCGCCGGAATGACCCACGTATCGTACGACGGCCCCCCGTCCTCGGCGCGCGCGAGGAACGCAATCTGACTTCCGTCCGGCGAAATGCCGATGGCGCCGATCCCCGTTCGCGCCGGAAGATCCAGACCGAGGTTCGCCGTGAGATTCGAGGTGGCGCCGCTCTCGAGAAACTTCACCCAGACATCGCTGCGGCCGTTGGTGTTCGCGTAGTAGGCCACCCACTTTCCGTCCGGAGAGATGGCCGGACCAAACTCGTGTGCGGCGGAATTGGTGACTTTCACCGGTCGCGACAGCACCGGAACGCGCTCGGCCGTCGCAGAGGACGATGTGAACGACAAGACCGCGATGGCGGTGGCGATTGCGACCACCAGTACGCCGCCCAGGGACCACGCGATCTGGTTCGGCTGCGAAAGGCGCCGGCCAGAGGGTGTCGCGACCGATGGGCCCTCGTGCGGCTTCGCCTCGTCGAGGTCTGCGCGAGCGTCGGCGACATCACGCAGCCGCCGATGCGGATCCTTGTCGAGACATCGGCGAAGCAGGCGCGCGGTGTCTGCGGGCAACGCCGCTGGAAGCAGCGTCCAGTCGGGCTCGCGCTCGAGAATCGCCGCGATCGTGTCCGACACCGTCTCGCGCGCAAACGCGGCGCGCCCTGTCAGCATTTCGTAGAGCACGCAGCCGAACGCCCAGATGTCGGTTCGCTTGTCCACGACCTTCCCGCGGGCCTGCTCGGGGCTCATGTAGGCCGCGGTGCCGAGGATCATGCCGGCGCCAGTCGCGCCTGCGGTCATGGTGGGCGACAACGAGAGATCGTGTCCAGCCGCTTCGCTCAAGCCAATCTTCGCCAGCCCGAAGTCCAGGACTTTCACGACCCCTGCCGTCGTGATCTTGATATTCTCCGGCTTGAGGTCGCGGTGGACGATCCCCCGTTCGTGAGCGGCCTCCAGCGCGTCGGCAATCTGCCGGGCGATCCTCAAGGCCTCGCCGATCGGGAGACCACCACGGTCGCGAGCGCCGCGCGCCGGCGACCAGCCCGGCGCACGGATTTCGAGCGCTGACGCCGCCACTCGTTCGGCCAGCGTCTCGCCTTCGACCAGCTCCAGCACGAGCGCCTGCACGGCCCCTTGCCCGGAATCGACCGAAGGGTTCGATTCTTCGAAGCCGTAGATGGCTGCGATGTTGGGGTGGTTCAACGAGGCAAGCACTTGCGCTTCGCGCTTGAAACGGGCGAGCCGCTCCGGGTCACGGGTGAAAGCTTCAGGCAGGACCTTCAGCGCGACCTCGCGATTCAGCTTGACATCGCGCGCGCGATACACCTCGCCCATTCCCCCGGCTCCAAGGGCCGAGACAATTTGGTATGAGCCAACGCGGTTTCCGGCAGAAACGCTCAAGATGACTGGACCGAACGCACTCATTCTAACGAAGGCAGATCAAGGGCGAAACGTAATTCCCAACGGTGCGCTGGAGATGCTCGGTCTGAGGAGCGTTCGTAAACAGTGCGGCGTTCATCGTTACCTATCTGCTCGCAGTGCGAGCCTCGAGCTGCGGGTCGCCTCCGTCCCGTATAATGCGCATGGCTGCCGAGTACTCGGTTATGAGCGAAGACCCGGATACGAATTCAGCGGACAGAAACGAGGAGATCGAACGAGAAACCCGGACGAACCGCAAGTTCTCGCTAAGCGAAGCCATCGGGCGAATAGCGGGTGGCGAATTCATGAAAGGCGGATCGCCGGTCACCCGCAAGCACCAGGCAGAACTCGAAATCGACGAGTACCTGCGTCGCCACCTGGTCGACTCGGGAGGTGTGCTGAGAAGCGTGTTATTTCGCCACCTCGGAGAAAGCCTGCTCAATGGCGACTACGACCAGCCACTCGCCGCCCTTGCGGAGTACATCCGAAGAATTCTTACGTCGGAGCACCTCCTGGAGGAGTTCGTCCGCGAAGCCGACGCGGAGTGGGGACGACTGCACAACGAGCGGCCATACTTTCAAATGGCAAGTCGGCCGCCTCACCCTGACGATCCATACACAATCGATTCAGTTCGACTCGCACTACCCCAACTCCGCGAGAGACTCGCATCGGGGGAGATGTAGACATACGCGTCGGCTGCGTCCGGGGCTACGTGGTGGGCGCGTTTCTTCGTTCCGGCCGAGTCACTTTCCGATCGCAGTTTCGAGCTACAGCGGAGAATTACGTCCCGCGCTCTCACCTTTCGCGACAAGCTGATCCTTGAAACGATATCCACCTACGAGATGCCTGAGGAGAACCACGGTTGGGCCGGAAGGTCAGTCGTCAAGGATTACGGACCTCCGGAGCGCCATGGGAGGCATCGGGGCGTATCCCTCGGCGCGCGCTCACGACTCAGCCCTGTGGGCTCGGTTCTAGAGGGCACTTTTCGAAGTCAGCAAGCCCACAAGACGGTCCATCGGATCGACCCTCGCGGACGGCGTGAAGTCAATCCCGACCAGCCCGTGCAGCCACACCGGCAGTTCGACACGATCGAAAATGAGCGGTACGAGACGTCGGCGCCGCTCTGCCAGGTCGAGCGTCTTCGAGATGATCGCTTCTTCCGACGTGTGATCGCTGGCCAGGTACTGCGACGTGATCAGGCACAGCACATAGCGGCTCTCCTTGATGCACCGTTCCATTTCCGAGATGAAATGCTGGTTAGCCGCGAAGTCGCGGAAGTCGATGGCGACGCGCAGGCCGCGACGTTCGAGCGCCTCCAGAAGTTCGATGGCATGCACGTGGTCGGGCTCTGAGTGCCGGTAGCTGATGAACGCGTCGTACGTCGGCGCACCTGCGCGCACGGGCGCGACCGCGGCCGCGCCCCCTCTCCGCGATTGCACAAAGCGATGCCGTCCCCGGGACACGAGGGCTGCGCCGCTGATAGCAAACAGCGGGATTGTCGCCAGCCCGCCCCAGCTGACCCAGAGCCTGCACGACCGTATCGACGCAGCCGCCCACACCCGATCGGGCACTCCGCCGGCGTCGAGCAGAAGATCTGACGAGGAAAGCCCTGGGTTGGCGGCGACGTACTCGGCCGCGTCCGGAGCGAACTGGCGGCCGATGATGACCGCTCGGCCGTTGTAGTCGGTTATGCATCCGGCGGTGGCATTGAAATGAACGAGCAGCATGACGACACCCGCCACAGCGGACACGATCGAGACCGCGATCCAGAATGCGGGACGCGCCATTCGGACAACCGCAACCACCGCGCAGGCCATCACGGCCATGGCCACAGCGCCCAGGCGCACCTGCAGCGCATCGGCGGACGAAAGGGCGGGCGTCAGCGGCCACACCGCAGCTACGACACTGCCTGTCAGTGCCACTCCGGCATACGACCAGAAGGGGGTCATGGAACGGGAAGGTCGAGGCGCAGCTGCGTCTCGCCAATCACGCGGACGAGCGCCCGTTCGCTGGTCCGGCCGGTGGCCGGATCGCGCGCCCAGAGCCAGTATCGCCCCGGCTCGAGCACCGCTTCGGTCGGCGTGCTGAGCGTAGGGAACACCACCGGTGCTGCGCCCTTGACGTGCTCGTACACCTTCAGCATGTAGAAGACCTGCCACTCGGCGACCGTCTGGCCGCCGCGACGGGTGTTCACGTTCAGTCGCACCGATCCGCCCATCCCGATGCCCAGCCGGCGGCAGTGCTCCACCTTGGCCTCGAGTTCCTCTGCGACGTCATCAATCACCTCGCTCCGGCGGACGGTTCGCAGCAGCTCCGCTAGCTGCGTCAGCGATCGCACATACTCCTGGGTTATCAGCGCAGGATCGCTTGTCGCAGCCCTGTCGGTGAGCCAAGTGACTGCCGCGCGAATTCGAGGGAGAGACGCGACCGGTGGAAGCGACCGGACGGCGATATCGAGTTGTCCGAGCGCGAGATTCAGGTCCGTCCGGCGGACCTGCGCGCGTGCGGGACTGGGGAGCGCGAGCAGGACAGCGGCCACCACCGCGAGACATTTCTTCATCGTCAGGTGCGGCGAATATACACCGCTCCGAGGACTTAACGGGCCGACCGCAGCAGAACCGCGGACCGGTCGTTGTCAGCACGGTCGTCCCTGCTCTCGCCGAGGCCGGGAGCGACTGCTCCCGTGCCAATCTTGTTGCAGAGGCATCCCGATCGGTCGCCCTCCTCATCTTAAGACCGACGAGCCTCCTAAGAGTAACTGCTGAGGTCGAGAGATTTTGTGATGGCTGGTCCTGCTGACTCATCCGGACTGCCACGCAATCCGCTCCCCATCCGCTCTCGAGCGTGGGTTGCGTTTCCTTGGACCGGCAGGGATCTGTCGTGCCGATTCGCGGTGAGGGCCGCGCGAATTGTGCCGGACCGGCCTTGTTTGTAGACGCAAAAAGCTGCTTCAACTCCACACAGTTTGAGGGTTAAGCTAATTCGCACCTCAACCGTCGGTTTTGTCTGAGGGGGACGAAATGCGGAATGCTGTGATTCAGTGCGTCGGCGGGCTTCTCGCGGTGCTGGGCTTGATACTCGTTCCAGCCAACGCCGGAGCTCAGACTCCAGGTGGCGGGACGCCAGTTCCAACGGCGGTCGGCCCGATTCCGGTCACTGCCGAGTCGTTTCCTCAAATGACGGTCAAACGGATCCAGCAAGTCGTCGATCTCGACGGAGCCGGTTACGTCGAGGAAGAGTTTTTCGTCAGCGGTTCGGGCAATGCCTATGACTGGGCTCAGGACGGAAGCCTCAGCGTCATCGCCTCGGGTCTGCCCTACACGACGCGCGTGATGGTGCGGCGTCCTGCCAACGTCTCCCGGTTCAGCGGGAACGTGGTGGTGGAGCTGATCAACAATTCCCGAACGTACGATTGGCCGATGGCGTGGAGCGTCCTGTTCCCGCACATCCTCGAGAGCGGGCATGCCTATGTCGGCATCTCCATCCGCCCTCGCGGGATTGACGCGATGAAGAAGTTCAACCCGACGCGGTACGAGCCGCTGTCCTTCGGCGCTCCCCAACAGGCGTGCCCTGGAGCCACCGGAGCCGCCGACGCCGACCGCAGAGAGGACGTCCACTGGGACATCATCAGTCAGGTGGGAGCCCTGCTGAAGACAGCCCGGACGTCGGGGCCGTTAGCCGGCTTCACCGTCCAACGCACCTACGTCACAGCCGATGACGGCGACCTCGCCACGTATGTCAATGCCATTCACGCACACGCCAAACTGGCTGACGGCCGCTCCATCTACGATGGATATCTGCACAAAGGTAACGCGTATCCGGTGCGCATCAATGCCTGCGCCGAAGCGCCTGGCGCCAACGATCCGCGACGTAAGGACAGAGGCGCCAACGTGCCGGTGGTCCGCGTGCTTACGGAAGGCGATGTCCTCACATCCTTCGGCATGCGGCGCGACGACAGCGACGCTCCCGGCGATCTCTACCGTCTCTACGAAGTCCCCGGCTCGTCCCATATGGACTCGTCCTACTACCGGCATTTGCCGCTCGTTGAAGATCAGACGAAGATGGGGCAACCCGCTTTCACCTCGGCCTGGCCGCTGGCCTACAAATGTGACGTCGACATTGCGATCACGGACGCGCCGTTGTATCGATACGCCATGAATGCCGCACTGGTCAACATTGACCGCTGGGTGCGGGAAGGCACGCCCGCCCCGCGCGCTCAACGCGTGGAAGTTCGCAATGGTGGCACGCCTCAGGCGGCGCTCGTCTTCGATGAGTTCGGAAACGCAGTGGGAGGCGTGCGGAGCCCCTACCTGGAGGTCCCCGCGTCGACCTATCGCGCCAAAACGCCAGGACAGGGCGTCTGCGGCAACCTGCTCAGCATCGTGCCCTTCGACTGGGCTCGCCTGGAAAAGCTCTACGGATCGCACACGACGTACACCACAAAAGTCGGACAGGCAGTGGACCGGCTGGTGGAGCAGAGATGGCTGACTCGGGCCGACGGAGAGAAGATCAAGCGAGACGCTGTCGCACCTGGTACGGGCAGCAGTCGCTGAATTGAGCTGAAGACGCCAGTGGCTTCAGCTTACGCCCCGCTCGCGCCACCTCCCCGTCCGGAGGAGCGGAGGCAGTTACCTATTCTCTTTAAAGCCCATCGGGATCGCCACGTCGGTTGCGGCAACGGTAGTCGAGACTTTCAGCACTTCGGTCGTGCTCGTCATGAAGGTGGCGCGCGCTTTGGGCTCCTCCGCGTTCTGACGCGCTGCCCGCCGCGCCAGACCGCCGAGCAGACCGCCGACGCTGGTCGGCGTCTGAGAAGAGGCGCCCGCGTTCGACTTCGCCTCCTGCGCCATCTGTTCCTTTGACTTCACAGCATCCATCGTCATGACGGTCAGGATGGCGGTGCCATCGATCTTCGCCCCTTCTGTCGTCAGCCGGCCCATCGCCTGGTTCATCATCGGATACATCACCATCGCGGCCGCCATCTGTTCGGCTGACGCGCCGGTGAGAAGGCCGCCGTACAGCTTCTGCGCGTACTTGAGGTCGAACTCGGCGATCTCCTTCATCGCCGCAATCTGCGGCGTCATCCACATGTCCGAGGTGACGACCATTCCGCCGCTCTCCTCGAGCGTCTTCTCCTTTTGGCGCATCGTAATCGTCAGGACCACCCGTCGTGTGTCGAACCCGTTGACGACCTTCGTCTCACCGGTGTTCTTCACGTCAACGTCGACCTCCATCTGAGTCTCGTTCGGCTCGGCCGCCGGGGCCGGGGGCTGCGCCTTGCCGTCCTGTTTCCGCGCTTCCTCCGCCGCCTCCTTCTGCGCTTCCTCCATCCGCCGCCGAAGTTCGTCGAACGTGGTGACCTTGTACGACTTCTTCTTCATATCGAGGTCGTACACCTTCTCCTCGGCCAGATCGATGATGACGCCGATCTGATCGTTGATCGTGGCCTTGCGGTCGCCCTTCACGGCCACCGTCGACGCGACGCCTTCCTTCGCGGCCTTGCCGCCAAAAATGTTGACCACCCGCCCGAGCGTGCCGCCGAACTCGATGTGTGTCTTCTCGTCGGCTCTGACCTCGGCTCTCACTGATTGCAGCGATAGCGCACACAAAGCTGCTGCGCCCGCAGCCACGAATCGCTTTCGAGTCATAGGCCCTCCACCTGTCTGGATCAACCCCGCGCCTCGCGGATCATGTCTTCGGTTGCTTCAGCCGGACGTCAGATTGTACGCGCTATCACATTGATGCGGTGGATTCGCCGCGATTGAACTGTCGCGAACTTCAGGGGAACCGATGCTGCGCGGAAAGAAAAAGCAGTTACCGGGAGGTTGGAGGCCCAGTCAGGGCCCCGACCTCCCACCCGGGGTCGCTTCCTTACTTGCCGTTTTTGTCGCTACTTCCCGTCTTTATCGCTGTCGCGGTCATCGTCGGTCACCGCGTCCTGGACCGCTTTACCGGCGTCCTTCACCGCCTCGCCGGTCGCTTCTGCGCCTCGCTCGATCGCCTTGCCTGTAGCTCGTGCCCCATCGTTGATGCTGTCACCAATACCATCGGATCGGCCGGCCGTTCCGCTGGTCGCGACGACCACGAGGCCGTCGACGACATCGCGGACACCCTCGGTCTGGCGGGTCAGCCGCACGGCCTGTTCCTTGGCGGCCGCCGACTGTACTTCGCCGGTCAGCGTCACAACGTGGTCGTTGGTCGTGACATTCACATCCGTGGCCTTCACGATATCGTCAGCCGCGAGTTTGGCCTTCACCTTCGACGTGACCCCCGCGTCGGTCTGTGCGCACGCGATGGTCCCCGCGAGCGCCACAATGGATGCGAAAGCAGCTAGTCTGTTCACTGTTCTTCCTCCTGTCGAGCTCCACTGAGCCCTCATCCTCATTTGGCAGCATGGAGCGTGCCGATTGAGCACCCGAGGGTGGTCTGGCACGGGACGTGCTGATTTCATCACGTGCGAAAGAGCATTCCTGAGCTCGTGGGTGCGATCCTGCTGGTGCGGTTGGTCGTAAGCGCTGGCGTTGCGGACGCCCAGGAACGGACACCGGAGTCAGCGTCTGGCGCCGATCAGCCGCGTCTTGCCGGGATCTTTACAGGCACAAGAGAGGTCTTCGCCCAACCGCTTCACCCGCTGATTGACACCATTGCTTCCGGGGGGTGGGTCGGTGCGGGTATCGGCTACGACGCACCAACGCCGGAACGCTGGCGCGTCAGCTCGAAAGGGCTCGTCACACTCCATCAGTACTGGCTTGCACAGTTCGAAGGCGCGTACACGGGCGACCGCGTTGAAGCCGTGGGTTACGCACGTACGCGCAGCATGAAGCGGCTGAACTTCTTCGGAGTCGGGTCGGACAGCGAGGTGACGAACAGGACGTCGTTTACGCTTCGCGATCCGCTCATCGGTCTCGTCGCGTCCACACGAGTGGCACCGGCGGTCAGCATTGGCGGCCGCGTGGAACAAATGTGGCCAGCAGTGGACGCGGGCGAGGATCCGCGTTACCCGAGCATCGAGCAGCGCTTCACCGATACTGATGCGCCCGGCCTTTCAGAACAGCCGCGGTTTGGCCGTTACGAGGCGTTCGTCCAGGCAACCGTGCCGCCATCAGATGGATGGTCGTTCAACCAGGGCGGCACCTATCGAGTCAGCTACGACATCTACGACGATCAGGAGCTCAACCAGTTCGACTTCCGGCGACTGCAGCTCGAAGGGCGTCATCGATTCGCGATGCCGCAACCCTTTCACACCCTGACGATTCGCGGATGGCTGTCGTCAGCCGAGCCCCTGTCCGGACGTGAGGTGCCGTTCTTCCTGCAGCACACACTGGGAGGCACGAGCAATATCCGGAGCGTCTACGATGCGCCGGTCGGCGGCGACAAGACGGCGGCGACGCTGCGCGCGTTTTCGAGTCACCGATATCGCGACAACCATCTGTTCCTTCTCCAAGCCGAGTATCGATGGAATGCCTGGGGTCCGTTGGAGACGACGGTCTTCGCCGAGTCGGGCCAGGTGGCCAGCCGGTTCTCCGATCTGAAGTTGTCGCGCCTTCAGACCAGCTATGGTTTCAGCATGAGCTTCATGCGCGGCGCCAATGCGATGGCCCGCATCGACTTCGGCTTCGGAGGCGATGAGGGGTCGCGTGTCTTCTTCGATATGGGAGGGTGGCTGCGATGAGATCGCGCCCGATCGCCTTCTTCACCCTGATGGTGCTCCTTGCGAGCGCACTCGTCCGGACGATCGCGGCGGACGACCAGATGGCGGCGCTCTGGCAGGACCCGGTCGATCTCGAGCGACGCGATCTGTTGTATGGGCCGGGCGGCCGCGGGCTCGTTCCGCTGGAGACTGCCAGTTACGAGTTGATCGACGTCGATACGAAGGGGTTCAGTTCGGGCTACGACGTTCGCGACGCGCAGGGCCGCAAATGGAGCGTGAAGCTCGGCCCCGAAGCTCAGCCCGAGGTGGTGGTGTCGCGGTTACTCTGGGCGGTTGGGTACCATCAACCGGCGACGTATTACCTGCCCCGGTGGACCCTCAGCGCGAATGGGAAGCGTACGACCCAGCCGCCAGCTCGCTTTCGTCTCGAAGCGGCCAACCGGAAGAACGTCGGCGAATGGTCCTGGCGCGACAATCCATTCGTCGGCTCACGGCCGTTCCAGGGTCTCGTCGTGATGATGGTCATGGTCAACAACTGGGACCTGAAGACGTCCCAGAACGTCATCTATCGTGTCGATCACGATCGCAAACCGCATGACGTATATGTGGTCAAAGACCTGGGCGCATCGCTCGGTAAGACAGGCTGGCTGCTTCCGGGCACGCGCGACGACCTTCAGGGCTTCGAAGAGGAAGGATTCGTCAGCGGAGTCGAAGGCAATCGCGTGAAATTCGACTACAAAGGAGGCTGGCGCGAGCCACAGGTGATCGCGAGCGTGGCCCCTGCCGACGTGCGCTGGATCTGCGCGCTCCTTGCCCGCCTGTCGCCGCAACAGTGGGGCGACGCGTTCCGGGCGGGCGGCTACTCTGCCTCCGAGGCGGACCGCTATATCAAACGACTCCGGCAGAAGGTGGCCGAGGGCCAGGAGCTCGGCTGACGCACCTCCAGCGAGCGCGTATGCCTCGCCTCGCGATACACTCAGTACCGATGGAAACCAGCGCCGCACGGGAGCGGATCAACGGCCTGCTCTTCTACGGCACCGTCCTGCTCCTCGCGTATCTGGTGTACCTGTTGTTTCGGCCGTTTCTCACACCGTTGTTGTGGGCGGCGGTGCTCGCGGCGCTCTTTCACGCCCCCTTCCTCAGTCTGGCGAAACGCTGGGGCAAAACCTGGGCGGCCGCGATTGGCACGGCAGCGGTCACAGTGCTCATCATCGTTCCCCTTATTCTCGTGATGAGCGCCTTCGTGCAGGAGGCCACCGCCACTCTCAGTTCCATCGATCTCTCTTTGGAATCAGCCGGGTTCGCTCGTCTGCAGCGAGTCTGGACGCGCGTCCAGTCGTTCGGCCCCGGAGGAAGCCTGGGCAGCCTCGAGGACATCGTGAAGCAAGGCGCCTCCAGCATCGCCGGCTTCGTGGCTGGTCAGGCCGGAACCGTGTTGCGCAACGTCGCCGTGATCGTTGTCCACCTCGTCGTGACGCTGTTCGCTCTGTTCTTCTTCTTCCGGGACGGGGACACGATCATGGCAGCCTTCCGCCGGGTGCTGCCGTTCGAATCGGATCAGCTGGACAGGATGATCGGTGAGGCCAGAGATTTGATCCACGCCAGCGTCACCGCCAGCCTCAGCGTCGCAATTATTCAGGGGACTCTGGGCGGGCTGATGTTCGCGATTCTCGGCGTCGGCGCGTCCGTCTTCTGGGGCGTCATCATGACGTTCTTCGCCCTGCTGCCCATTGGCGCCGGGATTGTCTGGGGACCGGTGGCGCTGTGGCTCATGCTCTCGGGCAGCATGGGACGCGGCCTCACGCTGCTGGCGGTCGGCGTCGGCATCATTGGCCTGGTCGACAACGTGCTGCGCCCGATGCTGTTAAGTGGCCGGACACAGCTGAACGGGCTCCTCGTCTTCGTCAGCCTGCTCGGAGGCATTGCGGCCTTTGGCTTTCTCGGGCTGGTCCTTGGGCCAGTCATCATGGCCACGGCGATCGGCGTGCTCGACGCCTACACGAAGGAGCGCCGGACCGTGGGACGGAAAGAGAGCAAGTTGATTCACGGCCGCTGAAGACCGCGCGCCCTGTCGACGCCGTCGATCTTGCACCACTCGAGCGTTCGCCGCAGTCCCTCCTCGAAAGGCACGATTGGCGAGTACCCGATGAGCGTCCTCGCCTTGGTGATGTCGGCCTGGGAGTCGCGCACGTCGCCGGCGCGCGGCGCCTGATAGAGGGCCTCGAGATTGGTGCCGCAGATCCGATTCATGACGCGCAGCAGTTCGTTGAGCGAAATGCGGCCTCCCGTCGCCACGTTCATCACGTCACCCGCCACGTTGGACGCCTCGGCTGCGCGCAAAACTCCGTCCACGACGTTGGCGACGTAGGTGAAATCGCGCGTCTGCTCGCCGTCGCCGTAAATGATTGGCCGGCGACCTTCGAGCAGCGCCGTCGAGAACAACGAGATGACGCCGGAGTACGGCGACCCGGGATCTTGCCGAGGCCCAAACACGTTGAAGTACCGCGTCGTGACCGTTTCGAGGCCGTACAGTCTCGTGAACAGCCGACAGTACTGTTCGCCAACGAGCTTCTGAAGCGCGTACGGCGAGAGGGGGTTGGTTGGCATGTCCTCGCGCTTGGGCAGCGTGGGCGTGTCGCCGTATGCCGACGAGGAGCCGGCGTAGACGAAGCGTTTGACGCCCGCATCGCGCGCCGCGACCAGGATGTTCAGCGACGATGTGATGTTGGCTTCGTTCGAGGTCAGCGGGTCTTTGACGGAGCGCGGGACCGAGGGGATGGCCGCCTGGTGCAGCACGAACTCCACCCCGTCCACGGCCGCGCGAGCGACCTCGAGATCGGCGAGGTCACCGTGGACGAATTCCACACCGCTTACGTGATCGAGGTTGCGGCGGTTCCCCGTGACCAGGCTATCGACGACGCGGACGTGGTGCCCGCGGCGGGCCAGTGCTTCGCTCAGGTGCGAGCCGATGAAACCGGCGCCGCCGGTGACGAGATAGGACGCCATTCAAGAAAGTCGCAGTAAGCCGTAAGCCGAATTCTGTCCCCTGATGCTGCGGCTTGCGCCGCCGGCATCGGGGTGACGACCATTCCTCTAGCCCCGACATTGCTGGCGGGGTCAAGCGACCGACCCGGAGGCCCGGACGGGCCGTCCGATGCGCCTCCCTATTTGGTCTTGCTCCGTGTGGGGTTTGGCCTGCCACCCGTGTTGCCACGGGCGCGGTGCGCTCTTACCGCACCTTTTCACCCTTACCCGCCTTCGCCCTCGGCCCTTCGAGCGCCGGGCTCCGGCGCGGCAGGCTCTCCTCGCAGGCAGGAGCTTGCCTCGCCGAAGCTCGAGACGCGAAGAGCCGAGAGCGAAGGCGGGCGGTATGTTTTCTGTGCCACTTTCCTTCAAGTCGCCCTGACCGGGGATTACCCGGCACACTGCCCTGCGGAGTTCGGACTTTCCTCCCACCGTCGCTGGCGTGAGCGCCTTGCGGCGCCGAACCAGCGTCGGCGGGCGGTCGTCTGGCTTACTGCAACATGCCATTGTACCTCGTAGGCAGGCATGCGCCGATGTGCCGCTAGCCGTCCGTTTCCTGACTGATCTGATACTGCTCGAGTTTCTTGTAGAGGTTGCTGCGAGGTGTGTCGATGACCTCCGCGGTCTTCGAGATGTTCCAGGCATTTTCTCGAAGCTTGGCGACCAGATAGGCGCGTTCGGCGTCGTCTTTGAATTCGCGCAGCGTGCCCGCTTTGGGCGGGCTCATCTCGCCGCCTGGCTTCGGCGCGGCCGGCGCGCCGCCCGAGGGCGAGCGGACCGCGTCGGGCAGATCGGAGACATCGATGGTATCGCCCGTCGTCATGATGATGAGCCGCTCGACGGTGTTGCGCAGCTCACGGATGTTCCCCTTCCAGCGGTACCGCTGCAGCGCGACGACGGCCGCCTGCGTAATCTTCTTGGGCCGCACGTTGTTCTCGCGGCTGAAGAACTCCATGTAGTGGCGCACGAGCTGCGGGATGTCCTCAGGGCGGGCCCGCAGCGGCGGCACCGAGATCGGAATGACGGCGAGACGGAAATACAGGTCTTCGCGGAAGTGGCCCTTCGCGATTTCCTCTTCCAGGTTCTTGTTGGTCGCGGCGATGACGCGCACGTCCACCTTGGTGGTGCGCGCCGATCCCAGCCGCTCGACTTCTCCCTCTTGAAGGACGCGCAGCACCTTGGCCTGCGTCTTGGCGCTCATGTCGCCGATTTCGTCCAAGAAGATGGTCCCGCGATCCGCCTGTTCGAATTTTCCGACCTGTTTCTCGGTCGCGCCCGTGAACGATCCCTTCTCATGGCCGAAGAGCTCGGACTCGATCAGATCTTCGGGAATCGCCGCGCAGTTGACTTGCACGAAGCGCTCCCGGCTGCGGAGGCTGTTGCGGTGGATGGTCCGGGCGACCAGTTCCTTGCCGACTCCGCTCTCCCCCTGGATGAGCACCGTCGCGTTGGTCGGCGCTGCCCGGCCGATGGCCGCCATCACCTGCTTCAGCTCGGCGCTGTCGCCGATCATCTGGTGCCGGACTTCGACCGCCTTCTTGAGCGATCGATTCTCGTCGCGAAGCCGCGCCTGCTCGAGCGCGTTCTGTATCGTCACGCGCAGCCGTTCCGTGCTTTCGAACGGTTTCTCCAGGAAGTCGAGAGCGCCGCGCCGGATGGCGTCGACGGCCGTGCTCGGCGTGCCGTGCGCGGAGATCATGACGACCGGCAGCAACTCGTTCATGGAATGCAGCCGCCCGAGCACGTCGAGCCCGTCCATGCCGGGCATCTTGACATCGAGCAAGACCAGGTCGAAGGCCTCACGCTCGACGAGCGCAAGGCCTTCCTGCCCCGTCGCCGCGCCAACGAATTCGTAGCCTTCGTATTCGAGCGTCATCCGCAGGGAATCGCGGATGGCGGCCTCGTCATCGATGACTAGGATGCGTGATTTGGGCATGCCGCCGGATCATCGATCCTCGACGCGCACGGTCTTGAGCTGGCGCTGATCGAGTTCGGGCGAGTAGAGAAAGAATGTGACGATTTCTCCCGGATTCACCGTCTGCGCGATGCGGCGATAGTCGTCGGCCGACTCCACCATCTGGCGGTTGATCTCCAGGAGAACCGTACCGCGATTGATACCGCCGTCAGCGGCAGAGCTCAGAGGCTCGACGCGCGTAATCAATACGCCCTTGGTACCGGTCGGAAGCGCGAGACGGTCAGCCGTCAGGCGATCGATATCGCGCACGGTCAACCCGAGGGGAGCGGCCTCCGCCCGGTCGACGGCCGGGGACGGCAGGGCTTGCGTCTGGCCCTGCCCCCGATCGCGGCTCGGTCTCTCGGCGAGCTTGACCAGGATCTCGTGATCGCGTCCCTCCCGAACGACGTGCAGACGCACCGTCGTGCCGGGCGGTTGCGCGGAGATATCTCGAATGAGCTGGTTATCGTTTTCCTGCGCCTTGCCGTCGAGTGCCACGATGACGTCGTAGGGACGCAGCCCGGCCCGCTCCGCCGGCGATCCCGCGGTGACGTCCTGCACGAGGGCGCCGTTCTTGACCGAAAGCTTGAGCGACTGCTGCAGGTCCCTGTCGATTTCCCGCAGCGCCACGCCGATATACCCGCGGCTCACCCGCCCGTTGGCCCGCAGCTGGGGAAGAATCGATGTGGCGATGTTGATGGGGACCGCGAAGCCGATGTTGCTTCCGCGCGCGCTGATGGCGGCGTTGATGCCGATGACCTCGCCCCGGGAATTGATGAGCGGTCCCCCGCTGTTGCCGAAATTGATCGCGGCATCGGTCTGGATGTAGCTGTCGAGGCTCGCGTCGAAGAGCTTCCGGCCCATGTAGCTGACAACACCGACGGTGACGCTGTGTTCGTACCCGAGCGGGTCGCCGATGGCAATCACCCATTCGCCCATTCGCAGCATCGACGAGTCGCCGAGCGGAGCCACCGGTAACTGCGTCTGGCCGTCCACCTTGATCAGCGCGATGTCGGTATCCGGATCGGAGCCGATGACGTGCGCGCGGAGCATCCGTCCGTCGGAGAGCTTGACGGTGATGCGCTCGGCTCGATCGATGACGTGATGGTTTGTCAGGATGTGCCCATCGCTATCGATGATGAACCCGCTGCCTTCACCTCGCCGAGGCGTGTCGAGCTCGAAGCGAGGTCCGGAATCGTTCGGTCCATCCAGCGGCCCGGGGGAGCCTGGGGTTGTCCGGTTGCGGCGAGCTCGCGGATCCCGTCCTCGGGTGGTGGCATCGATGTTGACGACGGCCGGGTTGATGCGGTCCACGACATCCGCGAAGTTGAGGATCGGAACCCCGACCGGCGGCATGGGCCCTGGAATCGGCCTGAATGCGGCCTCTCTGACCGCCGGGCCGACGACCGGGCCGACCGAGACTGATGGCTGTGCTCCGCTCCCGGCGAAGATGGCGCCGACCAGGAAGGCGATGATCGTGGTCAGCGAAAAGGTGACGAACGCAAAACGTGACGACATATGGGTTGGTCGGACTCCGGTCCGCATCGCTCGGGAGTCTGCCTACTTCTCTTTCATTATAAGAGCCAGAAACGCCTTCTCATCCAGCGTTTCGACGTCCAGCTCTCGGGCCCGTGTCAGCTTGCTGCCAGCCTCGGCGCCGAAGATCACGGCGTCGGTCTTCCTGCTCACCGAGCCGGTCACGCGACCGCCGAGCCGCTCGAGCGCCTCGGTGGCCTCCTCGCGGCTCATCGTTGAGAGCGTGCCCGTCAGCACGTACACTTTCCCGGCAAGCGGCCCCACCTCGGCGGTCGGTTCAGGTGCCTGGCTCGTCATGTTGACCCCCGCCTTCTCGAGTCGCGCGACGAGCCGTCGGTTGCGAGGTTCGTCGGCGAAGGCCCTCACGGACGCCGCAACGACCGGCCCCACGTCCGCGACGGTCTGCAGCGCTTCCGCGGGCGCATCCATGACCCGCTGCATCGTCCGGAACTGCCGGGCGAGCGTGGCCGCGGCTTTCTCGCCGACGTGGCGGATGCCAAGGGCATAGATGAGGCGCGACAGGTCGTTGCGCTTGCTTCGTTCCACCTGCTCGACGATGTTGTGGCCCACTTTCCCGAGCTTGCGCGGCCGCGCCCGCTCCGATTTCGGGTCTTTGGGCGCCACCACGAGGTTTTCGAGGCGACCCGCTTCGAGGTGATAGAGGTCGGCAAAATCGCTGACGAGTCGCTGCTCGACCAGCTGATCGATCAGTGACGCGCCGAGGCCGTCGATGTTCATCGCGCTGCGCGACGCGAAGTGCTCGAGCCCGCGCCTGATCTTCGCCGGGCATGACTCATTGGGGCACCGCCACACCACCTCCTGCTCGTCTTTCGTGAGCGTGCTGCCGCATTCCTTGCAGGTGGTCGGCATCACCCACGGCCTGGTGCCGGGTGGACGGAGGCTCAGGACCGGTGCGATCACTTTGGGGATCACGTCGCCGCCCTTTTCAATCACGAGCGTGTCGCCCTCGCGGATGTCCCGACGAGCTATCTCCTGTTCGTTGTGCAGCGTCGCCATGGAGATGGTCGATCCGGCCAGACGCACCGGCTGCAGAACGGCAAACGGGGTAACCGCGCCGGTCCGTCCGACGTTGACGTCGATCTTGAGCAGTTTCGTGTGCGCCTGCTGCGCCGGGAACTTGAACGCCGTCGCCCAACGCGGAAACTTGGCCGTCGCCCCGAGGCGTTCCCGCAGCGCCAGATCGTTCACTTTGATCACCACGCCATCGGTGTCGAAATCAAGGGCCTGCCGTTTGTCAGCCCATTCCTGGCAGAAGGCGATGACGGCCTCGATATCGTCGCACTGATGCCAATGGTTTTCGACGGGCAGGCCCCAGGCGCGCATGGCCGTGAGCATCGTCGCGTGATTGCTGTAGCCGGGAGCGTCTGTGCCGCCTCCTTCGTTTGAAGGGCGGACGACCTGGTAGGTGAACGCCGACAGTTCGCGCTTCGACACCAGGCCGGGGTCGAGGTTTCTCATCGTGCCGGCGGCGGCATTGCGAGGATTCGCGAACAGCGGTTCACCGGCGTCCTCCCGTTCGCGATTCATACGATCGAACGAGGCGCGCGGCAGATACACCTCGCCCCGAACCTCCAGGTGCCCGGCAGGTCCATTGCGGAGCGCCAGGGGAATCGCCCGGATCGTTCGAACATTGGCCGTGACCTCCTCCCCCCGCGCACCGTCGCCGCGCGTTGCCCCGCGAACCAGCCGGCCGTTCTGATACGTGAGCGCGATGCTGAGGCCGTCGATCTTCATCTCGGCCACGTAAGAAACCGGGTTGTTGCCGAGCTCCGCTCCCTTGCGAACACGCTCGTCGAACGCTCTGAGCTCTTCCTCGTTGTACGCGTTGTCGAGGCTGAGCATCGGAACGAGGTGCTCGACGGTGGGAAACCCCTCGACGACCCGCCCGCCCACGCGCTGTGTCGGCGAATCTGGGGAGACGAGGTCGGGATGCGCAGTTTCGAGGCGCTCGAGCTCGTGCAGCAGCTGGTCGAAAGCCTCGTCCGAAATCTCCGGGGCGTGGTTGATGTAGTAACACTCCTCGTGATGCCGAATCGCCTCACGCAGCTCGCGGATGCGCTGCTCGGGAGCTTTGATGCTCATGGGTCCCCGAAACCACTCGTCAGAGGCGCCGGACTGTCTCGCGGGCGGCCGCCTCGAACGCTTCCAGCGCGGTTCGACCAAAGAGCACGAAGCGAACGAGACGCAGAGACGTGGCGGTCGCCGCGTGATCCTGCACCGAACGCATCATGGCCCGGGCGCAGTCGGCAATCGGAAAGCCACCCACGCCCGTGCCGAACGCCGGCAGAGCGATGGAAGTCAGGCCATGCGCGTCGGCGAGGCGGAGCGCGTTTCGTGAAGCGACTTCGATCAGGACGGCGGACGTTCGCAGATCCTGTCCCATCACCGCGGCGTGGATCACATGCTTTGCGGCCAGCCGCCCGCCGGAAGTGATGACGCACTCCCCCGGTTCGACCGGGCCTTGCGCCATCGCCTCGTCCTCGATCTTCTGCCCGCCGCGGGCCTTGATGGCGCCTGCGACGCCCGATCCCATCCAGAAGGCGTTGTTGGCGGCGTTGACGACGGCGTCGGTTGCCTGAGCGGAGATGTCTTCGTCGACGAATTCAATTGTCAGGGGCGGAATGCTCAGCTCGGACACGATCACCCGCTGGCTAGCGGTCGCGGGAGAGCACGTAATCCGGAAGTGCCAGGAGCGCATCGCGCGCCGAGCTCGGCGGAAAGACGTACAGCGGCTTCTTGGCGCGCTCGGCGTACTCGACGGCCCGGCGGTAGGCGTAGTCGATCGAGGCGTGCTGCTTGAGGCTGCGCAGCAGATCGTGCCACTGCTCGTCGGTGACGACGTGGGACGCGATGATGTCCCGGACGATGCGCGCGCCGATGCCGTCGCTCGACTGGCGCTGGAGATGGATGAGCGGCAGGGTGACCTTGCCTTCCCGCAGATCGCTGCCGATCGGTTTGCCGACGGCGCCCGTGTCGCCCGTGAAATCGAGGAGATCGTCCACGAGCTGGAACGCGATCCCGAGATTGAAGCCGTACTCGCGCAGCGCCTGTTCTCTCTCGCTGGAGATGTTTCCCAGCATGCCGCCGATCTGGGCGCACCCCCCGAAAAGGTACGCGGTTTTGCGGCGGATGATATCGAAGTGCTCGTCCTCGCTGATGTCGGCGTCGCCGTTCTTCGTCAGCTGATACAGCTCGCCCTCGATCATGTGCAGCGTCACGTCGCACAGCACGCGAACCAGATCCAGGGTGTCGTGGGTCAACGCCATCGCCATCGACTTGATGTACAGGTAATCACCGAGCAGCACGGTGATGTCGTTGCCCCACCGAGAGTGCACGGCGAGGCGCCCGCGCCTCAGATCCGAATCGTCGATGATGTCGTCGTGAACGAGCGTCGCGGTGTGAATGAACTCGACGACGGCCGCGTAGAGCACGGCGCGGTCGCCGGTGTAGCCGGCCAGCCGCGTCGCCATCAGCAGGACGGCCGGCCGCACGCGCTTGCCGCCGCTGGCGCGAATGTACTGACCGATCTTGGGAATCAGATCGACGTGCGACTGGAGATGTCGCGCGAATTCGCGGTCGACCTGATCGAGCTCATCACGAATAGGCTCGAAAATCTGGGCCAGATCGGGTGTTGATTTTTCGACGTTTTCCACGGCTGTTCCGGTAGGACTTTATCATGGGGACTACGGGTCACAAAGTCGCGCACCAGGCGCGGCCGTTGTGCCGGCGTCATTCGCGAGGGGCATCGCCGCCGTCAGGGACGGAACAGTGCACGAAAATTCTCGGCGGTCCGTTCACCCAGGTCACGCGCGTCGAGCCCGTGCAGCTCGGCCAGCGCCGAGACGACTGCGGCCACATGCGCCGGCTCATTGCGTTTGCCGCGGAAGGGTACAGGCGCCAGAAACGGGCTGTCGGTTTCCGTGAGCAGCCGGTCGATAGGTATCATCCGCGCGGTGTCGCGGAGCTCTGACGCCTTTGGAAAGGTCAGGATGCCGGCCAGCGAGATGTAGAAGCCGAGGTCGAGCCCGGCGCGCGCCAGCGCCGGCGTCCCGGTGAAGCAGTGCAGGACACCGCCGAGCTCCCCACGACCTTCCTCGCGCAGGATAGAGAGCGTGTCGGCGTCAGCCTCGCGCGTGTGAATGACGACCGGCCGCGACTGTTCTCGGGCGAGCCTGACCTGGGTACGGAAGACCGCCTGTTGGACGGCGCGCGGCGAAAAGTCGTAGTGGTAGTCGAGGCCGATTTCGCCTACCGCTCGTGCGGACGCCGTCAGGTCGAGCTGAGCCTGAACAACTGCGGCCGCCCGGTCGGGCCCGTCCGCGAATTCATGTGCCTGATGCGGGTGCACGCCGATCGCGAACCGCGTTTCAGGCCAGAGCCGCTCGAGCCGGGCCGCCTGCGCCCCCTCGTTCCCGTTCCCCGCTTCGAGAATCACCAGGGTGCGTTCGACGCCGGCGTCCCGTGCCCGATGGACCACGGCCTCGAGGTCTCCCGCGAACGCCTCGTCCGCGAGGTGGCAATGCGAATCGATCACCGGACCCGCGTTCCCGGCGGAGGCGGCTCCTCGAACGACAGCAGCATCGGTTTCCCGCCCTCGGGGCTCGCGGCGAGCACCATCCCGTTCGACTCGACGCCCATCAACGTCGCGGGCTGGAGGTTGAACACGATGACCACGGAGCGGCCAACGAGCGTGTCGGGCTCGTAGGCGTCTGCGAGGCCGGCGACGAGCGTCCGCTGCTCGGAGCCGACGTCCACGCTCAGCTTCAGCAGCTTCTTGGACTTGGGCACGCGCTCGGCAGCGAGCACCCGGGCCACGCGGAGCTCGACCTTCATGAAGTCGTCGATGGAGATCCTTGCGGATGCCGCAGCGGCAGGTGCCGCGGGTCCTGGTCCCGTGCCGGGTGCAGTGTCTGGTGGCGTAGCGCCAGGTGCGGCGCCAGGTGTGTGGGTGTCTGTCACGGTCGTGGGCTCCTTGCGCGGCCACAGCGGACCTGCGAGGGCGAGCGTGCGCTCGCCCTCGGCCCGCCAATGGCCGTCGCGGTCGAAGTGCAGTGTGTCGCTCGGCGCGCCGACGCGTCGCAGGATTTCTCCGGTCGAGGCCGGCATGAACGGCGAAAGCAGGACGGCCGCCAGGCGGATGGCCTCCGCCGAGTCGAACAGCACCTGCGACAAACGTCCGGCGCTCGACGGATCTTTTGCCAGCGCCCACGGCGACGTCGCCGCGATGAATTCGTTGGTGGCGTCGACGAGGCGGTAGGCCGCCGCCGCCCCTTCGTGAAGCTCGAGGGCGTCCATCGATCGCCGGTAGTCGTTGACCACCTGCTCGGCGAGCCGCACAAGCTGATCCGAGGGTCCGGTCGCGGGCGCGACCCTCCCTTCCCGATACCGGTGCGCCATCGTCGTGACGCGGCTCACCAGGTTGCCGAGATTGTTCGCCAGGTCGGTGTTGTAGCGCTCGTCGTACCGCTCCCATGAGAAGTCGCCGTCCGCGCCGAAGGCAATCTCCTTCGTCAGGAACAGGCGGAGCGGATCGGGTCCGAACCGGTCGGCTGCTTCCACCGGATCGATGGCCGTGCCGAGCGACTTGCTCATGCGCTGGCCGTTCACGGTCATGAACCCGTGGCCGAAGACCTGGCGCGGCAGTGGAAGCCTGGCGCTCATCAGCATCGCCGGCCAGATCACCGTGTGAAAGCGGGTAATGTCCTTCCCGATGATGTGGAGGTCGGCAGGCCACCACTTTGCGAACAGCGCAGGGTCCCTGCCCAACCCGACGGCCGACGCGTAGTTGATCAGCGCGTCAAACCAGACATACACGACGCTTCCGGCGTCGAACGGCAGCGGGATGCCCCAGGCCTGCCCCGCGCGGCTGACCGAGATGTCGTCGAGGCCGCTCTCGAGCAGTCGCAGGATCTCGTTGCGCCGCTCGTCGGGCTGCAGAAACTCAGGGTGTCTGGAAAAGTGATCGAGGATCGGCTGCTGATACTTGGAAAGGCGGAAGAAGAAGTTCTTCTCTCGGATCCACTGAGGTTGTGTGAGATGAAGCGGACACTTACCATCCACAAGGTCCTTTTCCTGCTTGAACGCTTCGCAGCCGACACAGTACCACCCCTCGTAGACGCCTTCGTAAATATCGCCGGCGTCATGGATCTTCTTGGTCAGCATCGTCACCCCGGATTCGTGACGCGGCTCGGTGGTTCGAATGAAATCGTCGAACGACACGTCGAGTCGCTTCCAGGTCCGGCGGAACTCGTGCTCCATCCGATCGCAGTACGCCAGCGGATCGAGTCCCTCCTCGGATGCCTTCTTGAACACGTTCTGCGAATGCTCGTCGGCGCCCATCAGGAAGCGAGTTTCGACGCCGCAGAGCCGCTTGTACCGCGCGATCACGTCGGCGGCGATCTTCTCGTAGGCAGTGCCAAGGTGCGGCCGGCTGTTGACGAAGTCGATGGCAGTGGTGAGGAAAAAACGGCTCACGAGCGGCGACTCTGACTGGCGCTGAACGCCGAGACGGCCATGGCCTGCACTTCTTTGACCGGGAGGTTGTTGGCTGCCGCCAGCCGGGCACAGTCCTCGAATTCCGGAACGGCGTTCATCACCCGGCCTTCACGCCGCGCGATCTTGAAGCGCACGGCGCCGAGCGGGGTATCGACCGGCACGATTTCGCGTTGGAGGCAGTCGCGATCGACCTCCGAGTGCCGCAGGCCGATGGTGGTCGTCTCCTGGAAGATCACGTCCGATATCTGCGGGAGCCGCTCGGGAGCGACGATCACGGTCAACAGCGTTCCGGGCCGGTTCTTCTTCATCTGTACCGGCACGTAGAACACCTCCAGCGCACCCGCCGCGTACAGCCGATCCATAACTACGCCGAAGATCTGGGGGTTCATGTCGTCGATTTCGCATTCGACGACCGTGACGCGTTCGGTCTGCCGGCCGGCTATGCCGCTGCCGATCAGCACCCGCAGCACATTGGGCGTCGCTGGATCGTCCCGGTCGCCGGCGCCGTAGCCCACCTTCTCGATGCTCATCGCTGGTATCGAGCCAAAGGACTCGGCGTACGACGACACGATAAGCGCGCCGGTGGGCGTGACCAGCTCTTTCTGAACCGTTCCACCGTAGACCGGTGCGCCCCCCAGCAGCTTGACCGTCGCCGGCGCTGGCACTGGAAACAGGCCGTGCGCCGACTGGACCACGCCGCCGCCGACGTTGAGCGGCGAGCAGACGATTCGGTCGGCACCCAGCCATTCCAGAGCGTAGACGATGCCGACGATGTCGATGATCGAGTCGAGGGCGCCGACCTCGTGGAGATGGACCTTTTCAACCGGCATATCGTGAACGCCCGCTTCGACCTCCGCCAGGCGCTGAAACATCGCCTTGGCCCGGTCCCGACCAGGGGCCGACAGCGCCGACTGGTCGATCAGTTTGAAAATAGCCGACAGGTGCCGGTGAGGGTGGTGTTCATGGTCATGCCTGGGCGTTACGCTGGCCGCGGCGGAGCCCGGCTGGGAGGCCGCGAGCGAAGACGCGTGCTCGTGCACCGTAAACTTCGTCGCCGACACGCCCGCACGCAGGACCCGCGAGGCGCTGACCTCATAACCCCGCACGGCGAGGCTCCCGAGCGCGCCCTTCAAATCCTCGATCGGCAGCCCCGCGTCGAGCACGGCGCCGAGCGCCATATCGCCGGAGATGCCTGAGAAACAGTCAAAATACAGAATACGACTCAATATCCCAATCCAATGACCCGATGACCAGATGACTAGTACGACTTTGTCACATTCCTCTCATGTAGACCGGACAGAAACGGCCTGCGACGGCGAACGTGGGAGCGGCGCGACGCACGCGACAGACGGGAAACCGCACAGCAAGGCCGAGTCCAGGCCAGGTCGCGGACCTGGCCGGCGCTGTGCCCATGTCCTGGAGGTGCGGTTTCCCGCGCCGTCGACCCCGTTCGCCGGAGCAGGCTGTTCCTGTCCGAAATTCTGGATGTGACAAAGTCGTACTCTAGTGGCCCGTCCAGATGACCCAATTCCCCTTCGCCACAACCCTGTAAGTATTGTCCAATCGAGTCGCGAAGTGTAAGTCGGCGGCGGGCGAGGAAGTTGTCCGGGTGGGTGTCGCTGCGAGGGATCGCGGGCTTCAGATCCGTCCAGTCTCTTTGAAGCTGCAGTACCGGACATCGCCAAGAACGATGTGATCCACGACCTCGATTCCCATCAGCACTCCCGCAGCCACCAACCGGCGCGTCAGCTCCACGTCGTCCGCGCTCGGCGTGGGATCGCCCGAGGGGTGGTTGTGGAAGACGAGAAGCGCGGCGGCGCCTCCGAGCGCGGCTTCGCGGAAGACGTCTCGCGGCTCGACCGCCGTGCTGTTCAGCGTGCCGACCGTAATCACCGTCGTCCTCAGGACCCGGTGCCTCGTGTCGAGCAGGACCACGCCAAACTGCTCGACGCTGCGTCCGCTGAATGCCGGCATCAGGAACGCTGCCGCCTGCTGCGGCGTCTGCAGCTGAATCCGGGCGCGAGGGCGGTGCGCCAACGTCCGGCGTCCCAGCTCGAGGGCGGCGACCAGCTGGGCGGCGCGAGCGGGGCCGATGCCCGTCACGCGCACGAGCTCGTCGCAGCCGGACTGGACGAGGCCATGAAGGCCGCCGCGCGCCGCCAGCAGCGCGTTGGCCAGAGCCAGCGCGTCACGGCCGGGACATCCGCTTCCAACCACCACCGCTATCAGCTCGTTGTCGCCCAGCGCCCGCGCGCCGTGAGCCAGCAGTTTCTCCCGCGGACGGTCGTCGGGGGACAGCTCTTTCATTGCGACATTGCCTTGGTGCAAGAAGTGCGCGCATGACGTCCGAGCCCGGAGGCGCACGACGGCCTGGCGGACTGGACCAAGCGTTTGAAAAACTACGAACGTGGGCGCCAACGATGGTACGAGGAAACTGCGCATGCCGACGCCCTGATCCTGCGCTGACCGGATCAACACACCCAGGCGACGGCGTGCCCCGGGTTCGGCGGCTGTCTAAACCGGCGGGAATCCCTATAGAATGACGGTGTCTCGCGTCACTTTTGCTTTTTCGGAAGGGGGAGCGTAATGCGCGTCCTGTCACGGTCGCTCATCATGATTCTTGTAGCGGTCTTCCCGTTGGCGTGTGGAGGGGGATCGACATCTGATATCGCGGAACAACCGGCTGCAACCTCGCCGTCCGGCGGCGGCTCGACGGCTTCCCTGGACAAGAACGCCTACCCGGTATTCCCAAATCCCGATGCCGGTGCGGACCCAGCCGTGCCTGCCGAACAGGGCGGAAAGGGCTTCACCGGTCAGGGATGGGAGACGAACACCGATTACGACCTTATCGGCGATCCTCGGGCAGTCAAAGGTGGGACGCTGCGACAGGCGATGCTGACCGATTTCCCGTCGACGCTTCGATACTACGGCCCGAATCGAACCGCCTGGAACAACATGCTCCACGGCCTGGCGTATGAGACGCTCCTCGGGCTGCACCCCACGACGCTCGACTACATGCCGGTCCTCGCTACCCACTGGCAGATCTCAGCCGACAAACAGACGTTCCGCTTTCGGATCAACCCAAACGCCCGCTGGTCGGACGGCGTGCCGGTCACGTCCGACGACGTGCTGGCGAGCTGGAAGCTGGCGACCGACAAGGGGCTCCAGGATCCGGCGATCACGCTCATCTTCTCGAGCTTCCAGCCGCCCGTCGCCGAGAGCAAATACATCGTCTCGGTCAAGGCGAAAGACGAGAACTGGCAGAACTTCCTGTATTTCTCGGGGATGTTCATCTATCCGGCACACATCCTGAAGGGCGTGGACGGCGCGGCGTACATCAAGGAGTACAACTACAAGATGCTGCCCGGGACGGGGCCGTACATGCTCTCCGAGCAGGACGTCGAAAAGGGGAGGATGGTCCGGATTCGACGGAGGCCCGATTACTGGGCCGAAACCCATCGTCGCAACGTCGGGATCTCGAACTTCGACGAGATCCAGCAGCTCGTGGTCCGCGATCGGAATCTCGAGTTCGAGATGTTCAAGAGGGGCGACGTCGACTACTACTTCGTGCAGCGCGCGCAGATGTGGGTCGAGGAGCTCGACTATCCGAACATCCAGCGCGGGCTCAACCAGAAACGGAAGGTGTTCAACCACAATCCGCAAGGGGTGTCGGGCATCGCGATCAACACGCGGCGCGAGCCGTACAACGACATCAAGGTCCGCAAGGCGCTGCGCCACCTCTTCAACCGGGAGACCATGGTCGAGAAGATGATGTTCAACGAGTACGTGCTGACAGACTCGATCTTCCCGGGGAGCGTGTACGAGAACCCGAACAACGAAAAAGTCCGGTACGACCCGCAGAGAGCGCTGACGCTGCTCGCCGAAGCGGGGTGGAAGGATCGCGATTCCTCCGGGCGACTCGTGAAGAACGGCCAGCCAATGAACCTCGAGATCGTCTACGGCGACCAGGCATCCGAGCGGTACTTCACGATCTTCCAGGAGGACCTGCGCAAGATCGGGATCACGCTCAACCTCCGTTTCGTCACTTTCGAGACGCTGGTCAAGCTGCTGGACGAGCGCACGTTCAGCATGGCGTCGATCGCCTATACGGGCGAAGTGTTCCCGAGCCCCGAGGCCAACCTGCGGTCGGATCTGGCCGATCAGAAGAATACGAACAACATCACCGGCTTCAAGAACAAGCGTGCGGACGAGATCATCGCGGCCTACACCAGGGAATTCGACTTCTCCAGGCGCGTGAAGCTCCTTCAGGAGCTCGACGGACTGGTGACCAACGATCACAGCTGGATTCTCGAATGGTCGGCGCCGTACCAGCGTTTCGTCTACTGGAACAAGTTCGGCCAGCCGAAGGGCCTGCTGACGCGCATCGGCGACTACCGTGACATACCGTCGCTCTGGTGGATCGACCCGGCGAAAGCCGAGCAGGTGGAGGCTGCGCTCAAGGACACGTCGATCCAGCTCGGTGAAGGGGCACGCGACGATCGTTACTGGCTCGAGTTCGCGCGACTGGAGGCGCAGCGGAATCCCGTGACGCAATGACCGGCTATTTCGTCCGCCGGCTGCTTCTCATCATCCCGACGTTCATTGGCATCACGATGGTGGTGTTTGTCGTGATGCACTTCGTGCCGGGCGGACCGATCGAGCGCCAAATCATGCTGTACAAGATGGCGCTTGCCAGCGGCGAAGGCGGCGCTACCGGCGGCGGCATCGTGCGCAGCAGCACGGAAATCCCTCCGGAAGCGCTCGAGGAGCTGCGGCGCTTTTACGGCTTCGACAGGCCGGTCCACATCCGGTACGCCCGGTGGCTCTGGAACCTGATGCATCTCGACCTGGGCACGTCTTACGTGTACCAGGATCCGGTCTGGGACGTGATCAAGTCCCGCTTCCCGGTGTCGATCGTGCTTGGCATCACCGGGTTCCTGCTCAGCTATCTCGTCTGTGTGCCGCTCGGCGTGATGAAGGCGGTCCATCACGGGTCGAAGTTCGATTTCATCAGCAGCGCCCTGGTCTTCGTCGGCTATGCGGTGCCGGGATGGGCCCTCGGCACCGCTCTCCTCGTGCTCCTTGGCGGGGGCAGCTTCTGGAGTCTGTTTCCACTCGGCGGGTTCCGTCCGGATAACTGGCAGTATCTAAGCCTGTGGGGCAAGATTACCGGCCAGCTCCATCACATGTTCCTGCCAGTGCTGTGCTACATGGTGGGATCGTTCGCCACCGAGACGATCCTGGCGAAAAACTCGCTCATGGAGAACCTCGGTCAGGACTACGTCCGGACGGCATTTGCCAAGGGCCTGACCGAGCGGCGCGTGATCTTCATCCACGCACTGCGGAACTCGCTGATTCCACTCGTGACCGGGCTCGGGCACGTCATCAGCCTGGTGCTGGCCGGGTCGTTCCTGATCGAGCGTGTGTTCAACATCGACGGCATGGGCTATCTGGGATACACGGCCATCCTGCAGCGTGACTATCCGGTCGCGCTCGGCATCCTGGTGGTCGGCAGCCTGCTGATGCTCGTCGGCAATATCCTCTCCGACATCTTCTACGCCCTGGTCGACCCGCGCATCCGCTTCCAATGAGCGACGGAGAGCGGAGCCTCGAGCAGGCAGTGGCGCCGTCAGGGTCGATCCTGCGGAAACGGCTGCGCAAGTTCCGCCGGCTGACTCGGGGCTACGTGGCGTTTCTCGCGATCGCCGGGGCCTATTCGGTGTCATTCTTCCTGCCGCTGCTCGCCAACAATGTCGCTCTCGTCGTCAAGTACCAGGGGCAGTACTACTTCCCCATCGCCGCCTACCACGCAGCCTCGGAGTTTGGGCTCAACACGATCGGCGAGCCCGACTACCGGGGGCTCAAGAGCTATTTTGCCGCCGAGGGCCAGGGCAATTGGGTGCTGCTGCCGCCGTACCCGTATGGGCCTAACGAATCGCTGTTCGATCTCCCTGGGTCTCCTCCCCATCCGCCCTCGGCACGAAATATCTTCGGGACCGACGACCGCGGCCGTGACGTTCTGGTGCGCCTGGCGTACGGCTTCAACATCTCGCTGACGTTCGCGATTCTCGTGACATGCGTCGGATACCTCGCCGGCGTCAGCATAGGGGCCGCTCTTGGATACTTCGGCGGGAAGCTGGACATCTTCGGCCAGCGCGGCATCGAGATCTGGTCGTCGCTGCCGTTTCTCTACACGATCATCATCATCAGCTCGGTCGTCGTGCCCGTTTATCTCCCGGGCCGGAACCAGCTGCTCCAACCGTCGTTCTGGCTGCTCGTCGGCATTCTCGCGGTCTTCGACTGGATGGGCATTACCTACTACATCCGCGGCGAGTTCTACCGCGAAAAAGCGAAAGACTACGTCGGCGCCGCCATTGTCGCCGGCGTCTCCGAACCGGCTATCATGTTCCGCCATATTCTGCCGAACGCGCTGACTCCGGTCGTCTCCTTCGCGCCTTTCAATATCGTCGCCAACATCGGAGCGCTCGTCGCGCTCGACTTTCTCGGCTTTGGCCTTCCGGCGCCGACACCGAGCTGGGGCGAGCTGATTGGCCAGGGAATGGAAAACCTCACGAAGTGGTGGCTGGTGTTCTTCCCGCTGGGTGCCCTCTTCGTTACGCTCCTGCTCGTCGTCTTTATCGGCGAGGCTGTGCGCGAGGCCTTCGACCCGAAGGAATACTCGCGGCTGCGCTGAGTCATGTCCGCCCCTTTTCCCCGCGCCGACGCCGAGACCACCGTCACTGCAGCCCCGGTCCCGCTCGTCGAGATTCGAGGCCTGCGAACCCACTTCTTCACCGAATCCGGCGTCGCCAGAGCGGTCGACGGCGTGGACCTCGACATCATGCGCGGCGAGGTGCTCGGCCTCGTCGGCGAGTCGGGTTCCGGCAAGAGCGTGACCGCGCTCAGCATCCTGCGCCTCGTGCCGGACCCGCCCGGCCGCATCGTCGGCGGCGAGGTTCGCTTCAAGGGCCGCGACCTGCTGAGACTCTCCTGGGACGAGATCCGTTCGATCCGCGGGCGCGAGATCAGCATGATCTTCCAGGAGCCGATGACGTCGCTCAATCCGGTCTTCAAGATCGGCATGCAGGTGATGGAGGTCATCCTCGCTCACGAGCGTGTACCCGAGGAGCAGGCGCGGGCTCGCGCCGAAAAGCTGCTCAACGCGGTGGGGATTCCGGACCCGCAGGCGCGCATGAATCAGTATCCGCACGAGCTATCGGGCGGGATGCGCCAGCGCGTGATGATCGCGATCGCGCTGGCCCTCAACCCGGCCCTTCTCATCGCGGACGAGCCGACGACAGCGCTCGACGTGACGATACAGGCACAGATCCTGGATTTGATGCTCGAGATGAAGGATCGGGACGACTCGATTCTGCTCATCACTCATAACCTGGCGGTCGTCGCGGAGACCTGCGATCGCGTGGCGGTCATGTACGGCGGCAAGATTCAGGAGGTCGCCCCGGTCCGCGAGCTGTTTCACAATCCGCTGCACCCCTATACTCGCGGCCTGCTCGCCTCGCTGCCCCGGGTGGACGGCGAGAGGGCCGAGCGTTTGACGACCATTCCCGGCTCGGTGCCGGACATCCACGAGCTCCCCCCGGGCTGCAAATTCACGTCTCGCTGCACGGAGCGTTTCGAGCCATGCCAGGGGATCGAGCCCCCGCTGATTGAAGCGGGGCCCGGCCACTGGGTGCGGTGCCACCTCCACGACAGTTGCCATGGGTACCATGGACGCCATTCTTGAAGTCCAGGACCTGGCGGTCCGGTTCCCGGTCTTCGGCGGAATCATCCCGCGCAAGAAGGCGGAGGTGCGGGCCGTCGACGGCGTATCCCTGACGCTCGGCCGCGGGGAGACGGTCGGCCTCGTTGGCGAGTCGGGCTGCGGCAAGACGACCGTGGGCCGCGCGATCGTCCACATCCTCCGCGCGATGAGCTATCGCGTCGAGGTGGAAGGGCGCATTCTCTATCACCACCCGGGCGGCGTCGTCGATCTGGCGTCGCTCACGGGTCGGCAGATGCGGCGCTACCGATCCGATCTGCAGATGGTCTTCCAGGACCCTTACTCGTCATTGAATCCGCGCATGACGGTCGGCAACATCATCGAGGAGCCCCTGAAGATCCACACGAAGGACTCGGCGGCGGCGCGCCGCGAGAGGGTTCGCTGGTTGCTGGACAAGGTGCGGTTGTCCCCGGAACATGCGAGCCGGTACCCACACGAGTTTTCGGGTGGTCAGCGGCAGCGAATTGGCATCGCCCGTGCGCTTGCGACGAACCCGAAGATTGTGATCGCCGACGAACCGGTCAGCGCGCTGGACGTCTCGATTCAGGCCCAGGTGATCAACCTCATGCAGGATCTCCAGCAGGAGTTCGGGCTGTCGTACCTCTTCATCTCGCACGATCTCTCGGTCGTCAGGCACATCTCGGACCGCATCTTCGTCATGTACCTCGGGCAAATCGTCGAAGCGGGTCCCGCCGAGGCGATCTATCGAAATCCTCTGCACCCGTACTCGCGCCTGCTGCTGTCCGCCGTGCCGCGGCCGGATCCCGATCTGCGCCGCCGACGGGCGCCTCGACTGCGCGACGACTTGCCGTCGCCGCTCAACAAGCCGTCTGGATGCGCGTTCAGGACGCGATGCCCGATTGCCCAGCCGAGCTGCGCTGACCAGGTTCCCCCGCTCGAAGAGCGCCACGGGCGTCAGGTGGCTTGCCCGTATGCGGAGCAGGGGCTGGAGTTGGGAGGCTAGGGGCCAGAGGTTGGAGGCTAGGGGCTGGAGGTTAGGGGCTGGATTTGGAGGTTTCGCATGCCTTTCACCCTGGCCATACTCGCAACGATTCTTGGCTACACGTGGGTGCTCGAGCCGCGTGGCGTCCCCGTCGGCGTACCCGCCGTCATCGTTGTTGCCATCACTGTATTGAACGGATGGCGTTCAGGCGTAGTGGGCGCGTCTCCAAGAGCGCTGCTGCCCGCTTCACGAGCGGCCGCGCTCTTCACCGTGGCGGCAGTGCTCGTGGTGCTCGGTGCCGGGCTGGCGCTCGGTACCCTTCACGATCGCGGGGCGTCGCTCCGCGACATCGCCCTCCTGATCCCCTGGGGCACCGCACAACAGTGGGTGCTTCAGACAGTCGTCCACCACGAGGCGCGCCGGCTGACCTCGCCGAAGCAAGGCATCGTTGTTGCCGCGGCGGTCTTCGCGGTTGTCCACATGCCGAATCCGCTGTTGATGATGACGACGTTTGCTGGTGCGCTCGGCTGGTGCGCGATTTTCACCCGCCATTCGAACATCCTGCCGCTCGGCGTCTCGCACGCGATTGCAACGCTCGCGCTTCTGTATGCGTTCGACGACGAACTCACGGGGCACCTTCGCATCGGCCAGGCGTATCTGCGGCTCCCCCGCTGAGCAGGTGGCACAGTACGAGGGCCGGGAGTGGCCTGCAGTGGCTCTCCGCGTACCACTCACGGGATCGTTAGGATCGATCCCGCAGCCACTCCCCATCGAAGAGAATCTCGGCCCAGCCCGTGAGGTAAACGCTGTCGTCCAGCCATTCGACCCGCTGCGCGCCGCCGGGCGCGATGACATCGGCCTCACGACGAGCTCCGCCGTAGGCGGCGGCGGCGACGAGGGCTGCGCACGATCCGGTGCCCGACGATGTCGTTGGACCGACGCCGCGCTCCCAGATGAGGATGCGGACGGTGTCAGGGGCTTCGACGGCGGCGAATTCGACGTTCGTGCCCTCGGGAAACTGGGGATGCCGCTCGAGGCTGTGGCCAATGCTCTCGAAGCGGGTCTGGTCGGGCAACGGGCCGAGCAACACCGCTTGTGGATTGCCGAAGTCCATCACCACCAGCGTCAGACTGTGGCCACCCGCCGCGATTTGGATTTGCCGGAGATCGCGGGGCAACCCCATCGCGGTCCGAAACGTCTGACGTGCGTCGGCGTCGCGCCCTTCCAGGCGGGTCAATTGTTTCGCACCAGCCTCGGTGTGAATCGTGACCCGGTTCGTTGACTGGCCTGCAGGACGATCGCGCAGCAGCAGCGCGCCCAGCCCGCGGACACCATTTCCCGATACTTCCGCTCGCCCGCCGTCGGCATTGAACAGCTGCATGGCCGCCCCCTCAGGGGTCGGCACGAAGACGATCAGACCGTCGGCGCCGACGCCCGTGTGGCGATTGCACAATTCCCTGGCAAGCGCGTCGAACGGTCGGCCATCCACAGCCTCGCGTCGGACGTACAGGAAGTCGTTACCGTAGGCGTGTGCTTTGGTGAAGGGAAATGAGCCGGGGAATTTGGTCATCGGGTCATCTGGTCACTGATTGGGTCATTTGGTGCAGAACGCGAGCAGATGCCACCCGAAGCGCCGTACCATCGCGCGCGGCAGCGCGTTGAAGGTGCCGACGAACAGGCCGTTATACAGTGCGCCTTTCCAGCCGCCGTGGAGGCGCGACTTCACCGGAAAGCGTTCGGGGACGATGCGCACCGTGCGAAATCGTGTCAGAAGGCGTCGAAACTCTTTCTCGCTGAACTTGAGCAACACCGGGGCATCGTCGTGCTCGAGCCCCACCTTCATCACCTTCGAGAGTGCATTCAGCCACGACACGCGGTTGTACACCTGAAAGATCGCCTGGCCTCCAGGTTTCAGCACGCGATGGCATTCGTTGACAAGCTGCTGCGGGTTCGCGGTGTACTGCACCACTCCGTGGGCATACACCAGGTCGAACGTCTCGTCCGCAAACGGAAGCGATTCGCCATCCGCGATCTCGAACCGACCCGTCAGACCCTGCTGCTCGAAGTTCGCCTTCGCGAGGGCAATCGCCGATGCGGTGAGATCGACGCCGCAGACGCGGGCGCCGCCCTTTGCGAACCGGGCGAGATCCACCCCGGCGCCGCAGCCGACCTCGAGTACCGATCGGCCACGCCACGCGTCGAAGCCCACCAGGCGCGGCAGGTGGTGCAGTTTTTCAAAGTGGTACTGGTCGAGGTCATCGAAGAAGCCACGCGATCCCACGGGATGCTTCGTGATGTCGAGATCGTGGATGTGCCGTTCCCAGTATTCACGGACCTGCTCAGTTGTCGCCACGACAGAACTATAGCAATTGCAGGATTGCAGCATGGCAGGATTGCAGGAAGTGGAAGGGGAAAAGTGGAAGAGTGGAAAAGGGGAAAATCGAAGAGTGGAAAAGGGCGAAAGGTACCCGGCAAAAGGGGAAGGGTCTCACCTCAATCTGCAATAGACTTTCTGCAATCCTGCCATGCTGCAATCCTGCAATGTACCGTGATGTGACTCAATTGACCGCGCGGACCTTCGACGTGCTCGTCGTCGGCGGCGGTGTCTACGGTCTGACCATCGCCTACGATGCGGCGCAGCGCGGGTTGTCCGTGGCATTGATCGAGCGTGCAGACTTCGGGAGCGGCGCGTCTTTCAATCACCTTCGCACGATCCATGGAGGGCTCCGCTACCTCCAGACGCTCGATATCGGGCGCGCGCGCGAGTCGATGCGCGAGCGGCGGGCTATCGCCACCATCGCTCCGCACGCGGTGCGCCCGCTTCGTTTTGCGCTGCCGCTGCACCGCTCGCTCACGCGGGGTGTGACGGCCATGCGCGGTGGATTCCTCCTGGATCGTCTGATCGCGTTCGACCGCAACCGGGGCGTGGCGGCATCTCATCGGCTGCCGCCGGGCCGTGTGGTGACGGGCGCCGACCTGCAGCGCATCGAGGGATTGGCGCAGCCAGGCGTCCGGGCCGCGGCTGTGTGGTACGACTACGTCACCGTCGAGGCCGATCGCTTGACGTTTTCGTTCGCGCTGGCGGCTGCCGAACATGGCGCCGTCCTCGCGAACCATGTCGAGGCGGTTGCCCTGATCGCAGAAGGGCCAAGGGTGACAGGCGTGCGCGCCCGCGACCTTCTGGGCGACGGCGAACTGGAGGTGGCGGCGCGCGTCACGGTCAACGCGACCGGAGGCGCCGTGGACCGACTGCTCGAGCCGATTGGCGCCGCCACGAACATCCCGATGATGATGGCCATGAACCTGGTGACGCGGCGCACGGCCGGCGATACCGCGCTCGGCGGACGGTCCTCCTTCGGTCGAAACTTCTTTCTGGTTCCTTGGCGGGGGCGGTCATTGTTCGGGACCTGGGAATCGGGCAGCCGCGCTCGGGCGAAAGACGCGGAAATTGCGGAAGCCGACATCTTGTCGTTCGTTCGCGAGCTCAACGAGGCATTCCCGTCGCTGGCGCTGGGCCTTGATGACGTCACGCTCGTCCATCGCGGGCAGGTCCCGGCTGCCGTCGGGCCCGGTGGACTGAGGCTCGAGGGTCACGAGCACGTGCGCGATCATTCCTCGGATCGTTCGCGCAACCTCGAAGGGTTGGTCAGCGTCGTTGGCGCAAAATACACGACCGCCCGCGGAGTGGCCGAGCGCGTCACGAGCCGGCTTCTGACGAAGCTGCACAAGCCGGCTGTTGCCTGCCGGACGGCGACGACTCCCCTTCCAGGCGCCCCCGCCGATGCGGGTGCGGCGGCGGGCCCCCCGGCCGCATGGCGTGACAATCTTCCGGATGATGCGAGTCGCCACCTGGCTGGGTCCTACGGATCCCGGTGCGCCGAAATTCTCGCCGTCTGCGCCGAGAAGCCCGACCTCGCCACCCGGCTGAGCGACGAGGGTCCGGTCACTGGCGCCGAGATCGCCTGGGCCGCGAGGCACGAGATGGCTCTGACGCTGGCCGACGCCGTCGTACGCCGGACACCGCTCGGCGCCCTGGGCTATCCCGGTGACCGAGCCGTCGACCGCGCCGCCTCGATTATGGCGTCCGAGCTGAGGTGGACTTCCGACCGAAGGGCTGTCGAGATTCAGAATCTGCGCAACTTCTTCGCGCGGTCACGATTCGGGTGACGCTTCACCTTACTGGCCGGTGTCCGCCGCCCGGGCGATCAGATCGAAATGCAGCATTCCGTCAGGCAGTCGCTTCTGCGCCGTGATCTCGCGGTTGCGCCTATCCCAATGCGCCATCACTTTCTCAGGCGTGTCGAGCGACACGTCATCGTCAAATGCGCTCGTGACCCGAACGCTCGGATAAAACGAAAAAATCTGCTGCAGGAACGATAGAGGATTCTGCTGCTGGAGGTTCACGAGGCAGCGCGGGTTGAATTCCACCAGCAGCGCCGGGTGGTAGCGGCCAATCAGCCGTGCGAACCCTTCGAACGCCTGCGGCTCATGCCCTTCGATGTCCATCTTCACGAAATCGAGACGCGGCAGCTGTCCCAGCACGTCATCGAGGACAATCGACTGCACGAAGTGACCGCCCTCTTCCGGTTCGCGTGCCCCGACCACATGCGTGTTCGACGTGCCGCCGGTGAGCGAGAACACACTCCGTCGATTCGACGCGGCGTACGGCAGGACTTCAACGTTCTCGAAGCCGTTCAGAACGATGCCCCGGTAGAGCATCTGCAGGTTGTCGGGGTTTGGCTCGACCGCAATCACGCGACCAGTCTTGCCGACGATCGCGGCGGCGAGAAATGTCAGAACGCCGACGTTGGCTCCCACATCCACCGCCACGTCTCCTGCGTGGAGGTTCTCGCGGGCGGCGCGCCGGACGTGCTCTTCGTATTTGTGAGAATGAAAGATACCATGGCCGAAATCAGTGTCGAGCTTCTGTATGCACACCTGATATCCGCCGAGATCCACAGGGGTCGGACGCGACTCGTCAGCCTCCAGGTGGCGGTACTCGTCGGAGTTGATGAAGCTGCGAATCAGGCGGTCGAGCGAAAGCCCTTCCGAGACGAGCTGCCGATAGTGAGTAAGACCACCGTCATCGGGATCGCGCTTGAGTATCAGCCGGTACGCGTAATAGATATCTTGTTCGGTCGCACGGTCTTCGGCCGCTGATGGAGGGAGGGTCGCCAGTCCTCGCTCAAGGCCCAGATACCGAAGGATGCTCATCGAATCGACCTGGGCTTATGGCACCGTGAACGCATCGAAGACGTAGGTGACACCGGCCGTGACCCCGATCGTGGGGTCGATCGAGGTGAGTCCGACGAACCCGGCCGCGTCGAACCGGATCGTTCCTTGTGTGTATCGGCCGCCGAACTTCAGGAGGCTGCGGGTCTCGGTGCCGGGCGGGGGGCTGCCGGCCCGCGTGGACACCCGTCCGTTGACCTCGCCGACGAACTCCGCCTGTTGCGTGACCGCACGGGCGAGCGAAAAACCGTAGGTGAGCACGTCATTCTGACGGTCGCCGTCAGTCGGGTCGGCGAGGATGCCCAAGCCGACGTTGCCGACGAGTCGGACGGACTGGATGGTCTTGGCGACGAGCAAGGAGGCAAAGAAATCGGTCGTGTCCGTGCCAAGGCCGCTCTCGTTGGAGGCGTTCGGGAGCTTGGTCGCGAAACGGAACCCGAACGCCGGTCGGCCGGGCGTTTCGGCGGCAAGCCTGACCTTCGTCCCCATGACGAAGTCCTCGACGTCGCTCGTGCCGGACCCGGTCGCCGTGACCGACGAGGCGAGGGGTGCGGACGGGTTCCTCGTGCTGATCGACAGATGGTTGAACAGACCGCCGTCAATCTGGATCTCGGCGATGGAGCTGATGCCCACGCTGACGCCCACGCTGGGCAATCGCCACAGGTTCCCCTCTAAACCAGACACGGGATAGGTCTGATCGTTCGCGAAGTCGACTCCGCCCTCGACGAGCACGCGGCCGGCACCAATGCTCTCCGGATCTTCAGTGGTGAGCGGCCGCTGCTGGGCAGAAGCCGGCAACGCGCAGACGAAGGTCAGACCGATTGCCATCACGGAACAGCGTAGGGACACGAGGATCCTCATGCGGTGACGGGAACGCGGGCGCGGAGCTCGGCGGGCGGGTTCAGCCGCGTGTCCAACAGGTGTCGTGGGGCGACGTTGGCGAGCGCCTTGAGCATCGACTGCTTGACACCCGGATGCTCGGTTTCGAGGTCCATCAGGAGCCGCTTGACCCTCTGCCGTTGCAGCGCGAGGTCGCCGCACGCGGGGCAGCAACAGCCGATGATCGGCAATTCGGACTCTTTCGCGTACTGTCGCGCTTCGTCTTCGCCGACGTAAACGAGAGGGCGAATGACAACGTGTACGCCGTTGTCAGACACCAGCCTGGCGGGCATCGCCTTGAGCGCCCCGGCAAAGAACAGATTGAGCAGCAGCGTCTCGATGAAGTCGTCGGCATGATGCCCGAGCGCGATCTTCGTTGCCCCGACTTCTCCGGCGACTCGATAAAGGACGCCGCGGCGCAGGCGGGCGCACAGCGAGCACGGCGTCTGGTCCGCGTCGAGGATGTCCTCGATCAGCTCCCCGATGCCGGTGTGCTCGATCCGGTACTCCCAGCCCCGGGCCTCGCACGTGCGCGCGATAAGGTCGTGCTTGTACTCTTTGTAGCCGGAATCGACGTTGACGGCCACCAGCGAGAAGCGCACCGGCGCCCGCTGGCGAAGGACGTCCAGGATCTGGAGCAGCGCCCAGCTGTCTTTGCCGCCCGACAACCCGACCATCACGCGATCGCCCTCCTCGATCATCTGGTAATCGACGATGGCTTTTGTCGCCTTCTTCGCGACGCGCGATTCGAGCTCGCTTCGATATGCCATGGCACTTGATTCTAAACGACGTCGTCTCCAAGACGCGACGCGCGTCCACCCGCGCGCCGGCTCCGTCCGGGAATCATCCGACCGTCAACGCCCGGTCCGTTCGACCCGTGAGGAAATCGTGCGCGCCGGGACGCCGACGGCAATCGCGTGCGGTTCGATGTCGTCCCGGACCACAGCGCCGGCCCCGATGACCGCGTGCTCTCCAATGTTCACCCCGTCGAGCACCTTGGCGCCGGCGCCGAGCCAGGCGCCCCGGCCCACGGACACCCCGGCGGACTTGCGCGACTGGGACAAGACGGCCGCCGTCGGATCCGAAAAGTCATGATCGCCGCCGATGACGTAGCTGTAGGCGGCCATCAGCACATCGGCGCCGATCGTCACCCGGCTTGCCGAGAACAGCTCGCAGTTGAACCCGATGTTGGCGCCGTCCGCCACTTCGATATCGCCGTTCTTGCACGATAGTATGGTGTTGCGCCCGATGAACACACGGCTGCCGATCCGGATGCCGTGATTGCTCTCCCCCTTCGCGTCCAGCAGACAGTTGTCGTCGACGACGACGTTGCTGCCGATGTGAATCTTGTGCGGATGCCGAAGAACGACGTTCTGCCCGAAGACGACATTCCGCCCGCAGGAGCCGAGCAGCCACGGATACATGATCTTGCGGAGGCCAAGCCCGAGCGCGCCTGCTCGCGCCTGCGCCAGGGAAACGACGAGCTCGTACTTGAGCAGCGCGGCCAGTCCGGGCCGCCCGACAACGAGCGCCGAGTATTTCGCCGCGCTGGACCGGTCCGCGGCGAACAGCTGTTCCTGCGCTTTGTCGATTTCAGAGCCAGCCATGTGCGCGATACCATTCAATCGTGCGTCTCACGCCGTCCCGCAACGTGACCTGGGGCGCGTAGCCGATTTCGCGCCGGGCGCGGGTGATGTCGAACGCGCGGCTCTTGGTGAAGAAGTCGACGCGCCGCCGATAAATGGGCGGCTCGACGCCAAACGGCACGCAGACAGACTCGCAGGCCGCCCCCGCCAGCCAGAACGGCCAGACCGGCAGATGGACCCTCGGGCGAGGCACTTCGACGACTTCCGCGATCAGCCGGACCAGATCGTTCAGCGTGGTGACTTCTCCCCCCGCGACGATGTAGGTCCGATTGGCGGCGGCCGCGTGCTCGCCACAGAGCCGGAACCCTTCCACAAGGTCGTCGATGTAGGTCAGATGGTAATAGATCCTTCCACGTCCCAGGGTGAGCCAGCGGCGGCGGGCAATGCCCCGGAACAGCTTCAGCAGGCGCCGATCGCCCGGCCCGTAAATGCCGCTCGGCCGGACGATGGTGATTTCGATGCCGGAGCGCACGCCAGCTTCCCGCACCAGCCGCTCGCCCTCGAGCTTCGTCTCCTGGTAGATGTCACCAGGCTTGAGCGCGGCATCCTCGTTTGCCGGCGGATGATCGATGTCGCCGTGGACCCCTACAGTGCTGCAGTGTACGACCCGACGGACCCCGGCCGCCGCGGCGGCTTCCACGACATGGCCGGCCGCGATCGCGTTGACCTGGCGGTAGGTTTCAGCCGACACACCCGCCTGACGGTAGATGGCCGCCACGTGATAAACGACTTCAACGCCCTTCACCGCGCGTTCGAGCGCCGCCTGGTCCCTGAGGTCGCCGACGACAACCTCGAGTCCTGGAGCCAGGGCGAGGTCCGCTTCCGGCATCGGGCGACGCTGGAAGCCACGTACCTCATAGCCCCGCGCCGCGAACGTGCGCACCAGGTGGCCGCCGGTGAATCCACCGCTGCCGGTTACGAGGACGCGCACCGTTCCGCTACGAGGGTAACCGGCGAGCCGAACCAGCCGAGCAGCCCGGCTCGATCGAGCAACCCTTCGATCGCCCTCGTAAACCGGAGCGACCCGATCGCTTTGTGAAACGCGATCGGCAGCACGAACTGCCGGTGCATCGATCGGATTCGGAAGCCGTGTCGCGCGAACGCTTCGGCGATCGTGCGGTGGGTGAACACGCGGTACGGCTCGGTCTTCCAGCCGAGCGTGTGAGCAACGCGTCGGACCGCCGATTCGATGGCGGCCACACTGTGCGCCGATGGGTAGTCCACGACAACGAGCCGGTCGGCCACGCGGCAGAGCTCGCCGATGCATCGACGCCACTCGGGGGCGTGCATGATCACGCGCAGGCATACCGCCACGTCGAAGGCGCGGTCAGGGAACTCGAGCGCGTGTGCGTCGCCGACGAGAAACCGGACCGGCACGCCCTCCGCCGCCGCCCGGCGTCGGGCGACCGCCAGCATCTCGGCCGACGCGTCGATGGCCGTCACGTGGGCGCCGCCGCGAGCCAGGAGCAGCGCGGCTCGCCCCGTGCCGGTCCCGACGTCCAGGACGACGCGATCGCGGATCGTGCCGATGAGGTTGGCGAGTACTCGCGCCTGGGTGCTGGCTATCAGTTCACCAATCGGCCCGCCGAACCGTCTGTCGTCGAAGGTGCGGGCCGTTTCAGGATCCGCGTAGGTCGTATAGCTGTAGTGGCTCTCGGTCACGCCAGATCCTTTACAACCGCTGTGTGAGGCGGTGAAGGTCCAAGCGCAGCGTACGCCTGACGCGTACGGTCCAAGTACGCGTCGTAGCTGTACTTCGTCTCCGCCAACAGTCGTGCCCGTCGGCCGAGGGCCGCTGCCCGCGCCGGGTCGTGGAGCACGGTCACGATGCCGTCGCCGAATGCGTTTGCCGTCGCAGCGGTCAAGACCGCCGTGTCATCGGACAACACCTGGGTGTGTGTCAGGAGGCGCGTCGCCACGATCGGTTTGCCCGACCGCAGATATTGATAAATCTTGAGGGGGGTATTCGTGCCGCGTGAGCGCGGCGATACCAGGACGTCGGCGGCGAGCAGGTACGCCGGGATTTCCTCGGCCGGACGCTCGCCCGCAAACAGCGTGACGGATTCGACGCCGGCGGCACGCGCCAGATCGCGAGCCTGCGCCACCTGATCGGGCTGGCCCCCTGCGAGCACCAGCCTCGCGTCGCCACGAGCGGCCTTCACGACGGCCATCGCCCCGAACAGCAGCTCGAGCCCCTGGTACGCCTCGAACGTCCCGGTGTAAAGGACGAGCGGCGTGACGGCGTCCACGCCGAGCGATCGCCGCACGGCGGCGGCCTGTTCAGGCGTCGGCTCGGACTCCGACGAGCCCGGCGCGTTCTCGATCAGCACGACCCGCGCCTGCGGATCGATCGTGCGCACCGTCTCGGCCAGCGAGGGGCAAATCACGATGACGACACGCGAGCGGCGGATCATCAGCCGTTCGGCGACCGCGAAAATCTGACCGAGCGCGCGGGAACCGCTGAATGCGAAGTTCGTGAGCTGCTGAGGCAGGCTCGAATGCATGTCGTAGAGATGGGGAATACGCATCGCCGCCGCCAGCGCGACGCCGATGACTCCTCCCTCTTCGTGGGAATGGATGACGTCGTATCCTCCCTCCGGAGCGGCGAGGGCGCGCCGCAGAGTCGTCAGCACAAGGAGGATGTCGAGCGGCACCTTCGCGAAGGACGGTCCGATCTTCACTCGATTCACGAACGGCGGGCGGAACGCGCGAAAGATGCGCAGCCCCGGCATGGACACGTCGCGGCCGAACGGGTAGGTGACGAGATCGACCTGATGCCCGAGCGTGGTCAGCGCGCGGATGCGGTGGAACTCGCTGAAGGGTGTGCCGCGCGGTTCGAAGAACGGCTCGGGGGCGATCATCAGAATGCGCACGACCCGGTGATTTTCGCATGAAATCGTAGTAGAGTGAGGGCCCGAGTGCGTCTCGTCTTCAAGCTCGCCGTCAGCGTTGCTCTGCTCTGGCTCCTCTTCTCGCGAACCGACGTGGGCACGTTGTGGCAGAGCGTGCAGTCCGCATCGATCGGGTGGCTCGCTGTCGCGATCGTGATTTACGCGGCGACCGTTGCCGCCAGCGTCTGGCGATGGCGGCTGCTGCTCAATGCGCAGGGCGTCCACGTCCGCGCCGGTCGGCTCGCCAGCTCGTTCCTCGTCTCGCTCTTCTTCAATAACTTTCTGCCGAGCAACATCGGCGGCGACGTGATTCGCATTCGCGATACGGCCGGGCCCGCCGGATCGAAAACGCTGGCGACCGCCGTGATCCTCGTCGATCGCGGCCTGGGCCTGATGGGTCTGGTGCTCGTCGCTGCCTGCGGCGCTTCGCTCGCGGCCGGCGGCGCCACACGCGGCGCGCTCCCCATCCTGCCGGCGTGGCTGTGGATCGGGTTCGTGCTCGGCGCCGTCCTTTCACTGCCGGTCGTGCTGGCTCCCACGGGATTCGCCCGCCTGCTGCAGCCGTTGCGGATCATTCACCCGGTCTGGATCGACGAGCGCATCGGCAAGATTACCGGGGCGCTCTCGCGCTTCCGGAATCGGCCCGGGGCGCTTGCCGGCTGTTTTGGCGGCGGCGTGTTCGTTCAGGCTGCGTTCGTCGCCTTTTATCTGGCGGTGGCGTATGCGCTTCGCATCCGCATCGGCCCCTCGGACATGGCCGTCATCGTGCCGCTGTCCTTCATCCTGCAGATGGCGCCGGTTTCCATCAACGGCTTCGGCGTACGCGAAGCCGCGTTCTCGCTGTACTTCTCGCGCCTCGGGCTTCCGCTCGAGTCGGCGCTGCTCATCTCGCTCGTGCCGACGGCGCTCGTGATGCTGTTCTCGCTGTCGGGGGCTGCGTTGTACGTCGGCCGGGAACGCGCGGGACTCTAGACCATCTCATAATGCGCCGCCACGAAGGCACGGAATCACGAAAGAACAAGCGATTGCTTTCCGTGTTCTCGTGATTTCGTGGCCGATCCAGCTGGCCGCTTCCAACGGACGGCCGGCGGCGGACCAGGTCTTCTGGATGGCCGAGGCGCGGCCTCGTCAGCGCTCACCCGTATGCTAGATTGTCCGCGGCACATGGTTTCCTACCGTCTGCTGCGCGCCGTAATCGTCGCGGGGCTTGCCGCGCTGCTGCTCTCCACGCACGTGTTCGTGGCCGTTGACCTGCTCAGGGTCAAGATCGTCGAAGCGCCGCAGAGGGCGACGGCCGGCGTCGTGAGCGTGACCACGACGGACTTCCCTCAAGTGAACGCCCTCAGCCCGCCCTTCGCGCTCATCGCTCGAATCAACCATCAATCCGCTGAGACAGGGCGGTTCGTCATCACGGCTGACGGGGCCGCCGTCTGCGAGCGCCGCGTCGCCGGAGGTCGTTCCCGGCGGATCGACTGCCCCCTCACGACGATGTGGAACCCGGCGGCGGAGCATCTGGTGACGATTACAGGTCCATCTACGGACTGGACCCTGGACTACCTGGAATTGGCGACGCATCACGGGAACACCAGCGGCGCTCACTACCTGATCATCCTTCCCTGGGCTTCCGGCCGTTACGCCCGCCCCGCTCCCGTTTGGATTGCCGCGACATGGCTCGTGCTCTCCCTCGTGCTGCTCACGCCGGCTCCTCAATTGCAGCCGCGCTGGATTCGGATCGTGTACAGGGCGATCGCTACGCTCGTGGTGACCGTGATGGCGGCGTGTCTCGTCTCCGACCGAGTGTCCGACTATCGCGTGGTGATTTTCCGGGACTCGTTCGTCCTCTGGATAGTTCTACTGTTGACGCCGCGTTTGTGGATGGCGGGCCGGTGGCTGGCGCATGCGGTGAAACGATCGACGGATCGGCTGGTGGCCTTGGGCGAGCAAGCAGGGCTGCCGGCCCTGGCACCGCTGCTCGTTCCCTTCACCGTTGCCGCTGTCGTGGTCGCGACCGTCACGCTTGGAATGCTGAAGGGTGCGTTCTACGCCGGGGGAGCGGACGCGTATGGCTACGTGAGCCAGGCGCATTTCTGGGCGATCGGCACGCCGCGGGTCGAACAGCCGTTCGTGAAAGACATGAACTGGCCGTTTGCTGCTCAGGCGCTGGCGCCGCTCGGCTACAGCCCCACGCCGGAGAGAACGGCCATGGTGCCCATCTACTCGGCGGGCTACCCCCTGCTCATGGCCGTCTTCGAATGGCTCGGGGGACGCCAGGCCGTGTTCTATGTCGTGCCGCTCGTCGGCGGGCTCGCGGTCTGGGCCACCTACCTGATGGGAATTCGTGTTGGCGGACCCGCAATCGGGATCCCGTCGGCCGTCCTTCTGGCGACCAGCCCGGCGTTTCTTTTCCAGCTCATGTTCCCCATGAGTGATGTTCCCGTGACGGCGTGGTGGGCGCTCGCGCTGGCGCTGGTCGTGTCCGATCACAGAGGAGCCGTGTTCGCCGCGGGGCTGGCCGCCGGCGCCGCCATACTGACGAGGCCGAACCTCGTACTGCTGACGCCAGTCCCCGGTGCGCTGCTCCTCTGGCGCGCGGCGCGCGAGCGAACGCTGTGGGGACCCGCCGTGCAACGTCTTGTTCTGTTTGCCGTCGGTGTAGTCGCCGGGTGCAGCGCCGTTGCGAGCATCAACGCCCGTTTCTTCGGATCACCCTGGGTGTCCGGATATGGTTCGTTGGGCAGCGTGTTCGTGTCGCAGAATCTGCTGCCCAATCTTGCCCTGTACCCGCGGTGGTTGATTCAGACCGAGACGCCGGTGATCTTTCTCGCGTTTCTTGCGCCGTTTCTCGTCAAGCCGGCGGATCGCGCCGTCGTCGTCATGTGGTCCGCTTTCATTGCCGCGGTTTTCGGTAGCTACGTTTTCTTCAGAGTATTCGACGGCTGGATCTGGCTTCGTTACCTCCTTCCGGCATTTCCGCCGCTTCTCGTGCTGATGAGCGTGGCCCTCACTGCGCTGATGGCGCGTCTGCCAGGCCGCGCCCGCATGCTCGCGACGGTCGCGGTTGTCGGCGCGCTCTCCTGGCACGGCGTGAGGTTTGCGCTTGACGAGCAAGTCTTCGATTTCAGAACGGGCGAGCAGAAGGTCGTGGCCATCGGCGAGTACGTCGCGAGAGCGTTGCCCGAGCGTGCGGCGGTCATTTCCATGCATCACAGCGGAAGTGTCCGCTACTACTCCGGGCGGCTCACAGTCCGCTACGATTACATCCCGGACGAACAGCTCGACTCCGTCGTCAACGAGCTTCGTCGTCTCGGTTATCACCCCTACTTCGTGCTGGAGGAGTGGGAAGAGCCGAACTTCCGGGCGCGATTCCATGAGCACAGCGCCCTGGCCGCTCTCGACTGGTCGCCGGTGGCATGGCTGGACCATTCCACAAGAGTCAGAATCTACGATCCGGCCGACCGGGACAAACCCCTCGACGAACGACACGCGAGCGTCGTCATTCGCTGATTCCTGCAGTGGGGCGGCTCGCAGGGCGTATCCAAAACGGGGTTGTGTTGAGGCACTGCGGCGCGAAGCCCTGCGCAGGTCAGCTGGTTCAGGGAGTTCAGGACCTGGACACCGCGTGACGCCTGGCTCGCGCTACTGGAATCCCACTATCTCGTACAGGTGCACATCGCCTTCAGTGTAGAGCGGCGTGAGGAAACGAGCGAACTCGCTGATGCGGGCGGCCGTGGCGGCGCGATCGTCGTCGCCGAACAACCCCATGTGGAACACCGCATACCGTGGCCGATGCGCGGCCAGCAGTTTGAAGGATTCCGCGCTCGGAAACATTCTCAGCACGGGTGCGCCTTCGCGGAAATCGGGTGGGATGTAATCGCTGTAGCCGTTGATGAGCGGCATCCAATGCGACGTCGAATTCAGCATGTAACGAGCGTGTCCGAAGAGCTCTCGACCGCTCGAGAAGAACGGCAGCTCGATCACCGGCCCGGCCGGCAGCGTGGCCAGCATCGTGTACGCAGCCGGGACCGGTGGAATCTGCCGGAATCGGAGCGGGAACGCGAGCTCGGCTGCGGTGGCCAGCGCCAGAGCGATGCCAACCACGGTCGGCCGCGACACCCGAGCCAGCAGCTCACGGACGGCGATGCCCGCCAGCACCGACAGCGCCAGGGTCACGACTATCCCGAAACGAGCGGGTGCTCGCATCAAAGTGAAGGGCGGGATCGTCTGGTAAAAGACGGTATACAGACCCGCGTTGGGCCCGAACGACGCCCAGCACATGATGGCGCCCAGGAGCCCGTAAAGGATGGCCGTCTCGCGCATGCGCCGATTGACCAACCCGAAGACCAGGCCCGTCCCGCCGCCAACCAGGGCGATGAAACCCGGGAACAGGACTTCGTTCCAGCGGCCAAGCAGCGGGAGCATCCAGCGATGGGCGAGAGCGGCGGAGGCGAAATAGGCCCGCCAGTCAGCCGAGTACCGACTGGCCTCATCGAGTGCGCGCTCGAACCCCGTCGTCCGTTGCAGCTGTGCATACGGCACGAGCACGGGCAGCGCGGCGACGACCGCAACGACCGCTGCCACGGCGAGGGCCCTCCAGTATGGCAGGTTGGTCCACCAGATCCGCGTCGCGGCCACGACCAGCGCCGCAAATGGAATCATGAGCATGACGAACACCGCGTAGTAGCCGCACAAAGCTACCTGTCCGGCCATGACCAGGCCCAGCACGGTGGCGCGACCAAGCGTGGGCCGGTCGGCAAGGCGGTGAAAGGCCAGCAGGCTGAACGGTAAGCCTGCCGTCATCAGCAGCTGCATCTGCGGCGTGTGCCCGAAGACGTAGGCGCAGAACCCGAACGCCAGACCCGACACGGCGGCGGCGCGACGATCCTCGACCAGATGGCGCACCAGGTAGTAGGTGCCAGTCGCGCTCAGGACCATCGACAACAGGAACATGAAGTTGAACGCGAAATACGGATTGCGCGTAGCCCAGTAAGCCGGAATGGCCAGCGCGCCGGCACCGAGGTTCGTTTCCGAATACACCAGCGTTCCCTTGTGGGGAAAGAAGATGTTCGCGTCCAGGACGTGCGCCGGATCGACGATCAGCGTGCGGGCGACCCACGCCACGTTCCAGATACCAAACGCACCGTCGAAGTTGTCGATGCGGCCGACGTACGTCATTTGGGTGGCGAACGGGAACGTGAGCGCGACGGCCGCGACCGTCGCTGTTGCGACCACGGCAACCACTTCGCGTCCGCCGCTCATCGGACGTTGGCGGTGGCGGGGACGGCAACGAAACGCAGGGCTGCCCCGAGGTTGCGGTAGTCGCGGGGGCCCGCGGGATCGCGGAGCGCCGGGATGAACCCTTCGGAGGATGAGGCAGACAGCAGGTAGGCCCAGCTCTCCCCGTACCGTTCGTACAACACTCCTGAGGCGCGGACCTTGAAGGTCGAAACCCTTCCGGGCACCAGCGGAACGACCACCGGCTCGGCGCCCATCGAGACCGTCAGCACCGTAGCCACCGGCGACTCCGCATCGATGGAGAGATATTCGATGCGGCCGTTCGTGCGCACGATGACGTCGGTGCGACGCCCACCGGCAACCCACATCCCAGGTGGCTCGGGCGGGAACGAGTTCTGATCCAGGAAGAACAGCTGCATTGTCGGGTCGTGCCCATAGGGAATGCGGGCGCGAGTCGGCCCGGCCAACATGATCGGCAGGTCCGTCGTCATGGTCAATTCGACAGGGAGGCGGCGGGCGGCCCCGCGCTCCGTGATCAGATAGGGGTACTTGGCGGCGATAAACGGGTTGAGCAGCACA